>Ga0315268_10005821_pt1 | contig 13183 bp, 6 predicted proteins | sample C1_top_MG_FD_204535 | JGI IMG/M metagenome (GOLD analysis project Ga0315268, IMG submission 204535) | Sediment microbial communities from Yellowstone Lake, YNP, Wyoming, USA - C1_top | ecosystem: Environmental > Aquatic > Freshwater > Lake > Sediment | place: USA: Wyoming | collected 2017-08-01 | reverse complement strand
ACGCCGGGCCGATTCGCAGCACGGGCTTGATGGTGTCGCCGCGTTTGGCATCGACGATGGCCTGGTTGATCTCCCGGAAGTCATAGAATTTCACCAGGCGGTCAAAAGGAAACCGCCCGGCCTGATACAGCCCGATCAGTTTAGGGATAAAGCGCTGCGGCACGGCGTCCCCCTGGATGATGCCGAGGGTTTTGCGCCCTCCCGGCAGAGAGCCGCCGCCGCCCGGGTTGGCAATGAGCGCCACCGTGCCTTGCGGATTCAACACCTGAATCGCAATCTGGTACATCTTCGAGTCCCCGGTGATTTCCAAAACGTAATCAACCCCGCTGCCGGTGATCTCGGCGATGCGGGAGACGACGTCTTCATGACGATTGTCAATGACGTGAGTGGCGCCTAACTCCAGGGCGAGTTCGAGACGCCCGGGGTTGAGGTCGACGCCGATGATGGGGCCAACCCCGATGAGGCGGGCCGCCATAACCGCGGCCAGACCCACCGCGCCCGTGCCGAAGACGGCGAGGCTGGCCCCTTTCGGGCTCCCCAATGAGTTCAGCACGGTGCCGGCCCCGGTCTGCAGGCCGCAGCCCAACGGCGCCAGGAGATCCAAAGGCAGGTCTTGGGGAACCTTGACGAGGTTGCGTTCGGTGGCCAGCGCGTGGGTGGCGAACGACGATTGGCCGAAAAAGTGGCCCCGCACCCCGCTCCGGTGCAGGGCATTGCTGCCGTCCAGGCGCTGGAACCCGAAGTTTGCCTCGTAGAAGCGCTCACAACCCGCCGGATGAAGGCTGCGGCATTGACGGCAGCGGCCGCAGGACTGATAAGAGAGCACCACCGGTTCGCCAGGCTGGATGCGCTTCACGCTCTTGCCCACCTGCTCCACCACTCCCGCCCCCTCATGGCCCAGCACCACCGGCGGCCCGTCCCAGTCGTCGCAGAAGTCGATATCAGTATGGCAGATGCCCGCGGCGACGACGCGCACCAGGACTTCATCGTCCTGGGGACCTTCCATCTCAAGGGATTCGATCTCCATGGGGCTGCCCCCCTGGCGGAGCACCGCTCCCCAAATCTGGTGCACCGGCACGTCGGCACGGTTAGTCAAGTTCCGCTCCGGTGAGAATGTTGGCGTGAAGGCGCCGGGGTTTCCCTTCTACGCTCCGTCGGTTATCCCCCGGCGGGTCGTCGCCCGGTGGTATTTACAATATGCTGCGCAATTTTATGGTTTTCAAGGAGTTTCACCGCAAATTTATCCTGCATCGAGGGTAGGGGCAGCTCCTCATGGGCCTTCGCTCCAACCGTAAATCATGAAAAAGATTTGGTGGCACAGGCTTTCCAGCCTGTGCCCGAACGCCGGGGGCGGCTTTTCCACATTTCCAATAACTGTCTGAGTAACTGTTCAAGGCAGTTCCTCATGAGCCTCCGGCTCACCCATAAACCATGGAAAGTGCGCTAGCGCGGGTGTCCCGCCCGCCGTGCAGGGGCCATACGTACATCGGCCCTATCAACTCGTTCCCAAGTTGCACTTGGGAACGAGAAAGATATGGCTTTGGGGTGCAGCAATCAACAATGTAGGGCGCGTCTCACGCGCCATTTTTGGTGCGTAAAACGCACCCCACACCTTCACTTTTCAGACCAGGGAGTTTGAGGGAGGACCTTTTCCTTAATTTGTCGGCTGGCTGAAAGTCTGCCGACCAAAGGGTCTGCGTCCCCTGGGCCCCTCCCGCAACCTATTTTTGCAGAGTTCTTTTATAGCCAGCCTTGCCAATTATCCTGCAATGCCTTATATTTAACCAGTTCAGTCATTTCGCTGCCTGCGCCGTTACGAGGTAATCATGGCCGCCAAAGCACCCCGGCTCCCTTTTTGGTATTTGCTCGCCGCAATGATCTTGGTTCTGCTGGCTTATCAATATTACGCCGCCGGTCAGCGGTCGTTTACCATCTCTTACAGCGAATTCCGCCACCTTGTGGAAGTCAAGGGAGTGGACGACCTGACCATCAGCCAGGAAACCATTACCGGCACCTTGCTGCCGGCTGGAGTGGACTATCTGGTCAAAGAACGGAAAGACCCGAAACTGCCCCAGCTTCTGAAGCAGCAGTTCGAAAAGGAAATCAAGTTCACCTGCGTGCGCATGGATGACCCTGGCCTGGTGAAGGTCCTGGACAAGCAGGGCATCAAGTACACGGCCGTTCAGGAAAGGACCTGGCTCACGGCTCTGCTCTCCTGGGTGTTGCCCACCCTGCTGCTGGTCGTGGTTTGGGTCTATTTTTTCCGCAAGATCGGCACCGGCGCCGGCGGCATCATGTCAGTGGGGAAAAGCCGGGCCAAGGTCTATATCGAAGATGAAACCAAGGTCACGTTCCAGGATGTGGCCGGGGTGGAGGAGGCTGAAGAAGAACTCAAGGAAATTATCGAGTTTTTGAAGAATCCCGCCAAGTTTCAAATGCTGGGAGGCAAGATCCCCAAGGGCGTGTTGCTGGTGGGCCCGCCGGGCACGGGCAAAACCCTGCTGGCCCGGGCCGTGGCCGGCGAGGCCGGGGTGCCCTTTTTCAGCCTCACCGGCTCGGATTTCGTGGAGATGTTCGTGGGCGTCGGCGCCGCCCGGGTGCGGGACCTCTTCGCCCAGGCCCAGGAAAAGGCCCCCTGCATCATCTTCATCGATGAGCTGGATGCCATCGGCAAGGCCCGGGGGCTCAGCCCCCTGAGCGGCCATGAAGAACGGGAAAATACGTTAAATCAGCTTTTATCCGAAATAGACGGCTTTGACACCCGCAAAGGCGTAATCATCATGGCTGCCACCAACCGGCCGGAAATCCTCGACCCGGCCCTCATCCGACCCGGACGCTTCGACCGCCACATTTTGGTGGACCGCCCCAGCCTCCAGGGCCGGGAGAAGATCCTGGAAATCCATACCCGCGCCGTGAAGCTGAGCGAGAACGTCAATCTCCAGACCCTGGCCGCCCGGACCCCGGGCATGGTTGGTTCGGACCTGGCCAACATCGTCAATGAGGCCGCCCTGCTGGCCGCCCGGAAAAATAAGACCGGCGTGGAAATGAGCGATTTCGAGGAGGCCATCGACCGGGTGGTGGCGGGCCTCGAGAAGCGCAACCGCATGATGAACCCCCGGGAGAAAGAGATCGTCGCCTACCATGAAACCGGGCACGCCCTGGTGGCCGAGGCCCTGCCCCGGGTGGACCCGGTGCACCGGGTGTCCATCATTCCCCGGGGCATCGGCGCCCTGGGCTACACCATGCAACTGCCCACCGAAGAACGCTATCTCATGACCAAGGGAGAGTTGGAGGACCGCATGGCGGTTATGCTGGGCGGCCGGGTGGCGGAGGAAATTCAGTTCGGCGAGATTTCCACCGGGGCCCAAAACGACCTCTTTCGGGCCACGGACGTCGCCCGCTCCATGGTCCGGGAATACGGCATGAGTGAGCGCCTGGGACCCATGACCTTTGAACGGGAGCGCCGCCCCCTGTTCCTGGAGCTCATGCCCTCCGGCGGCGCCAAGGACTATAGCGAAGCCACCGCCCAGGAAATCGACCAGGAGGTGCACGCCCTGGTGGAGCAGGCCCACCGGCAGGCCACGGAGATTTTGGCTAGCCGCCGCTCCACCCTGGAAAAGGTGGCCAAGGTCCTCCTGGAAAAAGAGGTGATTGAAGGCGACGCCCTGCGGGCGCTCCTGAAAGAGGAAGCCGCCAACCAGAAAGCCGCAGCGCCGCAGCCAGCCTAAACCCTGGCCATAATTTACTGAATACCTCTGCGCTGAATCATAGGCCGGCCCATGGCCGCCATGCCGGCATAATTCGGCGTGCCCGGCACGCCCTATGTTGCTGGACGATCGGCCGGTGGCACAGGCGTCCCGCCTGTGCTTTTTCACCTCCCCTCACAGGAAACGTAGGGTGGGCACCGCCCACCATGAAATCATCGATTTTCCTCAAAGGTGGGCAGTGCCCACCTTACACTGTCTTGTTCCCAAGCTGAGCTTGGGAACCCCCTTCCCGCCAAGCTAAGCGTGGCAACCATTTTCGTTCCCAAGTACATCTTGGGAAGGAGCGGAATTTTTTCCCGAGATTAATCAATATCTTGCTATTAGCCCTAGTTCGCCACCGGAACTCGGAACACTTACCTGAACTTCAGGCGATTTTTGGAAAACTCACCTCCGCCCCGCCGGTCATGCTATAATCTAGTTGTGATTGCCGCTGCTGCCTGCTGCAAACCCATCCGAAAGTGGCACAGGCCTCTGGCCTGCGGTCTCCGCCGAGGGGTCTGACGTGACCGACACCCGTTTCTTTCCCACTGCCGCCGAGTTGCAGGAATTTATCCTCCAAGAAGGCCCCGGGGCCCTGACGGTGGTGCCCCACCAGCGCCTGGCCCGGCAGCTCTGGCACCGGCAGCGGTTGGCAGAGAGCCGCCAGGGGCACGGAGCCTGGGAGCCCCTGCCCCTGGTCACCCTCTCGGCCTGGTGGGGCGATCTCTTCCGCTCCCTCTGGGTCGAGGTCGCTCCGGCCCCGTCCCTGGTGCGCCTGCGCCTGTGGCGCCAGGCCTTGGCAGCCGCCCCGCCCCTGGAAGGCGCCGCCCCGGACCTCAACTGGGCCCAGGCCCTGGACGAAATGCATGAGCTTCTGGCCCGCCACCAGCTGCCCGTCCTCGAGCCCCTCCCCTATGAGCCGCCCCTGGTGGTCTGGCGCCGCCAGGTCGCCCGCATCTATGCGCAGCTCCTGCAGGCAGAAGGCTGGCTCACCCCGGCGGAGCTTCCCGGTTTTCTTATCAAGGCCCTGGAGAGAGGCCAAATCCGGCTGCCCCAGACGGTCCTGGTCGCGGGTCTCGAAACCCCGGCCCCGATAGAAGAAGCCTGGCTCAAGGCCGCCGCCGCCCGCACCAATCTTTTGCGGCTGCACGTCCGGGGCGATCCCCGGGCGGTGCAGGCCGCCGTGCCCCTTCCCGATCCGGACCAGGAAATGGCCTGGGTGGCCACTCAGCTCGCCGCTTCCCACCGGGAGGCCGGCCTGCCCCTCCATCGTCTGGCGGTCACCTCCCCTATCATGGACCACTATGCCCCGGCCCTGGCCCGGGTGCTCCGGGAACTTTGGGGCGGCCCGGGGACCGAAGCAGGCTGGGCCTACAATTTTTCCCTGGGACCCACCCTGGCGGACCACCCCCTCTTCCAGGCCGCGATGCTTCCCCCGAAATTTTTCGCCACCGGGGAGCGCCGCACCGACCTGGTCTCTCTTCTCCTTTCCCCTTACCTGGGCGCGCTCGCTCCCCATGGGCGCCTGCTCCCAAACCTCGACCGGCTCTTCCGGGAGAATCGTCTCGAGCAGGGTTGGCGGCATTTCCGGGCCATAATCAGCCGGGAGGCCGCCCTAACCCCGGTCCTGGCCCGGCTGGACCGGGGTTTTGCCCTGTGGACGGCTCCCCGGCTCAGCGCCGAGGAATACCTGCACCGACTCGCCGAAACCTGGGAGGCCCTGGGATTTCCGGGGGAACTGCAGGATCAGGAAACCGTTGCCTGGGCCCAGACCAGGTCCCTGCTCCAGGAACTGGCGGCCGCCCTTTCTGCTGAGACCCTGGATCTCGGAGAGTTCTTGGACTGGGTCAGTCTGGAAGCCCGCCGCCGGCCTCTGCCCGGGCCGGGCCGGGAAGAGGCCGGCGTCCAGGCCCTGGGGTTGCTGGAGATGCGGGGGTTGGACTTCGACCGGGTTTACTGCCTGGGCATGAACTCCGGCGCCTTCCCGCCGCCGCCCCGGATCCTGCCTTTGCTCAGCCCCCTGGAAAAAAGCCGGGTTTTGGGGGGGAGTTATGAATCACAGCGTGACTTTTCCCTGGACCTTTATGGCAATCTGTTAGGGGCGGCGCCGTACCTCACCCTGACCCGCCCCAAGGTGGTGGACCAGGAAGACCAGGTGGCCACGCCCCTGTACCTGGGTCCATGGCAAGACCCCCAGGAAATGGTGGTGCTGCACCAGCCCCATCCGGCCTGGCTCAGGGCGCCGGCCGTCCGGGGGGCTTTTGCGGCCCCTCGGGAGGCTGGCCAGGCCGGCCCGGAAGAACCCCTCGTCCAGGTATCGCTGCCCCCACAATTGCCCATCACCCGTCTGGGCACCGCCCTGGAATGCCCCTGCCGCTTCTTGCTGGAAATTATTTTGCAAATTCGGGACCTGCCGGAAATCGAGGCCGGCCTCTCCCCCCTGGAGCGGGGAGATCTCCTGCACCAGCTCCTGGCCCGCTTCGCCCGGGAATACCAGGCGGTGCTGGAAAATCTCGGAGACTGGGACCCGCACCAGGCCAGGGACACCTTGCTGAGGGTGGCCCGGGACCTTCTCGCCGAGCGGCTTTCGGACCTCCATTGGCAGGCGGAGTGGGACCGCTGGCTGGGAGATGGGGAAGAGGTCCCCGGTCTGCTCTGGGAGTGGTTGCGGCGGGAGCGGGAGCGCTATCTCCAGGGCTGGCGCTGGGTGGGAATTGAGGTGCCCTTTGCGGGGCTGAAAAGGGCAACCTGGCCCTTTGCCCTGAGAGGGCGCATCGACCGGCTGGACTATCATCCGGGGGACGCCGACCTGGTCATCTGGGACTATAAAAGCGGCGAAATCCCCAAGCCCAAACAGGTATTTGAAACCGGGGAGGAGTGCCAGCTCCCCGGCTATCTCCTCGCGGTCAAAGAAGGCCTGGTGCCGGTCCCCCCCCGAGTCGTGGAGGTGCGGGCCGGTTTTATCGGGCTCAAATCTCCCCGGGAAGACCACTTGAAGCACCAGGATTTCCAGGCTACGGGAGAACCTTGGCAGCAGGTGACGCGCTTCTGGGAAGAGCGGGTGGCGATTTTTTGCCGGCGGGTTGACCAGGGCGATTTTTATCCGGCTCCCTACCCGCAGCCTTCGGGAAATAATGAAGGGGCCTGCAAGTTCTGCCCCTATGGCCTGCTCTGCGTCTATGTCCCGGATGAGATGCCGGAGCCGGAAGGGGAAGGCGAGTGACTGACCGGCCGGTGGACCAGGAAGAGCGCGGCCGGGCCCTGGACCCAGCCGGGGCCTTTCATCTGGAGGCGCCGGCGGGGTCCGGGAAGACCACCGTGCTCCTGGACCGCTTCCTTACCTTACTGGGCCTGGTGGAAAGCCCGGATGAAGTCCTGGCCCTGACCTTTACCCGCAAGGCGGCCGGCGAGCTCAGGGCCCGGGTGATGCAGCTTTTTGAGAGCCCGGCGGAGCCGGGGCCCGAAGCTCCGGAGCACGAGCGCCGGCGCCTCGAGCTGGTGCGGCGGGCCTTCCGGCGCCACATCGATCGCACCGGGACGGTAGGGCTGCTCGAGCGCCTGCGCATCATGACCTTCCACAGCTTCTGCTCCCTGCTGCTGCGCCTGGCCCCCCAGGAAGCGGGAGTGCCCCTGGAATTCAAGCTGCTGGAAGGGCCGGAGGCCGAATGGTTCAAGCTGGAGGCCATTGAGGAGCTGCGCCGGCGTCTGGCCGCCCGGCCACCCCATGACCCGGTGCGCCAGGCCCTGGTGCGCCGCCTGGCGCGCCTGAACAACAATTGGCCCCGACTGGCCCGGGAACTCCGGGAACTGCTGGGGCGCCGGGACAGCCTGGGAGAATTTCTGCAATTGGTTCGGACCAGCCGGTCACCGGAAGCTTATGGGCAATTGCTGGCAAAGCGCCTGCAATTGCTGATTTCCCAGGACCTCCAGCGCCTTAGCGCTGACTTTGGGGCCACCCCTCTGGGCGCGGCCTGGCCCTTTTTCTGGCAGGAACTGGACGGCAAAGGCGCCCCCTTGGCCGGTCAGTTGGTCTCCCGGCTTCCCGGCGGCGCCCCCAAGGAGTTGCCGGCCTGGCAGGCCATTGCCCAGGCCCTGCTGACCAAGACCGGGGAGCCTCGGAAAAGCTTTACCGCCAGCGCCGGCTATCCCCAGGATTTTAAGAAAACCCCGTGGCCCGAACTGATCCGCCACCTCCCCGGTGAGGTCGCCCGCCAACTGCAGCAGTGCCGGGAGCTCAGTCTGATGGCGGTCTCGGAGGGCGAGGCGGCGGCCGTGCAAGACCTGGTCATCCTGCTGGCCCAGGCCCTGGCAGTTTACCAGGAACTCTGCGCCAGCCACCAGGCCTTGGATTTTATCGCCCTGGAAGAGGCGGCACTGCGCCTGCTCAAACTGGAGCACCCCCAGGACCTGCTCCTCAACCTGGATTGCCGCCTCCAGCATATCCTGGTGGATGAATTCCAGGACACCAGCCTGAACCAGATGACCCTGCTCTGCCGCCTGTTGGAAGGGTGGGAAGCGGGCCAGGGGCGCTCCCTGGTGGTGGTGGGGGACCCCAAGCAGTCCATTTACGGCTGGCGCCAGGCCAAGCTGCGCCTCTTTCTCGAGTCCCGGCGCGGGCTTCCCTGCGGCCCCGGGGTGGCCTTCCCCCTGGAGCCCCTGGTCCTGAGCACCAATTTCCGGGCCACCCGCCGGCTCATCACCTGGGTCAACCAGGTTTTTGGCGAGACCGTCATGGCCTCCGGCTCACAGTCTTCCGAAGTGGAGTTTCACCCGGCCGCCCCCAAGCCCGGGGCCGGGGAAGGCGAGCCGCCGCACCTGGCCTTGTTCTCAGAGGTTGAAAGCCTCGACGCCAGGACCGCCGAAGCCCGCTGGCTGGCGACGAAAGTGGCCCGAGCCGTGGAAAATCTGGGGGAAAGACAGAGCATCGGCGTGCTCCTTTTCGCCCGCACCCACCTGGTCACCTATCTCGAGGCCTTCAAGGCCGCAGGGGTGCCGGTGCGGGTCAGGGAGGGGCTGGCCCTGAAGGAGAGTCCGGTGGTGCAGCATCTGCACAACCTCGCCCGGGCCCTGGTCCGTCCCCAGGATGATCTGGCCTGGGCCGCGGCGCTCCGGGGGCCCTGGGGGCAAGGGTCGCTGCACCTCCTCAGCCGGGTGGCCGGGATCGAGGAAAATCTTTGGACCGACAAACTGCGCCGCTTTGTCGACGCCCCGGATTGCCCGGCCGACTGGCGCGCCCCTCTCGCCACCCTGCTCTCGGCCCGGGACCAGGTCGGCCGCCGGCCCCTGGAAGAGATCCTGCGCCGTTGGCTGGACGAAGCGGGGGCCTGGCCCGGCATCGCCGCCTGGGAAGGCCCGGCCGGCGTGGCCAACGCCCGGGCGTACCTGGACTTACTGGGAGAAGCGGAGTCCGGGCTTCCTGAGGCCACCTTCTTCAAGGCCGATTTTCACCTGGAGGACACCTTTCAACCGTCCAACCCCCAGGCCCAGGACTCCCCGGTAGAAATGCTCACCGTGCACGGCGCCAAGGGCCTGGAGTTCGATACGGTGTTCCTGCCCGGTCTCGACTGGCAGCCCCTGCAAAAGGAAAACCGAACGCCGCCCCCCTTTGTGATGGAAGAGATTCCCGGCACCCGGCTCCACGGCCTGGCCCTGGCCCGACCTTACTCCCATGCGCACCACAGCTCCCTGTACCAGGCCCTCCGCCACGTGAAAAACCGCCGCATCCTGGCCGAAGCCCGTCGCGTCTTCTACGTGGCCGTCACCCGGGCCCGCGAGAGGCTGTTCCTCTCCGGCGTCATCAAGCAAAATGGGCGGGAAAACTGGCAGGTCCCGGCGGCCAGCCCCCTGGGCTGGCTGTGGGACCATTACTCCCCGGAGGATCTGGCCCCCGGCGTGCCCCTGACCCGGCTCCAGCCGGAAATGCGGCTGGAGCTCCTGGCAGAAGTCCCACCACCAGCGGCCGAGGCTCCCTCGGCCATGCCCCTGCCCGAGCCCTGGGAATTCCACCCCGAGCCGGTCCCTTATGAGATCCAGTACCCCTCCCAGCTCATCGAATGGGGCGAAGCCGGGACCGGGGGCGGGTCGGGGGATGACGCCGGGGTGGCGTTGCTACGGGGGGAGCTGGTGCACCGCCTGCTGGAGGACCTGGCCCAGGGCCGGGAGTTGCCGTCCCTCACCGGGGTGGCCGCGTCAATCCGGGCCAGCCTCCTCCCGCCTGAAGCCGCCCAAAGACTTGCCGGAGAGGTCCTGGCCGAGGCGGCCGCCTGCCGGGCTGACCCTTGCCTCGCCCGGTGGCTATCCCCCGCTTTGCCCCAGGCAGCCAGTGAATGGCTCCTGGAGGACCAGCCCGCTCCTGGACTGATCCGCCGGGGCCAGATTGACCGAATGGTCTTTGACGGCCAGGACTGGTGGATTCTGGACTACAAAACGTCCCGCCCGGCCCGGGAGGAGGATTGGGAGGAATTCATGCGCGGGGAGGCTGAGAAGTACCGCCCCCAACTGCAAGCTTACCGGGAGATGGCGGCCCGGGACCGGGGCCTGGCCGATCCCCGGGCCATCCGCCTGGCCCTCTACTTCACCGCCCGGCAAAAGTGGGTGGAGCTGTAACTTTTCCCCTGCTTTAATGGACCTCGACACTTATCTTCGGAGATATGCCAAGTGTGACGTTAAGGGTAACGCCGGTTGCTTTCAGTTCTATGTGCTCCCGTATCTGCTTTGTTAAAATAAGCGCCTTTAAAAGTGACACCAATAGTGCTTCTCCCTGGTGTTCGGCGATCTTCTTTCTGAGTTCGTCTTCCCGTATGTTGTCAATTGAGCCTGTGAGGGTATTCTGGATCTCCGGAGGCACTCCCATGCTCACGTTAAACTTCCCGACGGTAAATCCGAACGTCTCCAGAACCGCAAGGGCCTTTTTATATTCATCCAGCCATTCGGTCATCTTGCCCATGAAAGCATCACACAAGTCCTCAGTCCCTTTTTTGATGATATCCCTAAACGCCATTTTGCCCCTCCCTAAATATTGATGCGCGCCGCGCGCTTTGGACAGAGCGCAAAGCCGGGCCACCTCCTGAGATCCATCGAGACGGTGGCAAAAGTGATTTATTAGGAGGGCCAGGGATCTGAGCACAGGCGCCCTCGCCTGGGGAAACCCCTGGCCTCCTCTCCCAAAGACTAATGGCAGCAGCCTCAGCAGTCAATGGATATCTAGCCCCAGGCTTCAGCTGCGTCAGCCCAGGCCCGCCCGGGCTTTCCTTCTCCTTCATTGCCATTGCGCGGCTAATATTTTAAAATAACACCATATGAAGCTGCTCTTCGGTTTTTTTCTCCGCCTGGCAGTGGGTCTCCTGGCGGCCAAAATCACCCTCAGGGCCGTGGGCTCAACGGGGACGGCCCCGCTGGTAGGGTTGAGCCTCCTTTACGTCGCCCTGGCTTATGGCTTTGCCTGTCTTAAAGATCCGGATCGGCAATCCCTGGGCCGGCAACCGGGAGCCCAAGATTGCCCGGCCCGGGAGGAATCCCGCCCGTGACTGAGATGCCCTTCCTGGAACATCTGCAAGAGTTGCGCAAACGCTTGATTATCTCCTTCATCGCCCTGTTTATCGGCATGGCGGTGGCCTGGCCACTGGCCCCCAGCGTGCAGCGCTTCATCCAGCGGCCCCTCCGGGAGCCTTCCATCACGCAGAAGCTACACTATTCAATGAACTCCTGGGTGGCTCACACTTTTCCCAATCTGGGCCGGACCCTCGGAATAGACCCGGCCGTCTCGCCCCCGGCTCCCATTAACCCCCATAGACTCAACTACATGGCCCCCCTGGAGCCTTTTTTCGTGCAGATGAAGATCTCCCTCCTCACCGGCCTGGGGCTGGCATTCCCCGTCATCCTCTACCAGTTGTGGCTGTTCATCTCCCCGGCCCTCTACCCCCAGGAGAGGAAGTACGTCTATTATTTCATCCCCTTCGGGACCGTGGCTTTTTTCGCGGGAGATCTCTTTTTTCTTTACCTGGTTTGGCCCTTGATCATCGCCTTCTCCCTGGCCTATGAAAGCGACATTCTTTTTTCCATGCTCAACCTGACCCAATTCGTCAATTTCTGCCTGCGCCTCCTGCTCCTGTTCGGCCTGATCTTTGAGCTGCCGCTGATCATGGTGCTCCTGGCCCGGGCCGGGCTGGTCAGTGTCGATTTTCTCCGGCGGCAACGCCGCCTGGCTATCCTGCTCAGCGCCGTAGTGGCCGCCTTCCACGCCGACGTGGTGACCATGACGGTGATCGCCGTCCCCATCTACGCCATGTACGAAGTGGCCATTCTCCTGATTCGCCTGGTGGGGGAGCGGAGCAGGGAAACGGCCGATGCCGCCGCTGCGGTGCCGGCTTCCAACCCTGCCGGACCCCCATCACACCCTGGAGGGGCAGACTTTTAGGTGCAAATCATCTTTTTTTGCCCCTTAATTCGCCGGACACTTCCTTGACCGTCCCGTCCCATTTCCATTGACAGGACCGGGTGCTAATTTATATAAATCTTCATTCAGCGTTAATTATCGGCAGGTTAGTTCATGAGTGCAACACCCCAAAACCAGGGCGGCGGAGCCCTCCCCCAAGAATCCGAAAAACCACGGAGTCGGCTCTCCCGGTGGTTCAGCTCTCTATCCGCCTGGCTCGGCGGCCAAGATTTCCATTACTCCGGCTATCTGCCCAGCCGGCCCGGCTGGCTGCTGCGCTATACCCTGGATCCTTTCTTTTCCCGGGTCACGGTAAACCCTCGGCACCTGGAGCGCCTGCAGGAGTTGGCCCGCCAGGGTGCGGTGGTGTATGCCCTGAAATACCGTAGCCACCTGGATTTTCTGTTTTTTAACCGGAGGTACCAGAAGCTGGGGGCCCCGGCCCCGGAAGTGGCCTTCGACCTCAACCTCTGGATGTGGCAGCCCTTCTTCCATCTCCTGCAAATCATCTCTGCCTCCTTGAATTATTTGACCCGCCGGCGCTCCTGGCCCAAGCCCTTCCAGGATGGCTACTTTCTGAAAATCCTCCGGGAAAGACGCGGCTCCCTGCTGTTTCTGGTGGACCAGGTGGGGTTCCGGCACCGCTTCCTGAAGCCCCGGGAAGATCCCATCCGTCACCTGCTGGAACTCCAGGAACAGCTTGACTTTCCCATCTTCCTGGTTCCCCAGTTGGTGCTCTACACCAAGGAGCCGGAGCGGGAACACAAGGGGCTCCTGGATTTCTTTTTCGGGGACCGGGAAAATCCTGGGAAACTGCGGAAATTCGGGCTCTGCATCTTCAAGGCCCGCCGGGCGGTAGTGGAAGTGGGCGAGCCGATGAATTTACAGGAAGTTTTGGCCGGCCGCCCCCAGGAAGCCCGCCTCATGGAACAGGCCCAGGAGATCCGCCGGGAACTTATCAGGCGCATTGACCTGAAAAGGCGGGCCATTACCGGACCGGTAA
>Ga0315268_10005820_pt1 | contig 13184 bp, 3 predicted proteins | sample C1_top_MG_FD_204535 | JGI IMG/M metagenome (GOLD analysis project Ga0315268, IMG submission 204535) | Sediment microbial communities from Yellowstone Lake, YNP, Wyoming, USA - C1_top | ecosystem: Environmental > Aquatic > Freshwater > Lake > Sediment | place: USA: Wyoming | collected 2017-08-01 | reverse complement strand
ACTCACAGGGGGGTTGGTGGCCAGGGACTATGCAACCTATAGTGGCTGATATCAACAAGGACGGGAAGAAGGAGATCATTGTCGAGCAGTACGGCAACGACGCGCCCAGGCTGTTCGTCTACAACAGCGATGGAGAGCTGCTATGGTCTAGGAGCTATGGCGGTTTCTACCCCAACGGCAACAGCATTTTGCCGGTGGTGGGCGATCTGGAGGGCGATGGCTATTACGAGATAATACTGTTCGATATGAATGTCTACGGCTATCCGCCGCAGTTATATGCTATAAACTATGACGGCACAGTGCGATGGGTGATACAGGTCCCACTTGAAATGATTCCTAGCATCACCCTCGAAGACCTGAACCGCGATGGCCTCCAAGAAATAATCTGGAAAGGCAACAACGGGGACGAGCAGGTGGAGATAATCAACCTGGATGGAAAGGTCCTCTACAAATGGAAGGCGCAGGACCTCGGGTTAGGAGGACCGCCCTTTTTCCCATCCACTTCCGTAGGCAACTTCGACTCAGACCCAGATCTGGAGTTTGTCTTTGCGAGCCCCACTTGGATAGGCCCCGTCCATGTCCAGAGCAATGTGACTATATTCAATATGGACGGTTCTATAATCTGGTCCATCCTAATCCCTGGCTATGCCTTTGGCTCACCGGCGGTAGGAGATGTCAACAACGATGGAAAGGACGAGGTCGCGATAGGAACGTGGGACAGCGGCGGAGCCTTCTACCTATTCAGCAACGACGGGAAAACCATGCCTGGCTGGCCTGTGTCTGGATTGTATGCCGCTGGAGTCGCGATGAGCGATGTCAACAAGGACGGCTACCTCGAGATAATCAGCAGCACGAATGGCATATACTGCGGTTCAGCCACCACCCACATATGGAACTACAGCGGGAAAGACATACCTGGTTGGCTAAAAGGAATGAGCGGCTGCCAGTTCTACTCACCTGTGGTCGGCGAATTGGATTATCCTGTAATACTCTCCCAATATTATAACTACAAGAAGATGTTTGCGTGGAACGCGTCCGGCAAGGAGATACCTGAGTTATCGAAGGTCATGGAGGTCTCTTACGAAGCAAGCGCGCCAGTCATTGATGATATAGACGGCGACGGCCTGATCGAGATAATATCCAGCTCGAGTTCTGACTACGACGATATAGCAAAAGTCTCCAAGAGAAGGGCCTCTCTGTATGTTTGGGAGACGGACAAGCCGTTCGACAAGGCCAAAGTCACCTGGCCGGACTATATGCACGATACGATGCGCACCGGCTACTACAACTACTCCAGCGTCCAGTCCGCCCAGGTATGCTCAGACGGCACGCCATACGGGAGGTGCTCTGGTAACAGGCCGAAGTTCTGCAACGCCGGCGTGCTGGTAGACAAATGTTCTGCCTGCGGCTGCGCGCTGGACAAGGTATGCAACAAGACCAACAACTCGTGCTATACACCGCAGCCCAATGAGATGGTCGAGATATTCTATGATGAATTCAACAATCTAGACGCCTGGGTCGGAGACAAGGGCTCGTACGGTGGCTATAATTATTGGGTCATCACCAACTACACTTACTTCAACATGTCGAACTCAACCAAGACCGGGACAACGGGCTATGGCAACCAATACTTGCTTTCCACGGTGGTCAGCACTGCATACTACAAGGACATCAGCATATCCTTCTGGGCAAAGACGTGGCAGCCAGGCAACGAAACATACGACTACATGAGAGTCGACTGGTTCAACGGCAGTGACTGGCTAAACCTGATGGACTGGCACAACGAGACCAGCACGTTCACGTACGTATCTTCCCTGCTGACAAGCGCAGCGGACCACAACTCCAACCTGCGGATACGGGTGTCGTGCATGGACGAGCATACGGTCGGCGGAAGTTCCTGCCTCTTGGACACGTTTAGGGTGCTGGGAAGATACTCGCCGGTGACAGTGCCCAAATGTTCTGACGGCACCTCCTACGGCGCCTGCTCCGACAACAGGCCGAAGTACTGCGACAATGGCACTCTTACCGACAAATGCTCTACATGCGGCTGCAATGCCGGTCTGAGATGCAATGCTACTAGCGATGCCTGCTACGTTCCCATAAATGCCCCGCCAGACAAGCCCGGCCCTGTCCTGACCAGCGCGTTTGGCAGGAACACGACGAAGGAGGATGTCAAATGCTCCGCCACCATGACCGACTCGGATGGCGACAGGATGAACGCCACAGTCCAGTGGTTCAAGAATGACTCGCTCCAGTCCACTATAACCCTAAACAATAACTACAACAGCGGCACGCTCCTCGAGGTGCTTCTCAAGTCAAGCAACCTCACCGTGGGGGATGCCTGGAAATGCAGCATGCAGCTCTATGATGGAAGGGCCTACAGCGAATGGGGCACGTCAGGCGCTATGGTAGTCAATCCAGCGCCACCCAACACCCCGCCAGAAGTGCCAATGCCATTCCTGGTCAGTTCGTTGGGGAAGAACACGACTGATGAAGACCTATCGTGCTACGGCGAGGCGAGAGACATAGATGGGGACCTGATGAATGCGACAGTCAACTGGTACAAGAACGATTCGATGGCCTGGACCATGCTGTCCAAGAATATCACGAGCGGCCAGAACTTCAACTCGATACTTAAGGCGGGCAACCTGTCTGCTGGAGACCAGTGGCAGTGCAGCGTGATGCTGACTGATGGGCGGGCGAACAGCAGCCTGGGCTTCTCCAACAAAGTGAAGATAGTCCTTGCACCCCCAAACAACCCGCCGATAACTCCCGTTCCTTTCCTCATAAGTTCCAGCAGAACAAACACCAACAGCGAAGATTTGTACTGTTACGACACGATAGCTGATATTGACGGAAACAAACTGAACGCCACGCTAAATTGGTACAAGAATGGAGGACTAAACTCGACCAAAAATTATAACCAGAACTATCCTAGCGGGACACTATTCAATGTCACGCTGAAAGCAGGCAATCTGACGTTAGGGGATATCTGGCAATGCTCCATTAGGCTATTCGATGGCAAGAACTACAGCGGAACAGGCTATTCCGCTAACCTGACTATCGTCGCGCCGCCAGCACCCCCAGCGCCACCAGGCGGCGGAGGCGGAGGAGGGGGAGGCGGCGGAGGCGGAGCACCACCTTCTGGAGGGGGCTCGAGCGCGCCAACATCACCGAAGCCAGCGTGCATCAACAAGCTCGAGGTCACAGTGCCTGACCAGATATTCGTTCCGCAGCGAGTGACAAAGCAGATTAGCGTTTTGGTCAAGAACGCGGGCACCTGCCGCATGTCCAGCGTGTCTGCCACTCTTTCCATGCCTGCGGGGATTCAGGCAACTTCATTTATAATCAACGACGGTCTTGAAGTCAATGAGAGCAGGACGATAGGCCTCACTGTCCTGCCGACAGACTACGAGCCAGGCCAGTATTCGGCCATGCTCAGGCTAGATGCGCCCAACGCCACTATGTCCAAAGCAGCCACACTATGGCTATTGGAGAATCCGCCGTATGTGGTCAGCCAGGAGGGCCCGAGCGCCTCAAGGATATTCGAGTACATTATAGCCCTAATCCTGATCGAGTTCGTCTTCGGGTCGATAGTCATGGTTGTCTGGTTCAAGCCGCCGCAAGAGAAACTGCCTCCTCTGCCGCAGATAAGCAGCGATTTGAAGCCGGTCCAGAAGAGCGACGTGTTCCGATTCCGCTAATTATTCGAAAAGTATATAATGCTATTCTGTCTCCTACTATCGAGAAGGTATGAGACTGGAAAGTGTGTTCATTTACCTTGTAGCATTTTCCTTTTCTATGATTTTGTTAGGAAGCGGGCTCTTCGATTCTTTGGCCTTTCAAGGGGGACTTCCTATACAGGGCGCTGCGGTAGACATCGCTGGAGCCTCGAAATGCTCGGACGGAACCGTCTACGGCAAATGCTCTTCGACGAAACCGCTATACTGCAGTGATGGGACCTTAATCAACAATTGTTCCAAATGCGGCTGTCCCACCAATCAGACATGCAACACAAGCACTAATTACTGTTTCAATAACTGTACAGACGGGACTGTGCATGGCGCCTGTTCTCTAACTAAGCCAAAATACTGTCAGAATGGAACTCTTCTTGACAACTGTTCCCAATGCGGCTGTCCATCCGGCCAGTCTTGTAACGCCACCACTAGCCTATGTTACACCCCGATAGTCCTGCTAAACTGCTCGGACGGCACACCGCACGATTCTTGCTCTTCAACCAAACCGAAATACTGCATCAATGGGACTCTGGTCAACAACTGTACTACCTGCGGCTGTCCTACCAGCCAGAGCTGCAATGCTTCGACTAATGCCTGTTACTCTATTATAGTACTGCCGCAAAACTGCTCGGACGGAACTGTCTCTGGCCAATGTTCTGTAACGCTGCCGAAATATTGTCAGAACGGCACTTTTGTAAACAACTGCACCAACTGCGGTTGCCCGACTGGTCAGTCCTGTAACGCCTCAAGCAATGCCTGCTATACCCCGATAATCCCGCCGCAGAACTGTTCAGATGGCACTTCGCACGGCCAGTGCTCTCTGACCAAACCGAAGTACTGCAACAATGGCACATTGGTAAATAACTGTACCAACTGCGGATGTCCAATAGGTCTATCGTGCAATGCAACTTCAAATGCCTGCTATACTCCAACGTGCCCTGATGGGACTCTATATAATCAGTGTTCTCTAACTAAGCCAAAATACTGCCAGAACGGAAATCTTGTCGACAACTGCACACAATGCGGCTGTCTCTCTGGCCAGCTATGCAACTCTACCGCAAATACGTGTTATATCCCCATATGTTCCGATGGCACTGTCTATGGCAACTGTTCATTAACCAGACCCAAATACTGCAGCAACGGCACTCTAATCGAGAACTGCACCAGATGCGGCTGTCCTTCTGGTCAAGCGTGCAATGTCAGTAGCAACGTCTGTTATGTGCCGATGTGTTCCGATGGGACTCTTTATAACCTATGTTCCGTGACCAAGCCGAAATACTGCAGCAATGGGACTCTCGTGAATAACTGTACTGTATGCGGCTGCACGACAGGCTATAACTGCAATGCCACTTCAAGCGCCTGCTACATGCCTCTCTGCCCCGACGGCACCCCCTATAACCAATGTTCTACCGTCAAACCGATATACTGTCAAAACGGCACCTTGGCAAACAACTGCACTAATTGTGGCTGCCCCGTCGGTCAGGACTGCAACCCGTCAAACAATTCTTGCTACGTGCCGAACACCCCCCCAGATATCACCGTGCCCGTCCTGCAGAGCACCTATGGGACTAACACGACCAACGAGGACCTGATTTGCTCCGCCCAGATAATGGATTCGGACGGTGACGTGATGGACGTTACGGCAAACTGGTACAAGAACAATGAGATAACCGTCTCGATATTGTACAAAGATATGACCAACGGCACTCTGGAATCGGTCTTGAAGTCAGCGAACACATCGGCCGGCGATTGGTGGCAGTGCAGCATGGTAGCAACGGATGGAAAAAGCACCAGCAATTCTGGTTTCTCAACTAAACTGAAGATACTTGCCCCGCCGCCTGTAAATGTCCCCCCGCACACCCCAACTCCATTGTTGAACAGCGGCGATGGGACGAATACAACAACAGGCAATCTCGACTGTTATGATACTATAATGGACCCGAACGGAGACAGGATGAACGCGACAGTGGTCTGGCTGGTCAATGGCACCCCGAGCATATCAGTCGACTATAACCAGAACCTGGACAGCGGCAGCTTCTTCAATGCCGTCCTATCGTCAAGCAACCTGTCGACAGGCGATACTTGGGCATGCAGAATCAGGCTATATGACGGCATGAATCGTAGCGATTGGGGGGTCTCTAATAACCTCGTGATAGTCGCTCCGCCGGCCCCGCCGCAGCCACCGACGCAACAACCGCCCAGTGGAGGAACACCACCTTCAACCCAGCCGCCCAGCGGAGGAGCGCCGCCCAGCGGAGGGACGCCATCCCAGCCAGCGCCAGCCTGTATCAACAAGCTAGAGGTCACCGTGCCAGAAAATATCTATATCCCGCAGATGGTCTCCAAACAAGTCAGCCTGATAATAACAAACAAAGGCACCTGTCCATTGTCTAGCGTAGCTGCGGACCTGATCCTGCCCCTCGGCATGAAATGCAACTTGTATATACTGGATAAAGGGCTCGGTGTAAACGAGAGCCAGACAATCAGCCTCACCGTCCTGCCGACCGATGTCCAGCCGGGCCAGTATCCCGTGACTGTAAAGCTCGATGCGCCAAACATAAGCATCTCCAAACCCGTCACAGTCTGGCTGCTGGAGAATCCATCCTACACCATCAGCGCGGGTGGAGTAAGCGAATTGAAGGTTTTCGAGTACATCATATTCCTAATCTTAATCGACTTCGTCTTCGGCTCGGTGATACTGCTGGTTTGGTACAGGCCAAAGCCAGAGGAAGACGAGATTCCAGAGCCGATCAAGCCGAGACCGCCAATTAAATTTTGATTATTCTTAGAAAACATTATAAATACTTCTCACCTCTAATTATCAGAGGATATGAAAGCAGAAACTTTACTAATTTCTTCTGCTCTAACCGCAGTCTTCCTGGTTTTGCTAGGCGTAGGCTTCTTCGATTTCTTGCTGACAACGCCGTCTCCGAGCGCCGCCATGGCCGTCTCTAATCTGACTCCATCAACATGCTCCGATGGGACTATCTATGGCAAATGTTCTGTCACCAAGCCGTACTATTGTCTTCTGGGGAAGCTGGTGATATCCTGCTCTGTTTGCGGCTGCCCAGATGGCCAGCAGTGCGACACAGCCACTAAGAAATGCGTTCAATCCGCTGCGACGACTCAAACGCAAAAGCTAGGCATCGGTGCTGATTATTTGGATGCGCTGGTCGATAACGAAAAAAGCCTGCCATCTGATATGCCAAGCTTAGTCGGTGATAAAAAATTCATTGGCGAGTACACCCCTGAGGAAGAGCCGAATGGCTATATAATCGAGTTCAAAGACGATCCGATTATAATCAAAAAAATTGAGATAGAAAAAGAAATCCTGGATTTGAAGGCAAACGCCGCAAAGCTTAGAAATGAAGCGCAGGTTTTAAGCGGGACGATGAGGACAGCCAAAATCAACGAGGCATATTCGCTCGAGCAGACGGCAATCTCAAAAGAGCAAAGCACAATTGCAACGTTAAATAACTATAAGAGTCAAATCTTGACCGGACAAGCCGCCGCCATAGATGATATTCAAAAGACTGTGAAAATGTCTAAGGCCTCACGCAGCTTCCAGACTGTCCTAAACGGAATTCTGACAAATATTTCTGAAAATGATATCCAATCCATAAAGAAATCATCATACGTAAAAGAGGTTTACCCAAATCTAAAGGCCGAAGCGTTCCTGACATCATCCGTGCCGAGGATAGGTGCGCCGGATGTTTGGAATATGAACGACTCGAAGGGGCAGAAGGTCACTGGCAAAGGGACCACTGTTGCTATAATCGACACGGGCATAGACTATACTCATCCTGACTTGGGCGGCTGCCTCGGGCCAACGTGCAAGGTCATAGGCGGATACGATTTTGTCAATAACGATACTGACCCCATGGATGATATGGGGCACGGGACGCATTGCGCAGGCATAGTTGCGGCCAATGGTGTCCTGAAAGGAGTGGCTCCGGACGCCAAGCTTTATGCATACAAGGTTTTGAATTCAGGCGGCTCTGGCTATTTCTCAGATGTAATCGCAGGGATAGAGAGGGCGATGGACCCGAATAATGATGGTAATTATTCTGACCATGTCGACGTGATTAGCTTGAGCCTCGGAGGGAGTGGTCAAAATTGCGGCGCCGATTGTGTGGCGGTAAAACGCGCGATAAGCGCCGGCGTCACCGTGGTGGTGGCCGCAGGCAACTCGGGCCCGACGTTCGGCTCGGTGGGGACACCTGGCATTACGCCCGAGGCTATAACTGTAGGAGCGACATGCAAGCCCGGAGCAAGTAGCAGCTATTGCACAGACAGCCATTTGGCGTGGTTCAGCTCGCGCGGGATCCTCAGTTTCGCCTACCTCAAGCCGGAGATATCCGCACCAGGCGTTAGCATCTATTCCACTGTGCCAAAGGGCAGTTGCGAACTTTGCACATCCAGTGGATACAACTATCTGAGCGGCACTTCCATGGCCACTCCACATGTCGCAGGCGCTGTGGCTCTATTGAAGCAGCTCCACCCCGAATGGACGCCAGCCAACGTCAAGTCAGCTTTGATTGGTGGCTCAAGAATTATGGACGAGTCTATCTGGAAGGCAGGTGCAGGCGAGCTTTATGTCTCAAATTCATCAAAAATTGATATTTTAGTGCCGCAAGGCCTCATCTATTATGGCATGTCGAAAGACCCGGCCAAAAGTATAAATGTATCCCACAGCGGTCCATCAGCGACTTTTGCAGTCACGTCCACCGACTGGCTCGGCATGTTCCCAAACTTTACCGACATGCTCCCGAAGTCCGGCTCAAACCGCTCGCAGACGAGTCCAGGCTCTATAACGTTTGGTGACGGAAATAGCGCGTTGATTTCCCTCTCAATCGCCAATGTGTCCTCCAGCAGTCCTGATGGCTATTATGACGGCTTCATCCGTCTGAAAGATGGGGGAGAGCAGGTCCGAATTCCCTTCGCCTACCTAGATTTATCCCTGGTGAATTTGCATGTGGTTGATGATTATGGTCACGCCGCTAGGGAGCTCAGCAACCCCATGGGCCACTCAGTGATTTTCGATTACCCGAATGCCGACCTCAGAATCCTAAACGGCTACCACGGTATGACGCCCCTCTCTGTCCCCACGAGCTTTATGGTCCCCTCGGGCACTTACCTCATTATGGCAGTGTCTAACTTCGGCTACGACCCCTCGTATATGCTCTCCAAGATAATCTCCGTCGGACGCGCGGAGGTGAAGGACGTTTACCTCAAATTCTCAGAAGCCCGGGCCATACTGATCAACCTATCGACTCCGGACGGGAAACCGATTTTAAGAGACACCGCACACAACAGTTGGTACTATTACGGGCCGAAGTACAACCTTTCCCTTGTTGAGACAGACATACAGTGGAATGCAATAAACAGCAATGTAGCATTTGGCGGGTCCCCCCCGACATCCGAAAGGATATTCCTCTCAGAGACGAATTTGTCAATCGGCATCGGCCTATTCGGCTTCTCGTACTCAAAGGATATGTGGGAGTTCATGAGCAGGAACTGGGACCATTGGTATGAATACTTGGGCAACTCCTCACAGGCTTTGAACACCAATTTTGGAACATCGAACACTGCTGACGCTTACTATCAACTCGAGTGGCAGTTCTCCGGCGGCATCAATTCTTCCACCCCATCGGTGCTGCAGTATAACAAGAGCGAAGCTACCGCCTATAACTTCAAGTACAACCTGCCTGGCAGGATGGGCGCAGGGTGGGATTGGTGCCCAGAGCACAACATGGGCTATCGCGATATGAAGCCTTACGTCGGATACCCCATCGGAGAGCAAAATTACTTCTGGGGGCGAAGCTGGGGGACGATGGCTCCCATACTTACAATGTTTTCAGGGATAACGCGAACCGACTATATCCAGGGGCCGTTTGTCGAAGAATATTCTCCTTACGGCTATTGCATATCCGGCGCATTTTACTATCCGAGTTGGTCCCGCCTTGATTTCCTCAACTACAGCGACGACACCTTCTATATCGGAGTAATCGACTATCCGATGCTGAAGTTTCCTGATTCCATGCGCTTCAGCCCAATCAACCAGGGGAAAACAATCACAGACACAGTGGGGGCCGCACCGTTCTATCCATCAATAAGAACGAACAACACAAAAGCCCAGATGGTAATATTCTGGCCGATACTGAGCGACCAGTTCGGCGGAGGAGCAACCGGCATCCATCCCTACATGGCTGTCTATAAGGACGGCTCGGTCATTTCACCTCAAATGACCCTTGACGAGTGGGCAACCCGCATCCCGATACGAAGGGTCCTCAACCTCACCGGCTCTGGGTTCTACAAAGCGGTTTTCGAGAGAATGCCGCTCAACAACATATGCAACTTTACTATAACCACTATCGGCTTCTACAACTACGGCACTGACATGAATCCTCCCCGCATGACCTCATTCAGGATGCCGGAGAGATTCGTGCCTGGCGACCTGGTCAACCTGGCGTTTTATGTGACGGACCAGTCGGCGACTTCATCAGTCGTCAAGTGGCGCAACGGTGCGATAGGCCCCTGGAACAGCGCACCCGTGACTGTCCTCGGACCGGGCAATTTCTCAGCGGGCATACAGACGTCCGCCGGCGACTCGGTGATAGACCTGTACTTCAAAGTCACGGACTCGATAGGCAATTATCTCGAATACAACGCGACCAACGCCGCCATGAAGCAGATACCGCTATTATTCGACATAGGGATAACGCCGAACGAGGTCCAGTACAAAGACAATGATACTTTCGTGATGATCAACGGCTACCTCATGAACTTGAACGGCACCCCACTGAGCAGGATTGCCGCCCTGCCACTGGAGCTAAAGGTCGGTGATAGAAAGGTCGCGATGGTGCTCGATGAGTTTGTCGTCAAGAACCAGTCGCACACGCACAACGGTTCAATCCAGTTCGAGTGGCACTTCAACCCATATGAGCTGTTTGACAACGAGACGCTTTCCATAAACGTCGACTTCAACCTGGGAATCTACCAACCATTCAGCAAGACTTTCACGCTCCATGCAGCCGGCTATAATTCGACAATGCAGTGCTCTGACGGCACCCTCAACGGCAGATGTTCCGTAACCAAACCATTCTATTGCATCAACGGGACTCTAGTCAATAATTGTACAAAATGCGGCTGCCCGACCGGGATGAGCTGTGTGAAGAACACCGGCCTTTGCAACTATCCGCCTGTCGCCAAGATAGACCTATTCAGCGTTGACGGAAGCAACCAGTCAGGCAAGCCATTGAACTGCTCAGTCTTGCTCACCGACGCTGAGGCAGACAAGATGAACGCCACGGTGGCATGGCTCAAGACCGATGAATCCAACCTGTATTACTGCCAGATGTATCCCGGCTCCTATTCCTACTGCCCGATAGTTCTGAATAAAACCTTCAAGCAGAACTTCGCCAATGGAAGCACGTTCAGCACCACAATCGACGGCTCCTATATCTCCCAAGCATACTGGCTGTGTTACGTGACCGTGTCCGACGCAAAGACCAATGCTTCATACCTTTCAAAGCCAATAAACATCTCCGGCAGGGTGTGCTCCGATGGGACTATCTATGGCTATTGCTCTTTTGCCAACAAGCCGAAGTACTGCGCCGAAGGGACACTGGTGGACAACTGTACATACTGCGGTTGCCCAGCCAGCCGATATAACTGCAGTTCAACAACTAACACTTGTTCAATCTTCAACTACCCACCGAACGTTCTGATCCCATCGATAAACACCACCAACGGCACCAATATGCCAGGCGACCCAGTCAACTGCTATGGCATAGTCACAGACCCGGAGGGCGACAACATGACCGCAGCTATCTCTTGGTACAGGAACGGATCCATCGCCGAGAGCTATTCTGGCGTCTCGTACAAAAACGGCAGCATGATGATAAAAACATTGGGGACATCCACAAAAGTAGGGGATGTTTGGAAATGCGGAGTGAAATTGTCAGATAAGTACGGCTCTAACGACCAAGGCAACTCAAGTGGTCTGCAGCTAGGCGGACCAGTAGGACCTAACAATCCGCCGAATACGCCACTCCCGTCTCTAAAGAGTTCTATGGGAAAGAACACCACTGCTGAGAACCTGAACTGCTCCGCCGTCATAACCGACCCAGATGGAAACTCTATGGATGTCACAGCCAACTGGTACAGGAATGATAGTTTAGTTTGGACGATGTTCTACAGCAGCATCGCAAATAACCAACTCGTTAAGTCGATACTGAAATCAGGCAATCTCTCTGCAGGAGATGTGTGGAAATGCGGAATGATGGCCAACGATGGGAAGGCTAACAGCAGCATTGGCTATTCCAACACCATAACGATATTAGCTCCTCCAGCACTCAATGATCCACCCATTACCCCTGCGCCAGCCATCAACAGCAGCGACGGAACCAACACAGTCACAGGCAATCTGAACTGCTACGACACGATAATGGACATGAATGGAGACAGGATGAACGCAACAGTCCAGTGGTACAAGAATGGCGTGCTAAACCTGTCACGAGAACATGCGAATAACTATGACAGCGACAGTTTCTTCAACTCAGTTCTCTTGGCAAGCAATCTGTCAGTAGGAGACATCTGGTCCTGTAGCATTAGGCTCTATGACGGAAAAGCCTACTCGGGATGGGGCAGCTCTAGCAATCTGACTATCATCGCACCACCGGCACCCCCAGCGCCACCAGACGGCGGAGGCGGAGGAGGGGGAGGCGGCGGAGGCGGTGGCGGAGGAGCACCACCCTCTGGCGGAGGGACTATAGTGACGCCGCCCAAGCCAGCGTGCGTCAACAGCCTGGAAGTCACAGTGCCAGAACAGATATTCATACCTCAGAGAGTGACAAAACAAGTAAGTATCATAGTCAAGAACACAGGCACCTGTCCATTGTCTAGCGTAGCAGCCGCCCTGAGTCTTCCGTCGGGATGGAAGGCAAATAGCTATCTCCTATACAGCGGACTGGATGTCAACGAGAGCAAAGTTATAGGAATTACGGTCATGCCCACAGATGCGCCAGTAGGAGAATATTCAGCTACGCTAAGGCTTGACGCGCCCAACATGACATTTTCAAAAATTACCAAAGTCTGGCTGCTAGAGAATCCGCCATATGTGGTCAGCCAGGAGGGACCCAGCGCCTCAAGGATATTCGAATATATTATAGCGCTGATACTGATCGAGTTCGTCTTTGGGTCGATAGTCATGGTTGTCTGGTTCAAGCCGCCGCAGGAGAGACTGCCGCCATTACCTCAATTAGGCAGCGACCTTAAGCCTATTGAGAAGAGCGATACCTTTCGATTCCGCTAATTCTTAAGAAAGCGTTATAAATTCCTTACGCGTTCTATTATCAGAGGATATGAAAGCAGAAACTTTACTAATTTCTTCTGCTCTAACCGCAGTCTTCCTGGTTTTGCTAGGCGTAGGCTTCTTCGATTTCT
>Ga0315268_10005819_pt1 | contig 13184 bp, 7 predicted proteins | sample C1_top_MG_FD_204535 | JGI IMG/M metagenome (GOLD analysis project Ga0315268, IMG submission 204535) | Sediment microbial communities from Yellowstone Lake, YNP, Wyoming, USA - C1_top | ecosystem: Environmental > Aquatic > Freshwater > Lake > Sediment | place: USA: Wyoming | collected 2017-08-01 | reverse complement strand
GCCACTGTTTAGCATTAACGGCCGCAAGGCGGGCAGCGTTGCCGATTTCGACTATTCGGATGCCATGAAGCAGAGCGGCATCGTCTGGACAGCGGAAAAGATCGACGCCTACATCACGCACCCCAGAAAAGTCGTACCGGGAGGCAAGATGAAGTACGACGGTCTCGACGATGCCGCCGCCCGCGCCGACATCATTGCCTATGTGATGTCGCTGAAGTAAGCAGGTTCAATCGGGCGCGTCTGCGGTAATTTCAGAGCAACACGCGCTCGATGCCGCCCGCGTTGGCGGTGCGCACGTAACGCGCGAGCCAGTCCGGGCCGATGAGGTGGCGCGCCAGCTCGACGACGATGTAGTCGGCCTCAATGGCCGCATCTTCGCGATAGCGCGACAAGCCTTGCAGACAACTCGGGCAACTCGTCAGGAGCTTCGTTGCCGTCCCGCCAGCGCCGACTGTTGCGAGTTGCGCCACGCCAGCCTCGATTTCCTGCTGCTTGCGGAAGCGCACCTGCGTCGATACATCGGGGCGCGTGACCGCCAGCGTGCCAGACTCACCGCAGCAACGCTCGGAGAGCAGCACCGGTTTGCCCAGCAGCGTACTGGTCACCCGGGTCGGATTGTGGGCCTTCATCGGCGTGTGGCAGGGATCGTGATAAAGGTAATTTGTGCCCTGCAACCCATCGAGTTTCACGCCCTTCTCCATCAGATATTCGTGAATATCGAGTAAGCGGCAGCCAGGAAAGATGCGTTCGAATTCGTATTTCAACAGTTGATCCAGACAGGTGCCGCAACTGACGATGACGGTCTTGATATCGAGGTAGTTAAGCGTATTGGCGACGCGATGGAACAGCACGCGATTCGCCGTGGTGATGGCATGGCCCTTCGCTTCGTCGCCACCAGAAGTTTGTGGATAGCCGCAGCACAAGTAGCCGGGCGGCAGCACCGTGGTGGCGCCGACATGCCAGAGCATGGCCTGCGTGGCGATGCCGACCTGTGAAAACAGGCGCTCGGAGCCACAGCCGGGGAAATAGAACACGGCATCCGAATCTTCCAGCGCCCGCTGCGGATCACGGATGACGGGAATCATCGCGCTGTCCTCGACATCCAGCAGGGCACGGGAAGTGCGTACCGGCACATTGGCCGGCATCGGCTTGTTGAGGAAGTGGATGACCTGCGCCTGGATGTCCGGCCGACCGAGCGAAGCCGGTGGGTGGCGCACCGTGCCTTGCGTCAAGCCCAGCGCTTTGGCAGCCCAGTGACCGAGCCGCTGGGCGCGGTAGGCGAGGTCAATCATGCCGGCCTTCATCAGCTTGATGGTGGTCGGATCGGTGGCCGACAGATAGGCCATCGCCAGCTTGGTGGCCGGCGCGGATTTTTTCTTGCCCTGTGTACGCAGGAAGTTGCGCATGGCGATCGACACATCGCCGAAATCGATATCGACCGGGCAGGGCTTCACGCACTTGTGGCAGACCGTGCAGTGGTCGGCAACGTCGGAGAATTCCTCAAAATGTTTGAGTGAAATACCGCGCCGGGTTTGCTCCTCATACAAGAAAGCCTCGACCAGCAGGCCGACGCCGAGGATCTTGTTGCGCGGCGAGTAAAGCAGATTGGCACGCGGCACGTGCGTCGAGCACACCGGCTTGCACTTGCCGCAGCGCAGACAATCCTTGATCGAATCGGTAATCCGGCCGATGGCCGACTGCTCCATGATCAGCGATTCAATGCCGAGCAGCGCGAACGAAGGCGTGTACGCGTTGCGCAAATCAGCGCCCGCCATCAGCTTGCCCCGATTAAAATGTCCTTGGGGATCGATGCGCTGCTTGTACTCGCGGAAGGGGCGAATTTCCTCCTCGCTCATGAATTCGAGCTTGGTGATGCCGATACCATGCTCACCGGAGATGACACCACCCAGACCGCGCGCCAGCGCCATGATGTGCTCGACGGTACGGTACGCCGTCTGTAGCATGACGTAGTTGTCGGAGTTGACCGGGATGTTGGTGTGCACATTGCCGTCGCCGGCGTGCATGTGCAGGGCGACGAAGACGCGACCTTTGAGGACTTCCTGGTGCAGCGCTTCGATGCGTTCGAGTACCGGACGATAAGCCGCGCCGGCGAAGATTTCTTCCAGCAGTGGCTTGAGTTCGCGCTTCCACGACACGCGCACCGAGTAGTCTTGCAGCTTGTGGAAAACCGTTGCCGCCCCGCCAGCGCCGACTTTCTGCGGTAGCGGATGCCATTGCCTGACCGGCACGATGACGGGAGGCGTTGGCACGGGATGCCAGCATCTCGGCTTGGCGATCGGCGGCCAGGTCTGGTCGAGCGCGTCAAGCAGCAGTTGCCAGCGCACTCTGACTTCGGCCACCGCTTCCAGCGCCAGTTCACTGCGATCGCCGATCAGCGACTTGGCGCTCAAACCCGCATCGCCCAGATGCAGCGGCAAATCACCCTTGAGGAACTCTTCCAGCGCGACGCACAGCGCCAGCTTGTTCTGGATCGACAACTCGATATTGAGCCGCTCGATGCCGTCGCAGTAATCGCCCATGCGCGGCAGCGGAATCACCACATCCTCGTTCACCTTGAAGGCGTTGGTGTGGCGCGAGATCGCTGCGGTCCGTGCACGGTCAAGCCAGAACTGCTTGCGCGCTTCCGGGCTGACAGCGATGAAACCCTCGCCGCCACGTGCATTGGCCATCTTCACCACGGCCGACGTAGCGCGCATCACGGCCAATTCGTTTTCGCCCACGATGTCGCCGATCAGCACCATCTTGGGCACGCCGTGCCGCTTGGCTTTCGTCGCGTAACCGACGGCCTTCACATAACGCTCGTCGAGATGTTCCAAACCGGCGAGCTGTACACCGGCCGCCAGTCCGCCACCGCCCGGCTTGAAGTAATCAGTGATCTCGACGATGCTCGGCACGGCATCGCGCACCTGGCCGAAGAACTCGAGGCAAACGGTGCGCGTCACCGGTGGCATCTGATGCAGTATCCACACCGCCGAGGTGATCAGGCCATCGCAACCTTCCTTCTGGATGCCGGGCAAGCCGGCAAGAAACTTGTCGGTAACGTCCTTGCCCAGCCCGGCCTTGCGGAATGTCATACCGGGGATGGCAAGGAATTCTTCGCGCTCCAGCCGGCCGTCGTCGCTAATGTACTTGAGGCGGAATGTCGCGGTTTCCTGTTCGTGAATCTTGCCGAGGTTATGGCCGATGCGCTCGACTTCGAGCCATTTGCCATCCGGCGTGACCATCGTCCAGGAGGCCAGGTTGTCGAGCGCCGTGCCCCACAGCACAGCTTTCTTGCCACCAGCGTTCATGGCGATGTTGCCGCCGATGCAGGAAGCATCCGCCGAGGTCGGGTCGCAGGCAAAAACACGGCCGGCTGCCTCGGCACGCTCCATGACGCGGCGCGTGACAATGCCGGCGCCGGTGCGGATGGTGGCGTAGGGCCGGGTGACGCCCGGCAGCACGACTTCAGTCACCGGGCCCATGTCGAGCAGCTTTTCGGTGTTGATGACGACAGAGCGCGGCGACAACGGCACAGCACCGCCGGTATAACCGGTGCCACCACCGCGCGGGATGATCGTCAGACCGAGCTCGATGCAGCCGCGCACCAGCAGCGCAATTTCGGCTTCGGTATCGGGCGTCAGCACCACGAAAGGATATTCGACGCGCCAGTCGGTGGCATCGGTGACATGCGCCACACGCGCAAGACCATCGAAGCCGATGTTGTCCTTGCGGGTATGGCGGGACAAGCGTTGCAGCACTTGTTTGCGCAGCGCCCGGGTGTCGGCAAACCATTGCTCGAAATCGGCGACGGCTTTTTGCGCAGCTGCCAGCAGTTGCTCTACCGCCGCATTGCCGGCGCGGCGTTTTTCGATTTCAGTGAGGCGGTGCTTCAGCGCACCGATCAGCGCCGTGCGGCGCTCATGGCTGGCGAGCAAATCATCCTCAAGATACGGATTACGCCGCACCACCCAGATATCGCCGAGCACTTCGTACAACATGCGCGCCGAACGGCCGGTGACGCGCTGGCTGCGCAACTCGTGCAGCACTGCCCACATAGCCTCGCCCAGCAGGCGAATAACGATCTCGCGATCGGAGAACGAGGTGGTGTTGTAGGGGATTTCCCTCAGACGAGCGCTCATGGGCTTTGGAAATGCTGCAAAGCGGCAAATTCTAACCGATCAGGACGGGACAAAAACCCCGCGAAAAGTCGGGGAAATTCAGGCCGCAAACCCTAGCGGCGACTTTGCAGTAAGCTTGCCGGCCATCCCGATGAAGAGTGGAGCAATTCAGTGACCGACAGAGAACTTTCTAAAGAACAGCGCATCCTGCGCGTGTTGCGCAAGGTGCTGGCCAACATCGTCAAGGATGCCACGCCTGAACCCGGCACGCCGCAACTACTCAGCGAAAGCACACGCCACGACATTCGCGACCTGTTTGGCCTGATCGCCGAGCGCGAGGCCGAGCTGGCGGCGGAAGCCGGCCTGACGATCAACGAGAAGCCCTATTACACCGACGAGCCGCGCAACAGCGCGCCGGTGACCTTGCACCGGCCACCGAAGAAAAAGCCGAACTGAAGCTGCCGGAAATTGGGTGCGCCAGGCCTGTCAGACCTGTAGCGCACCCGCCAAAGCCTCGGCATGCACGCGCGCAGCCACGGCCAGCGCAGCGCAGCCCGCCAGATCGCCGTTGCGCGCCGTCTGCTCGAGTTGCTCGGCGACGGTTTTGCCATTGGCCGCCACGAAGGTGGCAAACAGACCCTTGAGCGTATGGGCTGCTCGCGCCAGTTTTTCGCTATCGGCGGCGGCGAGAGCCACGTCGAGTTCCTGCAGATAGCCTGGCACATCGGCGATATACATCTCGGCCAATTGCTCGAAGAGTTCCTCATCGCCCATCATGGCGATGGCGCTGGGACGGTCGAAAACCACACCATCCGTGACTAGCGGTAGAGAAAATGTGCCCGTAGCGGCGACACTTTCGGCATTGCCGGCAAACAAGCGCCGCATTTCATCCTGCAGTGCGGTCAAGCTGATCGGCTTGGAAATATAGCCATTCATGCCGGCGTCAAAACAGCGCTCGCGGTCTTCCTGCAGTGCGTTGGCAGTCATGGCGATGATGGGCAGCAAGTCCGTGACACCCAGTTCGGCCTCGCGGGCACGGTACTGGCGAGTCGCGGTCACGCCATCCATTTCGGGCATTTCCATGTCCATCAGCACCAAGGCAAAGTCGGCGCTGGCGAGACGGCGCAAGGCATCGGCCCCATTGTCGGCACACTCATAAGCGAGCCCCAGCCGGTCGAGCATGGCGCCGGCCAGTTGCTGGTTGACGCGATTATCATCCACCAGCAGGATGCGGCCCGGAATCAGCTCAGCGACAGACGCCGAGCTGGCATTCCCCACGGCGCCCGCGCTGGCGGCAGGCATCCCCGGCGCGGCCTGTAGCGGCAGCCAGAACCAGAACACCGAACCCACGCCCGACGCACTCTCCACCTCAATGCTGCCGCCCATCGCCTCGATGAGTTCCTTGGAAATCATCAGGCCGAGGCCGGTACCGCCGAATTTGCGCGTGACGGAATCATCGGCCTGGCTGAAGGGCTTGAACAGACGCGCGAGCGCCGCTTCATTCATGCCGATGCCCGTATCACGCACGCTGAAAACCATGCGGTCATTTTCCGGTGCGATACGCAGTTCGACGGAGCCACGCTCGGTAAACTTGACCGCATTCACCAGCAGATTGATCAATATCTGACGCAGCCGGGTCGGGTCGCCGACGACAAAGCGGGGCAGATCGGCGGCAATACTCGCAATAAAGTCGAGCCCCTTGGTGTTCGCGCGCTCGGCGACAATCGTCTTGACGTCTTCGATGGTGGCAGAAAAATCGAAGGCGATCTTTTCCAGGGTCATGCCACCAGCCTCGATCTTGGCATGATCGAGCACGGCGTTAATCAACTCCATCAGATGCTTGCCCGAACTGTTAATCAGGTTGACATAGTTTTTATGCGAGGGCGACAGTGTCTCGGCCTCCAGCAACTCGGCGAAGCCGATGATGGCATTCAGCGGCGTGCGCAGTTCGTGGCTCATGCGCGAGACAAACTCGGACTTGCTGCGGCTGGCACGTTCGGCAGACTCCTTGGCCTCGCGCATCTCATCGAGTGCCCCCTCCAGTTCCCGGTTGGCCTGATTGATACGCCGCAGAAACAGCATGCCGGCCAGGCCGGCGAGAATCATCACCAGCGCGATCAGCACCATCTCGAATTTTTTGAGATTGGCGCGCTGGATCGTGAGCTGGTCTTCCAGTTCGCGAAGACGCTCGCTGCTGTCGAAAAACAGTCGGTTGGCGTTTTCATCCAAGCGCTCGAAATACGGGGGAATCTGTTTGAGGAAGACGGCAATCTCGGGCAGCACGCGGATCAGGCAGGTACGATCCTGCTGCTCCAGACAATCCTGACGTTGCGTGAGCAAGGCTTCAAGCTCGTGAGGCTTGGTACGAATATGATCGAGTAGCGGTACGATCTCGATTAACTCCATGACGTAACTTTGGCTGTCCGCATCCGGCCGATAGGTGGCCTCGCGCACCATCTCGTCGCGGCCTTCGAGATTGAGCAATATCTTGCGTTGCACCGTACCGCCGCTCTTCAGCACTTCCAGATCATGAATCAGCTTTTCAAGCTGCAAGTCGATGTCACGATGCACGCGCGCCAGACCAACGGCATTGGTGGTGGCCACCATGCGATACAACTCTTTTTCGATGCCGTGGATACCCCGCACGATTTCCTCGCCAACGAACAGACGTGCCCGCTCGTTAGCGCTTTTCTCGCGCAGTTCATCCTGCAGATTATCGAAGAACACCTTGAGGCCAAGCACCACCAACAGGCAGGTGATGGCGATCCCCATCAACCAGGTAATCGAGGGGTTGATGAGCGCGCCCGGCTTGCGCCCAAGGGCATTCATGGCACGTTTACTTGCCGACTGGCGTCTTGTTGTCGAGGAAGCCGTGCTTGCGGAAGATAGCCTGGCCTTCATCGCCAGCGGCAAAGCTCATGAAACGATTGGCCTGTTCGGCGCTTTTCGTACTTTTCAGCTGGATCAGGAGCAGGGCTTGCGGTTTCGCAATTTTCGGGTCTAGATCGACGACATCGAGCTTGGCGGCGTTATCAGCGAAAAACCCGGTGGCACGCCAGTTCATGGTGATATCGGCATCGCCTTTTTTCATGGCATTCACCAGGCTACGCGAATCGGGAGCGAGGAAGGCTGCGGCTCGTACGACCTGCGGATAAATGCCCAGGCGATCGAGAATGCTCTTGGCTTCCTGACCCACACTGCCCGACTCGGCATTGCCGATGATGGCCGTCAAATCCTTGCGCAGCATCTCGCGCGGATCGGCCTTGACCTGCTTCGGGTTGCCCTTTTGTACCATCAAGGCCATCTGGTTGTAGCCGACGTTAACCTGGTCGCCGAACAGCCCCTCTTTCAGATGCTTGTCGCGATAACTGGGTTCGCCGGGCAGATACCAGTCGCCGACGCCACTTTTCTTCGCCGATTGAAACAGATCTTCCGAGCCGCCCTGGGCGATGGTGATCTTGACGTTTTCACGTTTCTCGAAGGTCTGGGCAATCTCGGTCATCGGCCGCACCATGGTGATGCCGCAGTAAAGCAACAACTCAGGCTTGGCGCTTTGGGCCAGTGCGCTGCCAGCGAAAATACAGGTCACGGCAAGTAAGGTGAGACGGCGCAGCAGTAAAGCACTCATTGCAACCCCTTGAATAAATATTGGCAATGCGAAAAAGCAAAGTTTAAATCCGTTGCTTGAGATTCTAACCCCATCATTCCCTTGCAGAGCCGGCGCTGACAGCGCTGCGGGGTTTCGTTGACCCATATCAGCCAGCCAACTAACTTTAGTGATAGCCTCGCCAAATTGGTTCGCTGATCTTCCGGAACATGTTCGCCGTCCTCCGCCTGTGCGTCGCCCTCGCCCTGCTGCTCTGCGCTGCATCAAGCCGCGCAAGCGAGCCGCTCAAGCTCGGCATCATGCCCTTTAACAGCGCGCTGGCCTTGGTCAAGACCCATGCACCCTTGCGCGATCATCTGCAGAAGGAACTGGGCCGGCCGGTAGAAATCTTCACTTCCACCGACTATTTCACCTTTATCAACGAATCGCTGGACGGGCGCTTCGATCTCCTCATTACCGGGCCACATTTCGCCGTGATGAGCAGCGAAAAGGGTTACGTGCCGCTCATGCGTTATCGGGCCATGCTGCAGCCACTCTTCGTAGTGCGGCCGCAAGCGGGCATCAAGAGCGTGACCGATCTGCGCGGCAAGAAAATTGGTTTGTCCAGCCGCTTGTCCATCTCGTCGATTGGCGGCGTGCGCTGGTTACAGGATCATGGGCTGCAGTTCGGCCGCGATTACCAGTTGTTCGAGCGCGCCACCCATGGCGCTGCCGTGGCCGCCGTAGCGGTCGGCGAACTGGATGCGGCGCTGACCACCTATACACCGCTCAAGCAGATTCCCGAGGATGTGCGCGCCCGCGTCACCGAACTACCCATCGACATCAAGGTGCCACATCTGATGACTTTGGCCCACCAGCAGCTCGGCAAGCAGGAAATCGAGCGCGTACGCGCAGCACTTCTCTCTTTTTCCGAATCATCACCCGCCGGCAAGGCCTTTTTCGAGCAGACGGGCTACCTCGGCTACGAGCCTATCAGTGCCGTCGACCTCAAGTCCATGCAACCCTACGTGGAACTGACCCGGCGCCTGATGACCCTGGCGCAATAAACCCCGATGGGCACCACGCGCCCCCTGACCCGCACCCTGCGCTTTCGTTTGCTCGTGGCAACGCTCGCCATCGAAGTGTTGATGCTGACCTTGCTGGTCGGCAACAGCCTGCGCCTGATCCATTCTCACCTTACGGATCAGGCGAGTTCCCGTATCGCCTCCATCGAACTGGCCTACAAAACTGCCGTGGCGGCCCCGCTGGTCGCGCGCGACTACGCTACCTTGCGCGACATTCTCGATGGCTGGAAGAATGCGGAGGACGTGACCTATCTCGCAGTCACCGATCCTGCAGGACAAATCCTCGCATCCTCAGGCTGGGCAACCGAGCAGTCGCTGCCACCGGCTTCACCCGAATTTATTACTGGCGAAATCCACCATGTCGTCTTTCCCGCCGAGTTTGCCGGCCAACTGTATGGCCGGGTGCATTACGGGCTGTCGATGCGCATTCTTGAAGTGGCCCGGCGCGATTTATTCATCCAGTCGGCACTCATTGCGCTGGGTGAAATCGTCCTTTCGTTCGTGCTGCTGTCTCTGATCGCCTTCTGGCTGACACGGCGCCTGGTCGATCTGACCGAGGCCAGCGGTCGTGTCGCCGCCGGCGAATACGACATCCGCCTCAAGGCCGACGGCCAGGACGAAGTCGCCACGCTGGCCACCAATTTCAACCAAATGGCGCGCGCTGTCGAAACGCGCGTCCATGACTTGAGCTTCCAGGCACGCCACGACTCACTCACCGGCCTGCACAACCGCCGTGCCTTCGAGGACGAGCTAGCCACCGCGCTGGTCGAACGCGGCAGCCAGTCGCTCTTCATCCTCTACATTGATCTCGATCAGTTCAAGGCGGTGAACGATACCTGCGGCCACATCGCCGGCGACCTGTTATTACAAAAAGTGACGGCCTTCCTGATGGAGCAGCGCTGCTACGGTTTTGTCGCCCGCCTGGGCGGTGATGAATTCGCGCTGATCCTCAAGGATGGCGACGAAGCGGCCGCATTGGCGCACTCCCGGCGCATCATCGATGGCATCCGCCACCTCGACTTCACGTGGGAGGGCAAGAGCTTCGGCATTGGCGCCAGCATCGGCATCGCCCAGGCCTCCGACGTACTTGACAGCGTGACCGGCCTGCTGATCGCCGCCGACAGCGCCTGCTACGCCGCCAAGGAACGTGGCCGTTATCGCGCTGAGATCTATCGGCAGGGCGACGATTGGTACCAGCGCCGCCAGCAGGAATTCATGATGTTGCCGCTGGTTACCGAGGCCATCGCCGACGGCCGTTTTGTCCTCTACCACCAGCGCATTCGCCCGCTCAGCAGCAACTGCGGCGATCATGCCGAGGTATTGGTGCGCATGCTGGGGCCAGAGCAGCAGTTGATCGCACCGGGCGCCTTCATCGTTGCCGCCGAACGTTACAACCTGATGCCCTTCCTTGACCGCTGGGTGCTCGATGCGGTGCTGAAGCAATTTGCTACCTGGCGCCAGGCCGGCCGCAGCCTGCCCTTCCACCACCTAGCGGTGAACCTGTCGGGCGCCACGCTCGACGATATCGAGTTGCCACGTTTCCTCAACGAGAAACTCGCCGAATACGCAGTCGACCCCCATCAACTCTGCTTCGAGATCACCGAATCGGCAGCCATCGCCGACCCCGACCGCGCTCTCCATTTCATTGATATGGTGCGCAAACTCGGTGCCGCCATCTCGCTCGACGATTTCGGCAGTGGCCTGTCTTCCTTCGGTTACCTCAAGCGCTTCCACGTCGATTACCTGAAAATCGATGGCCAGTTCGTCAAGAACCTCGACACGGATGTCGCCGATCGCGCCGTGGTCGAGGCCATGGTCAGCCTGGCGCGCGCCCACCATCTCCGCTCGATCGCCGAGTATGTCGCCACGCCCAAACTGCTGGAAATCGTCAGCGGCCTCGGCGTCGATTACGTCCAAGGCTACGCCATTCACGAACCCTCGCCGCTGGCGGCGATCTGAAAGTCGGCGCTGGTGGGACGGCGCCACAGTCTATGCCCCGTGCTAATCTTGCATGTTATTCATCATGCCGCTTTCCGCCATGGATTACCTCGAAAAAATCCTCAACGCCCGCGTCTACGATGTCGCCGTCGAAACGCCGCTTGATCTGGCCCCCAACCTTTCGGCGCGCAGCGGCAACCGCATCCTGCTCAAGCGCGAGGACATGCAGCCAGTGTTCAGCTTCAAGCTGCGCGGCGCCTACAACAAGATCGCGCACCTCACGCCGTCACAGAGAAAGCGCGGCGTGATTTGCGCTTCGGCCGGCAATCACGCCCAGGGCGTTGCGCTCGCGGCGCAAAAACTCGGCATTCGCGCTGTCATCGTCATGCCGACGACCACGCCCCAGATCAAGATCGATGCCGTGATGAAGCGCGGGGGCGAAGTGGTGCTGTATGGCGACGCCTACGACGCTGCCTACGTCCATGCGCTCGAACTGGAGAAGCAGCAGAAGCTCACCTTCGTGCACCCGTTCGACGACCCGGATGTAATCGCCGGCCAAGGTACCATCGGCATGGAAATCCTGCGCCAACATCCCGACCCCATCGATGCCGTATTCTGCTGCGTCGGTGGCGGCGGACTGATCGCCGGCGTCGCGGCCTACATCAAGCGCTTGCGGCCGGAAACCAAAATCATCGGCGTTGAAGCCGCCGATGCGGATGCGATGGATCGCTCACTCAAAGCCGGCCGGCGCATCAAGCTCGACTCAGTCGGCCTGTTCGCCGACGGTGCGGCCGTTAGACTGGTGGGCGAGGAAACCTTCCGCCTCTGCCGCGAATATGTCGATGAAATGGTGCTGGTCGATACCGACGCCATCTGCGCGGCGATCAAGGACGTCTTCGAAGACACGCGTTCGATCCTTGAACCGGCCGGCGCACTGGCGATTGCCGGCGCCAAGGAATGGGCACGGCGCCATAAACTCAAAGGCAAAACGCTGGTCGCCGTCGCCTCGGGCGCCAACATGAATTTCGACCGCCTGCGTTTCGTCGCCGAGCGCGCCGAAGTCGGCGAGCAGCGCGAAGCCGTGCTGGCGGTCACCCTGCCCGAGAAGCCCGGCAGCTACAAGAAGTTCGTCAGCCTGATCGGCAAACGCAATATCACCGAGTTCAACTACCGTTTCCACGATGTCGGTGAAGCCCACGTCTTTGTCGGCATGCAGGTGGCCAATCGTACCGAGGCGACGAAACTGGTCGAGCAACTGCGCAAGTACGGCTACGCCACGCTTGACCTCACCGACGACGAAATGGCTAAGTTGCACATCCGCCATCTGGTAGGTGGCCATGCGCCGCAAGTGCAGAATGAATTGCTCTACCGCTTCGAGTTCCCTGAACGTCCCGGCGCGTTGATGAATTTCCTCAACAAGATGAGTTCCGGCTGGAACATCAGCCTGTTCCACTACCGCAACCACGGCGCCGACACCGGCCGCGTGCTGGTCGGCATGCAGGTGCCGCCCGGTGAGATGAAAGAATTCCGCGCCTTCCTGAAGAACCTCGCTTACCGTCACTGGGACGAGTCCAGGAATCCGGCCTACCGGCTTTTCCTCGGCTAAGGATATTAAAAAATGGCAAATAAATTGACGGCTGATCCAATGCAAAATTCTGCTTCTGCAAGTGGCAGCAACCTAATGGCATCGATCGATGCCCGCACTAATCTGGCCGGCACCAACCTGATGGAGTTGCTGCTGTTCAAGGTGGGCTCGCCCGAGACTTATGGAATCAACGTCTTCAAGGTCAAAGAAGTGATCCGTTTGGTCGATATCACCGAGGCTCCATCGACGCCGCGTTTTGTAAAAGGCATGGTTTCGCTGCGCGGAGAACTGGTTTCGGTAATTGACCTGATCGAGTTTTGTGGCAATCCGCAACCCGAAAAACCGCCGGTGATCATCGTCACCGAATTCTCGCGCAGCACGCAGGCCTTTTTGGTTGAATCGGTAGAGACCATTGTCCGCATCAACTGGGGTGACATTCATCAGCCGCCACCGATGCTGGACAGAAACGCCCGACTCACTGGCGTCACCCGCCTGGCCGATGGGCGCCTGGCGTCGATTCTCGATGTCGAACAGGTGCTGCACAGCATTACCGGCAAAGACAAGGAATCCTTCATTCCGGAATCCTTCGTCGCCGCTTCGTCAATGCCGACCGGTATCAGCGTCTTTTACGCCGACGACAGCGCGTTTGCCAGGGCACAACTCAAGGCTGTGCTGGAGGCAATCAAGGTTGGCTCCGATTTTGCGGTGAACGGCAGCGATGCCTGGGTCAAACTGCAAGCCATCGCCAACCTGGCCGAGGCTACCGGGCGGCGCGTGGTGGACAGCTGGCCAGTGATCATTACCGACATTGAAATGCCGGAGATGGATGGATTCAAGCTGACCAAGCTGATTAAGGAAGACAAACGCTT
>Ga0315268_10005818_pt1 | contig 13184 bp, 17 predicted proteins | sample C1_top_MG_FD_204535 | JGI IMG/M metagenome (GOLD analysis project Ga0315268, IMG submission 204535) | Sediment microbial communities from Yellowstone Lake, YNP, Wyoming, USA - C1_top | ecosystem: Environmental > Aquatic > Freshwater > Lake > Sediment | place: USA: Wyoming | collected 2017-08-01 | reverse complement strand
GACAATCACGAAGATAGGGTCAAAATAGCCAATGAAAAGATAGACTTCAAAAGCTATAAACCCCTACCCGTAAAGAGAGTCCATATACCAAAATCTGATGATTCTTTAAGACCATTAGGTATTCCCGCCATCAAGGACAGAATAATTCAAGCAATTGTAAAAGAAGCCCTCGAACCAGAATAGGAAGCCAGATTTGAAGCAAGCTCTTATGGCTTCCGTCCTGGAAGATGTACCCAAGATGCCCTTGAAGATGTCCACAATGCATTAAACAACTGTGTTGCAGATAAAAATCAGTGGATACTGGATGCAGACATCGAGAAAGCATTTGATACAATTAGCCACGAATTTATTCTGAACCAGATTGGGGACTTTCCTGCTAAAGGGTTGATTTCTAAATGGCTAAAAGCGGGATATGTGGAATTTGGAGAAATCCATGAAACTACAATGGGAACTCCCCAGGGTGGTGTAATAAGTCCACTCCTTGCAAATATTGCATTAGATGGACTTCAAGACCATCTTGGAAAGGGTTACCGATATGTCCGCTATTGTGATGACTTTGTCATTATGGCAAAGACAAAGCAAGCCATTGAAGAAATCAAACCGAAGGTAGAGCAATGGCTATCTGAGCGAGGACTAAAGCTGAAAGATGAGAAAACCAAAATTATACATCGAGATGAAGGATTCAATTTCTTAGGATTCTATATCCGAATGTATAATAATGGGAAACTCGTCACCAAACCTCAAAAGGAAAAGGTTAAAAATTTACTGGATAGAATCAGATTATGGCTTGAGAATAATAAACAAGCCAAAACTGAAGCTATTCCAGAGTATTTTAACCCTATCCTCAGAGGTTGGGCCAATTACTATCGCTTTGCTGGTAGCAAGAAAACATTTTCAGGAATCCAACATAAATTATGGTGGATATTTCTGAAATGGTCTAAAAGAAGACACCCAAACAAATCCGTATCATGGGTTCTCAATAAATATTTTGAGAAAAACAAATATGGAAAGTTCGATGTCTTCAAAGGACTATATAGGGTTAACAAAGTCCCTATAGTCCGCTACGTCAAAGTAAAAGGAAAGGCCAGTCCTGACGACCCAGAGCTGAAGAAATATTAGGAAAACAGGAAAAAGAAAATCAGCAAAACCCTTTATGCAAAAGGTAGCAAGCTCTACCTGATAGCAGAAAACCAGAATTGGAGGTGTGATTTGTGCGGAAATTGGCTTCTGAATGGAGAAGAAATTGATAATCATCACATTACACCAGTGAGTCAAGGTGGAAGTGATGAAATATCAAACCTCAGAATCCTTCATGAGTCATGCCACTATCAAAAACACACGAACGGTAAAGGAGAACTAAAGTTGCGTGTTGCTTGAGCCGTATGAAGGGAAACTTTCACGTACGGTTCTTAGGGGAGGAGGAGACAGTGATGCCTCCTCCTTACCCGACTATAAGGAGGAATTAAGGTATAGAGCAAATAAAATGCCTGAGGTGCAGCGAGCCTCTGCGGTATCAGAGGGGTAGGGGATAGGTTTACCTCGTGAAGTAATTTTACCTACTACTTCATGGGGTGAATCAGGACAGTAAAATTTATAAAACTCGTCTTGATTATCCACGCATCTGTCGGAAGTGTGGAAGAAGTCTTCATAATGGTTATTGCTGGTTCTGTAAGATTCAGTATCAGCAGGACGAGGTCGATAATCACTGTGTTCTTCCTGGAAGGATTTAAATTCTGTTTGAGTTTGGGAGAGAGCCCTCGCACCTTATGATTGGTCCGGGGGCTTTTGTTTTGTTGGAGGATGGATAAGGGGCATAGGAAGCTTCTCGAGTATATTGCAAATCTCATTGTTTCAGAGGGGGAAAAGACAAATGCCTAAGGAAGGAAGGTTTGAGCCTTATTTGGTGAGGAAGCCCCTGAACTGATTCCAGGGTTTAGGGGCTTTTTTGTTTTTGGTCAATGCTATCTTAAATCCTCCCTCCTTGGGGAGGAGAGGATGATGACCTATTTTCGATTCTGGCGGGTTTGTGTATAACCATTTTATTGCCTCATAAGAAGGTTTCCTAAAAAATTGGGTGGACATCCTCAATTCAAAAAAACGCAACAGACAGTCCTTTTCTGTGCATCAAAGCTTTCGCAGAAGCAGGAAGCTCAAGTGTCTCTATAAAAGAGATGTATAGGGTCTTTAACCCCATGCATATGTCAAATGGCTCATAAACAAAGGTGTATCAGTCATTGACATCATTCTCACCATCCTCTAAAATAAAAAATAGGACGAGAGGCTTTAAGCCTTTACAACACCATTTAGGGAGGGATGAAATGTCTGATATCATTGATGTTCATGATTTACCGGAGGATCAAGTTAAACTCGTTCAGGAATTCGTTGAATTTTTACGAAAAAAACGAAAGACGAAACGGTCTACCCAGGAAGAGGAAGAAAAAGAAAAGGAATGGGGTCAGTTAGCAGTGACGAATTTTGCTAAGGATTGGGAAAATGAAAAAGATGCTATCTACGATAACTGGAGGCAACACTATCATGTACCAGAAAGGTGATATTGTCTTAATCCCCTTTCCTTTTACAGATCTTTCGGCTAAAAAAACTCGGCCAGTAGTAGTGGTAAGCGATAGTGAATTTGAAAGAGAAACGGGAGATTTTACAGTTGGGATGATTACCTCAATACCTCATACTACCCGTTATGATTATGAACTCAAGGATTGGAAGACCGCTAATCTGCTTTCACCTTCGTGGGTCAGGGCAAAACTGGTTACTCTCGATCCGAAGTTAGTTCGCTATCGAGTGGGCAAATTAGCTGACCAAGATTTGTTCGAAGTGGATGAGAGAATTCGGTTAGCTTTACGGGTATAGTTTTGAAAAATTTGACATTCTGATTATCCAAATCTATCTGAATTTTAGGTTTTCTGTCTAATGCTTTTTTAACACGCAAATAAAGAGTCTCCTATGCTGGAAGGGTTTCTTCCTTTTGGAGCGTGACATGATAGCCTAAGGTCTCGATTCTTGAGGTGAAGCGTTTAACAAGATACTGCCCATTCAACTGATCAAAATAATCTGCACCGAGTTCGTTATAGGTGCATCGTTCTTTGACAATATGGTAAGCTATGATTAAGAGGGTGTGAGCTACAGCCATAGTGGCTCTCTTTCTCCCTCGTTGGGAGGCCAGGCGATGGTATCGGGCTTGAAGATAGGTTCCTTTGGTCCTGGAAGCTGCCCAAGCGGATTCGCTTAAGCCATTTATTGCCGGGGGTAGTCTTCCCACTCTGTCGTTTACTTGCACTTTCATGGTTTCCAGGACTGACCCCTGCCCAAGAGGAGAGGTGAGCATGAGAGGGAAACTGACTCATATCCACTCCGATTTCAGCGATGATGATTTCAGAAGATTTTTTTTTACTCCAGGAATGGTCTGAAGCCTTTCGAGTGTCTCACGATAAGGTTCCATTCTCCGATCGATTTCTTCATTGAGTTTTTCGATCGCCTCTTCGTAGGATGCAATCATCTGGAGACAGAGTTTAAAGAGAATTCGGTGGTGATCGGTCAAGATTCCTTCAAGGGCCAGTTCTAAATCAGAAAGCTTGCTCCGAAGGCGTTCCTTGGCCAGTCCAGCCATGTCCTTGGGAGTCAGATCATCCTGGATAAAATGCTGAATCATCTCCTGAGCGGATTGACCCTTGACGTCGGAGACGATGGAAGCCATTTTAATATTAGTATCTTCGAGAAACTTCTGGAGGCGATTCAGCTCGGAAGACTTCTGTTGAATCAATTTCTGCCGATAGCGGGTCAGATCCCGGAGTTCACGGATGGGTTTGGGCGGGATGAAACTGCCCTTGATCAGACCATGGCGCAGGAGTTGGGCAATCCATTCACAGTCCTTGACGTCGGTTTTCCGACCGGGGACATTCTTGATATCTCGGGCATTGGCCAGAATCACTTCCATGCTCTCTTCCAAGATGTTGAAAACAGGCTTCCAGTAGACCCCGTACTTTCCAGGGCGACATGAGTACACCCTTGACTCTTTAACCAGTCCTTGCAGGCCGAAAGGTCCCGGGTCATGGTGGTAAACGTTTTAATCGTTTTTTGGGCTTTCTCATGAGGCTTCCCTACCATGAGGCACGCAGTGATGGTTTTCTTGTGAACATCAATTCCACAACACCTCTCAAGAATGGCTTCCATAGGAATCTCCTTTTTGGAAAGGGAGTGGATCATGGTCGAAAAATTTAACACGCGTGTTCCCCATAGGGGACAACAATTCGTGGTGCTTCTGATCCACCCAGGTCAGTTTTGGTATCGGGGTATAATCACCACAAATTTACGACCTTCTTCCTTCCCGAGAAAGCTTAATAAAATGAATGAACACCATACTTCAACAATTTTCATCCTTCGTGATGCCCTTTATAGGGCATGAGAGTTTTGGTATAAATATTTCGATGGTAGCCCGGAACTCTTGGAAGAAGAGAGGGTGATGACCTATTCGGAAGCCACCTGTCTAACCTTCCGTGCCTGCTTTATGCTGGTTGCCGCCATGAACCCCCATCCGTGCAGCTCTAAACTACAAAGACTCTCATCCCTTGGTAATAACCCTTCGACTTTCCCTTTATCCTGACCGAACCTTAGGAGAGCGGATAAAAAAATGGAGGTTGGAGTAGGGGCTATTTCAGAAGGATTTAGCAAAGATGATTGGGGTTAACGAAATAACCATAGTCAATTGGGAGAAGGATCGGGCCATCCGAGAGAAACATCAGGAGCGATTGATCAAGGATCTGGGGCGGTTGAAGACGCGGATCGAGAAAGGGCATCTCAGGAAGGCCGAAAAGATTCATCAGGCGATTGGTCGGCTCAAGGAGCGTTATCCACGCGTCGTGCGTTATTACGAGATCCAATACCTGGGGCAACCTCCGAGCCTTTCTTGGCAAGAAGACATGGAGAAGAAAGGGATTGCCGAAAAGCTGGACGGCAGCTACGTTCTGAGAACGGACCGACAGGATCTGACGGCCGATGAGATTTGGCGGACCTATATGCTTCTCACACGCGTGGAGGCAGCATTCCGCTCCATGAAAAGTCCGCTCATGGAGCGTCCGATTTTTCATCACCTGAAGCGTCGGGCCCAGACGCACATCTTTCTCTGTATCCTTGCCTATCACCTGCTCGCCGCCATTGAGAAAAGATTCCTGGACCAGGGAATTCATACTTCATGGTGGACGATCCGTCAACAGTTGAGCACGCACCAAGTTGCTACGATCGTTCTCCCTACTTCAAACGGAATGGTTCTAAAAATACGAAAAGGAGGGACCCCGGAGCCCGAACACAAAAAAATCTACGAGGTTTTGAAAATCCCATCCCAGGTCATCAAGCCCATCAAGACTTGGCACGAGGTGGAAAATAGTGACTGAAAAAAACCCGAAACCCGCATAAACAGGGCATTTCGCTCAACAAACTGCGGAAGTTGGGCTAGGATCTTCGAGCTAAGGAAACGTCCGGTTCTGATCAGTCGGTCTCTTTTTATATAATCTAATTATCTTTAGTAATTCCTCAATGCCGATTCCTCTTCTTGGTAAATTATAAAAAACCAATTCCTTTGAAAAAATTCTCCCTTTTCTTCCGTTGGGGCCAATTTATCAGCTTTTCTTCCTAAACAGTACCTCCCTTTTAGAGCTCTTTCCAACTACCTGGCAAAATTTATAGTAAAAAGGATAATCTTCCGGGGTAATATTTATGGCTTTATTTATGAACTCTCCTCGATAAAATATCCTATCGCCATCTCTTCGATAGTTTGATCGAAATTCAAAGTATTGATTTATTACCTCCAAAGGTTCGGGAAGAAAATAAACTTCATAAATCACCGGAATATTAAACTCTACCTCCTCTTTGCTATAGGAATGAGTCCAGAATACAATAGGGTATCTCCTTTCCTTTTTAGCTGTGACGCCACAACCTTGCTTTATTTCAGGCACTTGGAATATCAAGATATCTCCCGCTTTTTTACAATAATCCTGTGCGTAATATTTTATGTTTAGTACGAACTTCTCTTTAAAGTTCAGAGGATCTGAGTGGGTATATTCCACAAGCTTTGCTCCTGGAGATATTTTATCCACACGCTTCTCAAAAGCTTCTTTTATCTCCGTTGGACTGTAATCAATGAAAAACTGACGAAAAGATGCTTCTTTGTCACCCGATAAGGAATCTTTAAACTCAACTTCTATAGATCCATCAGTTCCTATCTTGATTTTCTGTTGGCTGGAAGATGCATTCTCCTCTGGTCTGGCCAAGGGAGTCTTGACAAAGATGGCCTTTTGGTCTTTGAAGATGAGTACATCCCGATTTTGATCACTACTGGGCAGATAATCGATATGATAGTTCTCAGCTACAGGATCAATAAAGTGATATCCTCCCTCCCTTTCTACGGACACGATGCAATGGTCAAACTGAAAGGGATAGGGAAAATCTTTGACCAAATTTCCCATATCGTTAGTTGGGATTAAAACATAGTGAGCGTTAATGCCTGCTGCCTTTAACATGCTGATGAGAAGAGTGCTCTTGTCCTTGCAGTCACCATATTTGTTCTCGAATACTTCTGGGGCAGGTGCTGGCTCATAACCTGATTTTCCCAGATCAATGGAGACATACCTGATCTCCCTTTTCACATAATCAAAGATGGCTTCCAACTTTTCTTCGAAGGTTGAAAGATTTTTTGTCAATTCAGCCACTTTCTCCTTTATCGCCCTATTAGGGTCAGTTTTTCCTTCGATATTTTTCCTCCACCAATGGGAAAATTCCTCCCATGAAATCATATTGGTAACCATAATACTAAAGGCGACCTCGTCAAAAGGGGGCATAGAATCTTCTCTAATGATCTGTGGAATATTTTTATATTCCCAAATGTAGATCTCCTTGTCCTCTTTGGGAATGATTTTGGGAGATAATTGAACATCTTTGGGTGGATTTAAAAAGAAGTATTTCAGGTTGATACCCTTAGGAATAATGACTTTATACCTGCTGATGAGGGTGGGGCTAAACTCCTGAAAATAGTAATAGCTCGAAAATTTTCCTTCGATAGTAGGTTTTCTTTCTTCCTTCACTACCCTATAATCTATAATGGAGCCGATGACTGCCCCAGGCATGGAAAAGGTTAATTTTTTGTAGTCGTTGTATGAAGGATATTTTTCAAAAGGAGTGATGACCTTTACGGCATTTTTCTTCAATGGAATGATCTTTCCTTCTGGGGTCATGGTCCTCGCATAGAGAATGGATGCTGTTTCGGTATGTGAGTTATAGCCGATTTCGATATTAGCATAATCCTTTCCTCTCTCGTTGATTATCTTGAAAACTGTGTGAAGGGTCTTTTTACTTCTCCCATTCTCAAAGACCTCTTCTGTTTTTTCATTTAAAATATTTATGATTCCTGCATCCGGATATGATTCAGTCGACGGAGCACTACATAGGAGCTGAGTCACCTCATCCTCGAAAGGTTCTCCAAGTTTTAAATGACTAAAGGTGCATGAGGAGGAAAGAAATAAAGGAAGACCGGAGGCTGCCAAAACTACCAAGGCTGTGAAGATGACCACCATCTTCTTTAACATCTCTTATCACCTCCATTCCTTTAGGTTAGAACGCTTTAGGCGCTTAGGAATAAGATTGTACGCGTAGATGTCACAATATTTTTAGTATCATCACTTAAGCGCCTATTCATGAGCATCCCGGAGGCTTTTGGAAAATCTCAACTTTTTCGATTCTGACATTTCCTGTTTGGTTCCGGCTACGCCGGGTTAGGTTTATCAGAATTCCAGACCGTGTTTTGATCTTACTATTAAAAATTTCTTTGTCAATATGGAAATAAAGATTGATGTTCTGTAAAAATGTTTTTGAGGGTAATAGAATATAAATCTCTTTTAATGCAATATCCCTTTATGTTTTGCCCTGATCATTTGAAGTTCTACAATGAAATCATCTATTTCTGAAATCAATCTCTCTTTAGGAAGCATATCTCCTGCTAAGGTATAAGCCTGAATTAGCCTCATTACCCTTAAAAATCTCTCACCTCTACCACGAGCACAAATTTTCTCAAGAGGGCAACCAAAACAGCCTTTTGTCTGATATTCAAAACAGAAGGGCACAGCAATCATTGCTCCTTGAAGCAATTCTTGAAAATCGCTTAAGGTCAAGGCAGTTTCAAGGAATTTATGAATCCTAATCCACTTCTCGATCGTTAAATCAAATGGATCATCTCTCTTTTTAAGTCTTTCCCGCGTCTCCTCAATGGTGATCAGTTGACTTATCCTTCCCATCCCTTTACCTTGGCATATTTTTAAATTATCTCTGAAAAGAAAGCAAGAAGACTTCTCTCAATAAAAAAGAGATTGAAATTAGAGGAGTAAATTTTTATAATTTGAATGGTTAAGAAGGGCGGTGAGAGGAGATGAAAAAATTCTTTTTAGTTGGAACTCTAATCATCATTTTATTTCTCTTTTTTCTAACCAGTGATTCAGCCTTAGCCCAGCGTCACCCCCGACATTACCATTTTGGGATTTTCATGGCCCCGCCAGTAATTGCTCCACCAGTAATTTTTTGGGCACCAGCTCCTCCTTACTATTATCCACCCTCCTATTCTCCACCTCCATATTATCGAGAATGGGTGCCTGGTTACTGGGAATGGCAATGGGACCCTTATTGGGGTCGTTGGCGAAGGGTCTGGATTCCTGGATACTGGCGATGGGAATATAATGATCCTTAAAAATTCAATAACTTAAGCAAATATCAGGTTTGCCTATTTTTTAGGCAAAATGCTATTTGGGGCAAGGAATCTTAAGAATCTGAGTCAATAAACTATCTTTTGAACAGGATTTTAACAATTTTTGTGGAAAGAAAAAAATCTTTTTAAAAACAATTTGTTCAGAGGAGGTTTGGCAATGTTTGAAGAATCCTGGGAAGACTTCTTTGATTTTCGTTTTGGGCCTTTTCGGATGGGTGCCTCACTTAGACCTTTTAGGGCCAGTTATTCGAGAACCAAAGATTCTCATATCTTAAAACTCCGTCTTGATCCAGAACTCAAAAAGACTGATATAAAAGTCAGACTTCTGAAGGATGGCATTCTGGAGATTGAGTGGCCTCGTAAGGCGGAGGGGGAAGAGATTCCGGTGGATTAACATGAATGTTATCTGTTTATATTTGGAAAAAACAGCTTCCCAAGGAATTTAAACTATATCACTTAGAAATGATTCTTGTATGAGGGGCAATTGAACTTTTCCAAGAGTTATCAGTAATGATTAATGCATACGGGAATTATTTTATATGTTTATAAAAAGCATCGAGGTAAAAAACTTTCGATCAATCAAGGAACAGCAGCTTGAGTGTGAAAAGTTGACTGCATTAGTGGGGCGAAATGGAAGTGGTAAATCGTCATTTTTATATGCAATAGAGGTGTTCTCTGATATTGCAGCACCAATATCTCTTGAAGATTTTTTTGAGCGTATTACGGATTCCCCCATAGAAATTTGGGTAACTTTTGGCGACCTCAGTGAAGATGAAAAAAAGGAATTTCGGGCTTACATAAAAGACGATAAATTAACTGTTACGAAAAGGATTTCTCATGAAGATGACCGGATTGTTCAGCGTTATTATGCCGCTGTCTTACAGATACCTGAGTTTGCTAAAATAAGAGTGGTAGCTGGTAGAAGAGATTGTATTAACGCTTGGAACGAATTGGTGAGTAGCGGAACGTTACCTGATCTAAAATCCAGAGCCAAGAGTGCTGATGAGATTGATCGACTAATGAGTGAATATCACTCTTGTCCAAATTAGGTTTTTAAAAAACCCATATTTTGGACAGCAGAATGAACATGAGGGTATGGTTACCCCCTCGACCCTAAGAAATAACCCTGTTTAAAGGCCTTTTGCTCTCATGAAATGGCATTATCGACCCGCTAATTTGGACAGCAAAATGAATCAACAAAAAAAACAGAACCGGAACCTTGTTTTGAAAACACACAAAACTTGTCCAAAAAGCTAATAATTTCAAGGAGTACCCCTAAAATTTTAGGTTATTTTGGACAGTACTGAGTGAATATGAATCCAATCACCCCGAACTTATGCAATTAATTGAGCGCGAAGAACAATTTTTTGGACCAAGAAATATCGGGGGTGGGAAATTAGATAAATTCACTAAGTATGTTCTTGTTCCTGCGGTCCGAGAAGCTTCAGACGAAGCAAGTGGTAAGAAGGGAGCAATTATCAGCTCTTGGATATGATCGTTTTGAGAAAGATTAATGCTAGAAAAGACATACAAGATTCATTTCCGAATTGGAAGAAAAGGTTAGAAAACTGTATAGCTCTGAAAATCTCACAGAGCTACCTGAACTTGGGGTTTCAATTTCCGAAACACTTAAAAAGTTCGCTCCTGGCTCTGAGTTGAAATTAGGATGGGATGAGGTTAAACCGCCTGAGGTTCCGCTTCCGGCAGCAAAAGCAACTTTAGTCGAAGATAGTTCCGAGGGTGAAATAAGCCGAAAAGGCCATGGTCTCCAAAGAGCGTTAATTGTTACTTTACTTCAACATTTAGCTATGATAGTTCCTGTGGAGTTAACCACTGAGGTGGCAGTCGAAGAAGCTATCGTTTAGAACCTAAAAGGATTGAGTCATCACGAGGGCCTGACCTCATTTTAGCTATTGAAGAACCAGAGCTGTATCTCCATCCGTCACGATGCCGTTACTTAGCTAATCTTCTGTTTCAACTTTCCGAGAGACCAGGAGTTGGCCTTGGTACCAGCAACCAAATTATCTATACAAGCCATTCACCATATTTCGTAGACCTTCATCGTTTTGACCAAATTCGATTGGTAAGAAAAGTGCCCACACCAGATTCACCTGTACCACAGAGCGTTGTTACGCATTTCTCTCTAGACAAAGCAGCAAAGGAACTATCAAGAATATGTAATGCTGATGCCACTGATTTCACAAGGGATAGTTTTAGAACACGGGTAATACCTGTTATGAATAATATTGTAAGCGAGGGTTTTTTGAGATGCAGTTGTAGTGGTAGAAGGGTTATCTGAAGTAGGCACATTATGGAAGCTTCAAGAGATCCTGGAAAAGAATTGGTCTCAACTAGGAGTAGTCGTAATCTCAGCAGGCGGAAAGAACAATATAGACCGTCCTACAGTAATTTTTCGGGGGCTTTCTATCCCTACATATTTCATTTTTGATGCAGATTCACATCTCATTGGTAAAGGAAGAGAGGAAAAAGATGCGAAAAATCGCAATCATAGATATCTTAGGTTAGCTGGTGCTTCAATAGAGGATTTTCCGGATACACAGGTTCATGAAACTTGGGCAGTATTTAGGGATAATCTTGAAGAAATTTTGAAAGAAACATTAGGCAATGAGACATTTCAATCTGTTCAAAACGAAGTAGCATCTAAATTAGGATATGATGATCCAGCACTTGTAATGAAAAACGTTGAGGTTGCTTCAAACTTTATAGAACTCGTATACGAAAAGGGATATCGAATACCAATTCTTGAAGAGATTATTGAAAAAGTCACTCAGTTAACTCAGGGTGAAAACTGATATGGGGCTGGCTTCGTATAACACAGCATATACGCTTCGGGCTTCGCCCTTGCCCTTCGGGACATTGTTCCCGTTGGTCGCAACGTCGTATATGCTGGGAATGTTATCTGCTCATTGGGGGCAAAAGGAGAAGATGAAATGGTGAAATATGTTTATAGCCCAACCATACAAATTGCAATTACAATTAACATATTACTAATGAGTTTACTGCTCTTTGATACAGTATATTCAGCAAATTCTATACTGGGGAAAAAACCCAGTTATGCTTTGTTGGGTATTGTGAGTTCGGTTCCAAATAGAAAAGCTATAGGCACAAGAATATGGGTCCCAGGCCTTGACGATGGCTTTGTACCTCAAGGCATGACCTTTGCTGAAGAGCAGATTTTAGTGAGCCTTTACCAAAGCACTGATGTTAACAAAAGTAGTGGACCCAGCAGAGTTTACTGTGTTGACCCGAAGACAGGGAATATTACTGGTCAATTTGATTTACCACCTGATGTTGGGCATGCTGATGGCCTTGCTTATGCGGGTAATAACGTCCTTTATGTTGCAGATACGCATCGAAACAAAATCTACAAACTTGGTTTAGAAAAAGCGATAAGACAAGGGAATTGCAACGAATCTATCCTCAGTAATATTATTGTTGATAAAAGCATGGGGCCAGCTTTTTTAACTTATGATGGAAAGTATTTATGGTTTGGTAGGTATAGTAAGTCCAAGTCAGATATGCCAAAGATATTCAAAGTAGACCCAGATAATGTCTTCAAAGAGTGGCCAGATATAAATAAAGTTTCTCCTCATATGGCGTCATTGAGTTTTGAAATAGATACCGAAAGCCAAGGAGCAACTTTTGACAAAGAAGGCTATCTCTGGCTTTCACAGAGCGGAAGCAAAACGGGTAAAGTACAGAAAGTGGACCCTTCAAATGGGAAGGTACTTAAAGAATATGAACTAATGGCAGGACTTGAAGATCTCGCAATCGCTCCTGACGGAAAACTCTGGTCAGTGTCAGAAGCAGGAACAAAAAGATGGCTTAAATGGCAGACTTTTTATCCGCTGATCTTTGAAATAGACATTACAAGGTTAAAATAGTAAAAAGGGAAATTTTACATGTATTAGCCGCAACGGCAGATAACATGGTGCAAAAGACTAAAGCCCAAACCCTTGCGAGCATCTTTTGCACCAAGACCGTTATATGAGTGGCACTATTCAGAACAATGAAGGAGGGAGTAACAATATGAATGTATCACAGCTTCTAAATGAGGTTAGTAATGGAAGTGTGGTCTTGCCAGATTTTCAGAGAAGTTTCATTTGGGAACCAGAAGATATCAGAGAGTTAATCGTTTCTGTTTTGGGTGATTACTTTATCGGTTCAATGTTGTTGCTGGAGCACTTTAAAGACGATTCTCCTTTCGCTTTAAGGTTGATTGAGGGTGTCGAAGAAATAAATGAATCTTCCAAAATGCAATCAATAGTCATTCTTGCCCAAATAGTTTTTTTTAAAAAAAAGAGGCCCTTCCTTTAATTTGTGGTAAATTGAGTTTGGAAACCAATCCCACATCTAAAGGAGGGCCACTTATGAATCGATTTAGTAGCATATTTAGCCAATTGTT
>Ga0315268_10005817_pt1 | contig 13185 bp, 17 predicted proteins | sample C1_top_MG_FD_204535 | JGI IMG/M metagenome (GOLD analysis project Ga0315268, IMG submission 204535) | Sediment microbial communities from Yellowstone Lake, YNP, Wyoming, USA - C1_top | ecosystem: Environmental > Aquatic > Freshwater > Lake > Sediment | place: USA: Wyoming | collected 2017-08-01 | reverse complement strand
GGCCGAGATGCGTTCCGGGGGGCGTTCCGGGCCCTTTTTCCGCTTTCGGGCGGCTTCCATGCACTCCCGGACCCTCCCGGACGGCGGGCCGGGAGGGCGGCCGGGAGGGCGGCCGGCAGGGCGGCCGGTAGAATAGCGGTATGGACAGCATGCGGGAATGGCTGGAGGGGCTGGCCCCCGTGCGGCGGACGGCGGCCGACAGGCGGGCTGCCATCCTGGCGGGGGCCGCCCGGTCGCTTGTGAGGAACGGGCTGAGGCGCTTCATGGAGCCCGGCCTGCTGGCCCTGGAGTGTCCGGGGGAGGCGGTGCCGGGGAGGTCCAGGCTGTGGAGGATGGGGGTGCTTGTGAAGGACGCCAAGGCGGAGCTGGCCCGGGCGTGGCCGTTCCGGCCCGGGGAGCTGGGGGCCTGGACGCCCGGCTTCGCGGAGGGCCTGAGCCTGTCGGGGGCGATGTTCAGGAGGGGGAGGGGCCGGGGCGGCTGGGTTGTGAGGACTGGGACCCGGCCGTGGCTGGGGCGGGACCTGGGGCGGCTGCCGTGCAGCGGGCGGCTGCGTTCCCCCCGGACGCTGAGGGGCCGGGAGGTGAGGGGGCTGTACGACTGCTGGCTGGGGGCGTGCCCTCCGGCGGACCCCCTGGGGGCGGACGTGCTGGCCGGCCTGCTGGCGGGGGCCTTGAGGGCATGGAGGGGCGGGAGGGAGTGGCTGTCGCTTCCGCCGGGGGCGGCCGGCCTGCTGGGTGCCTGGAAGGTTCCGTGGTCGGCCGACAGCGGGCAGACGGCCCGCCGGCTGCTGGTGAGCCCCTTCTGGGGGGCGTTGGCGTGGCGGCTGATGCCGGAGGCGTGCGGGGAGGCCGCCCGGTCGTCGGGGCGTCCCGGCGGCTGTCCGGAGCTGCCCCTGGCGTGCTGGCGGGCCTTCGCGGGCGGCCGGTGGTGCCTGGAGACCGTGTGCCGGCGGGGGCTGCCGTACTGCTGCGGCCGCCGGGCGGCGGCCCGGTACTGGGGGGGCGTGCGGGCGGCCGGCCGGGCGGCGTTCGGGCGGTGGGGCATGACGTCGGTGCGTCCGGAGGTGCGGGCCTGGATGCTGGACTGGGCCGGGGCGTCGTGCCGGGCTTGCCCGAGGGCGAAGCCGGGCGTTTTCCCGTCGGAAGGGCTTGACAAGGCAAGCGGGGCGTGATACGTTACGTGCGAGGATGGAGGAAGGGGCGGGAACGGAGGACACGGTGGAACTGGAGGAATGGCGGAGGAGGTACGACTGGAAGTCGCTGAGCGACGCCGAGATCGGGCGGCTGGCCGGGGTGTCGAGGGCGAGGGCGGGGCAGGTCCGGGAGGCCCTGGGGCTGCCGAGGTCCGCCAGGTGGCACCGGATGTCGGGGACGGTGGCGGAGCGGCTGGCGGCCATTCCGGACGGGGAGAGCCGCGGCATGACGGCCAAGGACCTCGGGGCGAGGGTGGGGTGCGGGGAGGCGTACTGCCGGCGGCTGCTGGCCGGGATGGGGAAGCCCTTCGAGGAGGTCCCCGCGGCCCGGAAGCCGGTCTTTTCGAAATACGCCTGGGGGTCGTTGTCCCGGGAGGACTATCTGGAGCTGAGCGACAAGGAGATCGCCCGGCGGCTGGGTGTGCGGAACCTGGCGGTCGTGCAGCAGTGGCGCCGGAGGCAGGGTCTTGTGAAGAAGGTCCGCCAGGAGGGGGCGGCGTGTCCGCGGGAGGCGGCCGCCGCGTCGGGCGGGTGACGTTTCCCGCGGGGGGGTTTCTCCTTTCGCCCCCTTGGCGGCCGGGGGCCGGTGCCCGGGGTACTTTTCGGCGGGACGTACTTGGTGGATCTGGGCGGGGTGGGCGCGGGGGGGGGGGACGGGGGTCCGGACCCCATGGCTTTGGCGGCGGCCTGCCGGAAGTACTGTCCGCCGGGCTTCGAGGGTTTGGCGGCGGCGCTGGGCCGGGACCCGGAGGGCTTCGAGGAGGCCGTGAGGGAGTCGTGCCCGGAATGCGCCGCCTGGATGGACAGGCGGCTGCTGGCGGGGGCGTTGGGGGAGGCCAAGCTGCGGGTGGAGTCCGGCGGGGAGGCCGGCGCGGCGGCCATGGCGGACGCCAGGCGGCTCCGGCTGCTGTACATCGAGGCGGCCGTGAGGAGCGGCGGCTTCCCGGGCGAGGAGTGGCGTCCGGCCGCCTGGCCGGAGGCCGCCGGGCAGGAGCCGGAGGCCGCCGGGCAGGAGCCGGAGGCCGCCGGGCAGGAGCCGGAGGCTCCGAAGCCGGCCCGTCCGAGGGCCGTGCGGAAGGCGAACGCCCCGAAGGCCGACAAGGCCTTGGCGGCGGCCGGGCCCTTGGGGCCGGTGCCGGCCGGCCTGGTGGAGGGGCCGATGGCGGCTTTGGCCGAGGGGGTGGCGGCCGTCCAGTACGGGGGGAGGCCGGTGGTGGCCTTCCGGATCCCGGCGGGCGGGGTGTTCGGGACCGGGCTGCCCCGCTCGGGGTGCCTGAGGCTCATGACCGTGCGGGGTGGCGTGCCGAACGGCTGCCAGATGGCGGCCGGCGGCCCTTCGAGGTCGTGGGCGGTGCTGGACGCGATGTGCGGGCTTCGGGAGTTCACGAAGGGGGAGGCCCTGGACCTGGCGGCCCCCCTGTGCGGGGGCGGCCGGCGGCTGGCGGGCAACGCCTTCGACCAGGTGAAGGGGCACCACCGGCACCCCCGGATGAAGAGGGCGGGCATGGCCCACATGGTGGAGGACCTGGGGGGCGGCCGCATGAGGGTGAGGGCGAGGACGGCGGAGGAGACGCTCCAGTACTTCGAGTCCGGGGCGTCCAGGCGGCTGAAGTTCGGGGAGGCTCCGGAGGCGGACGGCCGGGGTCCGGTGTCGGCGGTGGCCGGGAAGGGGGAGTCATGAGGGTCGAGAGTTCCATCCGGTTCGGGGAGGAGGACGAGTCCGACATCCGGAGGATCCTCGGGTTCTGCAGCGAGGCGGCCAACTTCTTCGAGCCGCCGGGCGACCCGGATGTGAAGGGCCGCCGGAGCCGGGGCGGGCTGGAGAAGGCGGAGTGGCTCCGGGCGGGCCACACGCTGTCGCTCGGGCAGCTCCGGGAGGTGAGGGGGGCGGTGCAGGCCGCGCGGGAGGCCGTCGCCGGGAGGCGGCCGCACGGGGCGTTCCCTGCGGAGCTCCGGGAGCGGTACCTGGAGAACCTGCAGTGGTGCGGCCGGGTGGTGTCCAGCTGGGTGTCGGCCATGGAGGCGGCCGAGAGGGCCGTCGGGAGGGCGTCATGACTGCGAAGGGGCGTTATCTGGCGTTCAGGGCGGTGATCGTGTTCGAGGCGCTCATGCTGACGGCCGTGCCGGCCCTGCTGGTTCTTCTGGTGTCGGGGTGCGGTAAGGCCGCCCCCCCGGCCGGGGGGGGGAAGCCCGGCGTGGCTTCCGCCAGCGTGAGGTTCGAGCAATACGTCAGCCCCCGCAGGGTCGACCTCCGGGTGGTGGACGTGGAGGGCCGGAAGGTGCTGGTGGCCGTCGGCTCGGACGGCGGCGCGGCGGTGGCCGAGCTGTCGCCGGACAAGGCGACGCACTGAATGCGCGCATGCGCGGGAGGGCATATGTGTGACGAGTTGCTGGAACGTGACGGCGGTGGCGGGGCGAGCTGGTCGGAAAAGGTCAGGAACCACTTCCCGGCCGGTTCCGCCATCAGGAGCTTCAGGTTCAGCCCCTCCCTGGTCCGGGCGGGCAGGACCTTCCTGGCGGTGGTGTGCGGCTGCGGGGTGTTGGGCGGCTTACTGGCGATGTTCCATCCCTGCGAGGTGTTCACCGTCCGGGTGTGCTTCTCCGGGATGTGGGAGGGGATCCAGGTGGGCTTCGGCTTCGGGGCGTTGTGCGGGGTTGTGGCGTGGCTGATGCCGGAGACGGAGGGATATTCGTGGGAGCGCTGAACGAGGGAGGCTTCCATGCGTCCTGACTGCAGGGGGTGCGCCCACATGGGGCGGACCGGCTGGTGGGTGTTCGGGACCAGCTGGTGCATGAGGCCGGTGCCGGACCTCTATGACTGGGACGGATCGGGATTTCCCCGGACGAACGAGTGCCGGCTGGAGCGTACGGACCGGGTGCCGGACAACTGCGGGCCGTCGGGGAGGTTCTTCAGGCCGAGGAGGGGGGAGAAATGAGCAGCAACCTCAGGGTGGCCAAGAGGGGGGAGTGGTACCGGGTGGAGCGTCGGCGCAGGTTCCTGTGGTGGACGTGGTGGGGCCCGGCGGAGTCGGGGGAGTTCCAGAACAGGCAAATCGTCGAGAACCGCCTGGAGGACCTGCGGCAGAAGGAACAGTACTGGGCCGACAGGTGGCGTCCTGCGGAATGACGCACTGAATGCGCGCATGCGCACGAGGGCAGGATGGACGGCGGGACCGCTAATCTGTTGGTCGGGGGTACGACAGCCCTGGGGGCTGTTGGGGCGATGGCGTATCTCCTGTGGTCGGACCGCCGGAGTCAAATCACCATTGCTCCCCGGAGGTCCTTCTTGATGTGGCGCTTCTGGTTCCGGGAGGCGTGCGCGTACTGCCTGGCCCTCGGCTCGGCCGGCTTCCTCTTCTGGGCGGCCGTCAGGACGTATGGCGACTCCAGGGACGTCATGCCGGCCGTCATGCTGGTGGGGGCGGGCGTCATCCTGTGGAACCTGGTCAACTTCTTCGGCCGGACCGGGAGCCGGAAGGTGCAGTGGGTTCAGAGGAAGATAGCCTCCATCCCGAACCCCCCGGACCCCATGGAGGCCATGAGGGAGCAGGTCTGCCGGGAGCTGGTGATCCCGGCGCACCTCCTGAACGTGCCGGGGAATCCGAGGACCATGCCGGAGACGGCCGCGGCGATCCGGGCCATGGGGGCTCCGGGCGTCCCGGTTGTGACGGCGGGGCAGCGGGCGTCCGGAACCCCCATGCGGGACTTGCTGGTCAGGCAGGCGTCCGGAGGGCCTTACGACCCCAGCTTCATCGTCGAGGACTATGCGCCCCGGCAGACTGTCGACCGGCTGCGGTTATGGCAGACCCGGCCGGTCCCGGGGGCGCCGGAGGGCCCCAACATGGGGGGCGACCGCTTCCCCAACATGAACGGGGACGTCTTCGGGTCCAGTCCAATGACAAGACCGAATGTCTTCAGGAGCTTGTGGGAGGCCATGACGTTGTGGGGTAGGATGATGTGGTGGCGGCCCCGCCGGCCGGGGACCAGCAGCCCGTGCGCGAGCGACGGGTCGCCCGGGGGCCCGACCATAGCTCTGGATCCGAATAGGTACAGTGCGGAGGAGCTCAGTTTCCTGGCCGGCCTGACGCAGTTGGGGCAGGGGATCTTCGGGGAAGCCGAACGGTTCGCCTTGATCGTGAAGGGGCGGTGCGTGTGGCCCCTCGCATGGGGTGAGGCTCCGGCCGGCGACGTCCTGAGGCGATGCGAGAACATCCTGGCGGGCGTCCTTCTGAGCGTCATGGACAGGGTCGAACCGCCAGCCTTTGAGACGCCCTTCTCGGAACCGACTAGGCTGGAATTCATGGATGCCTTCCAAAGGGCGATGCGGGGCTTCCGGGCACTGGGGGAACACGGCGATTGGTCCCCGGTCTGGGGTCAGTGCCCGAGCTTGGACGTCAGGCTGCCGCAGGCCCGCCGAATGGCCTTCAGGATCTGGCCGTCCGGCGTCCCTGGCGTCCCGGCCCCCGGCGCAGTGGGACCGTCGGCTGCCCGTCCCGGCTCCGGGGCAGTGGTCCCGCCCGTCCCGGACGACCGGGAGGAGATGACCAGGGTCTTCAGGGCCAGGCTTTCCCCCCAGGGGGCGGGGATCCTTGACGACACGGTGCTCTTCGCCGGGGCGATGGGTATGAGGACGCAGTGGCCCCGGGCGGAGTGGGGGCCGCCGATCCCGTTCGAGCTGATGAGGGGCTACCAGGAGTACATGTCGGCCGTCCTCGGCCGCATGCCGGCCAACCCCCCGGAGCTGTGGAGCTGCCAACCCACCAGGCCGGCTGCGCAGTACGAGGCTCTCCGGATGGCGAAAGAAAGGGCACTTGTCTTCATCAGCGCCCTGGTCGGAGGCCCATGGGTGTCCGAATGGGGTCGGGAGCCCGGGTTGCACTCGAAGCGGTGGTGTATCCTCCGGCTGCTGAGCCTGCTGCGCACGGCGGCCGGGGCGGAGCCCGCCGGCGCAGTGGATCCGGCCGGGACGGCCGGCCAGGCGAGCCCCTATGGTTCGCCCCCCTACCTCGGCCTTAGCCGGGGTCCCAGCACCGCAGCCGTCGACTTCATCCGGCTGGTGACTGGGCACACGTCGCAGGAGCCCCGCTTGGCCTGGCCAGTCGTGAACTGGGGGCATCCCCCGAACGCCAACGGGCTGGCGAGCGTGGCGGCCAGGCTTTGGGACGCCCTGGGCAACGGGCATCCCCCCGATACCTTCTCCGTGGCGACGGATGCTTCGCACGACAGGAGAAACGCCGAACAGCGGCGTGTCGTGGAGGACGTTTTCCGGAACGCCGTGTCGTACTGCATATGGATCCACGACTTCATGAACCATGGGCGCTGGCCGGCCGACTGGGGACCCGCCCCGGAACAGGAGCGAGTCAGGCGGCACGCCCGGGCGCTGGAACAGATGCTCAGAGGGGGCGGCTCGGGTTCTGGGGATCAACAGGCGGACGCCCGGGAGACGTCCCAGCGATGGCTCGACGAGGGGGACCAGCGGATCTTCGACGCCATCAACGCCGCCATGCCGGCCGCAAGCCGGCCGGATCCTGCCCGGACGTTTGGCGGGCTCTCCCAGATGGCGTTCCGGGATCCGGGCGCCGCAAGCACTGGCGGCCGCCTGACGCGGGAGGCCCTCGACCAGGCGGTCCGGGATATCGGCGGGCCCCCCGCCCTGGCGGCGAGCCGGACCCCGGCTTCGGCTGCGGCGGCCGCCCGGGTCGTCGAGGAGGCACGCCGGCTGGTGGCGGCCGTGCGGGGATCCGGCCTGCAGGCCCCGGTCGACGCCTTGGAGGCGGCCGTAAGGGTGCTGGACGGGGCCTCCCCGCGGCCACGCACTGAATGCGCGCCCCCGCCCGCGGGCGGGAGGGTCATGAGGGCCGACCTGGTCGCTGGCGAGCAGTACGTGCTGGTCAGCCGGTCCTCCGACGGGCAGCAGGAGGTCCGCCAGGAGGTGACCTACGAGGGGCCCTGCACGGACGACCCGACGGCCTTCTTGGCGGTCCACGGCCAGGAGCGGAAACGTTCCTACTACGCCGACTACGGCCTGGAGCCGTACGGCGGCGGCAAGTGGAACGAGACCAACCACACGTTGCGGGCGGAGTTCGGCCGGGAGGACGCCAGGCGGCTCCTGCGGGAGCTGGGCGAGGGCGTGGACCTCGAACGGGAGTTCCCCCCGCAGCCCATGGGGTGACGATGGACTCGTTCTCAAGCCTGTTGTCCGGCGAGGAGGGCCTTCCGGAGGCCCTTTCCGACGCCGTCCTGCACCTCGACGCGAGCTGGCGGTGGATGTCCGTGGTCGCCAGGGGGGCGTTCGCCGCCGGGGCGGCGTGCTGCCTGCCCGGCTGCGAGGCCCCTGCGTGGAAGGCCTTGCGGAAGGCGGCCGGGGCTGTGCCCGGGATCATCATGCCGGTGGCCAGGGCGGCGGCCGGCGTCGCGACGAGGTCCCGGGAGGGCCGGGCGGCCGGGCTCCTGGCGTTCTCGTGCGAGGCGGCCATGGGGCTCCAGTCGCCGTTCGGCAGGGCGGCCCTGTCAGGCGTGCTGGACCACGTCCCGAGGATAGTGCTCTCGCACGTCCAGCAGCTCGGCGGGTGCGGGGCGTGCTCGCTGGGCCTGCTCGGCGAGGCGGCGTCGCTCAGCATCCGGAGGGCGATGGCCGACGTGCAGGACGCCCTGCTGAAGGGGTTCCTCAAGGGGTGCCTGGCGGAGGAGCTCTCGCCGAACTCCGGCCGCATGCGGGCGGCCAGGCAGTGGGCCGGCCGGTCGCAGGCCAGGTGGCTGGCCCTGACGGCGGCCGGGTTCCCGCCGGGCCCGGCGGCCGAGTCCGTGGTCTGGTCCATGGGGGCCCCGTGGCTCCCCTGGCGGGGCTCGCACTGAATGCGCCCGCCCGCGGGGGCGTTTTGCGCTTGACGGCGGCCATGGGATCCCATATGGTGGCGGCATGAAACCTGAAGCTTCACAGGCTGTGGTCGAGGCGGGCCTGTCGGCCGGCAGCAGGGCCTGGACGCCCAACGGGGAGTTCGAGGCCGTCGGGATCCGGGCGGGCCCGGACCCCCGGGACACGCAGTGGGTCCGGCTCCACGGGATATCGAGGCGCTGCAGGCGCTCCATGGGGGGCGGCTTCAGGCTCCGTGCCCGGGACCTGGACGACTTCTGCCGGCGGTGGCTCGGCTCGCGGGGGGCCGCCCGGCCCTCGATGGCCAGGGAGCTCCGCAGCATCGTGGCGGCGGCCGGCCGGGCGCTGGCCGGCATCGGGGCGGATTCCGCTTGACGTCCGGGGCGGGATGCCGTATGGTGGGGCGGACGACGGGTCTTCACAAGGAGGTTTGACATGTGCCCGGTGGTGTTCGAGATCTTCGCAGTGGTCCTGTTGCTGGTCTTGGGGATGGTCCTGATCAGCCTGGCGGTCCCGAAGCTTCAGCGTTGGCTGGGACGGAAGGTGCGCCGGGACGTGGCGGAGGGGCGCCTCGACGAGATGGAGGCGTCGCAGGACCTGAAGGAGCTGGCCTCGGCGGGCCGGGCCGCCAGGGGGGCGGCCGGGGACGTCGGGAAGCTGGAGAAGGACGCCGGGGACGGCGTCCGGACGGGGCGGAGGGCCGGGGAGGCCATCCGCAGGATGTAGGGCGCCGCAGTGGCGCCGGGTTGGCGGCTTCGGCCGCCGGAGGCGCAAGATGGCCAGGCATGACGGGCCCGCAAGGGCGGAAGGAGGGGTCGTGAGGGGCATCATGGTGAAGGTGGGGATCTGGGCGGCTTCGGTGCTGGTTCTCCTGATGGTGGTGTTCGGGATCTTCTGCCCGATTGACGTGCTGCAGGGGCACGAGCGTGCGATCAAGGAGAACTTCTTCAAGGGCGTCGTGATGGAGCAGGGGGCCGACGGGCTGAAGGCGGTGGAGTTCCTGCCTCGGAAGCGCTGGTACATCCGGGCCATCGACGAGTACGTGCACTACGACATGCGCAAGCACCGGTACATCCTCGACGACGACGCCAACCTGCCGCCCGAGGACAAGGAGGAGGCCAACGGGCCCGCCCTCATGATCCAGGTCGACCGGGGCCAGACCGTGAAGGTCAGGGTGAAGGTCATCTGGCGGTACGAGGCCGGCAAGCTCGGGGTCGTGCACGCCCAGTGCCGGAACGACCGGGTGGTGGCCGAGATGAAGGTGCTGGACACGCCGGTCCGCCGGATCGCCCAGAGCCTCGTCACCTCGAAGGACGCCCTGTCGGTCTACTACGGGGACGGCCTCAAGGCCCTCCAGACCGAGTTCAAGGACCTGCTCCAGAAGGACGCTGCCATCACGTCCATGGGGCTGGTGATCGACGACGCCGTGCTCTTCACGGACCTCGACCCGAAGTACGTCGAGCAGATCAACGCCAAGATCGTGGCCGAGCAGAAGATCCTGGCCCAGCAGCAGGTCGAGAAGGCCAACCTGGCGGAGGCCGAGGCCGAGAAGGCCAAGGCCGAGATCGAGAAGAACAAGCGCATCGTGGCGGCCGAGGCGGCCAAGCAGGAGCAGATCCTGGGGGCCGAGGCGGCCAACGAGAAGACCATCCTGGCGGCCAAGGCCGACATGGAGAAGCAGCGCCTTGAGGGCGAGGGCCTGAAGGTCCGCAAGATCGCCGAGGCCGAGGGCGTGAAGGCTCTCAAGCTCGCTGAGGCGGCCGGCGAGGACGCCCTGAAGCTGGCCAAGTACGACGGCGTGGCCGGCCAGCGCCAGACGGAGGTCCTGATCGCCGAGCGGGTGGCCGAGAAGGTGGCGGGCATGCTGAAGGGCGTGCAGGTCATCCCCGAGCGGGCGTTCGTCAGCGTCTCGCAGCAGCCGGGCATGGGTTCCGCAGTGGTGCCGGTGGCGGACGTCGGGGCGGCCCAGCCGCCCGCGGCTCCGGCCGGCAAGTGATTCCGTCCCCGGGGGCCTCCGGGCCCCCGTTCGTTCCGAGGGGCCGCCGGCCCCGTCCGCCGGCGGCCCCCTTCCTCTTAAGGGGGCGGGACCGGTCGACCGGACGGGCGGTTCCGGGCCCCCGCCGGCACGGCCCGACGGTATAATGGCCCCATGAACACCAACCGTACATCCCTCGACGAGCGGCTCCGCATGCAGTGGCACGGCCGGGACCTGGACGACACGGACTTCATGTGGCGCAGCCGGCGACACCAGGCGGACTTGGCTGAGCGGGCACTCCGGGTGATCGGCGGCATGCGGGACGACGGTCCGGCCGAGCCGTGGGAGACCCTCCGGGCCGTCGGCCTCGTCGAGGAGAGCCTCCGGAACTCGGGCCGCCGGACAGGGACGCTGGTCCGGATGACGAGCCAGGCCGAGATCTGGTCGGATCCGGGCGACCCCCGGTCCACTGCGGAGTTCCTGGCGGACCGGTTCCCGCACGTCGCCGTGTGGGCCGTCATCATGGCCGAGGAGGCCGAATCCCCCAGTCGCGGCTTTCTCGGCGAATACGCTTGACATCCCCTTTCTGACCGGCTATGATCTCGGCGGAGAATGAGAAAGGGAGGAGAATGAGAAAGGAAGGAGAATGAGAAAGGGAGGTGTGACATGTCACTGTTCAGCACGTATCAGCCGCCGCCGTACACGCAGTTCGTCCAGGCCGTCGGGGGGCTCTTGACGATGTTGTTCGTGGTCTTCTTCACGGGCTGGTTCTGCGACTGGCTCTACCAGACGCCGGAGCGGAGCGAGCTGCGGGCCGCCCAGACCATGCAGGTGATCGTCGAGGACCCGGACAACCCCGACATGGCCAGGGTGGCCACCGTCCCGAAGTTCCCGGCGGACCCGCCGCTGCCGGCCGCCCAGAAGGACGAGATCAAGGGCTGGATGATCTTCGGGGTGCTGCTGCTGGTCATGACGGCACGGTGGGCGTGGTGACGGCCACGCACTGAATGCGCCCGCCCGCGGGCGCATTTCCTTTCGCTTTCCGCTTGACATGGATTTTAGGGCGTGATATGTTACGGCCGGACGATGGGGAAACAACCAGGAGGGAGGACGTCATGATCAGGGCTCACTTGTCGGAGAAGGCGGAGAACGTCAAGACGGGGCCGATCCCCGTGAGCACCACGTGCAGGGCCTCGTGCCCGCCGTCGTGCCCGTTCCGGGGGAAGAACGCCGGGTGCTACGCCCAGAACAGCTTCCTCGGCATGATGTGGAACGCCGTGGACCGGGGGACGCTCGGCGGCCCGTGGCCGGAGTTCTGCCGCAAGGTGGCGGCCATGCCGGAGAACCAGCTGTGGCGGCACAACCAGGCGGGCGACCTGCCGGGCCGGGGCGGCGTGATCGACCGGAAGGCGTTGTCCGCGCTGGTGGAGGCCAACCGGGGGAAGAGGGGCTTCACGTACACGCACTATGATCCCCGGAAGGCCGGGAACGCCGAGGCCATCCGGGAGGCGAACCGGAACGGCTTCACGGTGAACCTCTCGGGCGACTGCCTCGCCCACGCCGACCGGCTGGCGGAGCTCGGCGTCGGCCCGGTCGTCTGCGTGCTGCCCGCCCGCTCCGAGGGCCGGGAGTTCAGGACGCCGGAGGGGCGGCGGGTCGTGACCTGCCCGGCCGAGCGGGTGGAGTACATGACGTGCTCCGTATGCAAGCGGTGCCAGGACGCCGGCCGCAAGCGGATCGTCGGGTTCCGTGCCCACGGCAGCTGCCGGCTGAACATCGACCGCAAGTACGCCCGCTTGACGGCCAAGCACCGCCGGGTGAACAGGGCGGCCGTGGTCCAGGCCGTGGAGTCCGGGGCGGCGGGCGTGCTGGGCGTCATGCGGGCGCTCGGCTACAGCTCGACGTGCGGCCAGACCATCCGCAAGGTGCGGGCGGCCTGCCCGGACCTCGACGCCCTGCTGGCCGCCCGGAGGGGCGTGCCCGCCGGGGCGCAGGAGTAGGAAAGGAGGGGTGACGTGGAACAGGGGCTGACCAAGAGGCTGACCAAGAGGCAGCGGCGGTACCTGGACGCCATCCGCCGGGCCGACTGGGCCCAGCGGAGCAAGGACGGGACGCCCGCCATGCGCCGGTGGGCGAGGGACAACGGGCTGGTCGTGCAGGGGTCCAAGGCGGGGGATCCCCCCCAGCGGCTGACGGGGAAGGCGTTGGCCATGCTGGGCGGCTAGGGCGGGGCGGACAACCTGGGTTCGGACGGGGGGCGGCCTTGGAGGGGGCCGCCCCTTTCGTTTCTCGCCTCGGGCGGCGAGTTGGCCGCATGAGGGGGACCGGAGTCGCCGGCTTTGGCGACGCATCGATTAATCGACGCGGCACTGCGCCCCGGGCCGCGGATCCCGCCACTGTCCCGGAACCACTGCGTCGGGCCGGCACCCCCGTGCAGTGGACCCGCAGGGCGGTTTCCGCAGCCGGCGGAGCCGCATTGGGGCTCGGGGCCGGCCGGGAACGCAGTGGTCCCGCCGGCCCGGCCGGCCGCGTCGATTAATCGATGCCCTGCCCCGCGTCGATAATCCCGCACTGCGGCCGCCAGGCGGATTTCTCCCCTTTCCGCTTGACTTGGATTTCAGGGCCTGATATTCTACGGCCGGACGATGGGGAACGGACCGAAAGGAGGACGGCATGCAGTCGAAGGAGATCAGGTTCAGGGTTGACGAGGACGAGATCATCCGGCAGATCATCTTCCAGCAGGGCGGCACGGTTGAGAAGGCCCTGCTGGAGGGCGTGATGAACTCGGTGGACGCCGGGGCCAAGCGGTGCGACGTCAAGGTGTCGTGCGACAGCTTCGAGGTCTCGGACGACGGCCGGGGCTTCCGCAGCATGCAGGAGATCGAGGAGTGGTTCGGGACCTTCGCCAAGGCCCAGGACTCCGACTACCGGAAGACCTACGGGCGGTTCCGCATCGGGCGGGGGCAGATCTTCGCCCAGGGACGGAACGTCTGGCGGAGCAACGGGTTCCAACTGGAGGTCGACGCCAAGTCGAAGGCCCGGTGCTTCACCTGCCACGAGGGGGTCGAGCCGTTCCCCGGCTGCTCCATATCGGTCTCGCTGTACGACACGATGTCTCAGACGGAACTGCTCCGCACCTGCAA
>Ga0315268_10005816_pt1 | contig 13185 bp, 17 predicted proteins | sample C1_top_MG_FD_204535 | JGI IMG/M metagenome (GOLD analysis project Ga0315268, IMG submission 204535) | Sediment microbial communities from Yellowstone Lake, YNP, Wyoming, USA - C1_top | ecosystem: Environmental > Aquatic > Freshwater > Lake > Sediment | place: USA: Wyoming | collected 2017-08-01 | reverse complement strand
ATATTTTCATGACCGAGAGAATACTCTTTTTTGCTGGCGGCCACTCTCCGCGAAGATAAGCGTTTAATATATAGACTGTTGGTTCATTGAAAGTCATCCAATAATCAACAAGTTTCCCCAAATTACTAGCCACATACTCCGCATAACGGGAAAAATAAAAAGGAAATTTCTTGCTTTCAACTCCGCCGGCTTTCTCTATCCACAATGGATTAGTGAAGTGCCATAACGTCACGAACGGCTCCATGCCGCGCGCGCGAATGGCCTCAAGGACTTGGCGGTAGTGCTCGATTTCCTTTTCGTCGAATTTTCCTTCTTCCGGTTCGATCCTCGACCACTCAATTGAAATCCGAAAAGCGTTGAGTCCCAAGGATTTCGCGATATCGAGATCTTCCTCGTAGCGGTTGTAGTGCTCGCAGGCCCGGCCGGAAATATAATTTTTCGCATCAAACATTTCAGGAAATTTTTTTTGCTGCCATTCGGCCCATTTGGTTTTGGCTTCCCTCGCGAGACGCTTGGCGTTCTTCTTCTCCCACTCCGACCAGTCGTTTCGGTTGCCGCCTTCGACCTGATGAGCGGAAACAGCGGCGCCCCAAAGAAAATTTTTCGGAAATTCCAGAATTTTGTTTGGCATAAAATAATTTTACCATATATTTGACATTATTAGAAAAAGCATAGACAAAATAAAAAAAGGCAGGGATAATGAAGCCAGACAGTAATCCTACTATGAAAAGGAGAGGGGTTCATGGAAGCGGAACCTGCGGTTCCTTTGAAAATAGCCTTCGTGCTGAATCTTAAGCAACTGCATGAGGCAATTGTTCTGTTTCGGGACGGGCAGCTAAATATGATTTACATTGCTGGTCCGAATATGGGGTATCTCAGAAATATTTGCCAAGGTCACGGTTTAAAAGAAGAACATATCGCACTTGGCAAATCTACTAGGCTGGGAAAACTCTCCGCCTTTTCTGAAACCATCAAGCAATGGGTAATGGAGGACAATGGAAGCCCCTCTAAATACATCCCCTTGATAATCGTGATACCGACCTGGTATAAATTTATTTTTTACTGGTATTGGTATAAGTGGGTTCTCGTTCCCTGGGCGTGGGAGGTGATGAGATTTATCTCGCCCTTTGGAGGGAAATAACAGAGGTTGGTCCGAACTGGGGCCGGCCTCTTTTCATTTGTGGGAACACTTTTCCCGTGTTAAAATTTTTCTAGCGATGGATAAAACGATTTTAGAAAACTTGAGAAAATGGCGGGATCGGACGGCCAAGCGGGAGCACGTTGAAATGTATCGCGTTCTCGGCAATCAGGCACTCGAAGAAATCGCCCAAAAATTACCCCAAAACAAAGAGGCGCTGCTCGAAATCAAAGGCATCAAAGAAAAAAAATACGCGCGCTATGGCGAGGATATTTTGGAAATCGTGCGGGGCGATCGGCAAGAATTTACTGAAAAGTTCAAGGAAAAAGAGAGGGTCTTCGAGGTTAGCCAATATCTCGATGTTCTCAACGACAAACTTTCGGAAAGCGAGGCGAGGGTCAAGGGTGAAGTCTCGAGTCTTGAAAATCGGGGCAATTATGTTTTTTTCGGCATCAAAGACAAAAACGATGAAAGCCTTTTGAACTGTTTTATTTGGCAAGAAGATTATTTGGTGAGCGGGCTCGAGCTCCAAGAGGGCATGGAAGTGGTGATTTGGGGTTATCCGAATATTTTCAAACCCAGCGGGCGATTGTCATTTCAGACGAAGCTGATTGAGCTTGTTGGAGAAGGATTGCTCAAGAAAGCTTACGAAGAATTGAAAAGAAAATTGGAATCCGAAGGAATTTTCGCGCCGGAAAGAAAAAAATCGCTCCCCGAATACGCGAGATACATTGGGCTCATAACTTCCCATCAAGGCGCGGCGATTGGGGATTTCAGCTCAAACGTGGGTAATTATGGCTACCGGATAAAATTCTTTGACTCGCGGGTCGAGGGGAAGCAAGCCGTTTTTGATTTGATCAGTGGACTGAAATGGTTCAATGAAAATATTCCGGATTTGGACATAATAGTCATGGTGAGAGGGGGAGGCAGTCTCGAAAGTCTCCAGGCCTTCAACACAGAGGCCCTGGTTCGGGAAATCGCTGATTCGAAAATCCCGATTCTCGCGGGCATCGGCCACGAAAAAGACGTGTCGCTTGCGGCTCTCGCGGCTGACAAAATGGTTTCGACTCCGACGGCGGCGGCGCTCGAAATCCGCCAAGTGTGGGACGAAGCGATTCACAAAATTGAACGGAACGAAAAAATAATTCTAAATTTGTTCGCGGGCGCGCTTGAACAGCAAAAATTCAAGCTGATCAATTTGGAGCGGAATTTGACCAAAGGATTTCTTGCTATTTATGACTATTTCGATAAACTGAAAAATTCTATTCAGAACGGGATAGACAGGATAAAAATGGTTCTCAAAATAAGCCGGGAAAACTTGGCGGGGCTCACAAAAAAAATTATGTCGAGCTTCGGCTCCAATCTCAAATTAGCCGATGAGAACATCAAGAATATTTTGAAGACGCTCGAGAGCCATAATCCGGAAAGGCAACTGAAATTGGGCTATAGCCTGGTGAGTCTCGAAGGAAAAATTGTGAGGAGCGTGAAAGATGTCAAAACGGGGGATAATATCGGCATCCAGGTTTCAGACGGGAAATTCGAATCGGAAGTGAAGAAGATTTAGGATTCATAAATTAAGATCTAAGAATATTTTTATGACCAAAGAAACCAATCTCACGGCATCTCTCAAAAAACTTGAAGAAATTGTCGAGTGGTTTGAAAATCAGGAAGAGGTTGACGTGGAGAAGGGGCTCGAAAAAGTACGAGAGGGCGTGAGGCTTGTGAAAGCCAGCCGGGAAAGGCTCGAAAAAGTGGAAAATGAGTTCGAAGAAATCAAGAAGGACTTGGAGACGTAAAAACTAAAAAATAATTTTGACCGGCCACAAAATATTCATTGTTGTTGCTCTTCTCATAGCTCTTCCGGCAGCCGTTTTTTTGGTGGCCGTGGGGCTGGGAAAAGCGAATGTTGAAAAAATAAGCGACAAACTTGTTGGCGAAATCCAAGCCAATATGGCAAACAAGTCCGTGATCGACTTCAAAAGTCCGGTTATGATTGAATTTACTGAGCCCGTCACGTCTGCCGAAATTGAAAAAAACGCCGTGATCAATCCCTCGACCCAACTTTCATTCGAATGGTCTCAAAACAACACACGTCTCGAGATCAAGCCGGCCAGTTTTTTTGAACCCGGCCGGAAATATGAATTGCAGATTTCGGTTCCTAGTGGATTTCTCAAAAAAAATCTCCGGACAGTCAATTTTCCTTTCAAAATTTTCGATTATCCCAAAGTTCAAGAAGTGGATCCCGGGAACGATTCAAGCGGCAATGTTCCCATTGTCTCGGATATCAAAATTATTTTCGACAAACCGGTTAGCGACTTCAACATAAATTTCGAGGTTACGCCTTTTAGCAATTTCAGCTGGGAGTCCGATCCCGCCAAAAAGGAATTTCGGATAATTGCCAAAGACAAATTTCAATACGCGACCGAATACTCGCTCAAAATAAAAAGCCAGGTGGCTGGAGTCGCTGGCGCTCCGATGAAAGAAATCTGGGGTGGGACGTTCAAGACTGAGCCGGAGCCCGCAATCGTGGTGCCGGACCCGCAACCCGGATCAGTTGTGTCGGTTCCGCTCACGGAGCAGGAAATAGCCCGCATTGAACAAGGAAAATATATCGATATCAATCTCACCAAGCAAATCCTTTCCACATTTGCGGACGGACAGAATCTGGGAGAGTTCAAAATTTCATCGGGCAAGAGGGGACTCGCGACACCGACCGGAACTTTTAGTATTCTGGGCAAAAGGGGACGGGCCTGGTCAAAAAAATACAAATTGTTCATGCCCTACTTCATGCAATTCACGACGGCCGGACATGGAATCCATGAGCTGCCGGAGTGGCCAAACGGCTACAAAGAAGGCGCCGCCCATCTCGGAATTCCGGTTTCGCACGGCTGCGTGAGATTGGGAGTGGGGCCGGCTAAGGCAATCTATAACTGGGCGGACATCGGCACGCCGGTGGTTATTCACTATTAGTGAAAAATTTGCTATCATAGAGCAAGCCAAAGATAAAAACAAAATTGGTGAAAGGAGGTGCAAAATGGGAATAAAATCAACGTCGGACATTTTCTTTCTGATTTCAGTCGCTTCGGTGCTTCTGGCAGTTCTGAGCTGGGCTTTGAAGCCCGAAACCGTATGGCTGGCAGCCAGCCAATGGCTATTGGTGGCGATTACTCTCGGTGTGTGGGGAGTATATCTGCGACTTCGGGACATCCACGAAGGCAACGGAAAAAAGAAGTAATAACCGAGAAACGTGGCGAAAAAAAAGCAACGCGAAAAACTTGCCATCTTTGACATAGACGGAACAATTTTCCGTAAGAATCTTCATTTTGAGCTGATTGATGAGTTATCTTGGAGAAAAATATTCAGCCAGTCCGCTCGGCGGACTCTGGTTGAGGCTTATGCCTCTTGGCTTGAACATCGGGGAACCTACGAGGACTACCGCAAAAAACTCGTTCGGATGTATCAAGCGGAACTCAAGGGCTGTTCACAGAAGGAAATCGTCGAGGCCAGTCAAAAGGTCGCTCGTTTCAATCGGGATCGAGTCTATATTTTCGCCCGTGATCTGATAAAAAAGCTGCGCAAGCAAAAATACTTAATCATCGCCATTTCCGGCTCGCCCATCGAAATAGTAAAAGAATATAATCGTTACCTTCAATTTGATGAAGTTTTCGGATCGGTTTATGAAACCGATGGGCAGGGAAAATACACCGGAAAAACGATTTTCGAGCCGGTGAAACACAAGGGGCACCTGGTCGGCCAATTCATTTCTGAAAAGGGTTTGACGCTTGCCGGTTCAGTCGGGGTGGGGGACACTGAATCCGACATCAGTTTTCTCAAGATGGTCGAGAAACCCATCGCTTTCAACCCGAATCTCAATCTGGAGCGGGTGGCGCGCCGGCATGACTGGCGGATTGTTGTCGAAAAAAAGGATGTGATTTATGATATAAGCAATTTCAAGCTCATAAACGTTCAATAGGCTATTATGCCCGGTAGTGAGAATTTGACTGGCCTTTGGCCGAAAACGATAACTATAGGGTATATCAACGCTTAACTCATAAATATAATTATTGAAATTTACCTTGATTTTTCCAGGTCAAATTTCTACTACCGGGTATGCCCAAGCAATGGTCAGCTGAAGAACTTTTCAACTGGTTTGTCGGGAAAACTATTTGGTTTTATTTGCCTTTTTACGCTCTTTTCCGATACGGCCGTGAACTTCTCCAGGAAATATTTTCGACGGAAAGGAAATGAAAAGCAGGAAAAGGAATTTTTCAGAAAGAGTCATTCTGGTCGTTTCGAGAATTCCGCATGGGAAAACTCTGACTTATCAGGAGATTGCAAAACGCGCCGGAAACAAAAAAGCCGCGCGAGCGGTGGGGAATATTTTGAGTCGGTATTATAAAGATTGTGTAAAATCAGGGAAGAAAACGATTCAATGCCATCGAGTGATTCGATCGGACGGAAAAGTTGGTGGATACGCGAGAGGGGAAAAAGAAAAAATAAAATTGCTGCAAAAAGAAACCCCGCCTCTCGCGAGAGGCGGGGTTATTAAGTTATAATTTCTTGTAAGTTACTTCACCGCTTCCACAAATTTCTTGAACTGTTCTGGAAATTTAATCGCCATCTGACTCAAAACTTTCCGGTCAAGGGCGATTTTTTTATCAGACATTTTTTTCACAAAGGCGCTGTATTTTTCTCCGTGCATTCGAAGCGCGGCGTTGAGACGCAAAATCCAAAGGCTCCGAAACGTCCTTTTCTTGTTTCGGCGATCGCGATAAGCGTATTTTCCGGCCTTGAGCAGGGCTTCTTTGGCGGCTCGGTAATGTGATTTTCTCCGCCACATAAAACCCTTGGTCTGTTTCAAGACTTTCTTTCTTCGTTTGGATGCGATTTTTCCGCGTTTGACTCGTGACATAAAATTAGCTGTAAGGTAAATTTTTCAAAATATTCTCCGCGTCAGTCTTGAAAACCACGAAATCTCGACGTTTCCCGCGAGTGGTTTTTCCGGCTTCGCGCGCGTTGAAATGGCCCTGTCCGGTATCGCGGCGAATAACTTTTCTCGAGCCGGTAATTTTCACTCTTTTGGCTACGGCTTTTCTAGTCTTGAGTTTGGGCATTTTTTTGCGGAGCAATTATGACATTAAATCCACCCGGAAATTTCTTGATTTCCTGCTCGACTTTGTTCGGGATGGAAATGGATCGGATAAAATCGTTGAGAACCTCTCGGGCCAGCGGCTGGTGGGCCTTTTCCCTTCCGCGGAGGCGGATTTCCACTTTGACTTTGTGCCCCTGCGCGAGAAATTTTTCGGCTTGCTTGCGTCTCACATCGAGGTCGTGGTCATCCGTTTTGAAACCGAGCCGAATTCCTTTTATCTCGGTTTTCTTTTGTTTGGTTCTCTGCTGCTGGACTTCCTTGGCTTTCTGATATTGGTATTTCCCAAAATCCATGATTTTCACAACTGGCGGACGGGCGTTGGGAACAATCTCAACCAAGTCAAGTTCTCTCTCTTTGGCCATCGCAAGAGCCTGATCCGTCGGAACGACCCCAACCTGGAGGCCGGTCTCATCAATCAATCGAACAGGGGAAAGACGGATATATTCGTTCACTCTCACTCTCGGTCCCTGGAATTTGGGACGAGGGCGAAAAAATCTTCGTCTAATGTGTTTTGTGTTAATGGTTAATTTTGGTGGAGATGGGGAGAATCGAACTCCCGTCCAAATTTAATCCTCAAAAAATATTCTACAAGTTTAGTTTACTTGTTTTGAGAAGCTTATCAAGTGGAAAGTAAACAAAACCTTGAAAAGCCCTTTCCGATCAATTTTGCTGATTATTTCGGAAAAGAATAATCAGTAAAGCCCAATGTATGACACCAGCGATTGCCTATTAGGCGTCAGCAGACTGATGGCTCTCGCGAATTAGGCAAGAGCAGAGGCGTAAACAGGCTGAAAAGCCTGCTTTACCTTTGAGAATAAGTTTGCACTTATAGTCTTGGCATAAAGTTTTACGAGATTCACGCCTTGCTCGACTTGCGTATTTTGAGAGAACAAATTGTCGATGCCTAGCATCCCCGCCCGCAACGCTTTTTGAACCGTTTCGAGCGCGACTGCTAGCGCTTGAGCGCCCGCGATATTTTCCTGTCGGCCTCTCGTTTCTTTATTACTTGCCGCTTATCAACCTTCTTTCTTCCTTTTCCTATGCCAAATTCCAGCTTCAAAAGACCTCGCTTAGTATATACCCTAATAGGCACGAGTGTCAACCCTTCAACTCGGGATTTTCCGATTAAATGGGCAATTTCTTTCCGGTGGAGGAGTAATTTTCTGGGCTGGGTCGGGTCATAATTTTTTATCTCTCCTGCGTGCTTATATAAAGGGATGTTGGCATTCGTTAAATATAATTCGTTGCCTTTAACGGTTACAAAACTTCCCTTGAGGCTGATGTGTCCGGTTTTCACGGATTTCACTTCATAACCACGCAAAACAATCCCGGCTTCGTATTTGTCGGAAATATCATAATCGAAATTAGCTCGTTTGTTCACTGCTAAAACACTCATACTCTAATTAAAGCCGGAAATTGATTTTTAGGCAATTTAATTGTTATACTTAAGCAGTATGAAGCCTCGAATCCAAAAACTTATACAGCAAGCCATCAAAACAGCTTTTGGGGTTGATTTTGTGGTTGAGAAAATAAAAGTTGATTATCCGCCGGAGGGGATGGGGGATTTTGCGACAAATGTTTCGCTAGCGCTCGGAAAAGTGGTTGGAAAAAGTCCAATGGAAGTGGCGGAAACCATCGCTCAAAAAATGGGAAGCGCGGAATTTGAAAAAATCGAAGTTGCCAAACCCGGCTTTTTGAATTTTTATCTTGCAGAAAAATCACTGCAACCAGTTGTAGTAAAAATTAATGAAGAAAAAGAAAATTACGGTAATTTAGAAATAGGGAAGGGTCGGAAAATTCATCTTGATTTCGTTTCGGCCAATCCAACCGGGCCGGTGCATATCGGAAACGCGCGCGGCGGACCGCTCGGAGACACGCTCGCGAATGTATTTCAAAAAGCGGGCTATGAAGCCTATCGCGAATACTATGTGAACGACGCGGGGAATCAGGTCGAGATTTTGGGGCACTCGATTTTGGGCGATGAAAAAGCGGAATATAGCGGGGAATATATCAGCGATATAAAAAATAAAATAGAAAATATAAAAGATAAGGGAGCAAAAGCAATCGGGGAAGAAGGTGTTAAAATAATTTTGGATGGAATCATCAAGCCCTCGATGGAGAAATTTGGGATCAAGTTTGATAATTATTTTTCCGAGAAAGAATTGCAGGAAGGCGAGAAAGTGGATGAGGTGATAAATATTCTCAAAGAAAAAGGATTTGTGTATGAGAAAGACGGAGCGCAGTGGTTCAAGTCCACCGACTTCGGGGATGACAAGGATAGAGTTGTCATAAAGTCCGACGGGCAAAAAACCTATTTCGGCTCCGACATCGCCTACCACAAAGAAAAACTGGATCGCGGTTTCGACAAATTGATCGATATCTGGGGCGCCGACCATCATGGGGAAGTGACCAGAACCAAAGGCGCGCTCGAAGTTTTGGGATATAAAGGCAAGTTGGAAGTTCTGCTAACCCAGTTCGTGCGAGTTTTGAAAGATGGTGAGGAAATGAAAATGTCAAAACGCGCGGGAACCTATGTTAGCGTCGATGATCTCATTGATGAAGTCGGACGCGACGCGACGAGATTTTTCTTCCTGCTTCACAGCGCTGACTCGCATATGAATTTTGACCTGGATCTCGCGAAAGAAAAAAGCGAAAAAAATCCGGTGTATTATGTCCAATACGCCCACGCGAGAATTTCAAGCATTTTGAAAAAAGCGAAAGACCTAGTCCTAGAGTTGAGCTCTAGGAAGCTCCTAGAGTTGAGCTCTAGGAAGCATCTGAAAGAACGCGCTCTTATTCTGGAGCTGCTGAAATTTCCGGATTTGGTTTCGGAGATCACGGAAAGCTATGAAGTTCACCACTTGCCGCGCTACGCCATGGATCTCGCCGACAAATTCCATTCGTTCTATGACGAATGCCGGGTGATTGATGAAAATAACTTGGAACTGACAGTAGCCAGATTAGAACTCGTAAAAGCCGTGAAAATAGTTCTGGCGGAAATATTGCGGCTAATGGGGATTTCCGCGCCGGAAAAAATGTAAATATTAAGATAAATTATGAACGATTATTACAACGGTCCCAAAAAGAAAATGTTTCTCGACATTGAAACCCTGCCCGCGCCGGAGCATATGCACGACGTTCTCAAGGAAATCCACGAGTATAAAAAAAAGAAGAAAAAAAGATTCGGTGAGAAATATTCGACCAGTTTTGAAAATTTTTTGGCGGGCACCGGTCTCGACGGAACTTTCGGAAGAATTCTTTGCATTTCCTACGCGATTGACGACGATATGATCCATTGCATCTGCAATGAGGACGAGAAAAAAGTTCTCGAAAGTTTTTGGGACGCGGCGGAAGATGTGGATCTCTTTGTCGGTTTCAATATCATTGACTTTGATATGAAGTATATCGTTCAGCGTTCAATCATCCACGGGATAAAGCCCAGAACAAAAATGAGATTGAGTTTCGCTCGTTATCGGAGCGAGCCGATGTTCGATGTGATGCACGAATGGAACCAATGGAGCTTCGGCCGGGGAGTATCTCTCGATACGCTGGCGCGTGCTCTGGGGCTCCCGACTTCAAAAACCAATATGGACGGCTCGGAAGTTTTCACTTATTTCAAAAAAGGCAAAATCAAAGAAATCTGCGACTACTGCAACGCGGACGTGGAGGTGACAAGGAAGATTTATAAGAAGATGAATTTTGCTTGACCGCCAAAGCTTCAGCGAAGGCGGTAGTAAATTTCCGCTAAAGACTTTTCACCATATAGGTATCCCGCAATTTATAACCCAATTTCCGATAATATTGTCGAACGCCGATGCCGGCTATGACTGAAATTCTGTCGCAGCTGAATTCATATTTCACGATTCGTTCGGCTTCGACGATGAGTTTTTTGCCAAGTCCCGCGTGTTGCGGGGATTTTTTGTTTTTGACGCCGATTGAAATCAATTTTCCGTAGGTGTGGATCTCGCGGATGATAGCTTGAGCAGAAGCTATTCGCAATCGGAGCAATGAATAGAGTTTTTTGCAGTCCGGTGATACGTATTCCAAATAAATTTCTTTTCCGCCTGAAGCGTCATAGTCAATTCGCCGCAATTTAACCCGCGCACTAATCCCGCTTCGCGTGATAGTGCGGGGCTTCGTCTTATCCTTCACAGAATAATCATCTCGTATCTCTCTACATCTTATGCAATGGCATTTTATGCCTTTATTTTGGATCATCTGCCGTAGATTGGAAATATTCGGTCCGGCGACAATCGAAGATGTGGGGATATCTCTGACCAGTCTCGAAATTCGGACATAGGGAGGAATAATTTTCTTGATTTCAGATATCAGCTTTTCCGTTTGCTTATTTGTCAGAGCTTTATATCTTCCGGATTTCCACAATTTATATAAATCGGAATTCCTTGTGACGACACAGGGATAAATTTTTATGAGGTCAGGCTGAAAATCGGGATTCGAAAAGATTTCTTTGAACATTTTGAGATCTTTTTTAAAACTGCTGCCGAGAAGTCCCGGCATCAGATGATAGCTGACTTTGAATCCGGCGTCTTTGAGCAATTTGGTCGCTCTGACAGTTTCTGAAACCGTGTGCCCGCGGCGATTTTTTTTGAGCACGTCGTCAAAAATACTCTGCACGCCAATCTCAACTCGCGTGCAACCCAGTTCGCGATAGAATTTTATTTCTTTTTCGTCCAGCGTATCCGGCCGGGTCTCCAAAGTTAGGCCAATAATTCTATGCTTTGCTGTTTCATTACGAGATTGTTCCTTTTGCAAGGCTATTATAGCTGGCTTTTTTTTACCCGCCGAAGCTTCAGCGAAGGTGGGCATTGCGCTTTTTCGCTCTATATTATAATCATTTGCCGCTCGATAACACTCCTTAACGAACCAATACTGATATTTTTTAGGTAAATCGGAAAAAGTGCCGCCCATCACAATAAGTTCAATCTTATCAATATCGTGGCCGTTGATTTCGAGCGCACGAAGCCTTTTCTGGACTTGTCGATATGGATTAAATCTCACCGACATTGCCCGCATCACCGCCGGCTCGTTCGAGATATAGCTTTTCGGCATTTCTTTTTCAGTCGGGCAATAGAGACATTTTCCCCGGCAGGGATAGAATTTTGTGAGAACCGCCACGACGGCCACTCCAGAAAGAGTGCGGATTTTTTTGCTTTTGAGGGTTTTTTCAAAATCGCGATATCGCTTGATTTTTTTTGATGTGACTAATTTTTCATAATAATCGCGAATGTCAGCGTTGCGGGGGGTAGTCAAGCTGAAGCGACCGCAAATTTCCTTCTTGAGCTCGTCAAAAACTTCCGGTGATTTGCATTTCCGGCGGATTGCTTCTTTAATGATGGTAGTGAAAAGCTGATTCATTATTTTATGGCAGGAAAAACAATCAAAATATTATCTGAGCTTGAATCTGGTTATGATCTCGTGGCTGATAAATTTTCCTCGACCCGCAAATTTATGTGGCGGGATTTGGAATTCGTGAAGGATTATGCGAAGCCAACGGATAAAATTCTGGACTTCGGCTGCGGCAACGGCCGATTGGCTGGATATCTCGCAGGAAATTATCGCGAGTTTATCGGAGTCGATATTTCGCAAAATTTGATCGACGCGGCCAAGCAGAAGTATTCTAGCGAAAAAACAAGATTTATCAAAATTTACCCCGTTAGAAATATTAGCAATAATCCCAGATTACTCAAATCTTCAAAGAATAATATAGGAATTTCTAACGGGGCGAGTTCGTCTATTGAAAAATTACCGTTCAACGAGGATCACTTCGATGTGGTTTTTTCGGTTGCGGTTTTTCACCATTTTCCAAGTAAAGAATACGCCTTGAATATGGCTCAAGAATTGCATCGGGTTCTCGCACCGGGCGGAAAAATTGTCATCACGGTTTGGAATTTGTGGCAGAAACAATATCTGAAATATCATCGAAAATCTGAAACAAGCTGGGTTGAGGCGGAGATCACTTTCAAGGCGGGCGAGAGGGCTTTCAATCGCTATCATCATCCTTTTGAAATAGGGGAGCTGGAAACGCTTTTCTGTGAAGCTGGCTTCAAAACGCTAAAGACTAAAGAAGGCTGGAATTTGCTTTATATTGGGGAAAAATTAAAGGATAATAAATAAAGCTTGACTGGGGATAGATAATAGTGATATAGTGATATTGTAACGTATAACTCATAACATTCACCCTGTTAAATCCTCGCTTTGCGAGGTCCGCCTTTGGTGGAATTTAACAGGGTAAAAACAAAATGGAGAAAAATCTAACTGACAAGCAAAATCTGATCCTTGAAACCATCCGCGAGATGGCTGGCGGTGGACAGGGGAATCCGACGACCTACAAAATTGCGAAATACTTGCAGAAGAAAGGCATGAAAGACGAATCGGTGAAAAGTGTGGCGCAGGTAATCGAGGCGCTAGAAAAAAAAGATTTGGTAAAGAGGGATGTTTTCAGGAAGATTTATCTCGTGGAGAATGAAAATTTGCCGGCCGGGCTCGAGGGCGCGATCAGGGTGCCAGTCTATGGTTTGGCTTCGGCCGGAGACGCGCTGGCGTTCGCCGAAGACAATATCGATGGGTATCTTCAGATTTCGGAAAGCCTGCTCCGTGCCAGCGAGAAGGCCCAGCTTTTTGCAGTGAAGACTTTGGGGGATTCAATGAACAAAGAAGGAATCGGCGACGGGGACTATGTCATTTTTGAAAAAAAAGATTCCGATTATGACTATGACGCCAAAATCGTGGTCGCGGTCGTGAACGGCCTGGCCACGATCAAGAATTATCGAAAACTTGGGAACGGCGTGATCGGGCTCTTCCCAAGCTCCACCAATTCTTTTCATCAGCCGATCTATATTCACGAATCCGACTCGTTCATGATTGCCGGCGTTTT
>Ga0315268_10005815_pt1 | contig 13185 bp, 16 predicted proteins | sample C1_top_MG_FD_204535 | JGI IMG/M metagenome (GOLD analysis project Ga0315268, IMG submission 204535) | Sediment microbial communities from Yellowstone Lake, YNP, Wyoming, USA - C1_top | ecosystem: Environmental > Aquatic > Freshwater > Lake > Sediment | place: USA: Wyoming | collected 2017-08-01 | reverse complement strand
GTCTCGCCGTACCTGTTCCAGGCGTTCATCCCGGGCCTCGCCGGCCTCTCCCTCGGCGGCACCAGCATCCTGATCGCGGTCTCCGTCGTCGTCGAGACGATGAAGCAGCTGGAGGCCCAGCTCATGATGCGGAACTACGAGGGGTTCATCCGGTGAACGGGGACCAGGTCGCGGCGGAATCGTCGCGATGAGGATCCTCGTCCTGCTCGGCGCCCCGGGCGCCGGGAAGGGCACCCAGGCGCACGTTCTCGCGCGCCACCTTGGCCTGCCCAGGGTGGCGACCGGCGACCTGTTCCGGGCCGCTGCCCGGGACGGCAGCCCGCTCGGCATCGCGGCCCGGGGGTACATGGAGCGCGGCGAGCTGGTCCCCGATGAGATCACGGTCGGCATGCTGCTCGCGCGGCTGGAGGCACCGGACGCCGAGCGCGGCGCCATCCTCGACGGGTTCCCCCGCAACCGCCCCCAGGCGGAGGCCCTGGACCATGCGCTCGCCGGGCGCGGGGCCGCCGTGGACGCGGCGCTCCTCGTGGATGTCCCCGCGGGAGAGCTGCTCCGGCGCCTGACCGGGCGCTGGCTCTGCAGCGCGGTGGGCCACACGTACCACGAGACGGCGTACCCGCCCCGCGTGGCTGGCGTCTGCGACATCGACGGCTCGGCGCTGGTCCAGCGCGACGACGACCGGCCGGAGATCGTCGCGGCCCGGCTCGAGAAGCAGCTCGCTGCCCTTGCGGACGTGGTCGAGCACTATCGGGCCGCCGGCGTGCTGCACACCGTGGACGGTCGCCGCCCGATCGCCGCCGTCACGAACGACCTTCTCGATGCGATCGAGCCGATCCCGTACTGGCGCACGAGCCCGTGATCACGCGCAAGTCCGCCGCGGAGATCGCCACCATGCGCAGGGCCGGACGCGTCGTGGCCGAGGTCCTGGGACTCGTCGAGGAGGAGCTCCGACCGGGCGTCTCCACGGCGCACCTGGACCGGATCGCGGAGGCGCACATCCGCAAGGCCGGCGGGACGCCGTCCTTCAAGGGCTACTATGGCTACCCGGCGTCGCTCTGCATCTCGATCGACCGCGAGGTCGTCCACGGGATCCCCGGCGACCGGACGATCGCGAACGGCCAGGTGGTCTCGATCGACGCCGGGGCGATCATCGACGGCTACCACGGCGACGCGGCACGGACGTTCATCGTCGGCGACGCGTCACCCGAGGTTCGCGAGCTGGTGGCCACCACCCGCCTCGCGCTCGAGGCCGGAATCGCCGCCGCGATCCCGGGCAACCGGATCTGGGACATCTCCGCCGCGGTGGAGGACGTGGCCCTGCCGCGCGGCTACGGCGTGGTCCGACCCTACGTGGGTCACGGCATTGGGACCGCAATGCACGAGGAGCCGCAGGTCCCGAACTACCGCACCAAGACGAAGGGGATCGAGCTGGCGCCGGGCATCTGCCTGGCGATCGAGCCGATGTTCACCCTTGGCAGTGCCGACGTCGAGACGCTCGGCGACGGCTGGACCGTTGTCACCCGCGACGGTTCCGTCGCGGCCCATTTCGAGGATTCGGTTGCCGTCACCGAGGACGGCCCGGAGATTCTCACCAGGCTGTAGGCGGCCATCGCCGGCGCTTGCCGGAATCGGCCGAAGTTGGTACGCTACGCGTTCGTGTGTCGGCTCGGGTCGGCGCCCGACCGTGAGCAGGAGCACCAGGGAGCACGTTGGCCAAGAAGGACGCGATCGAAGTCGAGGGGACTGTCCTCGAGCCGCTGCCGAACACGATGTTCGCCGTTGAGCTGGAGAACGGCCACCGCGTCCTTGCCCACATCAGCGGGAAGCTCCGGATGAACTTCATCCGGATCCTGCCGGGCGACCGGGTTCGCGTGGAGTTGTCCCCGTACGACCTCACCCGGGGTCGGATCACGTACCGGCTGAAGTAGCCGGTACCTCAAGAGCGAAGGAAGACCGTTGAAAGTCCGAGCCTCCGTGAAGGCCCGTTGCGACAACTGCAAGGTGATCCGCCGCCACGGGACTGTGATGGTTATTTGCGCCAATCCAAAGCACAAGCAACGGCAGGGCTGATCGAATGGCACGGATCGCCGGCGTCGACATCCCGCGCGAGAAGCGCGTGGAAGTCGCCCTGACCTACATCTTTGGGATCGGGCTGCCCACCAGCCAGAAGATCCTCCAGCAGACGAACGTCAACCCCGACACCCGGGTCCGGGACCTCACCGAGGACCAGGTCACCCGGTTGCGCGAGCTGATCGATCGGCGGTTCAAGGTCGAGGGCGACCTCCGTCGCGAGGTGGCGCTGAACATCAAGCGCCTCATCGAGATCGGCTCCTACCGTGGGCTCCGCCATCGGCGGAACCTCCCGGTCCGGGGCCAGCGCACGAAGACCAACGCTCGCCAGCGTCGCGGACCGAAGAAGACGGTCGGCGCTCGGCGCAAGAAGTAAAGAGGGACGAGCCGGACGTATGGCCGATCGCAAGCGTGCACCCAAGCAGCGCCGGCGGGAGCGCAAGAACGTGCCCGTTGGGCACGTGCATATCCAGGCGACCTTCAATAACACGATCGTCACGATCACGGACCTCAGCGGGGCCGTGGTGAGCTGGGGATCGGCCGGGGTCGTCGGGTTCAAGGGCTCCCGGAAGAGCACGCCGTACGCTGCCGCGTTGTCCGCCGACTCCGCCGCCAAGAAGGCGATGGAGCACGGGATGCGCCAGGTCGAGGTCTACGTGAAGGGCCCCGGCGCGGGCCGGGAGCAGGCGATCCGCTCGCTCCAGACCGCCGGGCTCGAGGTGACGGCGATCACCGACGTGACGCCCATCCCGCACAACGGCTGCCGGCCGCCCAAGCGGCGCCGCGTGTAGCCGGGAGAAGCATCATGGCCCGATACACTGGTCCGGTCTGCCGGCTCTGCCGCCGCGAGGGCGCGAAGCTCTTCCTGAAGGGCTCGCGCTGCTATACCAAGAAGTGCTCGTTCGAGCGGCGTCCCACGCCGCCCGGCCAGCACGGCGTGCGCCGCCGCAAGGTCGGCGACTACGGCCTCCAGCTTCGCGAGAAGCAGAAGGTCCGCCGCATCTACCGTGTCCTGGAGCGCCAGTTCCACAACTACTTCGAGGAGGCCGAGTCCCGCCCCGGCGTGACCGGCGAGAACCTCCTCCGCATTCTCGAGCTCCGGCTCGACAACGTCGTCTTCCGGCTCGGCATCGCGGCCTCGCGCGACCACGCGCGGCAGCTCGTGACGCACGGCCACTTCGCCGTCAACGGTCGCCCGACCAACGTCCCCTCGTTCCATTGCAAGCCCGGCGACCGGGTTGAGGTCCGTGCCTCGCGGCGCGAGCGGGAGCCGTTCAAGGCGGTCACCGATGCCCTGCGCTCGGGACAGGTGCCCGAGTGGCTGACGCTCGATGCGGCCAACTTCACGGGCACGATCGTCGCCGCCCCGCGCCGCGACCAGATGCCGCTCGAGCTCAACGAGCAGCTCGTGGTCGAGTACTACTCGAGGTAGCCCCGCTCCCATGATCGAACTCGACGCCACGACCCAGATCGAGCCCGTCGCCGAGCAGGGCTCGTACGCGAAGTACGAAGCCAGCCCGCTCCCCGCGGGCTACGGGGTGACCCTCGGGAACGCGCTTCGGCGCGTCCTCCTGTCCTCGCTGGAGGGGGCGGCCGTCACCTCCATCCAGATCCGCGACGTCTTCCACGAGTTCACGACGATCCCCGGCGTCAAGGAAGACGTCACGCAAATCGTCCTGAACGTCAAGAAGCTTCGCCTGCGGAGCTTCGCCGCCCACCCGGTCCAGCTCAAGCTGGTCAAGTCCGGGGCCGGCCGCGTCACCGCGGCCGACATCGTCGAATCTGCCGACGTCGAGGTGATCAACCCCGACCTGGCGCTCATGACGCTCGACAGCGATGACGTGACGATCGAGATCGACCTGACCGTCGAGCGCGGCGTCGGGTATCTCGCGGCGGAGCGCCCGGAGGGCCTGCCGATCGGGGTCATCCCCGTCGACGCGATCTTCACGCCCGTCCGCAAGGTCAACTTCACGGTCGAGAACACGCGCGTCGGCCAGATGACCAACTACGACAAGCTCACCCTGGAGATCGAGACCGACGGGACCGTGACCCCGGAGGACGCGCTCGCCAAGTCGGCCGACATCCTGGTCCGGCAGTTCGCCCTGTTCGCCAACGTCGGCACGGCCGCGATCGCCGCAAGCCCGGCCGGGGGCGTTCCGCAGATCCCGGCGAACATGCTGGAGATGCCCATCGAGGAGCTCGACCTCCCGATGCGCGCCTACAACTCGCTGAAGCGCAACAACATCGTCAAGGTGGGCCAGCTCCTGCAGCTCAGCGATGACGACCTGCTGCGGATGCGCAACTTCGGCAAGAAGTCGCTCGACGAGATGAAGGAGCGACTGCGGATGCGGGGCTTCCTGGTCCCGGACACAGATTCGCCGGAGCTTGTCGGCGTGGCCGAGGACGGCGACGAGCCATTCGGCGACGAGTCCGAGGAGGTCTGAGCGATGCGCCACCAGATCGGCGGCCGGAAGCTCGGCCGCCTGCAGGGCCCGCGGCTCGCGCTCTACAAGAACCTGATCGTGTCGGTCCTCCGCTACGAGAAGGTCATGACCACCGAGGCGAAGGCCAAGGAGATCCGCCCCCAGGTGGAGCGGATGATCACGCTCGCCAAGCGGGGCGACCTGGCCGCCCGGCGGACCGTGGTGGCCGAGCTCCCGGACGAGCCCCTCGTCATCAAGAAGCTCTTCGATGAGATTGCCCCGAAATACGCCGAGCGGCAGTCCGGGTACACCCGGATCACCCATCTCGGCAACCGGAACGGTGACAGAGCCCCGATCGTCCAGATCGAGCTCCTCTGACCAACTCCAAGGCGCCCGAGAGGGCGCCCTCGTGCGGATGCGCGCACGGGTCGAATATGACGGCACGGACTTCTCCGGGTTCCAGCTCCAGCTGCGGGCCCGGACGGTCCAGGCAGAGCTCGAAGCCGCGCTCGGCACCCTCTCCGGCGGTCGCCGGGTCCGGGTCGACGCGGCGGGACGCACCGACGCCGGGGTGCACGCCATGGGCCAGGTGATCGCATTCAACTGGTCCGGGCGGCTGACGGTGACGGAGCTCGGCAGGGCGCTCGACGCACTGCTGCCGGCGGATGTCGCGGTTCGTGACCTTCGCCGGGCCCCGGTCGGGTTTCGCCCTCGCTACGCGGCGCGGTACCGGGACTACCGCTACACCGTCTGGAACGGGCCGCGAAGCCCGCTCCGCGAGCGTTTTGCGCTCGGGGTGCGGGCCCCGCTCGACACCGCCGCGATGGCGCGGGCCGGGTCGGTCCTCGTGGGCCGGCACGACTTCTCGGCATTCGGGGCGGCGAACCGCCAGCCGGTCCGGACCCTGTACGGGGTCCGGGTGGGGCAGGAGGGCCACCTCGTGACGGTGGACGTCCGCGGGGACGCCTTCCTGCGGCAGATGGTGCGGCGAATCGTCGCGGCGCTGCTGCTGGTGGGCCGCGGGGAGGTCGAGGTATCGGCGGTGGCCGAGGCGCTCGCGTCGCGGCGGCCGGCCTTCAGCGGGGCAGTTGCCCCGGCGAAGGGGCTCTGCCTGCGGCGGGTCGTCATGGGACGGGTCGCTCGGGAGATGAACGGAGACACATGACCGCGAAGACGTACACGCTCCGGGAAGCGGAGATCGAGCGACGCTGGTACGTCGTCGATGCGACGGACGAGACGCTCGGCCGGCTCGCGACGCGGATCGCCCGCATCCTCGTGGGCAAGCACAAGCCGACCTATACCCCCAACCTGGACGGCGGTGACCACGTGATCGTGCTCAATGCCGGCAAGGCTGCGGTCAGCCGCGACAAGCTGGATGCCAAGGTCTATCCCCGGCACAGCGGCTACCCGAACGGGTACAAGGAGGAGACGCTGGGGCACCTGATGGCACGCCGTCCCGAGGAGGCCGTCCGTCGCGCGGTGAAGGGGATGGTTCCCCACACCCGGCTGGGTGCGCAGCAGCTCCGCAAGCTCAAGATCTACGCCGGCCCGGATCACCCCCACCAGGCGCAGCGGCCGGAACCGCTGGCCTGAGGAGCACGCCCACATGACCACCCCGCTCTTCTTCCATGGGACCGGCCGCCGGAAGACCGCCGTCGCACGGGTCCGCCTCATCCCCGGCGAGGGCGAGATCGTCGTCAACGGCCGGTCGCTGGAGCAGCACTTCGGGAACGCCATCCCGGAGGGCGACCTTCGCCTGCCGTTCCGCGTGACCGGCACCGAGGGCCGCTTCAACGCGCTGATCAAGGTGGAGGGCGGCGGCGTGACGGGCCAGGCCGGCGCGATCCGCCACGGGATCGCCCGCGCCCTCCTGATGGTGGATCCGGATGGCAACCGGGTGCCACTTCGACAGGCCGGCCTCCTGACGCGCGACCCGCGGATGAAGGAGCGGAAGAAGTACGGCCTCAAGCGGGCCCGCAAGGCGCCGCAGTACACGAAGCGCTGAGTCATCGGGCGCCCGGCCGGGCGCCCGCGCAACCTCGCGGAGCTCCACGCAGGCAATGAGCGACGCTCTCTTCGACCGGTACCGGGAGGCGCTTCGCGCCGGTCACGTGGCGGTCCTGCGGGGCCGGCTCGAGGACGCCGCGGCCTCGTATCGCGAGGCGGCCGCCCTGGCGGCCGACCGTGCCGTGCCGCGGACCGCCCTTGGTTCCGTGGAGCTCCGGCTTGGCCAGCCCGACCGGGCGCTCGCCAGCTTCGACGAGGCGCTCGCGGTGGCGCCCGGGGATGACGCCGCGCTCCTTGGCCGCGCCCAGGCGCTGGTGGTGCTCCAGCGGCCCGACGATGCCGCGTCGACGTTCGATCTGCTCGCCGACGCGCGACGGGCGGCCGGGAAGCGCCCGGATGCCTGCGACGCGCTCCAGCGCGCCCTCGAGATCCAGCCAACTGCGGTACGGGGAGCGCGCTACCGGGAGCTGGTCGAGGAGCTCCGGCAGGCGGTCGGTGACGCCGAGGCCGATCGGGTGCTCGCGAGGGCGCAGCAGGCCCTCGAAGCCACGACCTGGCCCGAGCCTGTGGCCGCCCCGCCCGCGGAACCGATCCCTGACATCGACGCCGACACGCTCATGCTCGCGGCCTGGGATGCGGCGTCGCGCGGAGACGGGCCCGCTGCGCTCGCCGCGGCGATGGATGCCGCACGTGCATTCCGGGCGGCGGGGCATCCGGTCGCCGCCCTCGACGCCTGCGATGTCGGCCTGCAATGGGGGCCGGACGACGTGGACCTCTACCTGCTGATCGCAGAGCTGACCATCGAGCGCGGCGCGGCTGGACCGGCCGGCGACATCTACCGCAACCTCCTGCGCCTCGTCGAGATCGATGCCGACGGCGCGGCTCGTGACCGCGTGCTGGCAGCGGCCAGGTCGACGTTCCCGGACGATCCCCGGTTCGCGCCGGCCTGAACTCGGCAGCACGGGCCGAGGTTGGCGGTCGGGGTCCGCCCCGGTGCTACACTGCGCGGACGATGGCGCAGCTCCTCGAGTCGCTGGTCGGACAGATCCGACCGATCACGCTCGCCGACATCGGGATCACCGCACTCGTCATCTACTGGCTGTTCAGCCTGATCCGGGGCACCCGCGCGGTCCGCCTGGTGATCGGCGTCAGCGTCATCCTCGTGATCTACGCGGCGGCCCAGGCCGTGGGGCTCCGCCTCTTCACCCAGCTCCTGCAGGCGGGCGCCGTCGTCGGCCTCTTCGCGCTCGTGGTGGTCTTCCAGCCCGAGCTGCGCCGGGCCCTCGAGCGGATCGGGCGCGTCGGATCGTTCGCGTGGCTGTTCTCGCCGGCGGACCAGCGGCAGGCCGAGCAGATGGCCAGGGCGGTCGCCCGCGCCGCGACGGTCCTGGCGGGTGCGCGCCACGGGGCCCTCATCGTGATGGAGCGGGAGACCGGCCTGGAGGAGATCGCCGAGACCGGCGTGATGGTCCATGCGGATCTCTCGGCCGACCTGTTGGAAGCGATCTTCATGCCGCCCGGTGCGCTCCACGACGGCGCCGTGATCATCCGCGGCGCGACCATCGTCGCCGCCGGCGCCGTCCTCCCGCTGGCCGAGACGACGCTCCAGGCTGAGCGCTTCGGGACGCGGCACCGCGCCGCGCTGGGGATCACGGAGCAGACGGACGCGCTGGTCGTGGTGGTCTCGGAGGAGTCGGGACAGGCAAGCCTCGTCGAGCGCGCGCGGATCCGCCGCAACCTCGACGAGCCGCAGCTCGTGCGCGCCATCATCGCGTCGATGATCCCGGAGCGTGCAGCCGGAGCCGCGTTTCGCGGCCGGTTCCCCTCGCGTCCTGGACGTGGCGCTGCGCTGGGGCCCGGAGCGCTGCGCCGAGCCGCGCTGGGTGACCGCGGGCGAGCTGTCCGTCGCGGCGAGGGGCCGGAGCCCGTCGTCGGCGAGGTGCGCGAGGATGCGGACCCTGCATCCGCCGGGGCGGGTCGCTGAGCACCGTGCGTCGGGTCGTCGGCTTCGTCTTCCACAACTGGCCGCTCAAGCTCGCGGCGATCCTCCTGGCGGCCCTCCTCTACGCGGGGCTCATCGTCTCAGCCAGCGCGGAGACGTTCCCGGGACGGATCCCGATCCAGGTCCTCAACCAGCCCGGCAACGCCTTCATCATCGGCAACCTCGACGACGTCACGTCCATTCGCTACCTCGCGATCGGCACCAACCGGCCCACGGTCACGACGGCCAGCTTCACCGCGACGATCGACCTCGCCGGCGTCCCGGTGGTGGCCGGCTCGCCGCCCGTGAGCGTGCCCGTGATCCTTCGCGCGACGGACCCTGGCAGCATCCAGGTCATCGACTTCAGCCCCTCCCGGATCCAGGTCCGGCTGGATCCGCTCGTCAACAAGGTGGTTCCCGTCCAGGTCGACCACGGGATCGTCCCCGACGGTCTCGACGTGCGCGAGCCGGTCGTCTCCCAGGACAGCGTGACGGTCTCCGGCCCCGAATCCTCGGTCGTGCTCGTCGCCGCCGCGGAGGCGCGTGTCCGGATCCAGCCGTCGGGCCTCGACGTCAACCAGGCCGTGGACCTCGTGGCCGTCGATGCTCGCGGCGGCGTGGTCTCCACCGTCGAGTTGCAGCCCAGCTCGGTGCGGGTGACGATCCAGATCGGCAGCCAGCTTTCGACGCGGGCCCTGCCCGTCAACCCGGTCGTGGCGGGTTCCGTGGACCCCGGGGCCGTGGTAGCGGGGATCACGGCCGCGCCGCAGCTCGTGACCGTCGAAGCCGAGTCCGCCCTGCTCGCCACGCTCGTGAAGATCGACACGCAGCCGGTGTCGATCGCGGGCGCCACTGCCGACGTGGTTGCCGACGTGCCGCTCGACCTTCCGCCGGGCGTCTCCGCGCTGGGCGTGACCACCGTCAGGGTGACGGTGTCGGTGCGCCCGCAGGTCGGGACCAGGTCATTCCAGGTGGGGATCGAGCTGCGGAACGCGGATCCGGCCATCCGCTACGACCTGGGTGCCGGGCAGGTCGTCGTGACCATCGGCGGCCCGCTGGCGGCGCTAAATGCGCTCGACGGCGCCACGCTGGTTGCGACCGTCGACGTGGCCGGGCTGAGCCCCGGCTCGCACGCGCTCGCGGCTGACGTGCAGGTGCCGTTCGACCTGGCCGTTGTGGCGATGTCGCCCCCGGAGGTCACGGTCACCCTGACGCCCACGACGCTCACTCCGTCTCCCTCCGTGGTGCCATGACGATGGGGCGGCTTTTCGGGACCGACGGCATCCGCGGCGTCGCCAACGTCGATCTCCGGCCGACCGTGGCCTACGCGCTGGCGCGCGCGACTGCCCATGAGCTCGTGGGAGCGGGCGGAAGCCTGGTCGTGGGCCGCGATACGCGTCGCTCCGGGCAGATGTTCGTGGCCGCGATCGCTGCCGGCGCCGCGAGCCTCGGCGCCGACGTGCACGACGCGGGCATCCTCCCCACCCCGGCGCTCGCGTTCCTGGCGGCAACCGGGTCGTTCGCAGCCGGGATCATGGTCTCGGCCTCCCACAACCCGGCCGACGACAACGGGCTCAAGGTCCTCGACGGCCGCGGCCTCAAGCTCGACGACGCGGGGGAGGATCGCCTCGAACAGCTCATCTGGCGGACCGAGGAGCTGGGCGGCCCCCGGAACGCCGGGATCGGTCGCATGGTCGAGGCGGCGGGCCTCGTGGGCAGCTACCGGGCCGATCGGCTTCGCCTGGCCGACGCCACGCCCTGCGACCTCCACCTGGTGCTCGACTGCGCGAACGGCTCCGGCGGCATGACGGCCCCCGAGCTCCTCACCGCGACTGGCGCCAGGGTGGACGTGCTGCACAACGATCCGGACGGCGAGAACATCAACGTTCGGTGCGGCGCCACCGCACCCGCCGACCTGGCCGCCGAGGTGGTCGCCCGTGGCGCCGACCTGGGCTTCGCGCTCGACGGCGACGCCGACCGCCTCGTGGTCGTCGACCGTCACGGACGGGTCGTCGACGGCGACCAGCTGCTGGGACTGTGTGCGCTGGATCGCCTGGCCCGCGGCGCGCTCGCCGGCGGGATCCTCGTCGTCACCGTCCTCTCGAACGGCGGTCTCGAAGCGGCCCTCGGCGCCGCCGGCGGGCAGGTGGTCCGGACGCCAGTCGGGGACAAGTACATCCTCGAGGGGATGCAGGTGACCGGCGCGAACCTGGGCGGCGAGAAGAGCGGCCACGTCATCGTCCTGGACTACGCGACGTCGGGCGACGGCCTCGTCACCGCGCTCGAGGTCCTCGGCATCGTCGGCCGGACCGGCCGCCCGATCAACGAGCTGGCGGCCCGGGTGCCGCTCTTTCCGCAGGAGCAACGCGCCATCCACGTTCGTCACAAGGAGCAGTGGGAAGCGGATCCAGAGCTGCGGCGCGCGATCGCCGCGGCGGAGGCCCGCCTCTCGAACGGCGGACGAATCCTCGTCCGGCCGTCGGGCACGGAGCCCGCGCTGCGCGTCATGGTCGAGGGACGGGATCCCGAGCTCGTCCGGACGCTCGCCGACGAGCTCGCGGCGCTGGCGGGCGACCGCCTAAACTAGCCCGGCGGCCATCGAGGTCCGGTTGGCGCAACGGAGGCACTCGACGGCATGTGCGGAATCGTCGGTTACACGGGTCCCCGGGCGGCGGGGCCGATCCTCCTGGAGGGGCTTCGGCGCCTCGAGTACCGTGGCTACGACTCGGCCGGGATCGCCCTGGTCACCGAATCGGGCGAGCTCTTCGTGGAGAAGCGGGCGGGCAAGCTCGCCAACCTCCAGACGGCGCTCCTCGACCGGACCCCGAACGCGGGGATCGGCCTGGCGCATACCCGGTGGGCGACCCACGGCCGCCCGAACGACCTCAACGCCCACCCGCACGTGGACTGCACGGGCGCCATCACGGTCATCCACAACGGGATCATCGAGAACTTCCGCGAGCTGCGCGATGGGCTGGAGTCGCGCGGGCACGTGCTCAGCTCGGAAACGGACACCGAGGCGCTCGCGCACCTCGTGGAGGAGGCGTACGCGGGCGACCTCGCGGACGCCGTCCGGGCCGCGCTCGTGCAGGTCCGCGGCGCCTATGCGCTGGCCGTCATGCACCGCGGGGAGCCGGACCGGCTCGTGGGGGCCAGGCAGAACGTGCCCCTCGTGGTGGGGCTCGGGGACGGCGAGGCGTTCATCGCCTCCGACGTCGCGGCGATCCTTGCCCACACGAACCGGGTGATCTTCCTCGAGGAGGGCGACGTCGTCGACCTCCGTCCGACGCGCGCCACGATCACGGCCGTGGACGGCACGCCCGTCGAACGGCTGGTGACCCGGGTGGACTGGACCCCGGAGGCCGCCGAGAAGGGCGGCTTCGATCACTTCATGCTCAAGGAGATCCACGAGCAGCCCCAGGCGCTCCGACAGTGCCTTGCCGGGCGCCTCGGCCTCGACGGGACGATTCGCACCGACGAGCTGGCAGGCATCGCCGCGGTGCTGGCGGCCGTGGATCGCGTCGAGTTCGTGGCCTGCGGCAGCGCTTCCTATGCTGCGCTCGTCGGCGCGGCCGCGGTCCAGGAATGGACCGGTCTGCCGGCCCGCGTGACGGTGGGGTCGGAGTTCCGCTACAGCCCGCCGCCGCTCGACGGCCGGACCCTCGTGATCGCCGTGACGCAGTCCGGCGAGACCGCCGACACGATCGCCCCCACCCGCCTCGCGCGCGAGCGGGGCTGCCCGATCATCGCGGTGACGAACACGGTCGGGTCGGCCATCACACGCGAGGCCGACGCGCTCCTCTTCCTGCAGGCCGGCCCCGAGGTCGCGGTCGCCGCGTCGAAGACGTTCACCACCCAGGTCCTGACGCTGGTCCTCGTCGCGGCCCAGATCGCCCGGCTCCGGGGCACCCTCGATCCGGCGGTCGAGGCGGCGCTCGTCGCGGACCTGCGGGCGCTCCCCGACGCCGCGCAGCGAGCGCTCGACGCCTCAGCCGGGATCGCCGCGATCGCCCGTCGGTACGTGGGCTCCCGGGGCTTCATGTTCGTCGGGCGGGGCTACACGTATCCGACCGCGATGGAGGGGGCGCTCAAGCTCAAGGAGGTCAGCTACCTGCACGCGGAGGGCTACGCGGCGGGTGAGCTCAAGCACGGCCCGATCAGCCTGCTCGACGCCGATTGCCCGCTGGTGGCGGTCGCGACCAGCTCCCCGGTGTACGACAAGCTGGTCAGCAACATCATGGAGGGCCGGGCCCGCGACGCGAAGGTGATCGCCGTGGCAACCGAGGGCGACGAGCAGATCGAGCGGTTCGCCGATGACGTCCTCTGGGTTCCGCCGACGCACGAAGCGCTCGGGCCGATCCTGGCCATCATCCCGCTCCAGCTCTTCGCCTACCACGCGGCGGTCGCCCGCGGGACGGACGTGGACCAGCCGCGCAACCTCGCGAAGTCGGTCACGGTGGAGTAGCCGGTGACCGCGCCGGTCCCGCGGGTCCCGGATGGGACCGCCGAGCTCGGGCTCGACATCATCCGCGTCGAGCGGATCCGCGATGCCCTCGCGCGCTTCGGGGACCGCTTCATCCGGCGGGTGCTGACGCCGCGGGAGGCGGCCTATGTGCGCGGTCGCCCGGAGACGTTCGCTGGCCGGTGGGCCGCCAAGGAGGCGGTGAGCAAGGTGCTCGGGCTCGGCGTGCGGGGGATCGACTA
>Ga0315268_10005814_pt1 | contig 13188 bp, 12 predicted proteins | sample C1_top_MG_FD_204535 | JGI IMG/M metagenome (GOLD analysis project Ga0315268, IMG submission 204535) | Sediment microbial communities from Yellowstone Lake, YNP, Wyoming, USA - C1_top | ecosystem: Environmental > Aquatic > Freshwater > Lake > Sediment | place: USA: Wyoming | collected 2017-08-01 | reverse complement strand
CTCGGGGAAAGCCCGAGTTTCAATCGGGTTTTCAACGCGGGTTTCATTTCCCTTTACTATGCAAGCTGCTGAACGTATGTCACTATTGGTTGTATCGTTTGAACAGATCCAATTGGTTCATCAGGCGAGTACTCAAAGGAGCAGATACCTGTGAATTCGAACCGCTTTGCCAGGCTTACCACGTCGGAATCGTAGTTTGAATTTGTCGTTTGGCGTGCGATGTCTACAATCCTCTGCATATCGGATAACATTCGCTTCGAATCAAGCTGCCCAAGTGTCGGCCCGTAGTAACTCCAGTTGAACCAAATGCGAATTGTTGTTGCACAAGGCAGCCATTTTCCGGAGGTCATTACTGATTCCTGATCAATCGGGCGCTCCCTTGTGCAAAACTGCTTCGGCACGTTAATCATAATCTCAACCGAGTGACTCTCAAGATTTGTAGCAAAGAGTCATGAGAATAATGAGAGAGATTGTGCCCAGTATCGAATGGCTCGGTTGAGATTCACGATAGATTGACATCCATTGGTGTTATGACATCGAGGTTCTGAAAAAAGTAGGGAGGTCATTTCGCACCATTCCGGCCTCAATGATTCAGTCGAAGTAAGACCGGCTTTGCAGCCAATTCGCCAAGGATTCCGGAAACAGCTGGGATTTGCTGATTTTGCGGTAGTTGGTGACGAGGGTCGTGGCAATGAAGTTCCTGAGGGGCTTAATGGGCCGCGTGAAGCGAAGAAGATTGATTCTCTCTGCACCGAAGTGCCGTTTGAAGAGGTTCAGACCGGAATCCGGCTCCACTGGCGTCGGGCCAAGATCAAGGCTGCGTACCCCTGAATTCGAGGCCCACTCGATGGCATGCCACAGAAGAAGCTCATTCGGCCGCATCTTCCATGAATCCTCCAGCGATGCTCCACTCCACCAATAGGCCTTCGCATTGTGCACTAGCAAAACGATTCCCGCCAGTACTCTGTCTCGATCACTCGCTAGAAGCAGCATGGCCTTTCGATCCCGCAGCAGGCGATCATAAAGGAGATCAAAGAACTCATGAGATACGCCTTTTCTGTGACGACGCTTCATCGTCGACTGGTAAATCCCGAAATAGTGCCACATTTCCTCTCGTGACGTCGCCTCGTACACGCTGAGGCCTTGTTGCCTCGCCTTTCTTACAGCAGTTCTAACTTCCCCCGCGAGACCACGCCAGAGATGATTCACGTCCAGCGTCGTGTGCAGTCTAAACGTACAGCTAGGAGAAGGCCCGATCTTGAATCCACAGCTGCGGATCGAACTGACAACTGAAGAACTATCCGGCACATCAACTGACCAGTGCAGCAAACCACATCTCTTGGCATCATCTGACACATGGCCCACCAATTCCCAGAGCGGGACAGCAGCGTCCTTCACAACGGGCGCCCCGAAGTTCGAGTGGGGAAGCGAGTAAAGCACTCCTCCTCCGAAGGCGCGGAGCACTGACGTGGGCCAGATGGCGACCAATTCGCCGTCGAGAAAGAGACCCCAATACACTGGGGTTTCATCGCCACATCCTAGTCTCAGCAGTTCTTCCCAGTCGTATGTGTGAAATACTGTCCCCTCTTCACATGCCGCTAACCTTTCCCATTCTTGCCTGTTTCGCGAAGTGAGACCCTCGACTGAGAACATTCTAGACAGTTCCTACATTTTCGATGCCGAAATATCCAAATAGAAACTGGAAAACCAAGGCGACATGAATCGGTTGATCAGTGGGAGACTGTTTCTAAACGGCATCTTGGAGGCCTGAACGCCGACGATTCGGAGCATAGCTAGGCGGAATATCGAGTTCACCTCCCAAGGCGAGAAGTAGTGGTGAAGCGAATCATCCTTCGGTCTCTTGAGGAGAAGCCTCTTTGGATTTAGAAATCCGTAGAGTTTGTTCCAGACAGCACTCAGGACGATCAGTCCTCCTCTCTTTGATACTCGGCTAATTTCCAGCACAAATCTCGTACGAGCATCGCGCCCCGGTATGTTGTGCCAAACAAACTTGCTTATGACGCGATCAAATACGGAATCTCTAAAAGGCATTAGGGTGGCGTCAGCCAGCACTGGGTTAGCTCTCTTCAGTTTCGCGATGATGCTGAGGTACCTCACTGAGAAGTCCAAGGATACTACGTCAGCTCCTCTCTCGAGCGCCTCAGAAGTCATGTCTCCGAATCCGCTTCCGACATCCAGAACGAGATGGAGCTTTCTCACTTGCGCTAGGTCGAGGATGCTTTTTGCCTCTGGGTACCATGGGCCCTCATCCATGATGCTCTCGATCCAGCCCCGGGCTTCCTTCGATCTTGACAAGGTTGTGCTCCAGAGCCTGATTATGTTTGCTCGCTGTCTTTAGATTGTTCTACCGATATTCGCACAAGAAGACTTACCCAAGAACTAAGTGCTCATCAAGCTCGATCTCGACGGGATATTTGTCTTCCCTGACCTTATCTGTGCGAGGAGGGAGAATGGCGTTCTGTCTTCTTCTCTTGTTTGGATGCGCTAGCCAATTCGTCTGAGCTCAGGGCTCCCATTCGTTGTCTTGCTATCCTAGATATCGTCTCTTTGGGATCGTGCATATGACCCAAGCCCAGCTCTTTGGCTTTTGAAATGTCCACTCTGAGTTTGGATTTGTCTGCTCGTGAATGGATAGGCGGAAGCCCTTCGTCTTTGATCTGGACGGAGGGGGAGATACTTCCACCAGACAACTCCGAGACCACGGATGCCACGATCCTGGAGAGTTCGATGATTGTGATCGGCTTCGGCCAGACTGCGTTGACGACAGTCTCTGCGCGAGTATCCTTTGCAGTTGTCCCGTCGAGAATTTTCGACGACAGGAGCTTGAACGCACTGCAGACGTCAATAATGTCGACATAGAGCATGGGGCGATACATTGTGTGCTTGAATGGGGTAAGCGGCTTGTTATGAAGAGCATTTTCGATGAACATGTTGGCCGCAGTTTTTTCTGGCATCTTCTCACCCAACACGGTCCCTAGTCTGATAATTCCATAGCTCTTGCCAGAAATCTTACCTGATATCCTCGTGAGCGCTTCTTGGGTTATCTTGCAGAGAGCATACAATTGAGCTCGGGATTCCACCTTGTCAGGTCTGAATCCGAATTCCTCATCGATTACGCCGCTGAACTCTCGTTCCCCAAAAACGTGCCAAGAGCTTGCGAGAATGAGACCCTTGACCGATTCTAGACTGCGCACTGCTTCGCATACGTTAAGAGTCCCAAGCACGTTGACTTCGTAGCCGTTAACCATGTGTTCATTGATGGCAGGTATCTGCACAATCGCAGTATGAATGACCAGGTCCACTCCTTGAAGCGCATCACGAACCGCGTTCCTGTCTCGGATATCACACATTTGGAACTCCACTTCACTACGCTCCGGTGGTCGCATGTCAACAATCTTGACGCGATAGTCTTTCGAAAGAGAGTCGGTCAAAGCTGATCCTACGTAGCCGGATCCTCCGACAATCGCGAGCGTTCCCCTTTGACTCACAGCAAGTCTCCTCTGTGTTTGACAAGAGTGTTGGTGCTCTAGGTATACTCTTTGCGGCCAAGGTGAGCCCACATCTCCGTGTGCTCTCAAGACCGGCTGAGACATTCCCGTTCCATGGCTGTGGCCCCGAATCGCGCTTCCGGCAATCTTAAGTTATGCACATCGGCTATGTATTCGTCCGTTCACAGGGTCTCTACCCTGCACTGATGGACGGTATGTTTCGTGCTGCTATCTACGATACTCTTAGTCATACTTGGACTAAGCACAGTGCCGTATGGAACGATAGCCGTGCTCGTGATGATATTTGGAAGAAAGTCCACTATCAAACGAGATAGATCTCAGACCATTAGTTTCACCGTCTTCTTGCCAACATTCAACGAGAAGACCACAATTGAACGCAAATTGGAAGACCTCATGACTCAGACAGCGTTTGGGAAGTACGATGGCGAGGTCCTCGTCTACGACTGCTCGACGGATGGCACAAGAGGCATTCTTGATGAATATGCCCTCCGAGACCGGAGAATCAGGGTCATAGAACAACGGACAAGGGTGGGCATGGCCCGAACGTTCAACGAGGCAATGGACGAGGCCAAAGGCGATATTCTCGTAAAGACTGATTCGGATTCGTTGTCAAGATCAAGCGAGAATCTGGCCAACCTACTGGAGGCGTTTTCCGCAAATGATCATGTGGGCGGAGTCACGGGAGTTTGTGTGAATGTTGGGAGAGAGGGCGCCTTCCGGGGCCTGATGACAAGACTTCAGATCGCGGAAACAAATCTAGATAGCACGGTGATCGCTCACTCAAGCTCTCTTGTTGCGATTAGAAGAAGCGCTCTCGAGAAAGTCGATCCGGATTCCATGGCTGAGGACACAGAGGAGTTCTTGAGAGTTCGCCGGGCTGGGCTTAGGACTATCGTTGATCCTTCTGTGGTCTCCGTAGAAAGAACCCCTTCTGCGTTCTTCGACAGGTTTCAACAAAAGCAGCGTCGGGCGCATGGCATAATCAGAGCGCTATGTCAGAATGCAGACATGCTGTTCAATCCGAGATATGGAAGGTATGGAATGATAGTGCTACCCGTGAACTTCTTTCTCCTTCTCATCTCTCCTTCACTGCTCTTGGTGGATCTCTTGGGTTTGATCTATCTAGCATTCACGATTCATCTGCTGGTGGGTCTTGTCGGGGTAGTCGGGTTGATCCTGATCTTATCTTGCTACCTATCCCGGCGACCGAGTTGGTTGGTGGCGACTGTTGACATGCAGTTGTTTGCACTTGTGGGCATGCTGAACCTTCTACTGGGGGTAAGCAATCCGACATGGAAGGTGTATAGAGACACATGACGCTTCGCATCATCCAGGTCTGCCCGAAATTTCCAGCTCATGGCGGAGTTGAGAGACATGTCTTGGAGTTGTCGAGGGCCCTTAGAGACCGCGGAGTTGAGGTTATTGTCCTTGCCTGTCAGTCACATAGTCAGGATCCAAAACATGAGTACTTCGAGAACATGGAAGTCTTCAGGTTTAGGTGCTGGAGTCCTAGTGACTCGTACTACTTCTCTCCTTCAATCTTTGGGTACCTCGCGCGCACCAAGGCTTTGCGCACAGTTGTTCACTCACACAGTTATCAGGCATTGCCTGCATTTGAGGCAGCTTTGGCAAAATCGTTGAACGATTTGCCCATAGTCTTCACTCCGCATTACCACCCATTGGGAGGCACGAAGATCAGAACCGTTCTGAAGTCGCTCTATCGCCCCTTTGGAGAGATCTTGTTTGGTGCATCAGATCTAGTTGTTGCCTTGTCCAACCACGAACGCTCGATCCTGCAGGCGAAATTTGGTCTAGAATCAAGCAAGATCCACATCATTCCTTCAGGAATTTCCCGCGGGAAATCGATCGCAAGAACGCCATCAGCAAACATAGTCTATGCCGGACGCCTTGAAAAGTACAAAGGGGTCGGCTTTCTCATCGAATCAATGCCCATAGTGTTGGAACGTATACCAACTGCCACCCTGAGCATTGTGGGGACAGGTAGCGACCAAACTAGGCTGCGACAGATTGCCGAGAGGAAAGGCGTGTCGGCAGCGGTTATGTTTCTCGGCACAGTCTCGCAGAAACGATTGGAGGAATTGCTCGCTGGCGCAGGTGTGGTAGCGGTAGTCTCAGAATACGAGGCTTATAGCTTGATCATTGGCGAAGCCTTGCAGATGGGCGTTCCAGTGCTTGCGACCCGAGTGGGAGCCATTCCCGAAATCCATGGCGATGACCCAAACTGCGTTCTCATCGACTACCCTCCTGCAGTCGAGGAATTGGCGCAGAAAATTGTGGAGATACTGCTTGAGGAGAGATCTCGGCTAAGTCTAGCAGCTGCCTCTGAAGTGGAACGCTTATCATGGGCCGATGTTGCGGATATCTTCATAGACGCGTACGAGAAGCTCCTGTCAAGACCTGGATGAAATTCGGCTTCCCGGTGCTCACTGAGGTCTTACCTCAATGCGCGCCTTCTCACCAAGAATGTCAAGCCAAACCTCATTCGAAGACCGCCTTCCGGTCCGAAATGCCCCGGAATCAGCTACGGTGACCTCCACGCTGAATCTGCCATTCCAATACTCTGGGACAATCAGACGAAGGGGAACCCCGACACGCCTGCTTAACGCCAACGAAGATGGAACCTGAACCCTAAAGATTGACCGGCTGCCTTCCTGTTGCTCACTGATTTCCGCCGTTCTTCTTGTCATCTCATTCAGGAACAACATGCCGTTAGTAGCATACCAAACATCCTCTCTTCCGGCGACCTTGCGAAGTATTTCCTGAAGATCCTCCTTGAGACAAGGACGGTCAACGATTTCCCATGCGTGACCAAAGAGGTGCCAGACAGATTCCGTCCGCAGTGCCCGGTTGAAGAGTCTTTTCGCGAGTTCTCGCCAATCGCTGGCGAGGTTCCTGAAATAGATGTGAGCTCTTCTTGAAAGAAGCCGAGGCCTTGGCAGGGCTTGTACGCTGACCCCCCATGTGTAGGGATTTGGCGGAGGGAATTTGAGAGTTCCTTCTTCAACGGTTCTGGCGAAGAGATATCCATGCTCTCGGACCATTCTCTCAGCCTTGGGGGAGTATTCTCCCCATGGATACGCAATACCATGCACATGCGACCCTGTGATCTTCTCGATGTACTCTTTGGAGTCTTTCAATTCGGTCTTTAGAGTGTTCACGTCGCATCTTCTGACGTTGACATGGGACCAAGTATGCGACCCTATTTCGTTGGTGGCGGCCAACGTTTGCAGCTGAGAATCAGTTAGCCCGATGTCGCGCGACTTCCCAGGAGAGATGTAGAAGGTCCCCTTCATTTCCACAGAGTTCAGAATCTCTAATATCTCCAAATTGTGGCTGTCATTGTCATCCCAACTGGTAGTGACCGCGCACGCAGCATTTCCCGGGTATTTTGCAGTTCGAAGCTCGGGGCGGTTCATGTTCTCAGTCCCTGTGATCAGCAACAGGTTTCAGAACCAAAGTCCGGATTCATTTATCGAGCCACTCCTTGTAGGTTTCGACAATCTGATCTGTTGTTCGAATGATATCGAATGTGCGACTTCTTTCCTGAGCGAGCGCGCCAAGTTCCGAGAGCCTTTCGCGGTCCTCAAGTAGATTGAGAATTGCCTGTCCGATGACGGATGCATGAGGTGCAATCGTCACTCCAGCCTTGCCAAGTATTTCCGGAATGGCGCCTCTGTTCGATCCTAAGGCGGGTTTACCGCACGCCAGCGACTCCACAGCTGTACGGGATCCCGCTTCAGGGAGCAGGGAAGGAACCACCACCAGCGATGACGCTTTCATTGCTGAAATTGTCTCTTCATGAGAAATTGATCCAAGAAGTGTGACATTGCGTTTTATGCCTTTATCTTCTATCAGCTTTCGAACGATGTTTCTATCAGGGCCGTCTCCCGCCACAAGCAGCATTGCACGAGGCAGCTTCTGGCAAACGTGCGAAAAACCATGCAGCAACTCGATGATTCCCTTTGCCCTATGCAGTCCGCCAACGTAGATGACCACGTTGTCAGGATCACGTACCTGTCTTCTCACGGTTGTGCTAGGCGCGATATCAGCGATGCGCTGCAGATCGACACCGATATAGGCCGTCCTTACGTCCAACGATGCATTTCTTAAGACCTCAGCCCTCAAGTAGTCGCTGACCGCAAATGCCCTCCCGCACCTCACCAAAGACTGCCGAATTGCTCGAGTAACCAACTTCGCGTAGGGAAAAGATAGGGCAAACAATCGGCGGTCCACACATCGAGCAAAGTCGGCAAACGTCGCATCACCAGATCGACATGCCATCTTACTCGTGAAGCATTCGAATCGATGATCACGCACATGTGAGACGCCAATAATCCCATGCGATTCTGCGACCCTCGAAACTGCTGGGGCACTGAGAAGATTTTGTGCATGGATAATGTCCGGCCTGAACATTCCTACGAGGCGTGCAAGACTTCGGGTCATCTCTGAAAAAAAAAGGAACTTCTGCTGCACCACCGCGCCGGCTGGCATGAATCTATTGGGGTAGCGAAAGATCCGAAACCCGTTCACATGCTCAAACCCAGAGGGCCTGCCGTAGCACGGCGTAAGCAGAACTACCTCATGGTCTTTGGCCAGTTGTGTTGCCATTTCCCGGGCGCTAATCTCTGCGCCACCGGGACGATCGGGCGAAATTCCTTCGGCCACGAAAAGAATTTTCATTCGGCTCGAACCGTTCTTGAGTATCTGCTGGATGAAGGAAACAGCTTATGGTGGGCTCGAACCTATATCAGTTTGTATGGCAAACGGATTGCAGGCGACGTTTGGGTTCGTTCCTATGCTCTCCGTAGGCCTGGGCATGTTACGTGCGTACTATTTCTTTGCGCTCAACGAACAATTCCTGTTTTCCGAGAGCAGCTTCTCATATGAAAGCCTCAGGGCTTGCTAGGCCGATTCTTCACCGTGACTTTTTCGTATTCTCTGCCATCGCTCCGATCGTCGCTTGGACTATCCATTCTAGCACCAGGATACGCATGAGGCAGGTCAGGGCCTGTTGCTCATACTCACGCTTGTCTCAGTCGTGCTCATTCCGCCGGAGGCTCCGGTTTAGGCGAGATACTTGTAGATCGCATCACCTGCTACTGGGGAAACGCGGCAGGATCCAACAGGATAATGAGTTCGAGGGATGTTTCTCTTTACTATCTTGTGTGCTAAGTGAATTGGAGAACTCAACGAATAAATGCCATTATGGGGGTCAGTACTTGCACCGCCCCAATAGTCTCATCGGAGCAATACTCAAAGTACGTGAGCCCTGCGAAACCGAGTTCGACGACGAGGCTTGCGACATCGGTGTTGTATGATGTATTCTCTGTGAGACCGAATTCTCCGATATAGATCGGATAGCCTCCGAGTTGCGCGTTCACCAGAAACGTGAATCTCGAACGCAACGCTGTCTTGTCATGGGCGGAAGTTACATCGGGGTAGGTGTATGATACTTGTTCACCAGTTGGTGCCTTTCCTGACCACGGGCCAACCGACTTTTGGGTAACATCCCAGCCTTGCACGGAATTCCCAGCAGCTGTGTTGTAGAAATGAACATCGTAGAGGACTTGGCCATCGCTCGAAGGACGGGGAAAGACCATATCGTAAGTGTAGACCCAGTTGTAGTCCAGAATGACTATGTGGTTATCCCCATTTGCCCTGACGGCGCTCAGAGCAAGATCGTACAGACTCTTGAGCGGGTAGTGAGGGTCACTGTCCGGTACACCTTGAACCCACGAAGGCTGTTGGTCGTAGTATTTGTTGAACGGTTCGTTGATCAGGTCATACGCAGCGATTGTCGGCTCATTCTTGAATTGAGAGGATATTCTGCTCCATAGGTTCACAAACAAGGCTCTCTGTTGGCCAGGAAAATCACCGTCATTTAGCCAGAAATTGGGGTCATCTGGATCTGTCTTTGCACTAGTAGCATCGGCTTGGAGCCAGTTGGCGACTGGGGCTCCTTTGTTCCACACATTCTTGACGTAGATCGTGATGACGATGAAAAGACCGTTTGCCTTAGCGATATCCACCACCTTTTGCATATGAGAGGTCATTTGGTCGTGGTCGAGTTGTCCGGGAGTCGGTTCGTAGTATATCCAGTTGAACCAGACACGAATTGTCTTTGCACCAAGAGATGCCATCCCTCCGAAATCGTCCTGTATGCCTTTCCAGTCAGCGGTCTTGCTCATGTCCTCATTCAGACGCGATTTGAACTGATCCTTGTAGTTCAGACCATCTAGGTAGGCCTGTGTGCCATCTTGCTTCACAATGTTGCCGCCGGCAATTTGCATAAATGAGATGCTTTGACTCTGGCTATTGCGGCGTCTGACCACTAGCGAATCGGCGTGTGCCTGTGAGGCCGACGCCAAAACAAGAACGAGAAGCATCGACACGATCACGAAACTGAGGAAAAACCGACTCAGCTTCATTCCGGCCAACGCCCTTCACGGAAGCCGGATGGCCCGTTCGGAGGCGTGAAGGTGGTGTGACCGCGAAAGTGGAACCAGGGTTACAGGCTCTCAAAACGGACTCCCCAGAATACGTGCAGTTGATGCCGCAAGGCGCCTAGAATGGCAGAAAGAACCCTCCTCAGCTTGTGGGTGTCACCGTGCGTCTGTTGGTGTCGCGACAGACGTGAATGGCGCCCTACGAAGCATTCTGTGTGACCTTCCTAGCCATTCAAATGCTCGGCGCGCGGTACTAAGCTACGAGAGGAGTTCCTTCAGGAAGCCAAGACAGACAGATCTCACGGAAAACTACTCCGCGATCATGCAACTTAGCGGTCTTCCTTGACTCTCTTCGTAGCAACTGGCGGTGTGACACTATGAGGGGCGTCTGGCCGTAGCATGTCTGCCGAGCTCTTCGTTCACCGCCATCATTAGTATCTCAGGCTCTACGTCCAATACCACGAGACCGAGATTTCGAAAGCGTTGCAGGGTTCGAGTATTTCCCTCGTAGTTGACGTAAGCTTCTTCTAGACTGTCGCTGAGTCGCCAGGCCGCACCTATCTGCACTACGATGGTCCGAATCATACGTCCCTGAAGCGACACTGCTCGCAGCAGTGATTCATTGTTGATTTGAAGATCCGTTAACACGATCACCAAGCTGTCAGGATTTGACCTTGGGACTTCAGTCAAAGCCTTGAATACACCCGTTCTCGCGCGACCAAAGGCTAGTTCCCGCACAAGCAATCGCAGGAACGCAGCTGTTCTTCCGGCGATGGGCATGTTCGCCTCCAATGAGACCCTGAGACCGGGAATGGTCTTGTCGGATTGCGGGTCTTTGGTCAGCACCGAATAGTCCAAAGCGAGGGCTCGAAGAACCTGCAGTTGACTCTCTGCCTTCGCAGGCTTGATGGCTTTGACGACATTAGTCTCATCATATACCCATATGCCTAGGCGTTTTTCTGATCCCATCGTCGCTTCCGCGAGTAGCTGTGCGACCGCGAGCGCCTCGTCAAGCTTGGTTCCCACGTAGGATTGTTGACGCATCGTTTTTCCAGCGTCAATCAGAATTTGCAGCGTCGATTGTGTTTCTGGATGGAACTCCTTCACCATGAGTTTTCGTAGACGTGCTGTCGCCTTCCATTCAACCCTCAGATACCCGTCTCCGGGCACGTACTCACGGATACCCGCGTAGTCTGTCCCAGCAGGGGCTTTACGGAAGACCTCTAGGCCTCCTCCATAGAGGCGCAGCGGAGTCGGCGGTGCCTGCCTTCTCACCCCTGGATAAACCTCGACCACGGACCCAGCCTGCACGTACTCAGCTTCGCTTGTAAACAGGCCTCTTGCATCCGTGAATGCCAGTCTGAATCCAGAGATGTAGAAACGCCCACTCGCCAGCGTGGCAATCACGAACTTCAGTCTAGAAGTAGTTCCTGGCCGAAGGAGCTGGTCGAAAGAAGAGGATAGCCTGAAACTCAGTGTTTTCTCAAGGACCGGTTGGACGGTGAGAATCTGCGCGGCCTCCCGAGACCCATTTCGAATAGTCAACTCTCCCTCGACACTATCCCCAAGGAACACTCTAGTCTTGGACAGCCGCTGTGCGACATGTATCTCTCTTCGAAGGATGCCCATTTTCCGATGAAAGATGAGACCGAGGCTTGCCAATGCCGATAGGATTCCTGCTCCGACAGCTGCGAAAATGACTTCTCTCGTAAGGAATGCGAGTACAACTAGTGCTATGCTGAATTCTGCTAGCCAGTCTGCTCTCCAGGTTGTCCGAAGAGATGCCTTTGGTATTCTCACTTAGCAGACCCTGCCGGTCTCATCCCGGGGATCGGTGCTGCGTCAACTAGCTTGTGCACCAGATCGTTGATCTTCAGTCCCTCAATCTCCGATTCCCTCGATAACCATATTCTGTGGGTCACGATGGGCTCGATCAGATATTTCACGTCGTCTGGGATCACGTAATCTCTTCCCTCCACCAGAGCCTTGGCCTTGCACGCCTTGTAGAGGTGAATCAAGGCGCGCGGGCTCGCTCCAAGCTTCAATTCTCTCAGGTCCCGTGTCTTCCGCACCAAGTCCACCATATACATCCTCACATCTTCATTGACATGCACTTTCTCGACATAGCCGGCGAGCTTGCGCACATGTTCCGACGACACAACCTTGCTCACGTTTGGAGTCTCAATCGTACTGAGTTTCTCGAGCAACTCTCGTTCTTCGTCGCCTTTTGGATAGTCCAGAGCAACTCGCAACATGAAACGGTCCAATTGCACTTCTGTCAACGGATAGACCCCTTCCACATCCGTAGGATTCATAGTGGCGATTACCATGAATGGTTCCTGAAGGCGAAAGGTTTGCCCTTCAATGGTTACTTGCCGTTCTTGCATGGCCTCGATCGTTGCCGACTGCGTCTTAGGCGTACTCCGGTTAATCTCGTCAATGAGCACGACGTTCGAGAAAATCGGGCCTCTACGAATTTTGAAATCGGAGGTCTTCTGATCGTACACAAATGATCCGATCAAGTCGACGGGAAGCAGGTCGGGCGTGGATTGTATCCGACTGAATTCGCAACCCAGCGTGCTCGCAAAGGTCTTCGCGATGTGAGTTTTCGCCACACCTGGAGCGCCCTCGAGAAGGACATGCCCGCCCGCGAGCAATGCTATCAAGAGTTCCTCGAGAATCTCCCGTTTGCCGATCACAAAGCGCGAAGCCTCGTCAATGATCTGCATTGGCAGACTCCTGACACTGTCAGGCAACCCTTCATTCTTCTTCATTCAATCGCCTCCATTTCGCAGATGCCTCAAGCTCACTTGCCACGTACTCCAAGGTCCTACGATTCCAAGTCGGATGCAGGCGCAACACTGTTTCAACATCAGGAGGGCTAAGAGCTTGCGGGAGCACGATCTTCTTTGCTGTCTTAGAAGGTTTTCTGTAGACATAGCGAGCGGCAAGCAACACTATGGCAAGCGCTGTCAGTTCGAGTTTTACTGGCAACTGCATACCGCCTTCCAAAATCGACGTGACTAGTTGTCGAGTCGTGAGTTTCGCTGCCATGAAAGGGGAAGGTTCCAGATGTGTCTCGTCATAGAGAAGCACAGATCGATGTTCGGGTCTGGATCCATACTTGACAACGTTTTCGACTAGGGCGCTGCTGTTTCCCTCATCTATTAACTCGTTTGCGAGAGAAGCGG
>Ga0315268_10005813_pt1 | contig 13188 bp, 9 predicted proteins | sample C1_top_MG_FD_204535 | JGI IMG/M metagenome (GOLD analysis project Ga0315268, IMG submission 204535) | Sediment microbial communities from Yellowstone Lake, YNP, Wyoming, USA - C1_top | ecosystem: Environmental > Aquatic > Freshwater > Lake > Sediment | place: USA: Wyoming | collected 2017-08-01 | reverse complement strand
AGATGTAAGTGTGGGTCGAGGTCGGCTCAAGTACGAAATCCAGGACCCCGAACAAAGCGAGCACGCTGACCACGCAGGCCAACCCCAATCTCGCCCGTCGGCCCAACAAGGTCTTGCTGTTGATCAGGAGAAGTGCGGGCCCCAGCAAGCAGAACCCTAAACCCGCAAGCGGCGACATCAGTCCCGGTCGTACACTTCCCAAGACGTCCCTAGGACCGGCCGTGAACAGAAGTTGATCGATCCCGAAATCCCATCCAAAAGCGAACTCCAAAAAAGAGAGAAGGCCTGTCACGCTTGCCGTCAGCGCCGCGATCTTCGCCGTCCACACTACGAAGCGCGGAGCGGCAGCTTGTCTTCTGAGGACGGCGAGGGCAAACCCGACCAAGATGAAGCAGATGGCAGTGTTCGCTTTGACGGTGACCTGGCCGGGGATGATCCGCTTGATGATGTCCACATCCAGCGCCCATCCCGCCAGGACCCAGCTGCCAAACACGATTGCGAGCGCACTGCAGCCGTCAAGGAATTGCTTGATTCGTTGCGAGGTTTCGAGATCGATCTCCGAAGTCATGATTTCTCCGGAAGCGGATCTTCAATTCCGCTTTCCCCGAAAAGGCTTTCGCTGGCGCGAAGCATAGCAACACCTGATCTTCAAATCACAAATCTCTATGTAAGAAATCCGCCCCTCGCGCCAAGCCGGAACCGAGTTCCGAACCATGTCCGTAATGGGAAGTCCGCAATCGCACTTCCGCCTAGCGATGTACGGCGAGGAACTTTTCACAGCACTCCGGGCACACTCCGTGGCTGAATTGCGCCTCCGAGTGCCGGCTGACGTAGGCTTCCACCTCCTGCCACGTTTGTTCCTCGGTCCGTATGCGTTTGCAATACGAACAGATCGGCAGTAATCCCTGGAGCAACTTCACTTGTCGCGACGCCTGTTCAAGCTCGCAGATCTTCTTCTCCAGCGCGGATTGCAGCTCGGTCACGCGTCTTCCAACCCGAAGTCGTGCCGCCAGTTCCTGCACATAGAACGGTTTGATAACGTAGTCATCGGCCCCCGCGATGAACCCCTCGATGACCTGGTCGATATCCCGATTGGCGGTCGCCACCAGCAAATAGATCCCGTCCAGATCGAGCGTGGCGCGGACGAGCCGGCAAACCTCGACTCCGTTCATCACCGGCATCTGCCAGTTGAGGATGGCCAGGCGGAAGGCGGGGTCCTGTCGTAACAGTTCCCAGGCCTCTCCTCCGTTGCCGACGACGGTGATTTCAAATTCCTCTCCCAGCAAGCGGAGATAGAGCTGCTGATAAACAGGATCATCATCAGCGACAAGCAGTTTCATGACGAACCTTGCTTTCCTCCGAAAATGCGGCATCGAGCCGATACAGCTCACGTTCGAACTGCAAGGCGGCCGCCCGCATTTCGCCGCCATCGCGTTGCACGGCGCACGCGTGCAGCGCGTTGAGCGCTTCCAGCGCGCGTTCGGCGGAAAAGTTTCCCAGTTGCCCGGTCAGGGTATGGGTCAGCGCCCGCACCGTCACGTAATCCTCGGTCTCCAACGCTGAGTGCAGCTGGCCCAGCGATTTCGGCAACTCCTGGCGAAACATGGCGATGATCTTTTCCAGTAATCTCTCATTCCCATTCATGCGCTTGAGCGACAGCTCGCGGTCCCACAGCTTCTCCTCTTTTGCAGCCGATGCGGACGCCGCCGCAATCGAACCGGCGCACAGCCGGGCCAGTTCTTCTTCCACCCGGTCGAAACTGATTGGCTTGGAGATGTACCCATCCATCCCGGCGTCGAGGCAGCGTTCGCGATCGCCCTTCAAGGCGTGCGCCGTCATGGCGACGATCGGCAGGTGCACGCCCGTAGCCTGTTCCCGCTTGCGGATGCCCGTGGTAGCCGCGAATCCATCCAGCACAGGCATCTGCACATCCATGAACGCCAGATCGAAATCCTGTTTCCCGGTCATCTCGACCGCTTCGAGGCCGTTCTTCGCGATCATCACCTGGTGGCCCATTGATTCCAGTAACCCCACCATCAGCATCTGGTTCACTGGGTTATCCTCGGCCAGCAGGAGTTGCAATTTGCCGCGGCACTCGCGAAGCGTGTGGCGTGTCACCAGGGCGGGCCCGTGTTCCTGCGCGCGGAGCCCCAAGGCCTGCAACAACGCCGCCGCAAGTTCACTGCGGTGGATCGGTTTCACCAAGTAGGCGGAGATTCCCAACTCGCGGCAACGTGCCGCGTCTCCCCGCTGACCTTCCGAGGTCAGCATGAGGATGATCAGGTCGGTTAGTCCCGGCTCCTTCTTGATACGTTCGGCCAGGCCAAATCCGTCGATCTCAGGCATGCGCGCGTCGGTCAGAACGATCTGAAAGCGGATACCTTGATCGCGGGCGTCGCGGAGAGCCGCGAGAGCCTCCATCCCTCCGGGCACCGCCACCGGACGCATGCCCCAACTGCTGGTGAACTCGACCAGCAGGCGCCGGTTGGTCTCGTTGTCATCGACGATCAGGACGGGAAGGTTGAATAACTCCCTCATCGTCGAGCTGAGCTTCTGTTTTTGTGCCGACACCGTGAAGCGGACAGTGAAGCAAAAGGTGGAACCGGACCCGGGTACGCTCTCCGCCCATAACTTGCCGCCCATTGCCTCCACGATGCGCGTGGAGATCGCCAGCCCCAGGCCGGTCCCGCCATATCTGCGGCTGATGGTGTTGTCGACCTGGGAAAACGGCTTGAACAGCGTTTCCCATTTCTCTTCCGGGATCCCGATCCCGGTATCCCGAACCGAAGCCTGCAGCGTGACCGATTGGCCCTCCAGCGATTGCCGTTCGATCACGACCACCACTTCGCCGCGGTCGGTGAACTTGATGGCATTGCCGACCAGGTTCAGTAACACCTGCCGCAGCCGCAACGGATCCCCTATGAGGAACTGCGGAACCTCCGGCGCGATCCGGATGGTGAGTTCCAGTTGTTTTTGATCGGCCCGCAGGCCGAGCGAACGCATCGTCTCGGCGATGCAGTCCTGCAAGTCGAAGTCGATCGCTTCGAGATCCAATCTGCCAACCTCGATCTTGGAAAAATCGAGGATGTCATTAATCACCGCCAGCAGGGTCTCACCCGACGATTTCACCGCCGAGAGATAGCTGCGCTGTTCGGAGCTGAGCCCGGTATCGAGCGCCAGCTCCGTCATTCCGATCACCCCGTTCAGAGGGGTCCGCAGTTCGTGGCTCATGTTGGCCAGGAACTCGCTCTTGGTGCGGTTGGCGGCTTCGGCGGCCTCCTTGGCCTCCAGCAATTCCTTTTCCGTCTTCTTCCTTTCGGTGATATCAATGAACGAAACCACGACACCGGTACAGATACCCTCTTCGATGATCGGATAGGACCAGTACTCTGCCGGAAAGGGACTGCCGTCCTTGCGCCAAAGGACCTCAGTATCAACATGCATCCCCTGACCCTCGCGAAAGGCTTGATAGATCTTGCAGGACTCGACCGGGTGCGGATTTCCATCGGCATGGGAATAGTGGCTGATAACGTGCATGTCTCTCCCGAGGATTTCGGAGACGCTTTCATAACCCAGGATTTCGAGACAAGCGTTGTTGCAAAAAGTGCAATTCCCATCGAGATCGGTACCGTAGATGGCTTCCGCCGTCGATTCGAGAAGGACTCGAATCCTTTGTTCGCTCTTACGCAGGGCATTTTCGGCATTCCTGCGCTCCGTGATGTCGCGCTTGACGGCGATAAAATTGGTGATCTCGCCGCGCCCGTTCGCCACCGGGGCGATCGTCATATCTTCCGTGTAGAACTCGCCGTCCTTTCTTAGATTGGTGAGCTCCCCCGACCACACTTTTCCCGCCAGGATGGTCTGCCAAAGCTCCTGGTAAAACGATCTGTCGTGTCGCCCTGATTTCAGGATCCGCGGATTCTGCCCCCTCGCCTCCTCGAGCGAATACCCGGTGAGTTGGGTGAACGCCGGATTGACCCATTGGATGGTGCCCTCAACATCGGTGATCGCGATCGCATTCGACGCCGCTTCGAGGGCGGCCGACTGCAGCCGTACCAGCTCTTCGGTGTGCACCTGCTTGCTCATGTCGACGGCGATCCCGAGGACGCACGCTTCGTCATGGAAGGCGATGCGAACCCCCTTCAGGAATGCCGGGACCCTTTCTCCGCTCTTGGAGACAAGGATCGCCTCGGTGGTCCCGGACCCCGTACGGAAAGCCTCGGCGATGGCATCCTGCATGGCGGCGTGGCTCTCCGGCGTGGCCGTTGTCATTACTCCCTGCCGCAGCATCTCTTCCGAGGTGTATCCCAGGAAATTCGTGTTCCAAAAGCGGACCTCGCCCGACGCATTCAAGACACAGACCGCAGCCGGCAGATGGTTGATCAAAGACTCGGAGAATGTCGTCACCTCGCGGATCTCCTGCTCGGTCCGCAGCGACTTTGAAAAGAAATAGAGGTTGATCAGGAAGACCGCGACGGTAAAGCTGACGACGCTGGCCAGGTGAGATTCCATAGACTCATTGTTATGGAAATATTCCGCCTGGATGAACTCATACGGGACCGCCAGGAGAGGAGCGGCAAGTGCCGTCCGCGCTGCCTTCTGCCAGTACGAAGGATTGGACATGTCGAATACCTTTGCCTTCCGGCTCACGCTGACCGCGATCCAACCGGCCGCGAATCAGGCGGCTTCACGCCGGACGTCCCGGCCGGTCATGCGATTCGAGTACGGCCGCTAGTCGCGCTCGCTCCATTACTGGACTTTGTCCTCTGCGATGCAAGCGAAACTGCGGCGCACCCTGGTCCTTCTAACGCGCTCAGGTATTCAATTGGGACGTTCCCGAATAGAACCAGCGTTCCATCCCGCGAACCGCCGTCCCCACGGTTCGCTCGCTTCCGCTTTAATATCCGTAAGTCCTGCGCAGCAGACGTGCCACCCGCGCATTCAGTTCCGGCACCGAGAACGGCTTTCCCATGTAGTCATCGGTTCCGACCATGTACCCTTTCGTCCGGTTCTTTTCGTCCTGATTCACCGTCAGCATCAGGATCGGTGTGAAGGCGGTCGCGACATCGCTGCGGAGACGTTTGCAGAATTCAAAACCATTCATCTTCGGCATTTCGACGTCGGTGATGACGAGGTCCGGCTTCCACTCGAGAGCTTGCTGCAGGGCATCGGCACCGTTGCTTGCTTCCCGGACTTCGGAGGTCACGTCCATCATCGATAGCGACCCCAGCAGCATGTCCCGCATCACGGGGTCGTCATCGACCACGAGGATGCGCGGCGCCTGCGGCACCTCCTCGACGGCGACGAGGGCACTTTCAGTGGCGCGTTCCAGGGGCTTGAGAGACGCCGCGGGAATCGCGGTCGTCAACGGTACTGGGGTGCTGCAATAGGGACACATACTCCACTCCGGCTTCAGTTCGACCGAACAGGAAGTGCAATTCCGCCGCAACGCACACTGGCAATAGGGGCAGGAAGCGAAAGTCGCTTCGACGAGCGCGCGGCACGAGGGACATCGCGGCACATCTTCTTCCTCCACTTGCACGACGCGAAGGACTTCTTCGATCGAGGTTTGGCCGGCCTTGATCTTCTGGATCGCGGTTTCGATCAGCGGGATCGTCCCGCCTTCTGAAGCCGCCTTTCTGAGCTCCGCCTCACTGGCTTTCTTTGTGATCAAGCCGCGGATCGCCGGCGTGATGCGCAGAAGCTCATAGATGCCGATGCGCCCTTTGTAACCGGTCTGGTCACATTTCGCGCAGCCGGCCGCGCGATAGATCGGTGCGGCATAGCCATTCAGGTGAAGCCGATCCAACTCCGCCAGGCTCGGCTTGTATTGTTCTTTGCAATGGATGCAGAGCTCGCGGATGAGCCGTTGCGCCATGATCAGATTGAGCGATGTCGATGCCAGGTACGGATCCAATCCGAGGTCGAGCAGGCGCGTGATGGTGGCCACCGTGCTGTTCGTGTGCAGCGTGGAGAGCACGAGGTGCCCGGTCTGCGAGGCGTGAACCGCGATCTCCATGGTCTCCAGGTCGCGGATCTCGCCGACCAGGATGACGTCCGGATCCTGGCGCAGGATCGATCGCAACGAAGCGGCAAACGTCAGCCCGGCCTTGGTGTTGACCTGGACCTGGTTGATTCCTGCCAGCTGGATCTCGACCGGATCTTCGACGGTGACGATATTGATGGAAGGCGCGCGCTTTTCGTTGACGACCGAATATAGCGTCGTCGTCTTGCCACTCCCCGTGGGGCCGGTCACCAGGACGAGGCCCTGGGGTTGGTCGGTGGCCCGCTTGAGGATCTCGATTTCTTCTTTCTCCAGTCCAAGCTCTTTGGTGGAAGGAACCACTCCGGATCCGAGTATCCGGAGCACGGCCTTTTCTCCATGATGGGTGGGCAGGGTGGACACGCGAAGATCGACGTCGTGTCCCTCGTACGCTACTTTGATGCGGCCATCCTGGGGGCGGCGGCGATCGGTGATATCCAACTTCGCAAGGATCTTGAGGCGCGAGATCACCGGCTCCTGCAGCCACTTCGGAACGTGCATGAACTCCCGCAGTATCCCCTGGACCCGGCCCCGTATCTGCAAATGGTTGATCGTCGGCTCGATATGGATGTCGCTGGCCTGTTCACGAAGACCCTGCTGGATGATGAGGTTCAACAGCTTCACCACCGGGGCCACATGTTCATTTCCCGAGCGCATGTCCAGCGCCGATTCCTCATCGGCGAGGATGCGCATGTGTCCTTCATCCACTAGGCTCAGGAAGTCATGGACCCAGCGGTCCGGCGAGTACTCGCGTTCGATCGCATCAAAGATCTCGGTCTGGGTGGCAACCGCAGGAATGATCGTGTTCCCGGTTGCAAACGAAATCTCCTGGATCGCGGAAATATCGTTGGGATCGACCATGGCCACCATGATTGCCTTGTGCGGAGCGTTGTTGCCTCGCATGTAAGCGATGCAGCCATGCTTGCGGGCAAGTGCCTCCGGAATCAAGCGCACCACCTCCGGATCGAATGCTGTTGCCGCCAGCTTCACGAACGAGAGCCGAGAGCGCAGCGCCAGCGCTTCCGCCGCCGCCTCTTCGCTGAACTGGACTGGCTCCACAACCACCTGCAGCCGGGATCTTTCAGGCGTTTCCTTTTCGAGTTCAAGCGGCGGGAGAACCTTCGGCGGAATCGCTTCTTCTTTCGCTATGTTTTTCACCAACTGGAAAGCCATGGGAGACCTCTTTCCGGCACCCTCTGATTTCGGTGCTCGAAGAACACTGCCCTTTCCGGTGCAATCCTTCTGCCACAGCAAGATCCTTTGAATACTTTGGTCTGGGATGGTGGCCTTCCGCGGTCAGGTGGCAAGATTTGAACACCGCTGTTCAATCCTTCGACATCGCGGGTAGACATTCGGAAGCCACCCAATCCAGCCTTGCTCTACAGGTCTTACATGCAATGTGTTCAGTAGCCTCATTTCTGGACAACCGATGTTCAGGAACTGTCCGCCTGCCCCTTGGGCAAGACACAAGTTCTTGGATTGAAAAGGCTTTTGGGGCGGCCCTCCGATTGCACTCCTCCTGTACGAATCCAATAGACGCTCCAGAGGAGTTCACGATGAAAAGCCCAACTAACCGTTACGATCAATCGCAACTCTCCACGTTGAACCGGCGGGAACTCTATCTTTGGGGTTTCTGCGGTGTCGTCGTCGTCATCATGTTTCTCGGAATCGCCACCTCGGTGGTTCCCGACATCCTCCACAGCGGAGCCGGGACGATCGCCGGCGCTCTCAACCTGCCGCAGCTGATGATCGCCTTCATTTGTCTCCTGGTGCTCTTCGGACTTCACGTGGTCGGACAGCGCCGCGACCTGGTCCAGGCCCGCGACGCTCTCTATCGCCGCTTGATCATGGAAGAAGCCAAAGTGGAAGGCCTACTCGACCATGAGACCCAGACGTATTCACCTTTGCTGATCGAATCGATGCTCGAACGCCTCGCCCAGGAAGCGACCCCGGCACAGCCCTTGGTCCTCTTCGAAGTCGGCGTCCGCAACGCGAAGATCATCGAGCGCCGCAACGGCGAAGCCGCCGTCGCCCACCTTGGGCGTGCCTTGACCGAGATCCTTCGAAACTCGCTCCGCGGCTCCGACCGGATCTGCCGTGAAGCCCAGGGAAACTTCCTGGTGTTATTGCCTAACACTTCCCCGGAACTTGCGTCCATCCCCTTGAACCGCATTACCCAGGCCGTCGAAAAGTGGAATGAAGTCACTTCCGGACTCGACTACCGTTTGGAGATCAGTGTCTGCCAGGCCAGCACCACCGGCGATACCGAACCGGCGATCCTTCTGGAGCAGGTGCGCCGCGAGCGCAAGGAAACGGAGAGTTTAATGAATTTTGCGAACCTTCTCCGCTTGAGGCCTCGGATCAAAGCACCGGTCGAAACCTTCCCGGGCGCGCAGCTTGCATCGCAGATGAACCGGCGCGCGGCCGACTCCCACGTCTCGCATTAACCATCGTTCCGGGTCCTGGCATCGGCATCGCACCCGTTGTTCGAAACATCGGACGACTTCAACAGCGAGTAGAGGCAACATGAACAGCCATGGAGAAGTGAATCGCGAGATAAAAACCGTCTTCCTAGAGCATGGCTTCGACGAGCTTTCCCAGTATCCGGCTCGAAGGTCTCTGCTGCGGTTTGCCATGATGTTTCGGCATGCCAAGGTTGGCATGATCCGGGTAACTTCAGACAATCTGATTCAGGCCGCCAACTCCGCGTTCGCTGCAATGTTGGGCTGCTCCGCCGCGGAGTTGGTGGGCCATTCTTACCTGGATCTGCTTGCCTCCGGCGAAATGGAAGCTGCCGCGCAGGATTGGAAATCCGTGGCCATGGATTCCCGGCGTTCCCAGACCTCGGAGCGCCGCTTTCGCCATCGCCACGGCCAGATCGTCTATACCCGGGAGACGCTCACACGGGTGGATGAGCACTCGCATCTGGCTCAATTCATCGCCATCTACCAGGATGTCAGCGAATCAAAGAGCGCCCTCGAGGAGCAGTCTGCGCGTGAGCATGAATTGCGGTTGGTATTGGAGTCGGCGGCCCGGCTTGCCGAAAGTGTTGCTTTTGATTTGAGCAATTACCTGATGATCATCGCCAGTTATGCTGAACTCATCGAAGGCCACACCGAGGATAGCCGGATCCTCAAGTCGACCGCCGAGATCAATGCTGCCGCTCGGCGTGCCACCGGTCTGACCGAGCGCTTGTTGACCTTCAGCCGCCAGGAGCTTAAGAACCCTGGAGTTCTGCGCAGCTAGCCGGAGTGGGATAGCGGCGCCCGCAAGTTGTATTCCTTGATCTTCTTGTACAACGTTCCTCGCGCAATGCCCAGGCGTCGGGCAGTTGCCGCGATCTCGCCGTTTTCGTCCATCAGGACCGAAGCGATGTGGATGCGTTCCATCTCGGCGAGCGAAGACGAGGTGCTGGTTTCGCTGGGTTGCTCGGAATCGGAGGTTTCATCGGCCAGCGCTACCTCGAAACTCAGATCAGATGGCTCGATCAGTTCCTTGTCGTTGAGCAGGACCGCACGCTCCAATAGATTCTTGAGCTCGCGAATGTTCCCCGGCCACGGGTAGTTCTCCAGGTCGCGCAAGGCTCCCGGAGCCAGTTCCACGGTCTTGCGTCCCAGCTCGCGGGAGATCGCCTGCAACAGATATTCCGCCAGGGCCCGGATATCCTCTCTGCGCTCGCGCAGCGGTACCAGGTGGATGGGCAGCGTGCTGATGCGGAAATATAGATCGCGGCGAAAGCCGTTCTCGTGCGCCAGTTGCGCCAGGTCATGGTGGCTGGCGGCGATCAATCGCACATCCACTTGCCGGTCGCGAACGTCCCCGACACGGCGAAAACGGTTCTCCTCCAGCACTTTCAAGAGCTTCGGCTGAAGCTGCAGGTCCATGTCCCCGATCTCGTCGAGGAAGATGGTGCCCCGGTTGGCGATCTCGAAGAGGCCTTGCTTGGATGCCACCGCCCCGGTGTAAGCGCCTTTCTCATATCCAAACAGTTCGGTCTCCAACAGTTCCCGCGCGATCCCGGCACAATTCAGGTCCACGAACGGACCCGCCGTTCGCGGGCTGTTCTGGTGCAGCCAGCGTGCCAGGATCGTCTTTCCCGTTCCTGTCTCTCCCGAAAGCAGGATGGGACGGTCATTACCGGCCAATCTTCGAGCCTGCGCTTCCAAGGCCGTCATCGCGCCACTGGTGCCGATGAACGGGTTCAGCGAAGTGTTTCGCGAGCTGGCATGGTGCACGCGCGACGCATGTTTTTGCGCCAGCGCCCGCCGCAGGACGACTTCCACCACCTTCAATTCCACCGGTTTGGTGAGGAACTGCTCGGCTCCGCGCTTGATGGCCTGGACCGCCAGCTCGATCGATCCATGCCCGGTCAGGACGATGACGACCGCATTCGGATCCGACTCCAGCACCCGATCCGTGACCGTCAATCCATTGTTGTCAGGGAGCGAGTAGTCCACGATCGCGCCGTGCGGCTGATGGAGGTCGCAGATCTTCGCGGCCTCGGCCGCACTACCGGCCTCAAACACTTCGTAACCGGCGTCGGAGAGGTAGGTGGCGACCGCAGATCGGAGCGCGGCCTCATCGTCGACCACCAGGATTCGCTCGTTTGCCATGATTCGCGCCTCACTGGCTTCCACGTGGGAAACTGCGAGTTCGACGTCACGTTAACACTCGATTCCTCCTCTGGCAGAGAATGCTTTCTGTCAATGTAACGGGACTTCCCAAGGTCGAACCTGCGATAGAGCGATTCCTCTTTTGAACTCTGCGCGTATCGCCGCTTCCCGATTCATCTGACTGTAACAATCCTCTGCGAGAGTCATCTTGGGAGAGTCTCATGGCACATTTACTCCCTTGGATTCTCGCTCTTATCGCAATTGGGCTCGTAGCTGCGATGCCGTGGTGGAGATGCGATCCGCGGCACGAATTCATCTTTGAACTGCTGCGGCGTCTAGTTCAAGGCTTCTCTCCAATTCTCTATTCCAAAGTAAACGGCCTTGGGCCGAATGAGGATTCATCCTGTGACGAGTGGATTAGTACTACTGATCATCACCGTCGTGGCCGCTCTCGCGTTTGATTTTCTGAATGGCTTTCATGACGCTGCCAATAGCATTGCCACCGTGGTTTCCACGCGCGTGCTTTCGCCAAAGCTCGCCGTTCTTTGGGCTGCATTCTTCAATTTTGTAGCTGCGTTTATTCTCGGCACCGCTGTTGCCAAAATGATTGGCAAAGGCATGATCCATCTCGACATGGTGACTCAGTACGTCGTCATCGCCGGGCTGCTCGGTGCAATCATCTGGGATCTCCTGACCTGGTGGTGGGGCCTCCCAACATCTTCATCTCATGCTCTGATCGGTGGATACGCGGGCGCTGCCATCACGCGGACCGCCTTCCTGCACGGCCCTGCTCATGCGTTCAGCGCGGTCATCCTCAGTGGCTGGACAAAGACCCTGATCTTCATCGTGCTCGCCCCGGTCATGGGGCTCGTCATCGCATGGACACTGATGGTGGCGATGTATTGGATCCTTCAGAATCAAAGTCCGCAGCGCGTGGATAAGTGGTTTCGCAAGCTCCAACTCGTGTCGGCGGCGGCTTACAGCCTCGGTCACGGCGGTAATGACGCACAAAAGACGATGGGCATCATTGCCGGGGCCATGCTCACGGCCGGCTACATGTCGCCCCAGGACTTTGCCGCGGACTGGGGACGCCTGCACTGGCCGATTATCCTTTCCGCGCACGCCGCCATCTCACTCGGCACCTACTTCGGAGGATGGCGGATCGTCCACACCATGGGTTCCCGCATCACCAAGTTGCGGCCTGTCGGAGGATTTTGCGCGGAGACCGCCGGAGCGATCACGCTATTCGGCACTGCGCTGGCCGGAATCCCCGTGAGCACCACCCACACCATCACCGGCGCCATCGTGGGAGTCGGGTCCATCACGCGTCTCTCCGCCGTGCGTTGGGGACTGGCCGGAAGGATCGTCTGGGCGTGGATCTTCACCATTCCAGCCGCAGCCCTCGTCGCCGCTCTCGCCTACACCGTCCTACGCTTCTTCCATCCTGCGGCCTAGCAGAACAGCGATTTCTCATGAAGGGCCATCAAGAAATCGAAGCATTTTTCGCATTTCGGTCAAAAACGCTCGAAGCGTTTGTTCATTCGGCATTCATCATTCTTTAACAAGGTTGTAACAAGACGAAGTCATCATGGCGCATCCTTCTTAATCCCCACACCGGATTGCATCTGGATGGAAGGCGAGAGTTCGATGGCCTGGTTTGCTGCAAGACAAGAGAACGATGAACCGTCGGCCGAAGATGTCATTGCGCTCGTTCATCAATATTACGAAACTGCGCAGAAGAGATTCCCGTTGCATCAGGAGAGCTTTTACCTATGTGTGACGTGGGCTGTCCACGCCAAGAAGCATCATCCGCGACTTTATCGCAATCAAACCCTCAGCAACCTCTTACCTCCAGCTTTGGCGAATACTGCCAAGTTTTCTTCACTGCCAAAGCCCATATCGATCGATGCTTTGGCCTATTTTCTCGTGCAAGAAGATGGACTCGATCCTGACCATCACTACGAGCACGTACTCAAAGGAATCATGAAGGAGGTCAACATCTCAAAGGCTGAGGAGATCGCTCAACCCACCAATGCCAAGCGATTTGTTCTCGCGAATGAAAACCTCTTGCACTGGATTTCCGAAAAGGATTTCTGATGCGACACCTGCTGCGCTGGATCGTTACGTCGGCAATGTCGGTTCATCCTTCCTTTCGCAGCAAAGCCATCAGCGTGCCTGCTAACCACAAATAAGTGACGTCGTAGCACTTGTGTGCCCTCGGGCTAGCGACATTCCCCTACTGCTAGGGTTCTAGCTCTGAGTGCCCCGATTTTGGGCATCTCGTTGTACAATTCATGCTCCAGCTGTTTTCCCCATCTATGATGGAACTTGTGACTAAGTCCGGACGTCGTTGGAACCGTTGGGCTTCGACTGCCTGCATCTTGCTGCTCCTGCTGACCGTAGGCGTGCAAGCCATGCATGTGCATGCGCACGAAAGCTCCACGGGAACTCCATGCCTGGCCTGCGTGTCCGCCCATACTAACGTTCCGGTCGCGGCCGTCGTCACGACCGTGCTCCTCGTCGCCATCACTT
>Ga0315268_10005811_pt1 | contig 13190 bp, 14 predicted proteins | sample C1_top_MG_FD_204535 | JGI IMG/M metagenome (GOLD analysis project Ga0315268, IMG submission 204535) | Sediment microbial communities from Yellowstone Lake, YNP, Wyoming, USA - C1_top | ecosystem: Environmental > Aquatic > Freshwater > Lake > Sediment | place: USA: Wyoming | collected 2017-08-01 | reverse complement strand
CTGAGTATTCCTGCGGAATGAACCAGTCGTCGGCATTCTCCATCACGCTGCTGATTGTTGCATTCACGTTGGCGACTCCACCGCGGTCCATCTCCACGTACCAGCTATAACTTGCAGCACTCGTCTTAACATAAATATCTTCCAACGAAGCACCTTTCACAAGATAGACCCCAATGAAATCTGTTGGCGGTTTTGGTGCATCACTACTGTAAGGCGCACCGGTCTTGGCACCGAACCACGCCTCACCTATGTAGATTCCGTTCTCAATGTGCAGAACGGTTCCCCAAATAGTATCAGCGGGCCATACTCCATCCGGGTTCGGTTGTAGGGGCTTCGCGATGACAGCAGACACGAGTAAAGGCAGCATGATTAATATTGCTAACAAAATTGAAAGCAAGCCTCTCAACACCGCCCCGGATGCGCATTCGATCCTCAATTGATGCCTCCTTTGGATGCCTAGAATTTAAGTTGATAAGGGGGAATATAAAGGTTATCAAAAGTTCTCGTCCTATGTTTATGCTTTCATATCGTGTTGAAAAGATGAAAACTGGTCGAATGCAACAAAAAACTCATTAAAAAAAGGAATTGTATTAATCTAGGTATGCCCTTACATGCAAAAAGAGCATAGCCATGTTTATTTTTTTGATATAAGCTTTAATTCGCTGTTCGTTACACTCCTTCGGCATAAACACTTTCAACGTTTGTTTTTGTCTGTTATCTGTTCGATGTATCAATTATCGTAGATGTCACCATCAAGGTCTTTTTACAGTCGTTTTTTGGCCTGAAAAAAATGAGTAGACGATGAGATACGCATGCATTTCAATTATCTTTGGCCGCAAAAAACCGCAGTAACAATGTCCCATCCCTTCGACCTCATTTTTATGATAGACGCATGGACAGGTGAGCTTTACATCATTCACCCTATCGCCCGTGAGCATACGACATGGGCAGTATCTGTAGCCGTACCTAGCCTCATTCTCGAGCAAACTCTTGATGATAAATAAAATTCACGCTCTTTTCATCCGGATTTAACCTGAAGCCCTGGGGTCCAGTATACTTTTCATCAATTCCCGGAGTTTTTTCGTTTCCATCAAATTCACCCATCCTAACCGATCAAGTCAAAATGAAGCATAAATCTTTTCAACTCATAAGCAGGGATAAATTGAGGGATAACATGCGCGCTAAAAGGCTTTTCGGCACTCGGGGGATCCGAGGTCCGATAGATACAAAGGTAACGCCAGAACTAGCATTAAAGCTCGGGCTTGCGCTAGCCAGCCAGGTCGGAGGAGGAGAAGTCGTTATAGCCAAGGACTCTCGTACCTCTGGCGGGATGCTGGGTCACGCCCTCACCGCAGGACTACTGGCGGGAGGCAGCGACGTCGTAGATATGGGGCTGGTGCCGTCGCCCTGCGTGGCATTCACTACTAGAGATATAGGTGCAAGAGCAGGTGTGATTATAACGGCTTCTCACAATCCCCCGCCCGACAACGGTTTTGCGTTTTACGGTCCCGACGGCATGGAGTTTCTGACCGAGCAGGAGCTTGACCTCGAGGACTTAGTTTTAGGCGAGCAGTTCAAGCGGGCTAGTTGGGATTCCCTAGGCAACGTACACCCCTATCCAGGCGCAATACTTAACTACATTCGAGCGATGAAGCGCGCGGTCAAGGTAAGGCGTGGCTTCAAGGTTGTCGTGGACTGCGCCAACGGGGTCGGCTCGCTTGTAACGCCATACTTGTTGCGAGAGCTTGGCTGCAAGGTGATAACCCTAAACTCGAACCCCGACGGCCACTTCCCAGGCAGACCGTCCGAGCCGCAGCCATGGAACTTGGGAGATTTAATGAACACTGTCCGAGAGTTGGGCGCCGATGTGGGGCTGGCCCACGATGGTGACGCTGATCGGATAGCAGCCATCGATGAGAACGGCAAGTTCATAAAGCACGACACGCTCATCGCCCTATTTGCTGAGCGCGCCATCAAGACCCAAGGCGGCGGGATTGCGATAACGAGCATCAATACCTCTGTCTCGATAGAGGAGGTAGTTGCGAAGGCTGGGGGTCATACAGTTCGAACATCACTCGGGAATTTACACGCGGCGATGCTCGAACATGGTGCGATTTTTGCCGCCGAACCGGGAAAATTCATCTTCACAGACTTCGGCAAATGGCCGGATGGAATTTTGTGCGCCGCGAAGGTGCTCGAGCTGATGTCCGTCGAGAGAAAGCCCATATCCAAAATAGTTGCTGAGGTGCCGGATTATTACTTCCACCAAGAGGACTTTCCATGTCCAGACGAGCGGAAGGTGGAGTTCATGCGAAATATCAGGGAGTACCTGTTGACGAACGTTGGCGAGGTGCGGGACACGCTTGATATCGATGGACTTCGCGTTAATCGCAAGGACGGGAGCTGGATACTAGTCCGAACTTCAGGAACAGAGCCAAAGGCGCGAATAGTACTCGAGGGCAGGACCCGGGCAGAGGCTGACATGCTCAGGGAGATCGGGCTCAAGGGCATCAAAAAGTTCCTCAAATAGTATGGTCTTTAATCAAACAGTTTTTAGATCGCGCCGTTTTTTTATCTCGATTTCAACTCCCCAGTTTAAAAGTGATATGAATAATCCCAAACCATCACAGGTTTAAACCCCCCAGTTGATCAACTCCCCAGTTTAAACTCCTGTGCCTGGAAAATGGAAAAGAAAAATAAGTTTAAAGAGGGTCGGCATTAAAGCTGATAGGAGGTGCGCGGATGGTAAACGCTTACAGCCTGATATCTGCTGAGCCGGGAAAAACCTCGGATGTTTTCAAAAAGGTTAAGGCAATCGACGGCGTTGAGAAAGCAGAGTGCGTCGCAGGGCCTTATGACATTATCGCAAGAATTGAGGTCGATTCGCTGGAAAAGCTTACAAAAGTGGTGTTCGGGGATATTAGAAGCATACTCGGCGTCACCAACACCACGACGCTGATCGTGGTCGAGTTATAATGCGCGAATTTGTAGTAATAGGCATAGTCGGCCTCACCGGCTCAGGCAAGACCGAAGTAGCTAAAGTAGCTTCAAAACTCGATATCCCATGCGTCCGGATGGGCGACGTTGTGTGGACGGAAGTTAAGCGCCGTGGTCTTGAGGTCAGCGAGGCGACCGTCGGATTCGTCGCTAACGAACTCAGAAAACACGAGGGACCTGAAGCCATAGCAACTCTATGTACGCCCCTGATTAAGGAGCGAGGGAAAGGTAAGCGTGCCGTGGTTGTCGATGGCATACGCAGCTCAGCCGAGGTTGAGGAGTTTCGCAAGGCGTTTGGCGACCGGTTTTATCTAATAGCGGTTTCCGCGAGCGAGCAGAAGCGATATTCGAGGATCGCAGCTCGTGGAAGGGCTGACGATGTCGAAAGCTTGAAGGCGTTCCGCGAAAAGGACTTGCGGGAGTTCAGCTGGGGCTCAGATAAGGCGCTCAAATCAGCTGACTTCACTTTGGTTAACGAGGGGACTTTGGTCGATCACCGGCGCAAGGCGGCTGAAGTGATTAAAAAAATTATTACTGGTGCTAATCATTGAAATTGCGCGTAGAGGCCGAAATTAGGCCAACAGAGGACCAGACCAAGGTCGAAGCCGCTGTGAAGAATATTTTCCCAACTCTGGACCTCAGAAGAGACGGGAAATTGCTCGCCGGCGAGTCAACTGAAGTTTTGTCCCTCGATAGGCTACACTATCTGCTGAGGTCGCAGATGATTCTAGATTCAGCGAGGAGCGTAATGCATAGGAGAAAAAATGGAAACGCCGTTAGGTTCATGTTTAACAAGCAGGTGGCGATGGTCGGGAAGTTGAGCTTTACCGAAGGCGAGTCCCCACTTGGCCCAATCGTTGTGACATTAGAGGCACCAGACATCGATCGCCTAGTGGACTACCTCGCGCCCCGCACTAAAGAGGGGAGACCCATCCGCGAAATCAAGTACTAACTAAAACAATATTCCCACAAAGTTTTCAAACTTAGAAACGCTAGATATTTGTCCGTTCAGTAACAGCCTAAATTGGTGATTTGATGATCGCCGTGATAGGTGGGGCTGGTGTCTTTGGAAAAGGGCTCGCCATGCGCTGGTCTGCGGCTGGGGAAGATGTAATCCTCGGCTCGAGATGGAGAGATAAAGCGGAGAGAGCAGCGGCAGAGATGAGGGAAAAAACTGGCAAAGCCATTCAAGGTTCAACTAATTTTGAGGCTGCTAGCATGGCTAATGTCATCGTGCTTAGCGTGCCCTTCAAGGCGGTGAAAAAAATTGTCCAGGAGATTGCACCCGCCCTGACCCCGGGAAAGATTTTGGTTGATGTCACGGTCCCGCTCGAGCTTCGCCAGGGTTCAATCCTGATAAAACGCCTCAAAGCCGGTTCTGCGGCAGAGGAGCTTGCTAGAAAGGTGCCAAAGGGCGTGAAGGTGGTGTCCGCATTTCAGACGATCGCCGCTGAGAATTTGAGAGATATCTCGACACCGGTCGACTGCGATGTGATAATTTGTGGAGACGATGATGATGCCAAGCGTGCGGTCATGAAGCTAGCGGAGGAGATAGCCGGTGCAAGGGCGATTGACGGAGGCCCGCTCAGAAACAGTCGTTTTCTTGAGCCAATAGTTGCTCTGCTCATCGAGTTCACAAAAAGGCGTAAGGTCAAAGGTGTGGGCATCCGTTTTAAGGGCCTCTGATCAATCCTCACGCTGCACCTCAAGTTCCATCATATCCCTTGCGACGACCACATTTTGAAATATCTGTTGTGCTTCCTCAAGTAGCTTGGAATCATCAGCATAGCGCGGGCTTATGTGAGTGAGGACTAGCTGCTTAACATTCGCCTTCTTCGCGATTTCTGCGGCCTCCCATGGAGTCGAATGGCCGCTCTCAATCGCCTTTTCTAAAAGTTCATTAGCAAAAGAGCAATCGTGTATTAGTAGGTCTGCATCTCGGGCTAGCTCTACCACTCGTTCACACGGCCTGGTATCGCCAGCGTACACAATTTTTCTTCCAGGTCTCGGCAGGCCCATCACCTGCTCGGGCTTCACCACCTGTCCGCTCGCGAACTCGATGGTTTGTCCGGACCGGAGGCGAGAGAAATCCGGCCCACTTTCCACGCCGAGGGCGATCGCCTTCTCCGGGTAAAATTTTCCGGGGCGAGGATCCTCGATGACGGCGTATGCTAAACCCTGAACGGAATGCTCGACCTCACATGTCTTGATTGTGTACCCCTCACGCCTGAGCTTGCCACCGGGTTCTATGTCATGTGCTTGCACCTTGAAAGTTAGGGTGTAGTAACCTAGGCCGAGGAACTTTTCCACGAGCTCGCCCGTGCCCGGTGGACCGTACACCTCTAGCTCATCCGTGCGGTTCATTAGGGCCAGAGTCTGCACGAGGCCGGACAACCCCAAGAAATGGTCTCCATGAAAATGTGTGAGGAAGACTGCCTTTACCCTCATGGGGCTAACGCCTGCTCTAACCATCTGCCGCTGCGTGCCTTCGGCGCAATCGAATAAAAGCACCTCTCGATCCATCCGCAGTGCTATCGCGGGCAGGTTGCGTTCAACTGTGGGTATGCTGCCACTGGTGCCGAGGAATACAACCTTCATTTCATTTCCTCCTGAACACATAGATAATGCGAGTCAAGCTCTTATGTACGCGCTGCTCGTGCCGCTCGATTAGCCTTAAACCGGAAACTTCTGCTATTTTCTCAAGTTCAAGGCCGGCTGGCGAAGCAATGCAGATATATCCCTTGCGCTTCAGCACTCCAGCTACGGACGGCAACGCTTGCCTGTAAAGCTCCTCCACCGGAACTCCTCCAGTGGTAACTTGGCGTCCAAACGGCGGGTCTGTTGCTATTGCATCAACCTGCAGCATCGGTAGGTGCCTGGCATCACCCACCATCAGTTGGTAGTCGGCTATTCCGCTCGTATCCAAGTTGCGTCTGGCGCCCTCGATCATCTCTCTGTCTATATCAACACCTATCGGCCTTGCTCCTATCAGACCCGCTTCGACCAAGATGCCTCCAACACCACAAAAGGGATCCAGCAGCGTGCCCTTGCGAGGAGTTCTCGCGAGGTTAACCATGCAACGCGCGAGCAATGGCATTAGCGTGCCGGGATGGAATGCTGCCCTCATCGTCGGCCTGCGAATGTTGAACTGAGTGCGATCCACTTTTGCGGCCGTTACTCCTATAACACATCGATTATCTGTGAGCACACCCAAGATCTCGACGTCCGGCTTAACTAGATCAACCCTAAAATCGACCTCGCTAGCCAAAAGATCAGCGATTTCCCCCGACAATTTTACCACATTGACATCCGGTGAGTGGCGCTTCACTCGTTTAATCCTAACCGCAAAAGTTTGACCGTGGCGCACGAGGTCAACGATGTCGGAGCTGCTCACCGCATCTAAAACTTCATCGACATTTGAGGTGCAGAGGTGCCAGCATATCTCACGACACATTCCAAGCCTCGCGGCAAGGACACCGGGCTCGGCCCTGCTATCCGCTATGAGAACTTGGTCCAGCTGTTCTATCACCTTATACGCGCGATGTTCTGCCTTGATGGCCGCAATCGCCTCAGATGTGGGCAGAGTTGGATGCTCGCCGGAAAGAAACAACATCAGCCTTTCCATCTAATACCCTAGCGTATTGACTCGGCTATGACTGGCGCAACCGATATAACACTTATCTTATGCTCGATGGTATCTGTCGCCATGACTTTTCTTGCGCCGGCTGCGATTATCTTTTTTAAAGAATTTCCAACCAACACTGGATGAGTGCATGCAACGTAGATTCTGCGCGCTCCCTGTTTTTTGAGAACCTTTATCGCCTCGATGACTGTGCCCCCGGTGCTAATGATATCATCTACAATTACCACATCCCTTTTAGAAACGTCAAGCCGCTTTGGTCGCATAGTAACCTTGGTTGAGGTTTGCCGGATTTTATATAGATAATCGTAGTCAGCCATGAATTCGGCCGCGGCTCGCTTGGCGCGGGGTAATGCCCCTTGGTCTCCCCCCAGCACCACTGGGTCGCGCAGATCCAAACGCGCGACATACCGTCCGATAAGGGACATGGCAGTGAGATTGTACGCTGGGATTGCAAAGTTTGCCATTGTTTCATCCTCGTGGATATCTATTGATATTACATCATCTGCGCCAGCACGCTCAATCAGCTTACACATTGTGCGAACGCTTATGGCCTCCCCTGGCTTGAAGCGTTTATCCTGTCTGGCATAGCCGAAATAAGGCACGACCGCGGTCACGCGTTTTGCGCCAAGATCCTTTATCGCGTCCAAGAGCAGAAACAGCTCGATGTAATTGTCGTTTTGTGGATAACAAGTGGATTGTATGACAACGGCATGTTCATCCTTAAAATTATAATTGACGCGTACATAGCTTTCGCCATCCGGGAACTTGGTGACCTCAGAATTAACCACCGGGCAGCCCAGCAACTTTGCAACCTTCGCAGCGAGTTTGCTAGATGCGGAACCACCGACGATTATCATATCATCTCCAGAGCCCATAATTTCCCAGCCATTTAAGTAGTTAGCGGATTGCCCCCCTGCGTGGTTCTATAACGGCCATTCCCCCAACTTTAGAAACTTTGGGAAAATACAAATTACAAGAAGTAGATTATTGTTATGGTTTCAATGTGGCGGATATCGAGGCCCGATCCAATGTCGGTGCTAAAGGATGAAAAGGCCAGAAAATCCCTACACCGCTACTTTGAGGTTATGGAGGGCAAGCTGCCTGCAAGGTTTCTCGTCTGCAAGCGAGTGTCAGCAAAGGTGCAACTTTCAGCAAATGAGGAAGCCCTTTGGCGCGCACATGAGCGTGCCCTGGGGGAGTTTCGAAAGCTTCTCGACGATGTCGATGCCGGCAAACCACAGCTCGATGATCTTGAGTGTAAACCTCCATCTTTGCTTGATATTAAGGTCGCGCTAGCTCGGCGGATAATAAAGTCCTGTTATTTTTGTGAGCGAAGATGCGGCAAAAATCGTACTGCCGGAGAGGTAGGCGTTTGCGGCGTGGGCGAGCGATCAAGGGTCTCATCAGAGTTCATTCACACCGGAGAGGAACCAGAGCTCGTGCCAAGTTACACGATATTCTTCAGCGGCTGCACATTCAAATGTCAATACTGCCAGAACTGGGACATCTCTCAGCACCCGGATAGCGGGATCGAGGTGACGCCTGCGACCTTGTCTAGTCTTGTAAGCTCGAATCGCCGCGAGGGAGCACGAAACGTCAACTGGGTGGGTGGCGAACCAACGCCGAATCTTCATAATATTTTAGCCGCTCTAAATGAATGCGGTGTGAACGTACCAAGCGTTTGGAACTCTAACATGTACATGTCGATGGAAGCGATGAAGCTACTCTCCGGGACGCAGGACGTCTACCTTACAGATTTTAAGTACGGGAACGACGCTTGCGCTCTGAAGTACTCGAAGGTGCCAAACTACTGGGAGATAGTTACGAGAAACCATAAGTTGGCTTTCGCCGACGCCGAGTTGATAATCCGCCACCTGGTGTTGCCAACGCACATCGAATGCTGTACCCGCCCTATACTGACTTGGATAGCCGAGAACGTGGGACCGATGGTGAGGGTTAATGTGATGGGCCAATATCGTCCAGAATATAAAGCGCAGGAATTTATGGAGCTTCGGCGGCACCCAACTAACGAGGAAATGGGTGAAGCATTCGAGATCGCCCGCGAGGTTGGTTTGAAAAATGTTATTGGTTAGGGAGAACTCATGAAAATTCACCAAATAGGAGGCTGCGGCTACGATTCAAACATCTACCTAATCATCGATGAAATTATTGCATTAATCGATACTGGCACAGGCAAGAATTTTGACATCGTGAGTAAGAATTTACATGAGTTTGGCTTGACACCTGCAGACATTGAACTCATCATAAACACTCACTGTCATTACGACCATGTGGGAGGAGACCTCGCATTTGTAGACGCAGCCGATTGTGGGGTGGCAATTCACGAGCTCGATGCGGAACCGCTACGGAAGGGCGATGAAGTCGTCACATGCGCAATCGTCTTGGGCGAGAAGCTCGGACCACTCGAGCCGACGCGCCTGCTACACGACAGAGATCGCATCGAGCTCGGGAGTCTTTTGCTCGATGTGATCCACACACCGGGACACACTCAAGGAAGTGTATGTCTTTACGACAATGAACGAAGCCTATTGTTTTCGGGAGACACCGTATTTTGTGATGATATCGGGCGTGTGGATCTTCCAACAGGTGACCATAGCGCGATGATCAATTCATTAAAAAAACTAACCAAGTTGAAGTTAGATAAGCTTCTGCCTGGCCATGGTCCTATTGTTGATGAGGGGGCGCATGCGCATATAATGTCTGCACTTGAATCTCTATGATGATAACATGGGTCCGCGAGACACTTTGAACAAGCTTAGGTGGCATCCGAAGTTCAATCTGCGGGACGCCAAGGTAACGATTCTGCACCGAGGCGTACCGGGCAACGTCAGGGTCATCGAAGGCGGCGAAATCATGGAACTCGGGCCGGGGTTCATGCGCGTTACCACGCCTGAGGGAGAAGTAGAAATTCCATACCATCGAATACTTCAGATCGAGGTGCGAAAGCAGGTGTTCTGGAAGAAACGCGAGGTTTATTAATGGAGTTTTTACTCGCCCTTTTGGTGCTGCTGCTCTTAGCCAAAATCTTTGGTGAAGCGCTACATTATATCGGCTTATCATCGCTCATAGGCGAGGTTGCAGTTGGCATCGTACTTGGTCCAGCTTTGCTCGGCTGGATAATCATAACACCTGGCGATCCCACTAGCGAGGCCATTCGAGGCGTGGCGTTGCTGGGTTTGATCGTGCTCATGTTGGTCGCAGGGATGAACTCCCGTTTCGACATGTTGATGAAGGTTAAGTTCAAGGCGTTCGTGATCGCGATTTCAGGTTTTGCAACAACATTCACGATAGGGTTCGGGATATCGTATGCATGGTCACAACAGTTTCTAACAAGCCTTTTCGTCGCCGCGGTGCTCAGCAACACAGCAACTGAAATCGTTATCAGGTTCACGGAACACAGCCCATTCAGAGATTTGATGGTGGGGGCAGCGCTCATCGACGATATTTTTGCAGTTTACGTTCTGGGCATTTTATCCACTGCTACGCTCAGTCAAACTTCAGGACATCCCCTCGACTTCAGCGTTTTCATTTGGTCGACTATAGGCATAGTAGCGTTCTTTATCCTTGTAGTGTTCCTCTCCCGCGAACTGGTTGTAAAACGCAACATCATGCGAAGGCTCTGGAAGTTCGAGCAACGCGGCATACCTCTCACGTTCGCAATAATTCTTGCACTGGTTTTGGCCACCGTAGCCCAGCGAATAGGACTTCATGCCATCATAGGGGCCTACATGGCTGGTTTATTCATCGGGAGACTGCGCGAACGTCCGATGGTCACACTTCAAAGCAGGATTCGCTTGAATACGATGCTGGAAAGTATCACGACCTCGTTACAGTCAATCCTGACGCCAATGTTTTTTGTATTTGTCGGCCTTTCGTTCAGCATAAATCCTGGTCAAATAAACCTTGTATTGCTTCTTGCGCTGACCATTGCTGCGTTTGGAGGCAAGTTGCTCGGGTGCGGTGCGGGTGCCGCGGCTGTCGGCTACAAGGGTCGAGACCTAGCTGAGATAGGAACAGCGATGTGCGCCCGGGGTTCTCTTGAGTTGGCCATACTGCAATTTGGTCTGTTGAGCGGTGTTGTGGGTTCAGGATTATTTGCTGTTATGGTAATGACCGCCCTGATAACCACAATTCTGACGCCCATATTGTACAAATATGTTGCAAGAAAGTAAATCATTGTTGCTAGGTTTCGATATTCAACTCTCGAGTGTCAGAGGGGTTTTCTTTTTTTTAAAGAACTATCGATCAACAGCTTAGGGGAAATGTTTACGTTTAAGAGCTCGAAGGGTTTGGCCGCCTCGGACGTCATCCGTTCAATGAAGCGCCTTGGCTTCGCTGATGATGAGATTTATGATGTGCTCACCGGCGTAGGTCTACCGGGCGAGCAGGTACAATTGCTCATCGAGAGGGTCTCAGCTGAGTTCGAGGAGGCGAAACTTGAACCTCGAACTTCCAGACTAGCCACCGAGGTCCAAAGAATTTTTAATGATTCAATCGTGGGGACAAAATCTGAAATGTCTACCAAAATGAATGCTCTTTCAGATGAATTGCAACTGATTCGGTCTGAAATCGAAAAGTTGAGCAATCGCATCGTTGATCTTCAATCCATCATAGATCGATCAAATTTTTTTACATCCATTAAATCTCGAGGTAAATTGCCTAGTCGTTTGCGTCGATGTTGAAATATTGCGGGCTGACAATCACTAGGGTGAAGCTAAAGCTCTTGCGCGGCAGCTCGTAGCGATATCCCAACGCCTCATGAATTTTTGCCAGCCCGAACTCACTTCCGTCGAGTGGCGGCCGTGGCAGCGTTTGGTTAGGAAAGTCGAAAATTCGCTCGATGGGTTTATTTTCGAGCTCAAGCGTCACCTCCCACTGAGCCCAGTAAAGCGTCACGTCTATGAACCATAATGGTATGGGCGTCGGTGGCGCGCTAGCACCGCCAAGTCGACCACAAGGATCGACTCGCTTGTACTTAACGTCCTTGATATCAAGCTCGTCAAAAACGGATATCCCCGGCTGTGACCGAATCGGTTTGGGTGGTAAAAGTTCATACAACTGCTCGCGGTCAAATTCTGCCTGCTGCTCGGACTGCATATCTAGGCCGCCGAGCAACGCCTGCGTGAGCTCTCCATCTATTTCTGCACCAACAAGTCCAGCCTGCTCGAGCTCGACATTGGTAGCAACGTCCTCCATCCTCTCCAAGCTAGTCTTGACGTCCTTCAGCGTGGCTTCCAACGTTCCTATAGTGCCATCGTCTGGTTCCATGATGTATATCCGGGCATTTCGGGGCGTTGGCGATGGGTCATTCTCCAAAGCATACGTGCTAGGATCAGGGTATTCCTCATAGCTCTCAGTGTACTTTGGCATTGGTTCAGCAAGCAGGCCCTGAACGCTTGTAACGATATGGTTGTAAAGCTGTGAAAATGAATTACCTAAATTTTCCAATCCATTCGACGATTGAATTAGCTGCGTCAAAGTTTCTATCTGCATTTTAAGCTCCATTAACTTACTTTCGACACCTTCTATTCCGATTGAAATTCGCTGCTCAGGAGGAGGATAATTTTTTTCCAAGGATGTGAGCCCATTATAAAGCTTAAACATGAGTATATCACTCCCGCGTTTGCTAGCGATATAGTCCAGCAGCTGCTGAAACTGCTGTTGGACATCTTGTACTTTTTCTAGGATCCTGCCTACGCTTGAAATAGCACTACCTAGTTCAAGTTGCACATTTTCGAGCGAAGAATTCTCTTGAACCTCATTTCGCGCATATTCGATGCTCTTGTAAACGTCCATCAGTTCAGCTCTGATTCCCTCAAGATCTTGGATGCCGCCATCAACATAGCTAATCATTATCTGAACATCGTTGCCTCTGAATGGTTTAACTGCTAAATTGACACCGGAAGTCAAGCCAGCAAGAGCACCAGCATCCAAGCCGGCCAGCCCCATCGCTACTGCTGGATAATCTGCCGACCCAAACGTCTTGAATTCGTGATTCGCCCACGCTAGCCTGAAGAGTGTTTTGCTGCGTGATTCGCTTAACTTAACTCGCCCCGCCAGCGCCTCTCCCCAAGCAGCGGCGTACTCAGCCCACTTCCAGCTTGAGCGGATATCATCGAACTGTCGAATGAATTTATCCATACGCTCCTGCAACAGAAAATAGCGGCAATCGATGAACACCTCGAAATTTTCGCATGGTAGCGCTAATGTGATGCGGTTGTCCCATGAGCTAACTCTAATTCGCGTTTGCTTTTGCAACCTGACCTCCAGCAGCGCATAACCGTTTTCGGACAGATGCAGGTAAAAAGAAGGCAAATTGTCATGGGTGTTCGGTTGTTCTAAAAATAAGTCCGAAGATGGAGACAATTCAAATGAGGACAGGTTCTGAAATTCTAGCTCAACGCGGGCATCCACCTGTTTGTAAGCTTGCTGCATTGTAACGACGTAATCCACGAAGTGCTTCGCTGCAAGACATTCGATCGTATTCTCCCTTGAGTCATCATTGTCGTAGTTATCTGCATTCTCACAA
>Ga0315268_10005810_pt1 | contig 13190 bp, 12 predicted proteins | sample C1_top_MG_FD_204535 | JGI IMG/M metagenome (GOLD analysis project Ga0315268, IMG submission 204535) | Sediment microbial communities from Yellowstone Lake, YNP, Wyoming, USA - C1_top | ecosystem: Environmental > Aquatic > Freshwater > Lake > Sediment | place: USA: Wyoming | collected 2017-08-01 | reverse complement strand
TTGATGCGCTTCCATTCATAATTTTTACCTGCTTTCGAAAGCGCACGCACGATATCTCGGCAGAGATAGCCTTTTATGCCTGCATTCTGAGGGTTGTCTAAATATCTCTTGGCTTTTCCATAGCTCACGCCACAGATGAAGGCAACGCAGGCGATGCCACAACCAGAGGCATCTTCCTGTGCGATCGAACGTCTCTTTTCTGGCATCGGCTCACGGCTGTACCCACTCTATTTCGAAGTATTCATATTCGCTTCCTGGTAGCTCTATCGCTTTTATGACGTAGCAGGTGACGCTGCTCTCCCGGTCGCTTATGGCCATCACCATCTCAAGGCCGAAGTGCTTGCATTCCTCCAAGGCGGTCGCAAGCTCCTCACCGCCGATATATTCGTCCTCGGTCAATGAGTACATGAAATACTTCGGGGTGCCGTCCTTGGGGGTATCTATACCTCCTTTTTTCCGGTGGTAGAGCAGGAAATCCAGCCTTGGTTTCTTCGGATTGACGCTTATGGGCTTCTTCTTTCCAGGAATCGCAAGGATGAATGTTTTTTTCACGCTGTGGGCCACGCGAATCGCCCTTGCCCATTCCGATATGAGCAGCTTGTTCTTCCTTGGGAAGACATGGATGACGTGCTTGGAGTGCATCCATTCGTCCTCGCTCCGTACAGGGGATGCGCCAGGGAAATAAATCCTGAAATGCGTGCCGAACTTGAAGCCTGTCTTGATCACATAGCCCCGCCTGCGCCAGTCTTCATAGACCAGGTACAGGTCATCGAAAAATTTGATGCGTTTACGGGCTATTTTCTCCACGTCCTTGAGCGTAGCATTCCTGAGGCGCAGACCGCCATGCTTGAGCAGGAAAATGGTCTCGAATATGTCTAGCTTTGAGACGTTCCCCCTATGGGCTGCCTTGTAGGTGCCGAACTGGCCTATCCAATACCTTTCGTAAAGCTCCTTGCCGGTCGTAGCGTCGTCTACCAGCGTAAGCAGGTCCGTAGGGAAAAAAAGGCCTTCGAAAGCGAATGCATCCAGCGAGAATTTCGAGCTTGTGTATTTCTTAAGCACGGTCCTGCCATAGTTGCCTTCGGCTTCGGTTGTGCTCCTCAAAATCAGGCCCTTGTCACGCCAGTCCTTGTAGGTGAGATAACGCGCCAGGAGCTTCTTGTTTTTCAGGAACAGGGAGGCAACATCGTTAAAGGAATATTCGTTGCCGACCTCGTCGAAGCATCGGCCGTTCCGTATGTCCATGACGTACAGCGCTTCCTCTGGGGAAAGATGGATTATCCCTCTTTTCATCTGGCCGTAAAAACCGTTCTGTAGTGAGGAGACGTCAGACGGCTCCTTCACCATCAGCTGACGCTTTTTCCGGTCCAGCTCAAGTCTGATCATAACAACACCTCGAGCGGAAACTCCGAAAACTTATGAAATATCTCATCACACGCATAAAAAGGCTTGCACAAGGGCAAAAACATAGGTTTAAAACGACAATCTACCATAAATAATAACATGATAAGAGAGGAGAGGACACCAGCGCCCAGTGCCAAAAACTACACTGGAAAGGCAGATGCCCGGTCGAGGGAGCTGGAAGCGTTCCATTCATTGGGCCAGGATAAGCTTACGGGCACCATTTTGAGAGGCAAACAAGGCAGCTACTCCGTCCAAGGGAGAATAACCGAGGGGGGGATGAGCACCATATATCTTGCCACGTGCCTTGATGGCGAATGCTCCAACAAAAAGGTCGTTATCAAACTCACAAACGCACAGTTGGACTTGAATGGCGGTTTTCTTAAAGGGGAGGGGGAAGGACTGGGGAGAGTTGACCACAGGAACATTATGAAGATTCTTGATGAAGGAGTCTACGATGATGGGTTTGCAGATACCGCGTTTCTTGTGCTGGAGCATCTTGAAGGAGAAACGCTCAGCCAGCTGCTGCAAAAAGGAGGAGCGGTTTCACTTGAGCGCGCATGTGCAATTTTCATACAGCTGTGCGATGCGCTTGCTGCCGTGCATGCTGCAGGGATGATACACTGCGATGTGAAGCCTGGGAACATATTCCTGACAAAAGAGGCAGAGCAGGGAGAGATTGCAAAGCTTTTCGATTTCGGCCTTGTGATGTTTGCGCGCAAAGTAAAGCCCGACGGAATTCTAAGAGGCACAGGCGATTACATTGCGCCTGAAATCATGCGGGATGAGATCTATGATAACCGCGTGGATATCTACGCGGCTGGAGTGACAATGTATGAGATGCTCACTGGAGAGTTGCCATTCAATAGCGACAGCATGTACAGCCTGCTAGAGCAAGTAAGCGCCGGTGGGCTGCCAATACCTCTGCGGGCGCGAAAGGCAGATATTCCGGTAGAAGTTGAGGAAATGGTGATGCGCGCCCTTGAGAAAGACCCAGCGAAAAGGTTCCAGACGGCGAAGGAGATGAAGAGCGCAATCCTGGCTGTGATGGCGGCAAGTGGCATCATGAGCCCAGGAGAAGTCTGAGCTTCTCGATTTCCCTGAAATCATCGATAATCAGAGCATAATCATCTATTGCGGCGCTTGCAGGAGATTTGACGACCACGAGTAGCATGCCTGCGGCTTTTGCTGATTTGGCTCCTGCAACAGAATCCTCCACGGCAAGGCATTCCTCAGGCTTGAGGCCAAGAAGTTTGGCCGCATGCAGGAACGGCCCCGGATCAGGCTTGCGCATCGGCAGATCATCTCCGCTAACTATTACATCGAAGAAGTGCCTCAAACCGAAAAAAGAGAGCGCCGCTGCCACATTGGTGCTGTGGCTTCCAGAAACTATTGCTGTCTTTATGTTTTTTTCTTTCAAAAAGCTGAGGAAGCTCCGTATCCCATCCGTCTCCCTGAGCTCGCCGTTCTTTACGCGTGATTCGTAGAGCTTTTTCCTTTTTTCAACGAGTTCATCGATGTTAGCTTGGATTTTGTTTTCCTTGAGCAGGCTGGTTATTATGTGCCTTGAGCCTGTGCCTGCGAATTCACGGTACCAGCGCTCTGTCTGGACATTGATGTTGAAGGGGGCTAGAACGACCATGAAAGTGCTCCTATGAAGCTCTTCTGACTGGACAATGACACCGTCGAAATCGAACAGAACTCCCCTTATCATGCTTCATAGACGTAAAGCAACTTTTATAATGCGTTACGAGCATCATTCACACCATGAGAGCTCTATTCGTGATGTTACTGGTTTCGATGCTGTTTTTTGGATGCGCTGGCGAGCAGCCGCCTCAGAATGAAACAAATGTGACGCCACCGCCGCCACCCCCGGTGAAAAACCCCTCAGTGACCATAACCAGCCCTGCCAATGGAGGGGTTGTGATGGTACCAGAGGATACTGCTGATGTGACCCTTACGATGAGCACGCAGAATCTTGTGCTCAGGCAGCCCGGAGGAACGGCCAAGGCAGGCGAGGGGCATTTCAGAGTGACCGTAGACTCGGGAAGCCCACAGACCGTGACAACCAAGACCTATGTCATGAGCGGCCTTTCGCTCGGCACCCATACTGTGAAAGTGGAGGTCCTCAACAATGACAGGACGCCATACTCGCCTCCAGTGTACAAGGAGATCTCATTCGAGCTGCAGAAGGAGCAGCCGGCAGAATACATCCCGCAGCACTACACAGTCAACATCCTGGACTTCTCATATGAGCCTGCAAACATAACAGTTAAGGTCGGGGACAGCATAACTTTCATCAACACTGGCAGCTATCCGCGTTCTGCGACCTGCTTCCTCTCTGGTGCAGAGGTGTTCGACACGGATGTGCTTGCCAAGGGCCAGAATGCGACAATAACCTTCACCGAGATCATGGAATGTGAGTACTATTCGACGACTCATTACGCAATGAAAGGCCATGTGAAGGTTGAAAGCAACTAGACGGGCTAATCGTCAACAACCCTATTTTTAATTTTTCTATAAATATTCCTGGTTATTGGTGCTGCCAGGGAACACATGGACTGAGCTCAGTTGCTTTCCTCGCCCTCAAACAATTTCTTCTGCTTCAGGTTCTCCAGAGTTTTCCAGCGCTCGCGGATGAAGGGCTTCAGAATGACGAGTTTCTCCTTGTCCTTTAGAGCCGCACGCGTTTTCGGGTCGCCTGGATAGCCGCTGCCGAAATCGCAGGTGGCCTGCCTTATCTCATCTATTTTCCTGTCGCGGACTATCTTGGCGCATATGGAGGCGGCTGCCACTATGGGGTATTTCTCATCTGCCTTGTGCTCTGCCTCGAACCTTTTAACGCAGAACTTCTCCATGCGGCGCCTGAATGTCCACCCGTAGCGGTCGGGCATGTCTATCATTATGTCGCCGTCATCGATTTTCTTCACCAGGTCGGCCATGAACTTGGCCTCGATGTCATTGAGCGACATCGTTTTCATGAGCTTGTTGAGGTCTGCGGCGCTTATCTCCACCCACCTGAACGTGCAGAACTGCTTGAGCTTCTCGTATATCTCTTCGCGCTGGGAGGGGGAAAGCTGCTTGGAATCCTTGGAGGCGAGCTTCCTGAGAAGCTTCTCGTCCTCCCTCTTACAAACAGCACAGCAAACAACAAGCGGGCCGAGAACCGGACCGCGTCCGGCCTCGTCTACCCCGACAATAAAAGAAAGCATAAAATTAGTAGGTCATGTTCCTCTTTTCGACGATGATGAAATCGCCGACTGCAAGAACACTGTCATACTGCACATGGACCATGCCATCTTCCTTCTTCAGCTTGGATGCGGTCTGGCTGTCCGGATTCGCTTCCACTATGAGCGTCTCAATCTTGCCAGTGACCTCATTCACGTTTATGTCCACAAGCCTTCCAAAATCTTCGCCGTCGTTTGTCACGATCTTTTTCCCAGAGAGCTGTCTTGCTATAAGATACTTAGGCATTCAACCACCTGAATCACATTCTGTTATGCCAATAGGTTGTCTAAATTTATAAAGTTTTGTAAATTACGGGTTGAAATCAAGCGTGCGCAGCCTGCCATGCTTTAGCTCATAAACAGGCACAAGGGCGGGAGTGGGAACATGGCCCTGCTTCACCTGGAAATCTGTACGTTCCTGGAAAGTGCCTGAGTTTATCACCAAGGTACCCCGATATTGCGTGTAGCCGTTCTTGTGGACGTGGCCTGCATGGAAGACATCGGGCGGCTCATCTATGACCATGTAGTCTATGTTCTCTGGGATTATCAGGTTGCCCCCGTAGACGGGGGAAAGATGCCTTCGCTTGAGATATTCCACCATGACCTTCTCAGGATGCATGTAGGAAGAGCCTGGGATATTGGATATCATAGAATCCATGGACGCGCCATGGTATACGAGATGCTTCATCCCTTCTATGACAAGGGTTGAGGGGTTGCCCACATTAAGGATATCCGATGAAATTAGGTCTTTGGAAAGCGCAGGCTGCGGCTCGCCGCGCCTCACAGCATCGTGGTTTCCAGGTGCTGCGATGACTTCCACGTAGTCGGGTATGGATTGTATGAAATCGTCGAACATCTTGTACTGCTGATAGATGTCTTTCACCACAAGCTCGCGCTCCTGGTTCGGGTATATGCCTATGCCGTCGACGATGTCGCCCGCAATGAGGACATACTTGACCTTGCCGGCAAGTTCTGTCGCTTCGCCGCGGCCATGCAGCCATTCTGAGAACTGCTCCAGCTGCCTCTGCAGGAAATGCCGGCTGCCGAGATGTATATCTGAGATATAGGCAATCGCCACATCCGCTTCAGAGCTCTTTTTCTCACGCACGACCGGCAGGTCGGGCCATTCGATTTCTTCTGCGATTATGTATGGCTCCAGGACTTTGCCGGTTATCGCTACAACATCGTCAAGCAGGACGGATTTGGATTTCGGCACTATTTTCTCGTTCCTTCCATTTGACGAGATGACCACCTTGAAAGAGCCTGTCAGGTCCTCCACTTCAAAAAGCAGGTTGCCTTTCTTTGTTTCCCTTTTTTCAGAGACCAGCACGACGACGCGTACCTTCTCCCCCATGTGTTTTTTCACGTCTGCCAGGTCCACAGTCGGCACGCCATTCCTGCGAAGAAGGCGGGAGAGACGCTCGTAGCGGTTCCTGAAATGGTTGATGAAGTTTTCCACTTCCCCCTTTGTCCTTGATTTTCCAGTTACGTCCCTGGTGTGCAGGACCTGCACACTGGTCGAATATTCCCTGGCTGATGGCATGAAATGAGAGGGACGGACAACCTCAACCTCGGTTTTGTTCTGCAGGATGGATTCGATATCCTCCTTTGTTATGAGTGGTTTATCTAGAAGAAAAAGCTTCTGCAGCAGCGTTTCATCTGAGGCATTGGATTTTATGAGCTCCTCGGCCTCCACAGTGAGGCGAATGCCCTTCTGGGCAAGATCTGCAAACATCCCATCAACCGGCAACACGTGCCGAATAAATTATGCAAGGGACTCGAGGGCGCTCATTATGGCCCAGACCTGGGTCCTTGCATGAGCTGGCATGTTAATATCGTCACTTATGGACTCTATGAGATAAATAGCTGCGCTGACTTTGACGTTTTTCTCTTCATCGCTGTCCAGGCGTGTTTTCGCTTCTGAAAGGGCTTTTCTTATGTTCTTCGGTATGGTCGTATCATTGATGAGCATATCGACCATTTCGCTTATTTCTTTGATATCAATAGCCATAACATCACCTGATGGAAACATAAATCCAAAACCGGAACCGGCTGCAAGATGCAAAAACGGGCCCGGGGGGACATTCACCCGAAACCTTATCTATTAAACAAACACCGCTTAAAAAGGTTTCACCGGTTTGAACCCCCGGCCGTCAGCTTTCCTCGATATGAACAACGTTCAAACTTAGAAGGCTGCTGCGCTATCCACTTCAGGAAACAGTACCATCAGGCAAAGTTTCTGGCTGCGCCACGGGCCCGGACTCAGAACTAGTATTAGAATTAAATTAAAAAGGGGATTACTCTTCTTCCTCTTCTTCGTCCCACTCCTCTTCCTCGAAGTCGTCTTCTTCCCAGTCTTCTTCTTCGTCGATTCTTAGGGGCTTCATAGTCCACACCTGGTTTTGATGCTATAAGGCAGAAACCCTTTTAAACGTTTGTCCGATGGGCCCGCAGACATTATCTAAGGCGCACAGCCTCGAGGTTCGCCAATGCCCTTGATTCCTTCCTGTACATCATGCCAGCGGAACGGGCAAATTCTTCTGTTTTGCCCCAGTCGCCGTGCATGGTAATCACGCGTTCGGGCATGGGCCTGAGATTCTTCAGGTAGGCCATGAGCTGAGCCCTGTCGCTGTGGCCCGAGAAGCCTTCTGCAGTCTCGACGCGCATGGCAATGTTAAGCGCCTTCATCTTCCCATCATCTCCCAGGATGGGCACTTCTTTCATGCCCTGCTGGATCTTGCTCCCCAGGGAAAGGGCGCTCTGGTAGCCGACGAAAACGAGCGCATTCCTAGGATCGTCAGCCATGAGCTTGAGATATTCGTAGGACGGGCCGCCGCTAAGCATGCCTGATGGTGCAAGGATCACTGCGGGCTCTCCGCTGACGACTTCTTCCTTTGACATGCCTTTGGCGATCTTTATCATAGGTGATTCGAAGGGGCTCCGGTCTGAGAGTATACGTCGCTGGAGCTGTTCCCTCAGGTATTCCGGATAGGCAGTGTGTATGGCAGAGGCTTCCAGGACCATGCCGTCTATGTAGATAGGGATGTTGAAGCTGGGATCCCTTCTTGCCATCTCCTCAAGGACAAGCAGGATCTCCTGGGAACGGCCAACGGCGAAAACAGGGATGAGCACCTTCCCGCGCTTTGCGGCCGTTTCCTTTATTATGTCCATGAGCCTCTTCTCACTGTCAAACCGGTTTATCGATATGTCGTTGCGCCCTCCGTAGGTGCTCTCGATGAAAAGCGTTTCGAGCCTTGGGAACCGTGTGTTCGAAGGGTCGAAAAGCCTGGTGAAGCCGAACTTGATATCACCACTGTAAACCAGATTGTGGGCGCCTTCACCTATGTGAAGATGGACGCTGGCGCTGCCGAGTATATGGCCTGCGTTGTAGAGGGTCATTTTTATCTCTGGGGTTATGTCGACTACCTCTTCGTAGTCAACGGTTATGACGTTCCTGAGCTCTTTGTAAATGTCCTTCTTGGTGTATGGGGGGTCGATATTGAATGCTTTTTTGCAGAGGTTAAGGTAGTCCTGCTGGAGCAGCACCATGAAATCCCTTGTAGGGGGTGTGCAGTACACCGGACCATCATAGCCATAGGCGAAAAGATATGGCAGGAAGCCCATGTGGTCCATGTGACCATGGCTTATGACGACGGCATCTATATCTTCGAGTGAGAATCCGGCAAGGTTCAGGTAGGGATACGCTTTTGTCCCCTCACCAGTGGCCGGGTTTACGCCGCAATCTATGATCACCTTGCTGTTAGGAGTCTGCACAAGAAGGCAGGAACGACCGACTTCCCTGAAGCCTCCGAGCGCCATCACCCTTATCCAGTCGCTCGAAGGCGGCGGCTGGCAGATCTTCTTGCCAATGTTCACAAGGAACTTTTTCCTCTCACCGGCTTCCATCACCGAGATTTTCCTCACGCCTTCAAGGGTCGTGGAAGGCATAGTAGGCGACCTCAGCGCTATCGGCGCCCAGCCAGTGCGAAGCATGATCTCCTTTAGCGTGGAGCCGCCCTTGCCTATGACAAGGCCCGGCTTTATGGCCTCTATATGCACCTCACACATCTCAGGCACGAACACTATGCTCCTGACATCTGCCTCCTTGGGCACGAGGGTCGCTATGGTCTGCTTGGCTTCATCCACGCCCATCAGAGCCGAAGGGTCCACCCTGATTGTGACCTTCTTCTTCAAGGCGCTCGCAAGCTCTTTTATGAGCCGCTCATTTGAGTAGAAAGCCTTGATGTTCTTTATGTATATGACAGTGGAGAGTCCTTCAGGCTCGACCTTTGCGACCTCGCAGTCCGAAGGCATTATTTCGCTGATTTTCTTTACTATGTCCTTATAGTGCAATCAAAACACCTCAATAAGTTATATTAGGCAAAACACGGGATAAAGAGAAAAGACTAAAATTGGAAAAATTCAGGATCCGAGAATCCTTTTCACGTCTTCTTTTTCCATTCTCTTGAAGCCGAATTTGGTCACGACCACAAGATCTATCCTCTCGCCGCTTGCTGCGTCCCTCTTCATGGCTGCATTCACGGCTTTTGCTGCTATTGGAAGGTTATATGTTATGTCCTTGTCCTCGCTGTACATCTCCTCCAGTACACCAAAAGCGATTGGAGAGCCGCTTCCGGTAGAGGTCATCTTCTCCTCAGTAACGCCGCCCAGCATGTCTATGGAGAAAAGCCTGGGTCTGTCGTCTATGCCACCCATGAGGAGCTGGACGAAGAAGGGATAGAACTTGTATTGACCGAGTATGTTGGCCAGCAACGTCGCTGCGGCCTCTACGCTTATCGGCTTCTCATGCTTTAGCTCATAGAGCTTGACCTCTGCGGCCATCCAGCGTATGAGCGTCTGTGCATCGCCCACGCTGCCTGCGATGGTCATGGCGATCGTGTCGCTTATGGGATATATCTTGTCTATATCCTTGCTGGCTATGAAATAGCCCATGGTCGCTCTCCTGTCAGAAGCCAGGACGACTCCATCCTTGCAGACAAGGCCAACGGTCGTGGTACCGGTCTGTTTCGTTTCTTGCTTCGCGCTATCCATAAAATCACATCGGGAGGAATCCCAAGAACGAGTTATATCTTATCTACACAGCAGTGTTTTTAAATGTCTGCGTTTCCGTCTAAAATCAATGGCAAAACGATCAACGCAGAATAAGGGGCTTTCTAGCGCGCAGGCAGCTGAAGTGCTGAAGAGATACGGTCCGAACGAGCTGAAAGAAAAAAAGAAAGAATCGCTAGTGATAAAATTCTTGAGGCATTTCACGGATTTCCTCGTAGTTGTATTGCTGGCCGCGGCCATAATCGCCGCAGTCCTGGGCGAGATGCTGGATGCAGCCATGATATTCGTGATTGTGCTGATGCAGGCGGTGCTTGGTTTTGCCCAGGAATACAGGGCTGAGAAATCCTTCGAGGCTCTGCAGAAGATGGTTTCACGGAAGACCATGGCCCTTAGGGATGGTAAGGTCGTGGTCTTAGACGTACGCGAATTGGCGCCAGGAGATGTGGTGCTCGTTGAGGCAGGAGACCACGTACCCGCTGACGGAACTGTGATAGAATCGTTCAGTCTTGCGGCAGACGAGGCTGCACTGACAGGGGAAAGCATGCCGGTCGCAAAAAACACCACAAAAGAGAACAGGCTATATATGGGCACGGTTGTGGTAGCTGGCAAGGGCAGGTTCCTCGTGGAACAGACTGGCATGGCAACCAAGATGGGCAAAATATCCGAGATGGTTCAGAGCGCCGAGAAGGAGCAGACACCCATAGAAAAGGATCTTGAGAAGATGGGAAAACAGATCGGGGCAGGCGTGCTTGTGCTCTGCGCAATCATTTTCGTGGTTGGCGTGCTGGAAGGGTTCGAGCCTTTCGGCATGTTCCTGACCGCAGTCAGCCTTGCCGTCGCAGCCATCCCAGAAGGATTGCCCGCGGTTGTTGTGATAACTCTTGCCGTCGGCGTGCAGCGCATGTCGAAAAGGAATGCCATAGTGAGGAAACTCAAGTCGGTAGAAACGCTTGGGTGTGCTGACGTAATATGCACGGACAAGACCGGAACCCTCACCAAGAACGAGATGACGGTAAGGAAGGTGCTTCTCAGCGATGCGGTCGTAGACGTGGGTGGCGCGGGCTACGAGCCCAAAGGCGTGTTTTCCATTGATGGTCGTACGATGACTGAGCCGTCAGAAGAGCTCGGGCTGCTCATGAGGGTGGGCCTGCTCTGCAACAACTCCTATCTCCGCGAAGATGAGAAAAAGGGGTGGCAAATCATAGGAGACCCGACGGAAGGGTCGCTTCTTGTGCTCGGAGCCAAAGGGGGATTGTGGAGAGAGCGCCTGGATAGGGAGAACCCGCCAGTGGTCGAGTTCCCGTTTGAATCCGAAAGGAAGATGATGACCATCGTGCGCAAGGTGGGCAAAGGTAATATCGCATATGTCAAAGGAGCGCCAGAAGTTGTGCTGGCCGCATCCTCAAGGATAATGGGGAATGGAAAAATCCGCAAGATGACAAGCGAGGACAGGAAAGCGTTGGCCAAGAAAAATGACATGCTCACATCCAAGGGGCATAGGACGCTTGCACTGGCTTACCGTGAGCTCGACGGCGCCAAGTTCACGCAGAACTCGACTGAAGGGGATCTGGTGTTTGTTGGCATTGCAGGTATGATGGACAGCCCAAGGCCTGAAGTCAGGGGTGCGCTGGATCTCTGCAGAAGCGCGGGCATACGCGTGATAATGATAACAGGGGACCATCCACTCACGGCCAGGGCCATAGCAGAGGAGCTGGGCATAGGAAACGGAGAAGTGGTCACAGGCGACGAGCTGGACAAGATGGACCAGGCTGGTCTCCATGCAAGGGTTGAGAGGATATCCGTATATGCGCGGGTATCCCCTGCCCACAAGCTGCGCATAATTGAGGCGCTCAATTACAAAGGCCACGTTGTCGCCATGACTGGGGATGGAGTGAATGACGCGCCTGCCCTCAAGAAATCGGATATAGGCGTGGCCATGGGCATAACTGGCACGGAAGTGGCGAAAGAGAGCGCAGATATGGTCCTGACGGATGACAATTTCGCTACCATAGTGGCTGCCATAGAGGAAGGACGGGGGATATACGACAACATAAAAAAGACGCTCACCTATCTGCTCGCAGGCAACATGGCAGAGGTTGGTGTGATATTCTTCTCGATGATGATAGGATACCTCCTGCTCGGCCAGCATCTGCTACCGCTCATGGCCATACAGATACTATGGATAAACCTGGTGACAGACGGATTACCAGCCGTAGCGCTTGCCATAGATCCCATAGACAGGGGGGTCATGAAAAGGAAACCAAGGCAGATGGGCGAGAGCATATGGAAAGGCACAGGTTTGTTCATATTCGAGTCGCCTCTCATAGTCACTGCCGCGACGGTAGCAGCATTCCTTCTCATCGCCAGCCAGGGCGATCTTCTCATGGCGCAGAGCCTCGTTTTCACCCTGATGGTCATGTTCGAGAAGACTGAGGCTTTCTCCGCGCGTTCGCTTGATAGACCGGTATGGAAGGAGTTATTTGCCAATAAATGGCTGGTTTACACAACGGTGCTGACTCTTGCGCTCCACATGGCGATACTGTACCATCCAGTACTCAATGAGCTTTTCCACGTGAAACCCTTAGGCATAAATGAATGGGCCGTTGCCATAGGCCTTGCGCTATTCGTATTCCTCTACCTGGAAGTACGCAAGTGGATGATTTCAAATAAAAAGAAAAACGCTAATTTGTAGGCCGCTCCACTTTGAGCAGGGTTACCTGGAAATCCAACGTCTTGTTCGCCAGAGCGTGGTTGGAATCAAGTGTGTAGTTCTGGTCGGCTACTCCGATGACCTTGAACCGCTCAGTCTGGCCTGACACCGGACTGGTCAGCACATAGGAGTAGTTCTCCTGAAGCAGGAGCTCCATGGTGATGTTCTGGTCGTTTTTACCTACCACCTTGAACGGCAGCCTTTCCCCGGTTGTCGGATGGGAAAGCAGGTAGGTTTCGTTATCCGCAAGCATCAACTCCATGGTGGCTGTAAGGTTTGTCATGTTAACAACAGTCTGTGGGATGCCATTGAAGGTGAAGTTGCCTCCAGGGACGAGGATGTAGAACAGGGTGACGTCCGTGTCATTAAAGCTGTCTATGAAGACTGTGCCATAGGGAGTGGCGTAGCCTGCGCCCTTCGTTATGTTAAGTCCCTGCGATTCAAGGTAGGACCGGGGAACTGTTTCATAGAGGCTTTTTTCGTAGTAGCGGCTCATATTGTAGTATCTGTCCATGGTTATGACTTTCTGCGGATCATATGGCCCATAGCCTCTTTCAGGATCGACAGAGAACCTGAGCATCTCATTCACCTTCATCCCGATGACGTTCAGCACAAAGCCGTCTATGATTCCTTTGTTGAGCTCCACGGTGAAACTTAGCGGCTCGTATTTGCGCGCCGGGTTGTATATGCCGGATTCATTGGCCAACGTAGCATTATTCGTATCGAGCACCTTTCCGTCAACCCACAGGGTGTAGTTTACCCATACTTTGTCGCGGAAGTTA
>Ga0315268_10005809_pt1 | contig 13191 bp, 19 predicted proteins | sample C1_top_MG_FD_204535 | JGI IMG/M metagenome (GOLD analysis project Ga0315268, IMG submission 204535) | Sediment microbial communities from Yellowstone Lake, YNP, Wyoming, USA - C1_top | ecosystem: Environmental > Aquatic > Freshwater > Lake > Sediment | place: USA: Wyoming | collected 2017-08-01 | reverse complement strand
CTTAGCGGGGTTCCGGCACATTCTTAATGACCCGCGCCTCAAGGACCAGGCTTTTATTTTAGAAACTCCTAAAGACACTGATATCGCGGACAAACGCAACCTGGCTATCGTAAAAAAACTTATCAAGAAGAAAGATTGGCTCACAAAATTTTGATAATTAACAAAGATTATGGCAGAATATAATTTTAAAGAAATAGAAGAGAAGTGGCAGAAATATTGGGAAACTCAAAAGAGTTTCCGCGCTGAGATTTCTTCTTGCCCCAAGTATTACTGTTTAGAGATGTTTCCCTATCCTTCGGGGAAGATCCATATGGGCCATGTTCGCAATTATTCTATCGGCGATGTTTACAGCCGCTACAAATGGCTGCAGGGTTTTAATGTGCTCCATCCCATGGGGTTTGACGCCTTTGGACAGCCTGCGGAAAACGCCGCCATCAAAAATAAGACCAAGCCTGACGCCTGGACCCACAAATGCATTGAGTGGATGAAGATCGAGTTAAAAAAGATGGGTTTTTCTTATGACTGGAGCCGGGAAGTATCCACCTGCGACGCTCCTTATTACAAATGGAACCAGTGGATATTCTTAAAGATGTTTGAAAAGGGGCTGGCGTACAAGAAGGCTTCAGGAGTTAATTGGTGTCGGTCTTGCGCTACTACTTTAGCCAATGAGGAAGTCATTGATGGCGGCTGCTGGAGATGCCATGCTAAAGTAGAGCAGAAGGAATTGGAACAGTGGTATTTAAAGATTACTGAATATAAAGAAAAGCTGCTGGATGATTTAGCCCAACTTAAAGACTGGCCGGAGCGGGTTATTGCCATGCAGAATAATTGGATTGGCAAAAGCTCAGGCTGCGAGATTTATTTCCGGCGCAAGGATAATAACGAAGTGATCCCGGTATTTACCACTCGGGCGGATACCATTTTCGGTGCGACCTATATCGTGCTGGCGCCTGAGCATCCTTTGGTCCCGGAATTGATCAAAGGCCAGCCGCAGGAAAAAGAAGTTCGGGAATTTATCTTGAAAGTTAGTGGGGAAAGCAAAGTAGTACGCTCTTCCAGCGAGGTGAAGAAAGAAGGGAAGTTTAGCGGCTCTTACGCTATTAATCCGGTTAATAACGAAACAATCCCTATCTGGGTCGCGGATTATGTTTTGATGGAATACGGCACCGGGGCGATCATGGCCGTTCCTACTCATGACCAGAGAGACTTTTTGTTCGCTAAGGAACACGGGTTGCCTTTGCGCGTTGTAATTGCGCCTAAAGGTGTTGAATTGCGCGTTGAAGAAATGAAGGAAGCATATGAAGGGGTTGGATTACAAATAAATTCACTGCAGTTTAACGGCTTAACTAATGAAGAAGGAAAAAATAAGATCGCCGAGTGGATGGAAAAAACCGGGATTGGAAAAATTCAGACCCATTGGCGTTTACGCGATTGGTTGATCTCGCGGCAACGTTACTGGGGTACGCCTATTCCGATGATTTATTGCCAAGATTGCGGGATCGTCCCTGTGCCGTATGAGGACCTTCCGGTTGAACTGCCCCAAGACGCTCCTTTTACCGGAGAAGGAGGAAGCCCATTAGGTAAAGTTAAAGATTTTGTAGAATGCGTTTGCCCTAAATGCCAATCTCCAGCCCGCCGGGAAACCGATACTATGGCTACTTTTTTTGATTCTTCTTGGTATTTTTTAAGATATTGTTCACCCGAATTTGAATCCGGGCCTTTTGATGTCAAACAGGCCGAATATTGGATGCCGGTTAATCAATATATCGGGGGAATTGAACATGCTATTCTGCACTTATTATATTCGCGTTTCTTTACTAAGTTTTTTAGAGATCTTGGGATGATTGATTTTGCTGAGCCATTTACCAAACTTTTAACTCAAGGCATGGTTTTGAAAGACGGCGAGGTAATGTCTAAATCGCGGGGAAATATAGTTGACCCGGATTCCATGATTCAGAAATACGGAGCGGATACGCTGCGCCTATTTATGCTATTTGCCGCTCCTCCGGAAACTGAGCTAGAGTGGGATGATCGGGGTCTGGAAGGCGCGTTTAAATTCTTAAACCGGGTCTGGAGGATCCAGGATAATTTGAAAGAAAAAGCTGATCCGGTAATGCTTCGGGCTCTGCATAAAGCCATTAAGAAGATCAGCGCGGATGTTGAGGAATTCAAATTTAACACAGCTATTGCTTCAATGATGGAGCTGGTCAACGTTATTTATCAGTCCGGCGCGGATAAAGAAGTTTACTCCAAGTTAATTATTATGCTTAGCCCCATTGCTCCGCATTTTTGCGAAGAGATCTGGCAGAATCTGGGCAACAAAGAATCAATTTTCAAAGCAAGCTGGCCGAAATTCGATCCTCAGATGTTAGTTGAAGATACCGTGACCATAGTGGTCCAGGTTAACGGAAAAGTCCGCTCTAAACTTGACGTAGCTTTAAATCTGTCCGAAGCACAGCTTAAAGAAATGTGCCTAGCCGATGGGAAGCTCAAGCTCTGGATCGGCGTTAACCCCCTCAAGAAATTCATCGTAGTTCCCAACAAGATCATCAATATCGTAGTATAATCGCTCACTAGATTTTAACGGCTCTGTCTTGATTGTTTCTCGTAGCGCATTGCGTCCGCTTCGGGGTGTGCTGCGAAAACAGGTTATTACTCGGCCTGCTTCGCAGGCCTGCGTCATAATCCTATGTTTTCTCCGTACACCCCTAGCTGGGTTTCTTTTTGCTGCTTAAAGCTAGCCATCTTACTCGCTAAAATCTGAATTCGCTCAAGGTTTATTTAGCCACCCGCAAAATTCGAATATTCAATTATTTTACTTTCTTCACTTTAAACTAACCCCTACCATACCAAAAATATCCTGTTAGATTATTCCGGTTTTCGCGTCTATTAAGGTAAAAGGAGGGGGGATGTTGAATTTGACTCGGGAAGAAAAAAAGGTTATTTTATTTTTGGTTATTATGGCTTTATCAGGGGCGGGGATAAATTTTCTGACGAAGATATTTGCTCCGGTTCGCTCCATTGCTTGCGTTAATCCTAATTTGGGCAGGATCAACATTAATTCCGCGGATAAGCAAACTTTAAAACTTCTGCCTGGGATAGGCGATAAATTAGCGGAGCGTATTTTGGATTACCGCAGGCAAACCGGGAAATTTTATGAGTTGGAAGATTTAAAAAATGTTAAGGGTTTTAACAACCGCACCTTGGAAAGAACCAGAGATCTAATCGTAATTGAATAAAAAAATGAAAAGGCCGTTAGTCTGGGTGGTAATTCTGTTTTCTTTAGGGGTAATTGCAGCCAGTAAATTAAGGATTTCGCTATTCTGGCTTTATTTGGCGGACGGTTCTATTCTGCTGCTAGCAATTTTGTCGCTCAGAAGAAAACTCGTAGGGCTAATTTTCTTAGCTGTTTTAGTTTTTTTCTATGGTATAACCTGGTTAAAAAATTATACGGTTATCCCTGGATGCCATGTTAAACGGTTTCATTATACGAGCGGAGAAGTTTATTTATTGCGGGGTTGGGTTAATAGCGAATCCGAATATAAGGATAATAAAACTTTTTTTATTCCAAAGAGAGGAAATATCCACCAAAGATAAGAAGCAAATTTGCTGCGGAGAAATTCTGGTAATTATCCGGGACGAGCTAAAAGCTGAATACGGCCAAGAATTGACTTTAGCAGTTCAGCTGCAGCGCCCCTTCGGGGAATATTTACGCCGGCAGGGAATATACCTTATTGCACGAGTTAAAACCCGTGATTTTGTCCATTGGACAGGAAAAAATAAAGGATGGCCGATCAAAAGGCAGATTTTAAGGGTAAAAGCCAGGATTGAGTTAAAGTTTGAAAATAGCCTTACTCCGCTTTGCGCCGGGATTATCGAAGCTATGACTTTGGGAGAAGAAAGGAATATCCCGGCGGTAGTTTATAAAAATATGATTAAATCCGGGACTGTGCATATCTTACCGAGGCTATACACGAAAATGCCTTCAATTGCACTTTGAAACTACATTACCCAATGAAAGGCAATTGGTTAAGACGGGAACGAGCAGAAGGAATTATACAACAATCTATGTTGGTTTAACTCCTGATTTGGTCAAGAAATCGGCCAATTTGGCAAAGAAAGAGGAGAAAACAGAATCAGAAGTATTGAGAAAGATTCTTGATGCCTATTTCAAGGATATAGAAAAAAAGGGCCTGCCTTACGAGCCATTAAAGAAGTTTTCTCCTGTCGGCTTAAGGTTTTTACCCCGGACAATAACAAAAAGGCAGGATGAAAAACTAAGGGAGCTATGCGAGAGAACCGGCAGGAAAATATCTGAATTAGCAAGAGACGCCATTGAGAGGTTTGTTGAATAAATATAACTTCTATCTATTTCAAAAGGTAAAAGATGAAATACCCATTAGTAGGCTTATGTATTGCTTTCTGTTTAGGGATAATAACTGCGGCATCCTTTAAAATTTCATTCCTTGCCCTTTGTTTAGTTGTCTTTCTATTCTTAATACTTGGTATTATTTTCATAAAACAAAACAACGAATTTATTATTTTTATTCTATGCGCTGTGTTCTTTTTGGGTGCTGCGTTATTGAGAAATTCTCAAATCCTGCCTAAGTGCCATATAGCCAAATTAATTCCCTATAAAGCTGAGTCTGTTTCAGTGGTAGGCGTTATTGATAATGATCCTATCTACCAAGACAGAAATGTATCCTTTATCTTTAAGACAGAAAAAGTGGGAATAGGTGACTCTTGGCAGAAGGCCTGTGGTAAGATTTTGGTTAGGGTTTTTAAAAAAGAGGCATTTTCTTACGGAGACAGATTATTCTTAAGAGGAAATTTATATCGGCCATTTTCTTTCTCAAAAGGATTTGACTATAGGAATTACTTAAAACACCAGAATATCTACCTTATTTTTAGCCTAGGAAAAGATAGTGGCATTGTTAAGCAGTTGGAGAAAAATGCCGGTAATCCCATATTATCTTTTTCCTTTAAGATGAAGCACCGATTAAGGGAGGTAATTGTTAGAAACTTATCGTCTTTCTCAGCAGGCATAATGAACGCCCTTATCTTAGGAGATAGGCAGGATCTATCTCAGCATTTGTTGGATATTCTAATGAAATTAGGCACCATCCACATAATTGCAATCTCAGGATTTAATGTGGGTATTGTGGCTTTTGTAATTTTATTAATCTTAAAAATAATAAAAATTCCCAAGAAGCCGCGATATCTTCTTACAATATTGCTATTGATTGTTTACTGTATCCTAACCGGCTCAAGTGCTCCGGTGGTGCGTGCAACCGTTATGGCAACTATTTTTCTTTGCGCCTACTTTTTGGAGCGTGAGGTTGGTATCTACAATTCTCTTTCACTTGCGACATTAATAATATTGGCAGTTAACCCTTGGCAGCTTTTTGAGATCAGTTTCCAGCTTTCATTTTTGAGCGTGGTTTCCATTGTATGGCTTGCGCCCAAGATTAAATCCTTATTTCCCGAAAGGTTGGATAAAATACCACGGTTGCGCTTTCTAATCTTAACTTTTTCTGTATCAAGCGCTGCCTGGATTGGACTCATGCCTCTAATTGCCTTTTACTTCAAAACTTTCACAACTATTACCGTATTGGCTAATATGATTATTGTCCCTTATTCGGCTGTTATTACGACTACAGGGTTTAGTTTTGCGCTGATCGGCATGTTAATTCCTTCTTTGGCTCCAATATTTGCAGTAACTAACGAGTTACTCATTTTAATATTATTTAAGATTCACTCTTTCTTAATTACTATCCCTGGAGCGTATTTTAAATTACCCGAAATACCCTTTGTTTATGTCTTACTTTATTATGCCCTACTCATATCAGTACTAAATTTATGGTAGTGTCAAATAAATTGTGTAAATTCTTTTAAAGGTTTCTCTTGCCATTTAGAATTAAGACGGTTAAAGATTGCGTAAATAATCCTGCTGACGCTGTCGTAATTGGTAAAGCATCCCATGGGTCTGGTCCGGCGCCTGACTTCGCGGAACGACCGCTCGATTATGTTGGTGGTGCGAATCTGACGGCGGATAAATACACGGTGTTGTTCTTTGATAGGTATAGTCAAAAAGGATAATAGCTCATCCATATCATGTTCCAGGCATTCTACTGCCTTAGGAGTGACGTAATTCCAGCGTTTGCGAAGGTGTTTAAAGGCAGCTACGGCTTCTCTGTGGGTTGAAGCGTTATAAATCATACGCGCATCTGCCTTAAATGCTTTGATGTCAGTTTTTTTGAGGTATTTAGTGGCATTGCGCAATTTATGCACCCAGCAGCGCTGGTGTTTAGCGTGAGGGTATACGAGTTCAATGGCGCTGATGAATCCTTTTGACCCGTCGGTGACGATCATTTTAAGATTTTTACCTTCGAGGCCGCGCCTAAACAGGTCATTGAGGAATCCTTCGCAAGCAGATGTTGATTCGGCGTTAGCTATCCTAAAGGCGATTAATTCTTTTTTGCCGAAAATAGTAATACCATAGGCAACCAGGACAAGAATCTTTTTTGCCTTGAGGGATCCTTTAACCGAGATGGTAATTCCATCCAGGAATAAGAATTGATATTCGTCCAGCAGTTTACGTTGGTGGAACGCCATAACTAACGGATTAAGGCGTTTGGTGATACGGGAGACGGTAGAAGCTGAGATGGTGGTGCCAAGTACGGGTTTTAATGCTCCGGCAACATCCCTGGTGGATATCCCGCGCAGAAATACATTACAGACGACATCGTCTACGGTTTGTTGACGTCGTTGATACCGAGCAAATACGGATGGCCTAAACATTCCTCGTCTCGAACGGGGAACGGTGATTCGTTCAACAGTACCAAAGGTGGTTAAAAGATCACGGTAGTAATGTCCGTTGCGATAGTCTAAACGATTCTCTCCAGCTCTTTGATACGGTTGTGTTTGCATGTAGTTAACCATTTCTTCATCCAGGCTGACTTCGATTAAGTCTTTGACCAGATGGCGCAGATGGTGGTTAATGTCGACCCAGAAATCTTTTTGTTGGGTATCTTCAAATATTTCATTGACTCGAGCCCAACGGCGTCGTAAACTACCTTCAGCAGTAAAGTATTGCATAGGGCGTATCCTTTCTGGTTTAGGCAGGCATTGGCGTGTCCGGCCTGGGTTTGTGATAAACTATCCAAATAGAAAGATACGCCTTATTTTTATTCATGTAAAGCTAATTTACACACAATCGAGTATACTACCCGCCCGCTGAATTTAATTGACAAATCTTTTTTTGTATGTTACAGTATTACAATATTTGAATATTGTAAAATAAGGAAATAGAATGCAAGAGCTTGCCTATAAAATAAAAGCCGATTTCTTAAAAGCCTTAGCTCATCCTGCCCGTCTTCAGATTGTTGAGCTTCTTAAAAGTGGCGAAAAGAACGTAGGCAGTATTATAAAGTCTCTAAGTATACAGCAATCAAGCCTCTCGCGGCATCTTACGGTTTTAAGAGAAGCGGGGATATTGAAATCCAGGCAGCAGGGCACCGTTATCTACTATGATATCGAAGACCATGATATATTTCATGTATTGCGCCCCATAGCTGAGATGTTGCGCAAGAAGCTCAAGAAGACCGAAGCAGTGTTAAGCAGCATGGGTAAAGAAAAATAACGCTTTGAGAAGAAAGCGAGGCCCAAATAGGGAAAATAGCAGATACTGGGACCTTGGTGAGTTAAGAAGCAATGCTGAGCGAGAAGAATGGCTTATTTAATATAGATTAAACACCTCCAATACTACAGAAATTTGCAGTTTTCCCGCCAAGGTCTTTTTCATAAGCAAGTTTTCAATCAGGGCCATCTTTATCTTAATAATTTTATTTATAAGAGGTGCTAATATTTTATTTATTGAGGATAAGATAAAGATTATTATTGCCGGTGTTCTATGTGTGGCAAAGGATAAAGTTAAAAGCAGTACTTTGTTAGATAAAGATTTAGGGGCGGATTATTTTGATAAAGCGATCATCCAAATGAATTTGGAAGATGCATTTAATATTGTTGTTTCAGATAAAGACATAGCAGATAAAAATAAGGTCTCAGAGATTATTGATTACGTAAAGGCAAGGAAAAATGCTACAGTTTCTCGGTAGAAACATAACCAGCGACTTTGATTTGTTGAGGGTAAAGGTTCAGGCAATCAATTTTATGAAACCCATCAAATTCGACAATTCAGACCTTGAAAAATTAGCGGATTTAGTTTATGAATTAGCTAAGCAGTTAATTTTCAATGAGGCTGATGCGTACATATGCTTAAACTGTTACAAGCTGGAAAGGAAAAAAGGTTTAGAGATGTACGTATATAACAAAAATATGTCCCTAGAAAAAGCACAAGAAGCTTTAGATAATAACTGTAATCTGAGCAAAAAGGGCATTCCCTTGGATAAAAACTCAGGATTTTTGGATAAATTTGACTTAAAAAGAGAGTTAACATCAGGTATAGAGGTTAATATCCTCAAGTGGTCAAAACCATAGAAAAATCTGTAGCCAGAAGAAAAAAGCAGGACGGGTAACCTTTGAAGGCGATAAAGTAACCAGTAGCTTAAATTACAGCTTATGCACAAATTGCGGCCTTTGTATAAGCAATTGTCCGTAGAATGTTTTGATCTGGCAGGAGAAACCATTTAAAGAAAATAATAAAATAGATATTGTCCAGATTAGCGATTTGTCTAAATGTAGCGCCTGCGGTAGATGCGAAGAGATTTGTAAACATAGGGCAATAATTATGAAATAAAAGAGCATAAATTTGTGAGAAAAGAATCAAAGAGTAATTCTAAATTCACCTGCGAGTTGTGCCTTAAGAAGGCCGGTATGGTTATTAAAGAATACAGCACAGGGAAATGGTTATGTTATGACTGCTATTTTACTAAAGGAGCTTCTAAGGGCACAAAAGAAACTTTGTTAAAGGGTGAAACCAAAAATGTTTAAAGTTGATGATAAGGTAATTCATAATTTTTATGGCCTTTGTGAGATTGCCGCAATCGAAATGCAAGATACATATTATGGCAAGCAGGACTGTTATATTATCTATATGGACAAAACCAAGGTAATGATCCCTGTTTCTCATTCTGAGATGCTGCGTTACCCTATAACGAAGGAAAAAATCCCCGAAGTTTTAGAATTACTTGGTAAATTTGATGAATTGCCAGATGGCCTGCCTTATCAAGAACGCATAAAAGTATATAGTGAGAAGGTGCTAACTAACGATATTTTAAAGGCCGTCGAAGTGTTAAGAAACTTAGCTTTTTGGGATACTCTAGATAAATTGAAAGGCCCGGAAAAGAATCTGTTTGAACGTATCAATAAGATATTATCTGATGAAATTTCTTTTGTTCAAAATATCAGTAAACAGAAGGCACAGAGACTTGTCCATATCTGCCTAAAAAAGAATAAGGAGGTCGCGAAATGCCGCAGGAAATAAAATTGAGAGTAGGGGATGATGTAGATTGTGGTAACGGCATAACAGGCCAGATCGAAAAGATCAGAATTATATCCAGCGGGAAGTTTGTTGAAGAATGCGAATACGACGGTGACGGCCACGATTTAGTATTAACTTTGCGTAGTAATAATAATGTAACTAATTTTTGGGTTAAAAATACACGTATCCATAAAGTTCTGGAAGAAAAAAAGAGATAAAACAATGTCCCCTTTTATACGTACTATTCAGGGCGAAATTTTGAGTATTGATCATAACAAAAAACATTTTTCTTTGGCTATAGATGAAATTCTAAGTGGTGTAGCCCAGGATAAAAAGATAGATTTCCTGCTGGATCCTAATGTAAGAATTACGGATATTTCTAATCAGCAAATGAAACTCGTTGGTTTGAAAGCGGACGATAAGATAGAAGTTGGCTATACAAGGGATAAATCCCAAAGAATCGCCATATTTATAAAAATTATTAGCTGATAAATATGAAAGCCTTTGATTTAGGTATTGCCTGGGACAGGGAAGAGGATAACGAGTTTGTGGAAGGGTTAAATAATTATGCCCTTAAAGAGGGGTTAAGGCCTTATTTGCTACACGGGTATAATTTCTATGCCTCTTTAAAGGATATTAGCGAAGGCAATATTCATTTTCGCTCCTTTCTTAACCGGACCACAGAAGATGATCCCGTATTTAGCGGTTTGCCAGATTTCTTGAAACGGAAAGGCATTACTTTCATAAATCATCCGGATAAAGCCAAAGAATCTGGAGATAAATTCAAAATGCACTTGAAATTTAACAGCCACGATATACCTGTTCCCAAAACAGTCTTACTGGGATCGCAGGACGATAAGCAAAGCTCAGGATTAAAAATAAAATATGTTTCTAAACCATATGTGTTAAAGCCTGCCGTTGGTTCGTGTGGAAATGGCGTTAGTATAGATGTTCATTCTTGGGATGACGTAGTAGAAGTAAGGAAGCAGCATAAAGATATAAGGTATATTGCCCAAGAAAAAATTTCGCCTAAAAATTTAGAAAGTAAACTGGCATGGTTCCGAGTATTTTATTCTTGCGGTACGGTAACCCCTTGCTGGTGGGATCCAGTAACTCATGTATATGCCATATTAACTTTGAAGGAAGTTTATGCCTCAGGCTTATATGATATTTGGCATTTAACTAAAAGAATTAGCCGGATATGTTCATTAGCTTTTTTCTCGACAGATATAGTCATGAGGGATGATGGGAAATTGGTGATAGCCGACTATGTCAATGACCAACCTGATATGCGCAAGAAATCTAAATTCAGCGATGGCGTGCCCGATGAGATAGTAGCTATGGTTATACAAAATATACTGTCCTTTGTAAAAGAGAAGGCTAAATGAAAATGTCTTATAGATTTTTTGATGTAAAAGTATAGAAGGTTGACGTTGGAGCAAATAAATTAATGATAACACGAAAGCAGGCAAAGGAAGGCACGGTTATGTTTTTAGATATTAAAGTCGGTAATAGGGTAACCGTAGATTTTATGAAAATTAAAGATAGAGAATTTTTGGCAAAAGGGATAAGTGTTTTAAATTAGATGAACAAAAAAATCGAAATAATTAGTAACGTTTCTGTATTGGATATTGAATTAACCACTGGTAAGCTTACGATATGGCGTAAAAAACACGATCCTGAAAGAGCGGTTGATGTATTGACCACCTTTTTTGTTGCGAAAGGTGCCCCAGATTAAGGATGTTTATGGCCATGTTATGTCTCTTTCTAAGATCAAACCGAGCAGTAGTGTCATCGTTGATTATTTGAAAGAAAAAGATGGCAGATTTATTGCTTCAAATATTATAGTAACAGTCAAATCACAAGGAAGGAGGTGAGTGAGGATGGTTAAGGTAATGAAGTTCGCGTTAGTGTGTTTAGCAGTGGTTGGATTGGTGGGGGTGGCGGTGTCAGTTTTTGCTCAAGAAAAAGCGCAAACCGCACAGGTTACCTCAGTTTCAGGCGAAGTAGTTTCCGTAGACCTGGTAAAATCCGAAGTTGTGGTAAAACAACTTAAGGATGTGGTTGCCAGCACCTACGAGAATGCTACTTTTGCTGTAGCGTCTGAAACAAAAATCCAAAAAGGCGTTGCTGCCTTGAAACTTTCTGATTTGAAAGCAGGAGATAAGGTAACGGTGAAATCTATTGCTGACGCATCAGGAAAGCAAATGGTAGAAAGTATTGCTGTAGAAACTAAGGATGCAGCATTGGTTAAATAAAACAATAAAATAGTGGCGGCTATCGTAGTTATTTTATTAAGGTGCCGCCACTATTCCCTTAACAAAAATGAAATGGTTATTTTTCGTAATATTGATAGCTATATTGATAGTCCCAGTTATTTCCGGGATTAATTACTTGCGGAGAGATGGCTTAAAAATATTTAGGCATCCAACTAAAGAGGATATGAAGGAAGAGGAGTTAATAGGTTCGCGAGAAGTTAATGATTTTCGCATAGCCCAAATACAGCTGGCACTAAAAAATTTTGGTTACGATTCTGGCGTTATCGATGGCAATTTAGGAAAGAATACAAGGAAGGCACTTAAGGAATTCCAAATTGCTAAAGGCATCTTTCCAACAGGTAAGATTGACTCTCGAACCTATTTTGAGCTATTAGAAAATCCAAAGATGGAAACAAAGGAAAATAAAAGTACAGTTTTAGCTGAAAAACAAAAGGCTGATTTAGAATTCAAGAACGTTCTTCAAGAGAATACTGCATCCGAAGAAAATAAGACAATAGAAAATAGCAATCTTGTTAAGAAAAACAAAACTGACAACAGGGTAGGTTTAAAATATTCTCAATCAGTGTTGAAAAAACTGGGATTCTATAAAGGGAAAATTGACGGGATAGCAGGTAAAAATACGCGCTCGGCGATAAAAAAATATCAGAAAGCACACGGCCTTAAAGCCGATGGAATTTTAGGGAATAAGACAAAACTATGCTTGGCTAAGGAGGGATAAGAAATGAGATGGAGATGGTTTTTAATCCTACCATTAGTTTTATTGCTTACAGGCTGTTCTACAGTTTCCAGTAAAAGACTTAACAGTTTAGAAACAAAAGTTGGAGCATTAGAGGCAAAAGTTGATTCGGTTGAGCAAAGGCAGTCTGCTATAGAAGGGCAGACTGGCGAATCCCGGGAATCAGTAGGTTATTTAAAAGGCAAGGTGGATTCACGCGGCCCTTCTACCGTAGTTGTTACTGGTGCCCAGGGTAATGAAGGGTATCTCTATAATTCCAGCAAGAAGTCCTTAACCCATGAAGATATTCAGCTCGCCTTAAAGAATGCCGGTTTTTACAACGGAACTATTGATGGAAAAATTGGGAAAAATACCAAAAAGGCAATTAGGGAATTCCAAAAAACCAATGGTTTAAAAGCCGATGGTGTTGTCGGCCCAAAGACAAGGGATTTGCTTCTACAATCTTTAACACAAGAAACAAGATAAAAGTAGCTTAAAAAGGTTTCTCATGAATATTGCCCTCATTTCTAGTAAAGGAACGGATGGGAATAGCAGAAAGAAAATATGGCGATTGAAACGAAAGTGTTGACTAGGGAATACACAATTCAAATAGGTGATACGTTTTGGAAAATCGCTGAGAAAGAACTTGGTTCAGGCCCCCGTTGGACAAATATCTACTTCGCACAAAATCCAAGTAAAAGAGGTGAATGAAAATGGCAAGAAAGAAAAAAGCTCCAGTTACACCTGTGGCACCA
>Ga0315268_10005808_pt1 | contig 13193 bp, 11 predicted proteins | sample C1_top_MG_FD_204535 | JGI IMG/M metagenome (GOLD analysis project Ga0315268, IMG submission 204535) | Sediment microbial communities from Yellowstone Lake, YNP, Wyoming, USA - C1_top | ecosystem: Environmental > Aquatic > Freshwater > Lake > Sediment | place: USA: Wyoming | collected 2017-08-01 | reverse complement strand
AGAAATAGCCTTCAAAATTGCCGAAGAAATCGTTTACGGCAAGTTCGGGCACATGGAACCAGAACCTGCCGCAGAACAAGCAATTCGCACCGCCCTCGCCATCTTCACCGAGGGACTCACGGCAGCGCCGATACAAGGAGTGGCACAGGTGAAGATTAAAACTAACTTCGATCGGACCAAGTACCTTGCCATATACTTTGCAGGACCTATACGATCTGCTGGGGGAACAGACCAAGCCCTAACTCTTGTTGTTGGAGATTTTGTGCGCCGCCTGCTGGGGCTCGACCGGTACAAACCTGCAGCAGAAGAAATTTCCCGTTTCCGCGAGGAACTGAGATTATATGAACGTTCCGTGGGGCGCTTCCAATATCATGTTTCAGATGAAGAATTGAAAAAAGCGCTTGACTGGCTTCCTGTTGAGGTTACGGGCACGGAATCCGATCCCATAGAAGTTTCTTCCTTCAGAAACCTTCAACGAGTCGAGACCAACCGTGTCAGAGGCGGAGCCCTCAGGGTCGTAAACGACGGCATTGTAGGGCGAGCTCCCAAAGTTCTAACAATCATAGAAAAACTTGGTTTTCAAGGTTGGGACTGGCTCAGAGAGTTTCACAAAAAATCAGAAAAAAAATCCGCCGGATTCATGGATGATGTCATCGCTGGGCGCCCCATTTTTTCCTTTCCTTCCAGACGAGGCGGTTTCAGGTTAAGGTATGGTAGATCGCGAAACACTGGTCTTTCTGCAGTGGGGATTCATCCAGCAACCATGCTCGTAGCGGGAAATTTTCTCGCGGCTGGCACGCAAATGCGCTTAGAGCTTCCTGGAAAAGGCGGCATCACAGTGCCAGTGGATACTCTTGAGCCCCCTGTTGTTTCGTTGAAGGATGGCTCGGTTGTACGTGTTTCCCTTGAAAACTTTAATTGCATAAAAGATAAGATTGAGAAGATTCTGTTTTTAGGCGACATTCTGATCAGTTATGGCGATTTCCTTTACACCAGTAAAGCGCTTTCTCCTTCGGGCTACGTTGAAGAATGGTGGGTCAAAAACTTAAAAAAAGCGCTCACAGAAAAATTTGACGGAGATCTGGAAAAAGCCGCAGAAGCCGTCAAGATTTCACAGGCAAGACTAAAAGCTTTCTTAGACGAACCGTTTAGCAATAAGCCTGATGCTAAAGAAGCCATCATGTTATCTCTGCACTTTACTGTGCCTTTGCATCCTAATTTCACGTTTTTCTGGTCAAACCTACCGTCAGTTCAAGAGGTTGAGCTGCTCCAAAGGTGGCTGTCAACTTCTGAGGTGTTGCTTGAGGAGGGCGCTGCCCGCAAGATTGTTGGAGACTTTGAACCAAATGTAGCGCAGGCTTTGAGAAAAATCTTCGCGCCGCATAGGCTTTTGGATGGCAAGATTGCCCTTGAAGGCGAAGATGCGTGCGCCTTTGCTTTCTGTCTTGGTTATGGCACTTCTCGAGTGATTGAGGCTGCCCAAGCAGAGTCTGTGTTGAAGGCGGTTAGTTTGCTTTCTGGCGTAGAAGTCATGGATAAGGCGCCAACGTTTGTGGGTGCCCGTATGGGGCGCCCTGAAAAGGCGAAGAGGCGGGAGATGAAGCCTCTGGTTCATGTTCTGTTCCCAGTGAGTTTAGCTGGGGGTTCTCACAGAGACCTAGTGGACGCGGCAACGAAAGGACCAGTGTTCGTGGATGTTGCTAAGCGCAAGTGTCCTGTCTGCAAGACTTTTACCTTCAAGGTGAAGTGCAACGATTGCGGTTGCGAGACTGTTGTCGAAAAGAGTTGCCCGCGTTGTGGAAGGGCACTAAAAGAGACCAGCTGTCCAACGTGTAAAGCTGCTGCTGTGTCGTATCAAAGACAAGTGGTTAACTTTAAGGAACTGATTGATTGTGCATGTCGCGCGCTTGGCGCGCCTGCTCCTAAACTTCTAAAAGGCGTTAAAGGGTTAACGAATGAGGATAAAACTCCTGAAATTATCGAGAAAGGTATTTTGCGGGCAAAACACGATTTGTCGGTTTACAAGGATGGGACAATTCGCTTCGACGCCACTAACGCACCCTTGACGCATTTTAAGCCCGCCGAAGTCGGAGTTACAGTTGAAAGGCTTAGGCAACTTGGCTACTCTTATGACGTACTTGGTGCGCCTTTAACTGATTCCAGCCAAATCTGTGAACTAAAGATTCAAGACGTGGTCATTCCGAGAAAAGCAGTAGACTACTTCATGCAGGTCGCAAGCTTCATAGACGAACTTCTAACAAAAGTCTACCAGCTTCCAAGCTACTACAACGTCAAAAGTTCCAACGACATAGTTGGACACTTGATTATGGGCTTGGCTCCCCACACCTGCGTTGGCATCCTAGGTCGCATCGTCGGCTTCACGGAGCTTAATATTTGCTACGCACATCCCATATGGCACTCAGCCAAACGCCGAGACTGCGACGGCGACGAGGACACCATTATGCTGGCGTTAGACACGCTGCTGAACTTTTCCCGCAGGTACCTGCCCGCGCAGATAGGCGGCATCATGGATGCTCCTTTGCTGCTGATTCCGTTTGTGAACACTAAGGAAGTGCAGAGGCAAGCGCACGATTTTGACGTTGATGGGGCTTATCCTCTTGAATTTTACGAGAAAACTTTGGAAAGAGCCGAGGCTAAACAGGTCAGTTCCATAATGGACCTTGTTAGCCATCGGCTTGGAACCGAAGCACAGTTTGAAGGCTTTAACTTTACCACGCCTGTTTCAAACATAAACATGGGCAATTCAGAGAGTTCCTATAAGCAGTTTAAGTCGATGATTGAAAAACTGAACATGCAATTGGAGCTAGGCGAAAAAATCGACGCGGTAGACGTCAGACGAGTCGCCTTAAAAGTGTTGACAACCCATTTCATCCGAGACATTGCTGGCAACTTGCGCGCTTTCTCAACTCAGAGCTTCAGGTGCAAATCGTGCAACAAGCGTTTTCGCCGTTTACCTCTTCGCGGCAAGTGTCCCTTCTGTGGTGGACCATTGACTCTTACTGTTTACCGAGGCGGCATCGAAAAATATCTTGAAGCAGCCCAACAATTGATCGACAAGTATAATCTGCCCAAGTATTACACTCAGCGAATTGCGTTAATAAAAGACGAAATCACCTCCCTGTTCGATAACAAAAAGCCAAAACAGATCAGCCTTACAGACTTCGCTTAATCCTAAAGCTTTTCAACACAAACCACAAATCTATCCTTGGTGAGCCTTCATCAAAGAAACCTACCATCCGAACGCCTACCTAACACGTATAAAAAATGTGAAAAGGGGCCTCAAAGCCCGAACCAGAATACTGGATGTTCTAGACGAACGGTCGTCTGACGCGGGAACAATCGCAAAGGATACCTCGCTGTCATACAGCGTTGTAATGCATCATCTGCGGCGCCTAGAAACTGAGGGAACCGTTAACCGTAAAGGCAGAAGACCGTACTTTTGGCTGTCCACGGGCTTAGGACAGAAACGCCTGCCCAGCTAGAAGGTGCATTGACAGGGTGAATGTTGGCATTTTGGGCATTTGCCATTGTATTTGTTAATTGCTGCGCTTTCAAGGTCGATTCCAGTTACGTTAGCAAGAGACGCTAGCCACGCTATGACGTCCGCAAACTCTTTTTCAACAGCTTCTTTATCCTTTCCTTTAAGGGCTTCTCCTAGTTCTCCTAGTTCGCCCGCAAGCCAATCATACGTCCCTTTTACTCCGCGTTCAGAATCTCTGTGAAAGTACACGCGTTTCATCATTTTCTGGAACTCACGTATGTGCATGGCACTCACCTGTTTTAACTGTGCTATTTATGTTCCTTCAAAGTTAAAAATTGGGCGGTTTTGCGGGTTGCGCAATGACGGTCACGCCTTCCGTTCCCAGAGGACTGCTCTTTTGAAACCATCAATGATACATCGCGTGAATTGGCAAAATCCGATAATACTCTCGGTAACACGTCGCTATAATAATCACCTCCCGAATCGCTCTCCCCACTGCCCAAAGAAGACGCAACATTAATAATTCAGAAAAATTATAGGAGTATACTGCTTCAAATTAATAAAACAGGGAAAAAACGATGAGCAAGAAAAAGAAAGAAAGCAAAGGTCCAATGCCCGCGGCAAGTGCTGGGTTGCTGAGGTTTTTCGAGGAAGAAACAGAAGGCATTAAAATCAGACCAGAAATCCTCGTGGTGTTGGCGATAACCTTGGTGGTCCTCTCTGTTCTAGCCAAAGTGTTCTTCCCTGTCTAAGGTGTTTTTTAAGCACCATTTAGCGTCGTGGCGGATGCAAAACTTCTATTCTTTGAACTGAATTAAGGTGAAGGAATAACTCGCTTCTTTCTTCTCTGCTCGCAACCTGAGGTATGGGCTGAGCAATTGTTGACCTTAAAACAACAGCCTCGGCGTCTGAAAGCCAGATTCCAGAGGGGTCATGGGTCACAGCCACTAGCGTACCTTCAAAACCGTAGGCTGGGTCGAGAATAACCCTGATTTTCTTGCCCAAGTTTTTTTCGAGCATGTGAAATATGGAAAGAGGGAATTCTTGCTCTGGCATAGACTTCGCAAATCATTATAATTAGCATTCTACAGATAAAACAATTGCCCCCATAAAGCGTGATAAGTCCATGGCGCCTCTGCCGACGCAACATGCTGTGTTACTTTGCTATTTGATTAGTTCATGTTAAAATCTCCCTCCACCTTTTCATAAAGTTATTGGAGAACATGTCTTAACGGTCACAAAGAATACTTCCCTAACTTAGCTAGACTTTAATAGGCATATTTTATTTCATAAAGAACCCAACTTGAGATGGTGGCTGTGGCGACTGATAACTCACTGAATCAATCTATGAACAGTGCACTGAAGCATTACTCGTCCCTGTTCTTTCTTCCACCATTCAGAAGGGCCCTCGTCACTACGGCTGTGCTCTGCATAGGCGTAGTGGGGCTTTCCACATTTGCTTTTTTCCCTTCCGTTGGATTGGTTAACAGTCTATTCCTCGGCATTTCCCTTTTTGTCCTGTCTCTCCTCTTTGATTACGTCGTAAGCAGTATAGTTCTTAGGCGCGACCCCATTTTTGTTCTAAGAAGGACAGTGGCGCTTTCTCTCTTCTGTTGGATTCTTTGGCTGTTTTTCATTATTCTCGGGGTTGTCTTTGGAGCTGCATTCGGTTCGCCGTGGTGGTGGATTAAACTTTGCCTTTTAGGTTTTTCCGCCGTGTTGACTCTTCGTGCGGTTGTTTTCCTCTCAACGTCATCCGCTGGGTCGATGCGGGGCTTAGTTGCTGCGTTGCTTCAGCCTTTACCTTGCATAGTTCCGTTTATGGTTTTTTGGGCGGGATTTGGCAGTCTCCTTCCGATTTTGCCCTTTCTGGCTATTTCGCCTATAGCGGGTTGCGCTTCAGCTTTCCTGTTTGTTCTCCTCATAGACCGCTTGGGACGACGAATGTATGACATACCTTCTATGTCTATTTTCAAAGCGTTCATGCTCAACTGGGTTGCCGCCCTCAACGGGCCCTTTGAAGAGTTTCTCGAAAAACTGGGCGAAAATGAGGATGTGGAAGTGTCTTTTTTGAAATTCGATTCTTCTAAGCCTAAGGCGGCGATTATCGTTCCTCTAGTTCATCCGGGTCCTTTCAAGAACATTGGCAGCAGTCTTCTGCCGTCTATGCTCAAGCGCGAATTTGAAACAAAGTTTGGCTGTGTTGCCTGTGTTCCACTTGGAATTCTCGGTCATGAGCTTGACTTAGCTTCGCAAATTCAAAACCACAAGATAATCGATCATGTAATAACCTCAGCAAACTTCGCAGCGACTGCTGATAATGCGACGCCCTTCGTTAAAGTCACGGATGGCTTCGTTACTGCTTCCTGCCAAGTTTTTGGGAAAACTGCCTTCCTCTCTTTTACACTTGCCCCCAAGACCACTGAAGATTTGCCGCAGGAATTAGGGCGCATTGTTCGTGAAGAGGCAGAAAAACTCGGACTTGACTGCGCCATCGTGGTCAATGCCCATAACAGCATTGATGACATAGTGGAAATAGACGAATCTTTAGGCAAGTTGCGAGTTGTGGCTTCCAACTGTCTCAAAAAAGCTGTTTCTCTGCCTTCTACTCCCTTTGAGGTGGGTGCCGCCACCGTTTTCCCTAAAGAGTTCAGTCTCAAAGACGGCATGGGTCCCGGCGGAATCACTGCGATCGTGGTTAAGGTGGCTGAACAAAACTTTTTCTACGTTGTAATCGACGGAAATAACATGATCTCTGGATTGCGTGAAGAAATCCTTTCAGCTATAGATTCTACAGGTTTTTCTGAAGGCGAAGTTTTCACAACCGACACGCACGCGGTAAGTGCCGTGATCTTGGGACGCCGTGGCTATCACCCTGTCGGGGAAGCAATGAACCATGAGACGCTGATTGGCTACATCAAAGAGGCCTTAAAGGCGGCAGTTGCCACCTTGGAAAGTTGTAAGGCTGGATGCGTAAGTACTGTTGTCCCTAAGGTCAGGGTCATCGGAAAAGCTCGTATAGAATCGTTATCAATGCTTGTGGATAAGGCTCTTCAAAAGGCGAAGCAAGTAGTTGTCCCGATTTTCGGGTTTGAGGGGCTATTCTTGATGTTGCTGCTGGCGGTTCTGTAAGCACGGTAAAGGTTAATATGTTGTCCTTGAATAGTCGCTATTCTCCGAAGTGAAGCAAAATGAACGCTTATCCCAAAATGGTGGTTTCTCCCCCCGGTCCCAAGGCTAGAGACTTCTTGAAGAAAGATGAAAGATTCATTTCGCCTTCGTACGTAAGGTACTACCCGCTTGTTGTCGAGTCAGCGGACGGTTGCGTTGTGAAGGATGTTGACGGAAACGAGTACATAGACCTCAACGCGGGCATAGCGTGCATGAACGTGGGTCATAATCACCCTAAAGTGGTAAGCGCCATAAAAAGTCAGTGTGACCGTTTTCTGCACTATTCTAACACAGACTTCTACTACAAAGAAGTAATTAACCTCGCAGAAAAACTGGCTGAGATAACTCCTGGCAAATTCGAAAAGAAAACGTACTTCGGCAACAGCGGCACCGAAGCGGTTGAGGCTGCCATCAAACTTGCCAAGTGGCACACTCGCAAGCAATTGTTCATAGGTTTCATCAGCGCTTTTCACGGGCGCACCATGGGCGCTTTGTCATTTACTGCTAGTAAACCCGCTCAAAGGCGTCACTTCTTTCCCTTAATGCCCGGCGTAGTTCACGTGCCCTATGCCTATTGCTACCGCTGTCCTTTCAACCTGACTTATCCAGAATGTCACTACTGGTGCGTAGACTTCATTGATGAGTATGTTCTGCAGAAGTACGCGCCGCCAGAAGACGTTGCAGCGATGCTTTTCGAGCCGATTCAAGGCGAGGGCGGTTACGTAGTTCCTCCGCCAGAATACTTTCAGAGGCTGAAGAAACTCGCAGACAAGTACGGTCTCTTAATTATCGATGATGAAGTGCAATCTGGCATCGGCAGGACTGGTAAATGGTTTGCCATCGAGCACTGGAACGTTGAACCAGACATCATTTGTAGCGCAAAAGCGTTGGCTTCTGGGTTGCCGATAGGTGCGACTGTTGCTAGAGCGAAGATTATGGATTGGACTGGGGGTTCTCATGCGAGCACTTTCGGCGGGAACCCTCTGTCATGCGCCGCTGCGGCTGCAGTCCTAGAAATCATAAAGGAGGAAAAGCTGCTTGAAAACGCCAACAAGCAAGGCGCTTACGCTCTGAAAAGGCTTGAGGAATTGAAGGAACGAAGCGACATCGTTGGCGATGTTCGAGGGAAAGGCTTGATGATTGGCGTGGAACTGGTTGAAGATAAGGAAAGCAAAAAACCAGCCGCTCAGAAAGCAGCTGAAGTGATAACGCGCTCGTGGAAGCGTGGAGTAGCCATCGTAACCTGTGGCGCTTCAACGATTAGGGTAGTGCCGCCGCTCACGATCAAGAGCGAAATGTTGGACACAGCGTTGGACATTGTTGAAGACACTATAGACGAAGTTGCGAAAGAAGCAAAAGCAACATAAACGGGAAGGTAAGCTCAAAGTAGTGCGCGCAAGATTATTTAAACCGGTCAAAGTAGTTTCTTGGTATTTGTAACGTAGGAGATGAGTGCGGTGAGCAGTCGAAAGCAGCTGGAAATGTTATTCTCTAAGCATGGCTTGCAGGATTTCAAGTGGGTTGAGCCGCGGAACATCGCGATTTCTCTGTGGGTAAGAATGAAATGCATGTTCGGCTGCAAGGAATACGGAAAAAACACTTGCTGTCCGCCAAACACACCTTCTGTCCAAGACTGCAGAAGCTTTTTTAGCGAATATAGTGAAGGCGTTGTCTTTCGTTTTGAAAAGAAATTTGAGCAGCCAGAGCAGCGGCACGAATGGACGAAGGGTATCAATGAAAAGCTTCTGAGTTTGGAACGTGAGGTTTTCTTGGCAGGTAATCCAAAGTGTTCTTGCTCTTCGTGGACTCATGTAACGTCTGCACAAACTGCGCAGCGGAAAGGGCTAAATGTAACAACAAAAGGTCTGCACGTCCAACTCCCGAGGCAATGGCTGTTGACGTTTTCTCAACTGTAAAGGCTCTTGACTACCCTATCAAGGTACTGCGGGACTATTCGGAAGCAATGAACAGATACGGTTTCCTCCTAGTAAAATAGTTAATCCTTTCCCAGATACTTGGAAATACAAAATGAAAGAGTGCGCTTTTTAGAAATCGCTTGGCTTAGCTATTACTTCCTTTATTTTTAAATTGAAAAATCTCGCCGCATTAGCGGGTTTAATTCGCAAAGCGGTGTCCGCGCCTTTTCCCGTGCCCGCAATCGCAACCACATCCTCGTCTGCAGGAATCAACCCTGCATCAGCGGCCATCAGCGTTATTTCCACGCATACTTTTGTTCCTTCACCCATGAGTCTGAGCGTGTTAGCGATCAGCTCCAACGGTTCCAGTGTGCCGAAATTCTTACGAATCGCTCTCTCCGCGCTGCTCAAGGCGTGGATTCCCGTGAAAATTTTCGCCCCATTAGCCAGTATCTCTTTTTTGAGGTTCTCTTTCAACTCGGATTTTCCTGATTCTTGAAATCCGTGGAAGTGAGTCACTATGACTGTGTTGTTGCCTTTGAAGGCTTTAGCTGCTTTCGCTCCTGTTTCGCCAGAGGCTGAGGCAACGATAACATTTTTGATCTTTTCTTTGTTGATGTATTCTTTAACGATTTTTAATACGGCATCGGTGTTCTGCTCGCCTGCCGCTTTAAAATAAACCGTGCTTTTCTTAAGCGCTTCCATAGTGTTTCCTCCAAGTTTCTTAATTTATGCTTTTCAGGCTTTTAGCTGTTTTCCGAGGTTTCCTTTTCAAGTCTGTGCCGCAGACTGTGCATTTCGTAGCGCTGTAGTTGGCAGGGTATTCTCTGTGGCATGCTGGGCAATATCTAATCCACTCCAGAAGACGGCGGATGCCAAAGGTCGCGAGAGATGCAAATTCTATCCCCATCTGGGTGGCAACGTTCTGTATTGAATAGTCATCCGTGACTACTTGAGGATTGTAACCTGCTGCTTTGAGTTCTAAAGCTAAAGCCAAGATTTGCATGTCGGTTTCTGACAAGAAAAAAGAGTCGCCGACCTTGGTTGCAGATGCTTTCACTCTGTTCAAGAATTCTTCGGAAGGCTCCTTAACTTTTAGTTTTCCGTTCTCCACCGCTGTTTTGAATCGCACCCACGTCATAGAGTTTGTCCTTATCTCTTCTTCCACATTTGGCACAGTGACTTGTTCTTCGTTCACGGAAAAAGGGTCAAATCCAGCTAAGAAGGCAGATGTGTCTAACACCCTGACTCGCTTATCTGGGTTGTTTCTCTGGATTTTTCATCCCATTCCCTTAAACAGCAACCTGCTGCGCAATCGATTGTAGAAATCATCCTTAAACCTGATGAATGAAGTTACATTCTTGGAGCGCGTGACGGTCAAAGCGGGGTTTTCTGTCGTTAAAAGTTGGCGGTAGTTTCCGTCAATTAGAACAAGCACTTCCTTCGGTCTAATGGCTTTAATCGTGACTTTGGAATCGGCTGGAAAAACAAGTGAATCGAACACCGTTAAGGAGCAGATTGGGGTCAAAACGAACGCATCTACTTCCGGATCTAAAACTGGGCCTCCTGCGGAGAGCGAATAGCCAGTGGAGCCCGTTTGCGTTGATACTATTAGCCCGTCTGCTTGGCACTTCAGAATGGGCTTTTCATTTTTGCTTATCTGCGTGTAGAGTATCTTTGAGGGTTCTCCAGCAGAAATAACGATGTCATTTAAAGCGTCTGGGATTGCTCCTTCACAAGTTGACACTGCAAGCTTGGCGCATTTTTCAATCTTGAACTCACCTTTTAGGCATCTGTCGACTGCCGCGTATGCGTCTTTCGGCTCAACTTCAGTAAGAAAGCCTCGGACACCCATGTTGATGGCTAATATTGGCGGTTCAGGTTTAGGGATGGTAACGCAGGTTCTCAGGATGGTTCCGTCTCCGCCTATGGTTATTATGAAATCTGTTTTCATTTTTGCTAGAGGAATCGTTTTTTCTTGAGCGCTCACTTTCCCCGCGAGAGTATCCTCCAAGTAAACCTCCAAGTCTTTGTTTCTAAGATACTCTGCCAATTCCTCAGCGAGTCTTAGCGCTTGTTTCTTGTCGTAGCGGGCGACTATTCCGACGCTTTTAAACATCATTTCCTCCATTCAGGTAAATAGCGCTACCTTAAGCTATATATGGGTGTTGTTCAGAATTGCATTGAACAGATTGCACCGTTGGTGAGCGCATGACCAAACCAATTGATGTTGGAAGTTTACGTGTGGGCGGCTACATGATCATCGACAACGAACCTTGCCACATAGTGGACATAGCCAAGTCGAAACCTGGAAAACACGGCTCAGCCAAAGCGCGCATAGTCGCCATAGGCGTCTTCGACGGTCAAAAGAGGCAGTTCGTCAAACCCGTTGACCTCAACGCCGAAGTCCCAATAATCGATAAGAGACCTGGTCAAGTGTTCGCCGTCAACCCTAGTGGCGTCCAAATCATGGATCTGGAGACATTCGAGTACTTAGATGCTCCTTTTCCACAAGAGGCGGATTTGAAAGATAAGCTTGTTGCTGGTGCCGAGATTGAGTACTGGCGAATACTAGGAAGAATCAAAATCGTCAGGGTGAAATAGTCGCGCGATTAATCATTCTGTGGTTTTCTTTTGCTTACTTATCTGAGAGCTTGTTTCTCGCGGCACACGCTTAGCTCCACCAGTGCCAGCCGAGTTTTTTTGAAGCTGACATAAAGAACTAAAAGGATTATTCCCCAGCTTAATGGGATACATGCTACTTTGAGTATCGGCTCACTTAGGTACGTGTAGCCGGCGCATGTGCTCATAGTGCACAAGCCTAAGAGCAACAGGACGAATACGAGCAGGTGTATCGCACGTTCTATAGTCACAGGCTTTCACTCTTGTAGTATTGGTTAGAGTTACGGTTGTGTTGGTAAAAGATTTTCCGTCAAAGTTTATTTTCTCGTCTGGCGCTGTATACTTTGGAGCCAATGATGCGTGAAGAGCCGTCTGAATTGTGACGAGATTTTTGATGGGGCTGAGGCTTCAAATTGTATTCTATTAAAATCTGGTCCTCACTTCTCTTAAAGGTCTGGAATAGACTGCGCGTTTTGCTGCAATATATATTTAAAGGCGCTGAGGATGTTTTAGGTTTGGAGACGATAGATGGCTTTAGATCGCTTGGGCTCCTCGCTTTACGATGCACTGAAAAAGGTTTTCAGAGCCTCCGTTGTGGACGAGGCTACAGTTAAAGAACTCGTACGGGACATACAAAGAGCGCTACTCCAAGCCGACGTTAACGTTCAACTCGTCCTCAACATATCCAAACAAATAGAGGAAAGAGCCCTAAAAGAAAACGTTCCGCCAGGCATCTCAAGACGCGAGCACGTGATAAAAGTTGTTTACGAAGAATTAACACGCTTCGTGGGTGAAAAACCAGTTCCCATCAAAATGGAGCCTGGGAAAAAACGGATCATCATGCTCGTCGGCATCCAAGGCTCGGGAAAAACCACCGCCGCAGCCAAACTCGCACGGTACTTCCAGAAGAGGGGACTCAAGCCAGCTTTGATATGCGCGGACACTTATCGCCCTGGCGCGTACGCGCAACTTCAACAGTTAGCAAACCGAATAAACGTTCCCATTTACGGCGATTTAAAGGCTAAAGACCCCGTTAAGGTGGTTTTCGAAGGGTTAAAACAGTTCAGCGACAAGGATTTAGTAATTGTTGACACTGCTGGACGCCACAAAGAGGAGCAAGAACTAATCAAGGAAATGAAGACCCTTGAAAGAAGCATCAAACCCGACGAGGTCATGATGGTAATTGACGGAACCATCGGGCAACAAGCGCTGAACCAAGCGAAAACCTTTCATGAAGCAACACCCATAGGCGCCATTCTCGTGACTAAACTGGACGGGTCTGCCCGAGGCGGAGGCGCTCTCTCCGCAGTTGCAGCCACAGGCGCGCCCATAAAATTCATAGGCACAGGCGAGAAAACTGAAGACATTGAACCCTTCATCCCCTCCCGCTTTGTGGGGCGCCTCTTAGGCATGGGCGACTTGGAAACTCTCCTCGAAAAAGTTCATGACGCAGAAATAAAAGTTCCCACCAAGAAAGCTAAAGCGATTCTCAGCGGAAACTTCACTCTGACAGACATGTACGAGCAATTCGAAGCCATGAAAGGCATGGGTCCATTCAGGAAAATCCTCAAGATGCTTCCAGGAATGTCTTACGACGTGCCCGAAGAAATGCTGAACACGGCTGAAGACCGCCTTGAAAAATGGCGCGTAATAATCCAGTCCATGCGACCTGAGGAGAAGGAGAACCCTAAACTCTTTAACTCCTCACGGGCAAGACGCGTTGCACGCGGTTCTGGAACAAGCGAAAAGGACGTTAAAGACCTCCTAAAACAGTATGTACTGATGCGCAAAATGCTAAAGACGTTCAAACGGAAGAAGAAACTGCCTTTCATGGGCAAAGGACTGCCAACAAACTTCAAGTAGGCTCTCCTTATGGCTGTCTTTGAAAATGCGTTGGAAATGCTTGAAAAGTACCCCTTATGCGATAACTGCCTCGGAAGACAATTCGCGCTGCTCGGGCACACCATAGAAAACGTAGACCG
>Ga0315268_10005807_pt1 | contig 13194 bp, 8 predicted proteins | sample C1_top_MG_FD_204535 | JGI IMG/M metagenome (GOLD analysis project Ga0315268, IMG submission 204535) | Sediment microbial communities from Yellowstone Lake, YNP, Wyoming, USA - C1_top | ecosystem: Environmental > Aquatic > Freshwater > Lake > Sediment | place: USA: Wyoming | collected 2017-08-01 | reverse complement strand
TCTATTCATATTCAATCCTCTGGTAAGGAAACGCTAAATTCCCGGGATAGGATTTCCAGGTCATCGACCTGCGGGCCGTCTCGAGATGCGCGGAGACCGCATCCTTGGACTTCTGCTCCAGGAGTTTGGTCCGGATGGAGGGAGCGGCTTCTTCGGGGGTCAGCAGATGCGCCTCTAATTTCTTATCCAGCCGGAAAATATGATAGCCGTACGTTGACTCGACGACCCGGCTGAACTCGCCTTCCTTCAGGCTAAAGATGACCTTTTCAAGCTCCACCGGGAGCTGGCCGGCCTTGAAAACACCCATGACCCCGCCCTTCGAAGCTTCGGGTCCGGCCGATTGGACCTTGGCGATTTTCCGGAATTCTTCCTCCGAGGCATTCTTCAACTTGTTCAGCACATCGCTGGCCAGTCCTTCGGAGGCAAGCAGGATTTGGCTCACTTGGACGCGCTCCGGCTGCAGGAATTCGCCTTTGTGCTGTTCATAGTAATCGGCGACTTCCTTGTCATCGACGGCCAGGCTCGTGAGAAACAGAGAAAGGTATTTCTCGACGAGCAGGTTTTCGACAAGCGCCGGGGCGTCCGAGTCCAGGGCCGGTTCCTCCCCCGTGTCCGTCCGAAGCGCATTTTTGAGCCTGGCCAGGCAGGCCGATTTTTCCTCGTCGCTGAGACTGACCCCTTCGTCCTGGGCCTTCTTCAAAAGGATTTTTTCATCGACGAATTCATCGAAGAGACGGCTGAGCGCGGCCGCCGTCAGGGAATCGAGAGAATTTCCGACGGAATTTTTCAGGTATTTGAAGAAGTCACCGTTGGTATAGGTCGTCCCTTCCACTTCGAGAATCGTCTCGGCCTGCTTTTCTTGATCGTCAAGCCGGATAGCGGCACCTTCAGCCGAGGGCGGAGGGTTCTGGCGTCGGCAATAGAGGGAAAACAAGACAGATAGGGCGGCCAAGAGGGGAATGAGCCGCGATCGCTTCTCTTTAAGGCTTCTCATCTTTTTTAGATTCAATCCATTATATTATATCCGTATAACTCCTTCAAGACGGTGATCGTTTCACTGAGAAGCTCTCCTTCCCGTCCTGAATGAACCTCGAGGTTCAAGACACCCTGGGGCGTCAGCGTCCCTCGATACCGGTTCAGGAGTTTCGTCATCCTCGTTAACTGCACATCAGTGGAAGGCAGGAATTTAAATACAATCTTGTGACCGACCCTGTCGATGGCCTTGATTTTCAATTTCTGGGCCAGGAATTTGATTTGCCCATAATCAAGAAGGTTCCGGACACCCAGCGGAAGGGGGCCGAAGCGGTCCGCGATTTCATCCTGGATGGAACGGACCTCCTCCATGCTCTCCACCGAAGAGACGCGTTTGTAGAGGTTGAGCCTGAGGTTGATTTGGGGCAGATAATCTTCCGGAATCTGGATATCCACTTTCAAGTTGATCTCGCTCTTTACCTCCTCGATTTTCTCGCCCTTGAGCTCGCGGATAGCCTGCTCCAGGAGATGAATGAAATAGTCGAAGCCGACGGCCTCCATATTGCCGTGCTGTCTCTCGCCGAAGACATTGCCCGCCCCGCGGATCTCAAGGTCCTTGACAGCCAGCCTGAATCCCGACCCGAGTTCACTGAATTCCTTGAGGGCTTCCAGCCGCTTTTTAGCCAGGGTCGTCAGCTCGCTGAACGGCGGGACGAGAAAATAAGCGAAAGCCTGGCGCGAAGAGCGGCCGACCCGCCCGCGCAGCTGGTAGAGCTGGGCCAGCCCGAAATGGTCCGCCCGGTGGACGATTAACGTATTGACCAGGGGGATATCGATCCCGTTTTCAATAATCGTCGTCGAAACCATGATGTTGTATTTCCGGTCTATGAAGTCGATCATCCTTTTCTCAAGGGCCGCCGCCCGCATCTGCCCGTGGATGGTGACGACCTTAGCCTCCGGCACCCATTTTTCGATGAGCGAAGCCATGTGCTCCATGTCCTCGATCTTGTTGAAAATATAATAGACCTGGCCGCCGCGGGCGAGCTCCTGCTTGATCGCCGAGGCGATGAGCTTGGGGCTGAATGTCGTCACGACGGTGTGGACGGCCAGTCTGTCCCGGGGAGGCGTCTCGATCAGGCTGATGTCGCGGAGCCCGGACAGGGAAAGATTGAGAGTCCGCGGAATGGGTGTCGCGGTCAGGGTCAGAACATCGATGTTGGCTTTGATCTGTTGGATGCGCTCCTTGTGCTTGACTCCGAACCTCTGCTCCTCGTCGATGACGAGAAGCCCCAGGTCCTGGAACTCGACATCCTTGGAGAGAAGCCGGTGCGTGCCGATGATGATATCCACCTGGCCTTTTTTCAGGTCGGCGACGATTTTTTTCTGTTCGTTTTTCGATTGAAGCCGCGTCAGGGCCTCGACCCGGACTGGAAAGAGTATCAACCGGCTGAGAAACGTCTTCAGGTGCTGACTGGCCAGGACCGTGGTTGGGCACAGCACCGCGACCTGCTTTCCATCCATCACGGCCTTGAAGGCCGCCCGCATGGCCACCTCAGTCTTGCCGTAGCCGACGTCGCCGCAGAGCAGCCTGTCCATAGGCGCCTCGGCCTCCATGTCGTCTTTAATCTCCCGGATCGACCTCAGTTGATCTTCGGTTTCCTCATACTCGAATGTCTTTTCGAACTCTGTCTGCCAGTTGCCCTCGAGGCTGAAAGCGAATCCGCTCATGGCTTTCCGGCGGGCGTACAATTCCAGCAGTTCTTTGGCCAATTTCTCGACAGCCTTCTTGGTCCGCTCTTTTGTCTTTTGCCAGGAATTCGTCCCCAGCTTATCGAGCGGCGGTGCGGCCGCCCCGACTTGAGTGTATTTCTGGACAAGGTTCAAATCTTCGACGGGAACATAGAGCTTGTCCTCGTCTTTATAATGGAGTTCGATGAACTCCCGGGTTTTATCCTCCACGTCCATCCGAAGAAGCCCTTGAAAAAGCCCGATGCCGTAGTCCGCATGGACGATGAGATCGCCGGCTTTGAGATCCTGGAACTGGGTGATGGAGGGCCGCGGCGAGGGCCGGCTGATAATCACCCGCTCCTCGGTAATGATGTCGGTCTCCGAAAAAAACGAGATTCTTTCGCGCGGAAAGCTGAATCCCTGACTGAGATCCCCGAGGCAGAGAATGATCTCTCCGCCCTTGGGCAGAGTGAACGGAGAATCCGATTCGACCGCCTCGATGTCATTCTGAGTGAGGAGGCTCAAAATCTTTTTGCGGATTGTTTTACTGGAGAGGAAAATAAGGACGCGCTCCCTCTCCCTTTGGAGCCGGCGGGCATAATCAAGGAAAAAAGGTATCTTGTTTTCGAACCGGGGCACGGACTGGAAAGGGAAATGCAAGACGCGGCCTGTTTTCCGAAGCTCGAAATCTTCGCACAGCACAGACTCTTTTTGGAGAAAATCCCGGAGCTTCGGAGGAAAGATCTCATCCGGAAGAGGAACATTTTTTCCGCTTTTCCGCTGGGCTTCCGCTTCCGCTTCGAGCTCTTTCCGCGCCTCGTCCCATTCTTGCTCCACTTCCTCCGGGTGATCGAGGACGAAGATCGCATCTTTGAGGTAGCGGGTGAAAGGAACACCATGGTCGGCGAAGCCCGGCGATTCCAGGAGCGAGGGGATGAGAATCCGGTCCAGACGGCGCATAGACCTCTGGGTGGAAGGGTCGAATTCCCGCAGCGACGCGACTTCGTCTCCGCTGAACTCGATTCGATAAGGTACGGTCTGCCAGGGAGAGAAAACATCGACGATTCCTCCCCGCCAGGCGTATTCGCCGCGGAAAGCAATCAGGTCTTCGCGGGAATAACCGTACTCGTTCAGCATTTGAATGATCTTGTCCCTGTCAAAAAATTCGCCCTTGGCCAGCTTTAAAAAGAGGCGCGGCAAATTTTCGGGCGACGGAAACGCTTTCAAAAGACCGAACAAATTCGTGAGGACGAGGGAGGGAGAATCATAGAGGAGGTCATGAAAAAACGCGAGCCGCGACGAGATCGCTTCGAGAGACGGTGAGGTTTCCCGGTACGGGTCATCGGAAAGCGCCGGAAGCGCTTTGGCCTGCTTGCCGGGCGCGAAATGAGAAAAAAAGAAGCGGCTCTGGTCCTCAAAGGGCGGCAGAGGCCGGCTCATAGGCTGGATATAGACGATTTTCTTGGGGAGCTTGTGAGCCAGATAAGAAAAAAAGAACGGTTTGGCGGTCTCGATGAGTCCTGAAATCCTCAGGCGCGTCTCGCCGGATTGAAGGGAGCGGACAAGCTCCTTGAACTCCGCGACGTCTGCGAGAAAGTTGAGGCTCATGAAGAAAAATTCCACGGGCCACAGGTTTTATAGAGAACCCGTCCCCATTTCATTATACGATTTGCCCGCTCGCCTCGTCCAATTGGACTTGGTTGTTCTATGTTCAGAATCAAAGGGCTAGCTCAAAATGTTTCATAGCTAATGTCTGAACAAATGGAAAAACGGGACCCGGTTCCCACAAACCGCCCCAGAATGGAAAATGTCCGCGAGGGCACCGGACAAGATGTCTATCATCCTGATGTCAAATATTTTGTGTTATAATCAGTTCACTCGGCTAAGAAACGGCCTGCTGAAGGCGCCTCTGATGGTATCCGATAAAAGCGGAAAACGGTTTGCGCGCGGGCTCAAGCGGCTAGCCGCACTGTGTTGTCTATTGGCCCTATCTATCCGCGTAGAAACCGCCCAGGAACGAATGCCCGACGGCCAACTGCGCTATTTTGTTCAGGTGACGCTCAAGCTCATCCAGGTCAATGTCTCCGATAAAAAAGGGAATCCAATCACCGACCTTAAACGAGAAGATTTCTCCTTATGGGTCGACGGAAATAAGATCGATATCACCGACTTTGAGAGGCATGTTCTAACTGAGAATTTGGTTCCGACAGAAATCGAAAAAGGCCGCTCCATTCCCTTGCCCCCAGGCTCCCAGATAGCCGGCCGAAGATTCCTGCTCTTTTTTGATTTCTCTTATAACAGTGCCCGGGGAATAAAGTACTCCTGGGAAGCGGCGCTTAAATTTTTATCGGAAAAGGTGACCCCTACAGATGAGGTGGGCGTCGTTTCCTATTCAGTGACACGCGGCCTGCGGATCCATGAATTCTTTTCTCTCGACTATTGCAGGATCAGAAATTGTATCGACCGATTCCGCCTTGGAGAAATCGTCAACCGCACAACGGATGTCGAAGAACAATATTTGGAATTTTTAAGGTCTCAAGACGAACAGGGAACCACGGTTAGGGGCATGGAAGGCATTCTTTCGAGTGAGCTCCTGCGCGATCGTACTGAAACGAGGGCAGCGGCGAGGCAATTTATCGCCAGGACCAAGGAGCTTTTTCAGGCCTTGCGCTATGTTCCCGGGAAAAAGTATATCCTCCTCTTTTCATCGGGAATGCCGGGCTCATTAATCTATGGAATCCAGGAGCGATCGGCGGGGATGCCGTCCGCATTGGATAGCGGTCTTGGTGGCCATAGTTTTGACCAGACGCTAAACGCCCAATTGCGCAGCGAATACGAAGCCCTCCTTGAGGAAATGGCCGCGGCCAATGTCGTCGTTTTTCCCTTTGATGCGCATGATTTCGGATTGCGCGAAGCGCCGATCTCGGGCGCCTATCCGCTGGAGAGGATGGCCAAGCAGACCGGCGGCCGCTATTTCGGCGATATCACGGCTCCGAAAAACTTGGACTATATTCATCAGCAAACCCAGGCCTATTACGTCCTGGGCTTTCCCATTCGCGAAACGTGGGATGCCAGATTCCACAAGGTTCGGGTGGAGGTGAGCCGGCCGGGCTGCCGAGTCTTTTCCCAGGCCGGCTATTACAGCCCGAAGCCGTTCAAGGATCTTACCGACTTCGAAAAAGCGCTGCATTTAATCGATGTGGCCCTGTCACCCAGGCCGATCTATCAAGATCCATTGCCGATGCCGCTTAGGGTTTTCTCGGCCCCCTTGGCTGAAAAAGACAGCCTCCTCTTTTTAGCCGAGCTGCCCATGAAGGAGTTCCGCGACAGGAATATTGAGGACGTCGAGATCGTGGATTTGGTCCTAAATGAGGCCGGGAATGTCGTCGAGCTAAAAGGAGGCCGGACGAAGATTGGGGCAATGGGAGATATGGGGGGTTATTATTGGTCGGTTCGGGACGCTCAGCCCGGCGAGTATGAATGCCGGACTATCGTCAGGGATCTTGAGACAGGAATCGCGGCCGTCGGGAGAGCCCAAGCCAGAATTGGAGACGCTGACAAGCCACGCAGGTTTTATCCGCCTCTATTCCTGGTCCCAGCCATAAATCCTGAGTATCTATCGACGACGGCTCGGCGGGGGGAAGATTTGGCTCAATCCTCGAGTTCGCTAAGACTTTTTCTTCCGGATACTATCAAATGCCGGCCTGTCCTTGGCCGAGTGCCGGATGATGCCACCAGGGTGTTTATGTCCTGTCCTTATCGTTGGGATAGCGCCGCCGCGCCCAACTTCCGCGTCTTTTTTACAATTGAATCCGAAACGGGTGAAAGCCCTGAAAAGGTCGCAGCCGAATACGATAATCACCGGCTGCCCTCAGGCGGAATTTTAGTCTTTGAAGTTCCTTTGGCGCCCATCCGCGAGAAAAAAAATGTAACGCTTCACATCGAGGACCCGGCCTCGGGTTTTGAATTTTCTTCGCGAATTTCTCTCCGCTCTCCCTGAGTCGGGAGCGCATATTGACTCCTAGATTCCCTTTCTAATTTTATCCAAGAGTTCCCTTTCTTTCGCTAGGTATAGCATGTCTCTGAACGCCGGAAAGAATTCCTCTGCCCTTAAGCGCCAAAGTAGTCCTCCCAGAGCCTTCTAACAGATAGGGAGAGGGTAATCTCTTTGAGGACAGACTTGATCCTCTCTCAAAAGATTTATCGCTCTATATATCCGGCCCGATGAGTGATCTGGTAGTTTCCGCCTTTGACTTTAACTTCGATTTCCTTGTACGTTCCGTCCGCTTTGTAATCGGATGGCTTATAGTAGAGCAGGTAATAGTTCTCGGATGCTTCCACCGCCTTTTGGAACATAAAAGCGGGATTGGATGAACTCTCTCTAAGGCCTCCTGTCGCTACGGCTATTTCCCGAAAGGCGCTGAAGAAATCGCCGCTTCCTTGCTCAAAGACTACGCTGCCCCCCGAGCTCGCGAATGAGAGATCCTGGTCATACGCGTTAGCTTGCCCAACGACTGCGTTATCCTTTGATTCGCGAAATGAAGGATCTTTAAAATCCGCCCGTGTCTTCGTTACAAATAGAAAGTGGATAGACGTCGAGGCGTCAGCATACAATCTTTGAATTTTTACTTGGTCGATATAATCTTTCCGTTCGAACTCCCGAAGAATCTTGAGGTATATCGCCGGAATCCGGAACGCTTCTTTTTGATAAAAAAGAAAAGCATGTTTCTGTCCTTCCATCTTCCTTAGAGTGCCGGCAAATTCGGCGATCCTAGGTTCATCCAACATTTTCAAGTCTGCGATTTGCTGGGCAATATTTTCGACCATTATTTCCTGACCCCACATGCCCGAAATTTCCTGGAGGGTCGCCAATCTTTTTAAGTCCTCTATCAAGCTTTGAAGACGAAGCGCCCTTTGGCGAATGTCTCTTTTTAGGCGGGTTTTGACTTGTTCAACGATTTTCTCCCTCGGCATCTGATCCAGCGCCTCTTTCTTAAGTTGAATGCTGCCAGCAGGAGTCGCGACCCAAACCGTGTCTTCGGAGGCCAAAACCTCTTTAAAAAAGTAATCTAAGACCTTGTTCAGCTCGGGCAGGTAATCGTCCATTTCGAAGATGAGGACGAAATGACGCTTCTTTACTTCAGGCTTAAGCTGAACCTTCGTGGAAGCTTCCTCCTTTTTAATGCTTGTTTTTTTGATGAGATATATGGCTTCGATTTTCTGGGGCTTTCCGTTCTCATAGACTTCGAATTCGTTGAGGGACAGGTTATCGACGAATTTGCCGCCCTTAAAAACCCGGACCGGGACTTCGATATTGACGACGGTAACGAAGTGTTTAAGCTCTTGTGATTGGCAAGCCGGAGCGGCCCAAGGGCTTGCTGAAAGAGAGCCTGCTGCTAAGGGGGAATCCTTCGGACTTCCCAGAAAAATGGCCATCAGGCAACCTGCCAGAGATAGTCTAATAACTCTCATTTTACCGTCCCCCGCGGTTTCTATCCCCTAACGATGATTTCGGCAGGCTTTAAAACCCCACTTGAAATATACGCCCAATAAATGCCGCCGTCAATCGCTGTCCAATATGCATAAATGAGAAAAGCATCGCTTACGGATCGGTCTCGCAAGAAAGAAAAATACATTTTCTTTGGCAACGAGAACACCCGAAATTGACGATAGCAGCTTTTCAACAGCCAAAATCCCTTGGACTTCCATACAATAAACATGATCTTCCTACACCCGACGGGTGGTCCTATCAGGAATTTCGGAAGAACATTGCCAAATTCCCGGCCGCTCGTTATAATGAATAAATGAGCTTCTCGCTGAAGCCAATCCCTGCCAAAAGGAGAATTCGATGACCAAAGCATTTTCGGCTAGAAGTCTGGGCATCGTCATCATCCTGGGATCCGTGTGGGGCCTCTCCGAAGCCGCGCTCGGCATCGGCCTCCAACGCTGCGCCTCGCTCGCCTCGGGTTCGATCATGACCGGGGTGGCGCTCTTTTTCATCGGCGCCACCTGGAAACGGACTCAACATTGGCTGGGGCCGCTCGTCCTCATCGCCTTGGCCAGCATCTTCAAGCTCTTCGATGCGCTCTTTCTCTCGCTGCCTGTCAAAAATGGGGCCGTGGCCAACCCGATCTTCGCCTTCTGGACCGAGGGGCTGGCCCTTGTCCTGATGATCGCTTTTATGAAAGAAAGCTGGCAAGCCAAGCCGACAGGCCAGGCCTTTCTAGGCGGGCTTTCGGCCCTGGTCGCCGTGAATCTCTTCCCTTTGGTTAAATTTGCCACAGGAATCCCCGCCTGTGTTTTCCCGGGAACGACGACCCCGCTCTCGCTCTATTACGCGCCCATCGCCGTCGGCGTTTCTTTCTTCACCGTTCCCGCGGCGTTTTGGCTCGGGGCGAGATTAGAGGCTTTCGAGATTCGTACCATGGATTCTATCCGCATTCCGGCATCTCGTTTTCTCATTCCCGCCGCGGCCGCCGTATTTTGCCTGGCCGTCATGGCCTTCATCAGATTGGTCTAGGGAGTCTCTCCATGGAGCGAGCCACAAAAAAGAAACGCAAGACATTTACCCGCCGGGATTTTCTTAAAAGTTTAGGCGGAGGCGCCGTCGGCGCAGGAGTCGCCACGAAAGTCCTGGGCGAAGGCATTGTCTCTTTGCAGGGAGGACCGGGTGATCCGGAGATATTTTCAACGAAGCGGATTTCCCTGATCGTCAACGGCAAGAAGCTCGGTTTGGATGTCGAGGCCGGAGAGACTCTCCTCCAGGTGCTCAGGGACAGGCTGAAGCTAACCGGTACGAAGAGAACCTGTAATCGCGGCGAGTGCGGCGGCTGCACGGTTTTGCTCAACGGCAAGGCCGTCTATTCCTGCCATATGATGGCTCTCCAGGCGGACGGAGGAGAAGTGCTGACGGTCGAAGGCCTGGCTAAAGGAGACACCCTTCACGCGGTCCAAAAGGCCTTTATCGACAAGGATGCCTATCAGTGCGGCTTCTGCACTCCCGGATTCATCATGGCTTCGGTGGCGCTCTTGAACAGGACCAAGACTCCTTCAGCCGAGGAAATCCGGGGGGCCCTTTCCGGAAACCTCTGCCGCTGCGGCAACTACCAAAAGATCTACGAGGCCGTCGCCTGGGCATCGGAAACGATGAGGAAGGTCTAAGATGAAAAGCCGCGACAATCTCGAAAACTCGGGTCTCGAATATTTTGAGATGGCGAAAATCCGGGGACGCCGGAAGGCACAGCCCAAACCGGCGGCAGCGCCGAAGGAGTTTAAATATATCGGAAAGGCGACGCCGCGCGTGGATGGAAAAATGATCGTCACGGGCTCGGCGCATTATACCCATGACCTCTTTTTCGACGACATGCTGTATGGGAAAGTTCTCCGCTGTCCTCACGCCTGCGCCGACGTCGTTTCGATCGACCTCGGCCCAGCGCTCGCCTTGCCCGGGGTCAGGGCCGCGGTGAAGCTCAAGGAAGGACGGGTCCGATGGGCAGGCGAACAGGTGGCTGCCGTCGCAGCCGTGGATGAAAAGACGGCCGAGGAAGCCATTGAGCGCATCAAGGTCGAGTACAAGGTCCTTCCCCACGTCGTCAGCGTCGAAAAAGCCATGGAAAAGGGCGCACCCCAGGTCATGGATTCCGGGAACATCGCCGAAATGAATAAATACAACCGAGGGGATGTCGAGAAGGGCTTTAAAGAGGCCGACATCATTTTTGAGCAGACCTATGCGACCTCTTGGGAGGTCCACCAAACCGCGGAGACCCATGCCAGCGTCGCCAAATGGGATGGCGAAAACCTGACCGTCTGGGATTCAACCCAGGCGGTGATGAGTGTGCGGGACGGGCTGGCCCGCGCTCTGAACGTCCCGGCCAGCCGCGTCAAAGTCATCGACACCTACATGGGCGGAGGATTCGGCAGCAAATTGGGCACGCAGGATTTCACGGTGGCCGCGGCCAGGCTGGCCCGCGAGACCGACCGGCCGGTCAAGATCGTCCTGACCCGCCGCGAAAACTCCTACTGCGTCGGCTACCGGCCCTCCTCAAAAATCACGATCAAGGGCGGAGTCAAGAAGGACGGAACGCTGACGGCCCTATCCATGAAAAACTATAACTCCGGCGGGACGGGGCGGGGGGATTCCTGCGCGGAGCCACTGGTCGATATCTATAAATGTCCTAACGTCAACGTCCAGGAATACTCGGTTTTCGTCAACACCTGCGGCTCGCGGCCGACCCGAGCTCCCGGCCATGTCCAGGGGACGTTCGCCCTGGAAGGCTTCCTCGAAGAGGTGGCCGGGAAACTCAATATGGATCCGCTCGAGTTCCGGATGAAAAACTATTCGATCAAGAATGCGGGCGACACCGGGATTCCCTATTCGACCAAAGGCCTGGATAAATGCTACACGCAGGGCGCGGAAAAAATCGGTTGGTCAACGAGAAATAAAAGACCGGGCTCGGGCCCAGGACGAATCAAGCGCGGCATCGGGATGGCCAGCCAGATCTGGTGGGGCTCAGGCACGCCGGGAACGCTGGCGGATCTAAGAATCTTCAGGGACGGAAGCGTCGAAATCGAATGCGGAACTCAGGACATCGGCTGCGGCACGCGGACGCATATCGCCGTCGTAGCCGCAGACACGCTGACCTTGGAGCCTCAGGATATCACGGTCAAGATAGGAAACAGCGACTATCCGTGGGCCCCGAGTTCGGGAGGAAGCCAGACGACTCCGTCCGTAGCGCCTGCCGTGCGCGATGCTTCCCTCAAGGCGGTCGAATATCTCAAACAGATGGCGGCTAAAAAGCTGAGCGCGCCGGCGGCCGAGATCACACTGGAAAATAGGAGATTTATCCTCAAGAGCGACCCGACGAAGGGGCTCGACTTCAAGGAAGTCGTTAAAGACTTGCGCCGGCCGGCTGTCTTTCATGGCGAGCGTTCCGACTATCCGTCCGCTTTCGCCTTCAACTCCTTCGGCGTTCACTTCGCCGAGGTCGAGGTGGACACCGAGACCGGAAAGATCAGGGTGAAAAAAGTGGTCGCCGCTCACGACATCGGCCGGGTCATCAACCGTCTGACGGCCGAAAGTCAGGTCATCGGAGGCATCACCCAAGGATTGAGCGCGGCCCTCTTTGAAGACAAGGTCATGGACCATGAAACGGGAACCATGATCAACCCCAACTTCCACGATTATAAAGTCGCCACGGCGATGGATATCCCGGAGATCGTGCCCATATTCGTGGACGTCATCGACGACCGCCTGAGCAACTTGGGTGCCAAGGGACTGGGGGAACCGGGGCGAATTCCCGCTTCGGCCGCCATCGCCAACGCCGTGTTTAACGCCATCGGCGTCCATCCCAGGGAAATTCCCATGACGCCCGCCAAAGTCCTGCAGGCGCTCAAGAGAAAGGAGGTCTGACTATGAGCAGCTTTAAATATGCCAAGCCCGCCTCCCTTGAACAGGTAACCTCCTTCCTGGCCAAAGGAAATCCGAATGTCTTCCTGATGGCCGGCGGAACCGACCTCCTGGGAGAAATCAAGGAAGGGATTGTCGCGCCCGAAGTGGTCGTGGACCTGAGAGCGATTCCAAACCTCTCCTATATCAAAAAGGAAAAAGACGGGGTTGCGATCGGAGCGCTGACGACCGTAGCCGAGTTGGCTGAAAACGCGGTCGTTGAGCAGGACTACAGGGTTCTCCATGAGGCCGCCAAGTCCGTCGCCTCGCCGCAACTGCGCAACATGGGCACTGTCGGAGGAAACCTCTGTCAACGGCCTCGCTGCTGGTATTACCGCGACAGCCAGATCATCTGCAGCAAAAAGGGCGGTACCAAGTGCTATGCGGAAAAGGGGAGGAACAAATACCACAGCATTTTGGGCGGCGGCATCTGTTATGCCGTTTATCCTTCGGACCTTGCCCCGGCCCTCATCGCCCTCGACGCCAAAGTCGTGATCGCCTCACCCCAGGCCGAGAGGACCATTCCTCTGGCCGAGTTCTATGCGCCTCCTCTGGTGAATGTCCGGAAGGAAAATATCCTCGCCGGCCAGGAGGCGGTGAAGGAAGTTCGCATCCCGCCGGCAAAAAAGGGTGATAAGAGCGCCTACCTGAAATTCACCGAGCGGGGCGCTTGGGATTTTGCGGTCGTTTCGGCAGCGGTCCTGGCGACGCTCTCCGGGAGTACGGTCGATGACATCCGAATTGTCTGCGGCGGAGTCGCGCCCATTCCCTGGCGGCTTCGGAAGGCCGAAGATTTGCTCCGGGGGAGAAGGATCTCGGAGACCATGGCCCGGCAGGCCGCGAAAGCCGCCCTGGCCGACGCCAAGCCACTTGAAGAGAACGGCTATAAGGTGGCTCTACTTGAAGCCGTGCTCGCCAGGACCATAGGCTCACTCGTCAGAGCATAAAATCGAATGAAAAAAGCAAAGCTTTTAAGCTCACTGTTTCTTGTGCTGATGGTTCTGGCCTCGCTGTCTGTGGGGGTTTGGGCGCAGGCGCCGGAGAGGTTT
>Ga0315268_10005806_pt1 | contig 13196 bp, 6 predicted proteins | sample C1_top_MG_FD_204535 | JGI IMG/M metagenome (GOLD analysis project Ga0315268, IMG submission 204535) | Sediment microbial communities from Yellowstone Lake, YNP, Wyoming, USA - C1_top | ecosystem: Environmental > Aquatic > Freshwater > Lake > Sediment | place: USA: Wyoming | collected 2017-08-01 | reverse complement strand
TCATCAGCCCTGGGGCAATTCGGCAATCTCCAAACATCCTTTGGCCTATATCCTCAGAGCTTCAGCACCTATGGCAGCCCATCTGGCAGCCTATCCTTTGGCAGTTCACCATATCAGGCTCCGCAGGCTTTTCAGGCTCCTTCTTATGGGGCTGTATCAGTCAATCCTTTCAGCTCATTCTCCAGCGGGTCTTCATTGTACGGAAGCTCACCCTTTTCGTTATCGACTCAACCTTTCGGCTATCAGACCACCCTCAGCACAAGTTATCCCGGATCTTCCGGTCTGTACGGAGGAATTCCCTCATCAGGAGGGTTCTCCACTGGATTCACCTCCCCTGTTTTGGTTAACACGGGACTCGGCCTGACCACTACACCAACGTTCTCTTCCTCCCTTTTCGGTGCCCCGTTTTCTACCTCAATCAGCCCCTCGTCCTGGCAGGTTCCCGTTGCTGCCAACCTCGGCCAGAGTTATGCGTCGGGGGGAGGGCTTCTGACTTCTTCCTTCGAATTACCCGCCTTTAACGTGTCAAATAACTCAGGCTATCAGTTACCCCCCGCATGGTCCACATCGGCGGTCTATGGATCACGCGCCGCCACATCCTTATCATCCTCATTTACACCCGCTGGCACGGGTATGACGGGGAGTTTCCCTGCGGCCACGACTTTCGGACAAACCGGTTTTGGTACCGCCTCCTGGTTACCCTCCTCGTCTTTTTTGCCTTCAAACTCTTTTCAGTATCCTGCCGCTTCCTATTCAGACCCCTTCCGTACCGGTTTTTCCACTACGCCTCCTTACGGTTCAAGTTCGCCACAAGGTTCTGCTTCTCCTTCTTCTGCTCGTATCGATAATACTCCCAGCCTGTCCGCCCTGTGGCAGGGTACCTACACTTTTTATAATAAGGACATCGAAGAGGAAAGCAAGGGGTTGGTTAACCTGCAGATGACGCAGGGAACGGATAAATATAAAATAACTGGCTATATGACGGTTACAGGTTGGGAGATGGTCGATGAAAAGAAAAGAGGGCGCGTCTTTGGCTCGGTAACCTACACCGGCTACAATAATGATATTGATTTCGTCAGTATAGTGGTCAAGTTTTATCCCGAGTTGGAAAATAATGAGGAACCTGATGTGACCAGCAACTGCTATGTCTGGATATTCAGCGGGTCGTTCCAGGTCAATATGCTTCAGTGCAGCCTTTACGTAGGAGGGCCTGACGACTATTGTAAAACAGGAACCATTACCCTGGCCAGAAAAAAATAGGGCGTTAGTACACGGCGCGGTAAATTCGCAGCCAGATAGCCCCCTCACCCCGCCCTCTCCCCCTTGCGGGCAATGTCATTAACTTAAGGGGAAAACCCTTTTGGAAAAGGGGTTTTCCCCTTGAATCAGTGCCCGGATGCTTAACTTAATGACATTGCCCCTTATTAGAAGCTGGCCGGGTAATTCTCGTTGCCCGTACTTATTAGCTATAAGATGATGTTGGAGAAATTGGACTCCCCAGGATCAGCTCCGGCTTCGATTCCCCTTGAAACCACTGTTCCGAGGATTCCATGACCAGTCTGGCATACCCGCCCCCTGCTACGAGTAGCCTTATCGATGCCTTGTTATCGATCAAAGCCAGGTCTCGAACGATGATATGGACATCATTCGAGACCGCTTAAGATTCCTTTTGTTTTGACATAAGGAATTGAAGGATTGTTTGGTTTAGCTGATTAAATTCCTGCTTTAGTTGTCCTATTTGAGAATCAATTTTTTGATTTACCTGAGTAAATTGAGAATCCATCTTTTGACTAAGAGTATCAATTCTTTGATTTACCAGTCCTATTTCCTGTCTTACCTGTCCTATTTCCTGTCTTACCTGTCCAATCTGAGAATCAATCTTCTGATTAACCTGTCCAATCTGAGAATCAATCTTCTGATTAACCTGTCCTATCTGAGTATCAATTTTCTGGTCAATGTGATTTATTTGAGTGCCCAAGATATCAATTCGCTGGTTTAGATAGCGGAAATCTTCCTCTTGCTTTTCTGTTAATTCCGCTATATCTGTCCTGATATCTGTAGTCCGTTCCTCTATGGCCTCATAAATTACTTCCAGGGTAACTTTCTTGACTATCTTCTTTACCACCTCTTTTGAGACTGGAACTTTAGGTATCATCTTATAGCCTCCTGACTATGCCTGCGACACCGAATCAAGCCTGAGTCCATGAGGGATCGGCTGCCCATCAAAAAACAGGTTCCCTTCCTCGTCCTGGGCATATTTTCCCTCTGCTATATACTGCAAGGTTCTGGGAAAGATGATCCAGTCGCCAGCCCTTTTTAAGCGCTCCTGGTAATCTTGCGCTGCTATCGCTACTGCCTGGATCGCCCCTGGATCTTTCGGGTCAAAAGGTCGTTCCATGACGACCGGCAGGGGAGGGGAAATCATGAGAATCCGTCCTCCGTCAACGACGGATTCAACCAGATGGGTGGTCGAGCAAAGAGAGGTTTCACCAGCCAGAATTGCATCCCTGACCGCATGACTGCCAACATATTTTCTTTTTCCCTCAACCTCGATCGACAGATCGGCAGGATGAACATTCACTCCCAGGTAAGCATCCACGAGCGGCTGAGTGGCAATGCTCATATATCCGGCATAGACGGCAGCGCTGGCCTCGAAAGGCGAGAGCGCCTTAATGGTCTGCCGGTCAAATTCCTCTCTCAGCTTCAAGTCTCCGCGAGGTTTCCCCAGCCGAGCGTAAAACCCCTTTAAATCCCGGATTACTACCGGAATATCAAATTCTTTTCCGATTTCGGAGGCTTTACTGTCAAAGGTATCGCTGAAAATGGCCACCACCCGGTATATGGCCTTTCCCCTCTCCTTGCGTAATATTTCTCCCCATTCGAGGATTTTTTGCAGATTGGAGCCTCTCCCGGACATCAGCCCGACCACTCTGAGCACATCCTCTAAGGGGTCGTGTAATGGTTGCAGCTTAGACACGTATCCTCCATCAGGAATTTATCAAGGCCGTGCAGTAAGCAGTATGCGTTAAATTCAGAAAGAATCAAGCTTCCTCAGCTTCCCTTATCCCCTCAATATCTCCAGTTCCCGCACTCTCCCCGGTTCCTTCGACATCCTCGACCTCCTCGACCTCCTCAGCCCCTTCGGTCCCCTCATTCCCTCCATCGCTTGCAGCCTGAAGCCTTTTGACAAACAACTGATACCGCCGGCCTTCGTTGTCATTTCCCCTCTCTGCGTAAATTTTACTGATCTTCTGGTAGTAATGGATTCTATTGGCCGGGTCCTCATGAATCAGCGAGAGGTACAATTCCAGAAGCTTAGTCGAAGTATCTCCTGAGTCAAACACGAGGTCTGCAAATCTTTGCTTGACAAATGGATCAGCTCGAAAACCGCAGCCACGGCACTCATCCATTATTTCGCCGTAGAGATCACGTGCTCTCTCCTTTTCCCCCATAGCCTCGTAGGTTACAGCCAAGGCGCGGGCAATATGTTCGTCCCAGCCAAAAGATTTCAGACACTCGAGATAGAAGGATTCTGCCTCCGGATAGCGCTGTGCCCTGTACAGCGTTTCTCCCTGAAGCAGATAAACAGGGAGTGAAGCAGCTAATTCCGGAGGGCAGGAAGAGAGTGCCTGTCGAGCCAGATCAAACTTTTCCATTCCCCAATAGGCCTCACACAGGAGCTGATACCCCTGGATCAAATCAGGGTGATCTTTCAGAAGCCCCTCCAGTAAAGGGATGGTTGCTTCGTATTGGTCCATGTTAAGACGGGCTTTGGCCACTTCCAGGGGGATAAAGCTGGGACAGGGGTTCTCCTTCATGGCCTGCTCCAGCTTGGTTAAAGCGAATTCAAAATCCCCATGATTCAAGGCCACGTAACCAATCCTGAAGTTATCTCCGTACCCGGGGTAAGCCTCCATCAGATTTTCGGGTAATGATTCGCACAGGACGGTAAAATACTCATCCACGCGCTCCTGGTAGTCAGGGTCATCAGCATCCCCCTGACGCAGGTCAAGCTCGCCGAACTCCTCCTCCATATCTTCAGTAAGACGGTTATCGATTTGCCGCAGTTGATCTTCGATCTCGACCACAAGCTCAGGATCTTCGGCCAATTCCAGGGCCAGGCGAAATTTTTCCTCTGCCTGATCATACTGTTGCGCATCCATCAGCCCTTTTCCTGCCTGCTGGTGAACCAGTGCCAGCTTGTCCCTGGCCTGCATGAGCTTTTGCTGAATTCTGTCCCTCAGTTCCTCATTATCGGGAGACATTTTCTCCAATTTACCTAAAGCTGTCTCATATTCGATCTTGGCTGCTCCATAGTCCTTGGATTCAAACAAAGAATCCCCTTTTTGTTCGAATTCTTCAGGTTTTTTACCGGAAAAAATCTTTAGCAGTCCCATATCCCTCCTTCCTCCTTCAAAATCCCCCCAGCCCCCCTTTACAAAAGGGGGGAGATTTTGCCCTTAAGTTAATGACATTGCCCTTTATATAAGGGAGTTGGGAGGATTATTTCTTATCGTAGCGTTATCGTATCGTTATAATATCGTTATTATATTGTTATCATATCGTTATTATGTCGTTATCATATGGTTATTATATCGTTATCATGTCGTTATCATATCGTTTCCTGGACATGCTTTTCAGTCACCAGGTTGACGTGCGTGATTTGTTTTGTAGAGACCCTGTTTCCTATGCTGGTCACTCCCTTGATTAACTGGCCTCCAAAATCCAATACTTCGCAGGTTACTTTTATCCGCGCCTGCGGTTTATATATCACTCTCACCCTGAACTGGCCTCCCACAGCAAAGGCCTGAATCTTGCCTCCTGCTTTGAAAAGCGGGTATTCCTTATCCAGGATAAATTTTTCGATCTGGAACCGTTTGCAGTAGGATAAACCGGAGTCAACGTCCCGATAGATGAGATTAAATAATACATTTTTATCAAATTTGTCCACATAGAGCAAGTCTTCGCCGATGAATTTTTTTTTCGGGACCGGGGTCACGGTATAGGTGCCGTTGCGGTGGATGCACAAAATCCGGTCATAGTCACTGACATTGATGAGCTTTCCCTCTTTCACTTCCGTGCCCAGATAACCCTTTTCCTCATCAAACCGCACCTTGATATTGGCCAGGGCGACCTTCTTGGCGTCAATGCTCCCAAAGGTCTGAATCCTGGTTCTGCGGGGGTACAGCGGGCCGTACTTTTTCAGGAGCTTTTGAATATAGCGGATGGTATAACCAGTCAAGTCGTTCAGATCTTTTTGAATCTGTTGAATATTTTTTTCTATTTCCCGCAGTTCGCCGAGGTTTTTTTCCAGATCGAATCGGGAAATCCGCTTGATCTGGATCTGCAGGAGAAGCTCTACATCCGCCAGGGTCACATCACGATGCAAAAGGTGGTGAAAACGATTTACACCTTCCAGAACAGCCTGCTGCACTTCCTCGTAGCTTTTTTTCTCTTCGATGTCCTTATAGATGCGGTTCTCGATGAAGATCTGGATCAGCGTCTTCTCATGCCATTTTTCCTGCTGGCGGTGCAGGCTGATCTGCAATTCATGCTCCAGATAGCCGCGAAGCCGAAAGGTATTGTACTGTAAGATCTCGTAGACGGTGAATTGCCGGGGTTTATTGTCATGAATGGCAATGAGGTTGGTCGAGATTGAAACCTCACAATCCGTAAAGGCATAGAGGGCAGGCAAAAGCTCTTCGGCACTTATTCCCTTGGCCGGGATGACCTCGATTTCCACCTGATCGGCAGTGAAGTCATTGACCAGGGTAATCTTGATCTTTCCTCTTTTCGCTGCATTTTCGATAGAGGCAATCACGGATTCAGTGGTTGTCCCATACGGGATTTCCCGGATAACGAGAGATTTTGGCCCCTTGATCTCAATGAGTGCCCTGACCTTGACTTTCCCATTTCCCTTATTATACTCGGTGACATCCATGATCCCCCCCTGGAGGAAATCAGGATAAATCTCCACTGCCGCCTGTCCAGCGGCAGGAGGATCACCTGCAGCAGGAAAGCTTTCCCTGGAGTTTTCCCCGGCGCTTTCCGTGGAGGGGTGAGCCGCTTCGTCGCGTCCCTTTCCGTGTCCCTGGCTCCGTTCGCAGATGTGTTCCTGTTCTCGCCCCTGTCCTTGGACGGGCGGGGCGGACTGCGCTTCATTTTTCAGGATCTTGATTTGCCCTTCCAGAAGCTCGATAAAATTGTGGGGAACGATTTTGGTGGCCATGCCCACGGCAATTCCTTCCGTGCCCGCCAGAAGGAGAATCGGGAGCTTGCAGGGTAAAAATACCGGCTCCTTGTTTCGGCCATCGTAAGAGTCTACATACTCGGTAATGTCCTTATTAAAAAGGGTCTCCTTGGCCAGGGCGGATAACCGGCACTCGATGTAACGGGCTGCCGATGCAGCATCACCGGTATAAATATTGCCAAAGTTCCCCTGCTTCTCGATAAAATATTCCTTGTTGGCCAGATTGACCAGAGCATCATAGATGGAAGCATCCCCGTGCGGATGATATTTCATGCAGTGGCCGACCACATTGGCCACCTTGTTGAACTTCCCGTCATCCATCTCAAAGAGAGAATGGAGGATGCGGCGCTGGACCGGCTTGAACCCATCGTTGATCTCCGGTATAGCCCGATCCTTGATGACGTATGAGGCGTATTCAATAAAATTCTGCCCCATTAAGACTTTTAAACTCATGGTACTCCTCGCAGAAATAAAAGAATTTTAGTAACTACTCAAGTTCATAGGAGCAAAAGCAGCGGCTGCGCCCAAGAATATGCACCAAGTTGTTTTTATTTTTCTTTGTGCCTCTGTGCCTTTGCCCCTTTGTGCCTATCCTGAGTGGTTCAAACCAGGTTCTCCATGATGTATTCTTTTCTCTCAGGGGTATTCTTCCCCATATAGAACTGTAAAATTTCCGGCACCTTTTTCAATTCATCCACGATTACCTGTATCAGGCGAATGTCCCGGCCAATGAATTGGCCAAACTCCTTTGGCGAAATTTCTCCAAGCCCTTTGAATCTGGTAATCTCCGCCTTTTGACCGAGCTTTCTTACTGCCGCCTCTTTCTCCTTCTCACTATAGCAATACAGGGTTTTCTTTTGATCCCTCACGCGAAAGAGCGGTGTCTCCAGGATAAAAATATGCCTTTTCTGGACCAGAGGCTCGAAAAATTTCAAAAAGTAGGTCAGGAGCAGGTTGCGGATGTGCAGGCCATCGACATCGGAATCAGTAGCCAGGACAATTTTCTGAAATCGCAGATCATCAATAGATTCCTCGATACCAAGGGCTTTCATAATGTTATACAGTTCTTCATTCTTGTAGATTCTGCTTAAACTTTCATCATAGCAGTTCAAGGGTTTTCCTTTGAGGGAAAAGATAGCCTGGGTCATAACATCCCGGCAGGTAATCATCGAGCCTGCTGCGGATTGCCCCTCAGTAATAAATATCATGGAGTTTTCCCCTTCAGAGGAATTATCGCCCCGGTGCCGCTTGCAATCTCTTAAGTTGGGCACTTTAATCGAAGTTTTTTTGGCCAGCTCTTTCGCTTCCTTCTTTACTCCCTGCAACTCCAGGCGTACTCTCTCGTTGGCAGCGATTTTTCTTAAGACGGATTCAGCAACCTCCGGGTTTTTATGGAGGAAATCGGAAACATGATCCTTCACTTCGCCCACGATCCAACTGCGGATATCGGTATTGCCGAGCTTATTCTTGGTTTGTGATTCAAAAATCGGCTCATTGATACGAATGGAAATCGCCCCTACCATGCCATCCCTCACGTCTGCCGCATTAAAGGATTTAGCCGCATAGTCGTTGATTCCTTTCAAGGTGCCTTCCCGAAAGGCCGATTGATGCGTACCCCCATCCGTAGTATATTGCCCATTGACAAACGAGTAATAGGTATCTCCATAATTATCCGTATGAGTAAAGGAAAATTCCAGGCGCTCTGATGAATAATGGATGATCGGATACAGGGCCGCCTCTGCGAGTTCAACCTCAAGTAAATCGAACAGCCCTCTTTTTGAAACAATGACCTGATCGTTATAGTGAAGCGAAAGGCCGGTGTTAAGATAGGCATAGTGCCACATCCGCTTTTCGACAAGGTTTTGCTTAAACTCGTAGGGAGGGAAAATGGACCGGTCCGGCATAAATTCGATATACGTTCCATCAGGCTCGGTCGTTTTCACCGTTCTGTCCTGCTGCAAGACACCACGGGCAAAGCTGATCTCACGGCATTGCCCCTCCCTGAACGATTTGGCCACAAAGTGCTCCGAAAGGGCATTTACCGCTTTGCACCCTACTCCATTCAGCCCTACCGAAAATCTAAATACATCCTGATCATATTTGGCACCCGTATTGATCCGGGAGACACAATCAACTAATTTTCCCAGCGGAATCCCGCGACCGAAATCGCGCACGCTAACCAGATTATTTTCAATCCGGATAATGACCTTTTTACCATAGCCCATGACATATTCATCCACAGCATTGTCAATCACTTCTTTCATAAGGATATAGATTCCGTCATCATGGTCCGAGCCATCTCCCAAACGGCCAATGTACATCCCATAACGGAGTCGGATATGTTCTAATGAGGAGAGAGTCTTGATCTTACTCTCATCGTACTTGGCGGCTGGGTTGGTGGCTGTGTTAGTGCCTGCCTTGGTGGCTGCATGAGTGCCTGCCTTGGTGGCTGTGTTAGTGCCTGGGTTGGTGGCTGCATGAGTGCCTGGGTTGGTGGCTGTGTTAGTGCCTGTATTGGTGGCTGTGTTAGTGCCTGCCTTGGTGGCTGTGTTAGTGCCTGGGTTGGTGGCTGCATGAGTGCCTGTATTGGCACTTTTATTAGTGTCTGCATTCGTGCCTGCACTGTCGCCTGTATTGGCACCTGTCCCCTTGATGTCTGTTTCGAGCATGATTTACCTCCGACAAATTTCTACGCTTTTACGTACAGGAACACCCATCATACACCAAAACAAGGAGAAATGTAACCAGGAATTATTTCCTCCTCCCCTTGCGTTTTTATTGCCTCTCAGTCAATTGCAAATGGCCGCTTGTGCCCGGGAATTTTATCCGATATTTCTCAAGCTATCAGGCCGATAAAAAAAGTATTGCCTTCCAGGAAAAACCAGAAACACCACCTAACCTATCAAAGGAGAAAATTGATGAATACCTCTTCGAATACCTCTTTAGAACTTCGGAATCAGATTATTACTCAGACACAGGGAGCACTGACCCTCAGCATCGCTTTTATTGGCGTTTCAAACTCCCTTTTTTCCACCTTGGCTGAAACGGGGGCTGCAACAGTGGAAGAGCTGGCCATGAAAACAGGGCTGGATGTCGGCTACCTGGAGCGATGGTGCGATGCTGCCTTCGCGTTTGGGTTCCTGGATGAAGAGAAGGGAAAACTGGGATTAACGGACCTGGGGCGTGCCTTCATTCCAGATGCTCCCGGCACCTGTCTGCCTTTTGCCATTCAGTCGGTAATGTCCGCACATGTTGCCGATCGGGCGACTACGTTCATGAAAACCGGTGAGCGCCAGAAGGAGATGATGGCAGAAAACCCCAACATTATTCCTTTCTTCGGTCTTATGCTGGAAGGCATGTTCGGAGAAATGTTCGAGCAGCAAATACTTCCCAATATATCCACTTATAGAAACGTTGATGTCAAAAGAGGTCTTGTCGTGGATCTGGGCTGCGGAAATGGATGGTATTTGCGCAAAATCGCCAAGCATTTTCCGCATCTGCGTGGCATAGGGATAGATGATATTAAAGAGAATATAGATCAGGCCCAGAAACTTGCCCAAAAAGAAGACCTTGAACATCGGTTAACCTTTATGGTGGGTGATATTCACTATTTGCCTATTGACGAGTATGCAGATTTAATGACCATGAATCGTGCGCTGCACCATGTATGGGGAGAAAAAGAGACGATCTTTGACATTATCAAGGAACGCCTGACGGTCGGTGGTTCTGCTATTATCTGGGAACCGAATTGGCCGCAATGCCGCGCAGACTTACGGAATAACCCGGCCAGACAAATCCTGGCCTTCCACAATATCTCGGAACACATCCAGGGGAACCATTACCTCAGACCTGAACAGATAGAGGCAGAGTTTCACCGCGTTGGAATGAAGACGCATACCTACTTTTTTGCCAGTGGAAATGAAACCATCGTTGTGGGGGAAAGGACTTCCCTGTGAGCAGTGGGAGAAAAGGTTATCAGTTTTCAGTTATCAGTTTTCAGTAAAGACTTCCCTGTAAGCGGTGGGAGAAGAGATTTCCCTCTGAGCAGTGGGGGGAAAGACTTCCCTGTGAGCAAAAGGTTGGCGGGCGAAGGAAGCGAGTTCCAAACTCTCACTCTATATCTATATCAGGTGGTGGGGTGGGGTTTTTGGGGACAACAATGGTGAATTCGCTTCCCTCGTTGACCTTACTCTTCACCAGGATTTTGCCTCCATACATTTGCATCAGGCTCAAGACTTGATAATGCACGTCGTGCATGCTTGAGTCTAATGAATAATCCCACGCCGTTGCTTTTCCTTCTTGTAATAATTACGCTTATCTTGTACAATTTTGATATATTCCAATTTGAAATTGGCCAGCATAGCGGAAAAACGCTGCCGAGATCATGGCTGTACAACAAATCTGCTTTTGTTTGGAATTATGATCTTGCTATTCGCTATTCTGTTCTGGAAGATACAGGTAAGTTTTGCTGATGGCTCTATCTATTCTCACTGATTTTCATAGGCAGCTACAGTGGCCTAAACCTGAGTATATATTCAACCCACCAGGCGCAGGCCCATCTGTCTATTGTCGCCTCACACATCTGAAGATCGAAGATCCCCTACGTCGATTGATGGTTGAAGGACAGGTGCAGGTTGGCGTGCTTATGGGAAGTCCCACTACTGACAGTGCTGATGCTCCCATAGCAATTATCTGTGAATTTTCATCTGCCATAATCTCTCCTATTTTGAAAGAAGTACGTAAATTGGCCTGGAATTTTTGTCGTTCGCCTCTTCTCATTACCATCGAGCCCCACTTAATCCGTGTCTGGAGTTGCTATGAAAAGCCAGATCCGCAATCCGGCGAGTTCCCCACTGACCCTGTTGAACAGGAAGGCGACGGTACCTCGATAAATTACGATACACTTATCAATAGCCTTCATTGGATTCATCTGGTATCCGGACAGTTTTTTGCGCGGCATGCGGACCGCTTCGATCGGAACCAAAGAGCAGATGTGACTCTCCTGGAAAACCTGAGATATGTACGTCAACGGCTTATGAAGGGCATCCCCGAAGATATCGCCCATGATCTTCTGGCACGAATCATATTCATTCAGTTTCTGTTTCACCGGAAGGACTCTCGTGGAAAGGCAGCATTAAACCCTGATGAACTTGAAACCCTTCACCAGCAAGGTGTGCTCTCACACGCTTACCAGGATTTGCCTGGTATTCTTCGACACAAACCCGACACCTTTGCGCTGTTCCAGTGGATAAACAGCAAGTTTAACGGTGACCTTTTTCCAACGAGCTATAGTCATGAAGAACAATTCGTGGAGGAAAAGCATTTAGGTATTCTGGCCGACTTTGTCAGTGGCAGTTTGGAGATGCAAAATGGACAGTATCTTCTCTGGCCGCACTACTCCTTCGATACAATTCCACTGGAATTCATCAGTAGCATTTACGAGGAATTTGTCACAAAACGAAAAAGAGAAGGAGTAAGAGCCGGAATTGGTGAACATTATACTCGGCCGTTTCTTGTTGATTTTATGCTGGATAAAGTATTGCCCTGGAGCGGCACAGATTACAAACTTAAAATACTCGATCCCTGTTGCGGCTCGGCAATATTCCTGGTAAAAGCTTTTCAACGGTTGGTTTATCGCTGGCGCACGGCAAATCCCGGAAAGGAACCACCTGCACCTTTTCTCAGAAAACTGCTTGAAGAGCATCTTTTCGGCGTCGATATCGAACCAAAAGCCATCAGGGTTGCATCCCTTAGCCTCTACCTCGCTATGTGCGATGAGATAGACCCCCGCCACTATTGGACTCAGGTCCGTTTTCCAAATCTTCGGGAAGTAACATTGCATGCCAGTGATTTCTTCTCAGAAAACTTGGCAGGCGTTAATTCTGAAGCGGATGCTGGCGCATATGATCTTATTATTGGAAATGCGCCTTGGGGCGGCGGTAAAAATGGCCTGACTGAGCTGGCACGACAATGGGCCAAAAATAATGATTGGGAGGCTGTTGACAAGCAAGCGGGAACACTTTTCTTATCGAAAGCCGCAGTGCTCTGCAAAAAAAGCGGCCACATTTGTATGATTCAGCCGGCCGGCTCATTACTTTTTAACGTAAGCTCTACTGCGCTTGAATTCCGTAAAAGACTATTTGATGACTATAAAATTGATGAGATAGTAAACCTTTCTGACCTGCGATTCTCGAATTTATTTCCCGAAGCAGTGGGACCCGTATGCATTATTACTATGCGGACGACTCCACCGGACGGAAATCCTCTTGCCTATTGGTCCCCCAAATGGACACGAACCAATGAGGACCAGTACCGCATCATCATGGATGCGCAAGATCTTAACTGGGTCTGGCCTGAAGAGGCAGCAAACGAACCGGTAATCTGGCCAGCCTTGATGTGGGGAGGCCGACGGGATCTTGAACTGATCCAGAAACTTGCCAGGTGGCCTAAAACACTAAATAGTGAGATAGAGAAAGGTTTCCAGCGTGGAACCCAAAATGTTTCTAACCACCCAGAACGTTTAGGTCTTCCAATATTAGAAGAACACAAGAGCAAGAGAAAATCTCAAGAAGAAAAAGATGCATATTCCATAGTTGCTCATGTCTCTCAGTTTCCAATCAATGATAATCCAAGGTTTGAGCGAAAGCGGAAAATTGAGTCCTATCGATTGCCAATTTTGATCATGAAGGAGTCATGGTCTGTAACTGACCACAGGTTCCGACCTCTGCTTGTAATTCAGGATTGTCAACTGCATCAATATCTTCTATATTCCAAGTCTTTTTATGGCATCAGAGTTCCCAATTTAAAACAATTAGCTGCACTCGCTATAGCAGCCAGAAGTTCTCTTGCCGTTCATTTTTTCTACTTATCTTCAGGAAGACTTGCGAGTTATCGGCCAACATTACACGTGAGCGATCTTAAAAAAATGCCATTGCCTTCACCTGAA
>Ga0315268_10005805_pt1 | contig 13196 bp, 11 predicted proteins | sample C1_top_MG_FD_204535 | JGI IMG/M metagenome (GOLD analysis project Ga0315268, IMG submission 204535) | Sediment microbial communities from Yellowstone Lake, YNP, Wyoming, USA - C1_top | ecosystem: Environmental > Aquatic > Freshwater > Lake > Sediment | place: USA: Wyoming | collected 2017-08-01 | reverse complement strand
GCAACTCGGCATCGAACAATTGCAGGCATGGGACGTGAGCTACGCCAGCGAGCATTTGCGCCAGCAGCGCTACGCCTTCTCCGAGCAGGAGGTGAAGCAGTATTTTCCGGAAGACAAGGTGCTGCCGGGCATGTTCAAGCTGGTGGAAACGCTGTACGGGCTGACCGTGCGCGCCGCGCAGGCGCCGCTATGGGACGACACGGTGCGCTTCTTCGACATTCTCGATGCGGACGGCAAGCTGGTCGGCCAGTTCTACCTCGATATGTATGCGCGCAACAGCAAGCGCGGCGGCGCATGGATGGACGATGCGATCACGCGCCGGCGCACCGCGACAGGTGTGCAGACGCCGGTCGCCTATCTGACCTGCAACTTCGCCGCGCCGGTCGGCGGCAAGCCCGCGCTGTTCACGCACGACGAGGTGATCACGCTGTTCCACGAATTCGGCCACGGCCTGCACCATCTGCTGACGCAGGTGGAAGACCTGGGCGTGTCCGGCATCAGCGGCGTGGAGTGGGATGCGGTCGAGCTACCCAGCCAGTTCATGGAAAATTTCTGCTGGGAGTGGGGTGTGCTGCAGGACATGACGCGCCATGCGGACAGCGGGGAAAAACTGCCGCGCGCGCTGTTCGACAAGATGCTGGCCGCGAAGAATTTCCAGAGCGGCTTGCAGACGCTGCGCCAGATCGAGTTCTCGCTGTTCGACATGCGCGTGCATGGCGATTTCGACCCCAGCGGCAGCAAGACCGTATTGCAATTGCTGGACGAGGTGCGCCGGGAAGTGGCGGTGCTGATGCCGCCCGCGTTCAACCGCTTCCCCAACAGCTTCTCGCATATCTTTGCCGGCGGCTATGCAGCGGGATATTACAGCTACAAATGGGCGGAAGTGCTGTCTGCGGATGCATACAGCCTGTTCGAGGAAAACGGCGTGCTCAATCTGGCAGTCGGCCTGCGCTTCCGCGACGAGATCCTGGCGGTCGGCGGCAGCCGCGATGCGATGCAGTCCTTCGTCGCATTTCGCGGACGCGAGCCGAAGATTGATGCATTGCTGCGCCATAGCGGTCTGGTGCCGGCGTAATAATTTTCGAGGGGGCGATATGAAGACTAAACTTTTGTGCGCAGCATTGCTGCTGGTTGTTGCCGGTGCACAGGCGGAGGGTTTGTATCGCTGGGTGGACAAGGACGGCAAGGTGCATTACGGCGATGTGCCGGCAGAGGAGGCGGCCAAAGTTGAAAAGAAGAAATTCGGTGTCGACCATGAGGTGGCCAATGCCGGCCTGCCGTATGAAACGCGCCGCGCCGTCGAGCGTTTCCCAGTCACGCTGTATGTGGCGGAAAACTGTGCCGAGCCGTGCCGGCAGGCGCGCGATCTGCTGAACAAGCGCGGCATTCCGTTCACCGAAAAAACCCTGGGCACCCAGAAAGAAATCGACGAATTCAAGCGTATCACCGGCAGCGATTCGACGCCGACACTCACCGTGGGCAAGCGTCACATAAAGGGTTTCGAGGCCGAGCAATGGAACGGCGAGCTGTCGAGCGCGGGCTATCCGAAGTTGGCGCCCTATCGTCCGCAAGCAAACACGAAGCCGGTGGCGAAAAAACCGGCAGCAGAAAACAAACCTGTCGCAGCGCCATGAAACCAAACCTGACAAATTCAATGATGGGCATTGCGCTGGCATTAAGCCTGGCTGGCTGTGGCGACAAGCCCCAGCCGCCCAAATTGTTTCAGCCGCAGCGCGAGGCGCTGGACAAGGCGCATGCAGTGGAGCAGTTTGCGGCCAGCAGCGTGGAAACTTTGAAGCGCGAAGAAGAAAAGCAGTCGCAGTAGCAGCCAGATTTTGAGATCACGATGCGCATAGCCACCTGGAACGTCAACTCACTCAAAGTGCGCCTGCCGCACGTGCTGGACTGGCTCGCCACTGACCAGCCGGACGTGCTGTGCCTGCAGGAAACCAAAACCGAAGACGCGAATTTTCCGCTGGCAGAGCTGCAGCAGGCAGGCTATCAGGTGGTGTTCAGCGGGCAGAAAACCTATAACGGCGTGGCGATTCTCAGCAAAGAGATGCCCACGGATGTGGTGTACGGGCTGCCCAATTTCGCCGACGAACAGAAGCGCCTGATCGCCGCCACGGTCGGCGGCGCGCGCATGGTGTGCGTGTACGTGCCGAACGGGCAGAGTGTGGATTCCGACAAGTACCAGTACAAGCTGGCATGGCTGGCGGCGTTGCAGACATGGCTCAAGGAGGAGCTGGTACGCCATCCGAAACTGGCTCTGCTGGGCGACTACAATATAGCGCCGGAGGACCGCGATGTGCACGACCCGCAGGCGTGGGAGGGCAATGTGCTGGTCAGCGAACCTGAGCGCGCGGCGATGCGTGCGCTCGAACAGCTTGGCCTGCGCGACAGTTTTCGCTTGTTCGAGCAGCCGGAGAAATCCTATTCATGGTGGGATTACCGCATGATGGCGTTTCGGCGCAACATGGGGCTGCGCATTGATCACATATTGCTCAGTGATCCGTTGGCGCAGGGTTGCACAAGCTGTGCGATAGACCGGCAGCCGCGCAAGCTGGAGCGCCCGTCCGATCATGCGCCGGTCGTGGCAGAAGTGGCCGTTTAGCTTCCCTTTTTATTCATTCGGGACGCGCTGCGAGCGTCATTGCATCAATTTAATGTTGACGGCAAAAAGGTTATCGGAAACAATATGCGGTACAACATGCAGCAAAGAAATGCAGAAAAATTCTATCAGGGGAAATTTATGTTCAAGGGAATGAAATTCGGCGCGCAAGCGTTGCTGGTTATATTGAGCACGATGGGTGCTGCTGCGGCTGAGGGGGAAGGCGATCCGGTAGCAGGCAAGGACAAATCCGCTTTATGCCAGGGCTGCCACGGTGAAGATGGCATGAGCATCAACCCCATGTGCCCCAATCTGGCCGGGCAAATTTCCAAATATATCGCAAAACAGATTCGCGATTTCCAGAATGAAAAGCGCGTTGATCCGGTCATGAGCGGGATGGCCGCGACCATTACCGAGGCTCAGGATGCAAAGGATATCGCTGCGTATTTTGCCAGCCGCAAGCGTATGGCCGGCAAGGCTGCAAAAGGTGCCCAGGCGGAAAAAGGCAAGGCGATCTACCTTGGCGGTAATCCGGATACCGGGCTGTATGCCTGTGCCAATTGTCACGGTGAAACTGGCAAAGGAAAATCGGCCGACAATCCCATGTTCCCGGTCATCGGCGGACAGCTCAAGGAATACATCGTGAAGCAGCTGAAAGATCTGCGCAGCGGTGATCGCCATAACGATCCGGCCGGCATGATGGGCGGTATCGCCAAGAAATTGAGCGATGATGAAATTGATGCGGTAGCCGAGTACACGTCCGGATTGTAATTCGCTATCAGTAACACCATGCCAAAAACGCCGTGCTAAACACGGCGTTTTGCATTTTAGGTGGGCTGCTCGTGTAGTGCATCGTTCTTTACGGTACTTATGTGCAACCCTTTGTAGGTCGGACTTTAGTCCGACATGTCGGGTTGAAACCCGACCTACAATGCAGTGATGACCGCTGGCATAAGCTCCAGATAGCGTGCAACACTACACTAGCCCTCCTTGTCATCCAGCCCCAATTCCTGAATCTTGCGCGTCAGCGTGTTGCGGCCCATGCCCAACAGCGTGGCAGCCTCGATGCGCCTGCCGCCGGTGTGTTCCAGCGCCTGCGTGATCAGCGTGCTTTCAAATTGCCGGCTCAGCTTGTCCAGAATGTTCTGGTCGCCGCGCTGCAGTGCCAGTGCTACCTGCTGTGCCAGCGCGCTGCGCCATTCGCCGACGAGCGCGGAAGTGGGCTGCGCTGCGCGCCACTCGGGTGGCAGGTCGGCGATTTCCACCTGCTGCGAGGGCGTCATCACCGTGAGCCAGTGGCACAGATTTTCCAGCTGCCGCACGTTGCCGGGGAAGTCCTGCGCCATCAGGTATTGAATCGTGGCTGCACTCAGGCTCTTTTGTTCGACGCCGAGCTCGCTCGCGCTCTTCTGCAGGAAATATTTCGCCAGCAGCGGAATGTCCTCGCGCCGTTCGCGCAACGCCGGCAGGCGCAGGCGTATCACGTTCAGACGGTGGAACAGGTCTTCGCGGAACAGCCCCTGCTTGACCCGTTCATCCAGATTCTGGTGCGTGGCGGCAATGATGCGCACATTGGCCTTGATCGGCTGGTGGCCGCCGATGCGGTAATAGTTGCCGTCTGAAAGCACGCGCAGCAATCGCGTCTGCAGTTCGGCCGGCATGTCGCCGATCTCATCGAGGAACAGCGTGCCGCCTTCGGCCTGCTCGAAGCGCCCGTGGCGCACGGCGGTGGCGCCGGTGAATGCGCCGCGTTCATGGCCGAACAGCTCCGATTCAAGCAAATCCTTCGGTATCGCGGCGGTGTTGATGGCGACGAAAGGCTGGGCCGCGCGCGGGCTGTGGCGATGCAGCGCGTGCGCCACCAGTTCCTTGCCGGTGCCGGATTCGCCGTTGATCAGCACGGTGGCATGCGAATGTGCCAGCCTGCCGATCGCGCGGAATACTTCCTGCATCGAAGGTGCGTGTCCCAGAATATCCGGTGCGGCGAGCGTGGCCTCGACGGGCGTGCTTTTGCGCATGCTTTGTTCCAGCGCGCGGCGGATCAGGTCGATCGCGTGGTTGACGTCGAAGGGCTTGGACAGATATTCGAACGCCCCGCCCTGAAAGGACGAGACCGCGCTTTCCAGATCGGAGTAGGCAGTCATGATGATCACCGGCAGGAGCGGATAGCGCTCGCGCAGGATTTGCAGCAGCTCCAGGCCGGAGCTGCCGGGCATACGGATATCGCTGATGACCACTTGCGGCAAGTCCTGCGCGAGCGCCTGCATGGCCTCGTCGGCGGAAGCAAAACTTTTGAATTCGATGCTTTCGCGCGCGAGCGCCTTTTCCAGCACCCAGCGGATGGAGCGGTCGTCGTCGATGATCCAGACTGGTTTCATTTAGTGGCACCCATGTCGTTAGTTAAAAGGTGGACAGATTATTTAGCCACGGATTAACACAGATGAAACACGGATTAACCCCTACGCATTTATCCGTGAATATCCGTGTTAATCCGTGGCCAAGTTGCCATTCATATAGGTTCATTCCAGCGGCAGCATCACGGTAAAGCAGGTGCGCCCCGGTTCGCTTTCGAATTCGATGCTGCCCTGGTGCTGGCTGACGAAATCCTGTGCCAGCGTCAGCCCCAGGCCATGCCCATCGGCTCTGCCGGATACCAGCGGGTAGAATATCTTGTCGCGCAAATGGGCCGGAACACCGGGCCCGTTGTCGATGATCTGCACCATGACGGCCAGACGATGGCGTTTCTTGACCAGCGTAACCTGCCGCGCGATGCGCGTGCGCAGTATGATGGTTCCTTTGCCGTGCATTGCCTGCGCCGCATTGCGCACGATGTTGAGCGCCACCTGGATCAGCTGTTCCTTGTCGCCCAGCAGCGGCGGCAGGCTGGTGTCGTAGTCGCGTTGTATGGTCAGTTCCGCAGGGATTTCCGCCAGCACCACGCTGCGCACCCGTTCCAGCACTTCATGAATGTTGAGCGCACTGAAATGGGGCACATGCTGCGGCGTGAGCAGCTTTTCCATCAGTGAGCGCAAACGGTCCGCTTCCTGAATCACGACCTGGGTGTATTCGCGCAGCGCGGGTTTTTCCAGCTCCTGCTCCAGCAGCTGTGCCGCGCCCCGGATGCCGCCCAGCGGATTTTTTATTTCATGCGCCAGATTGCGCAGCAGCAGACGGTTGGCCTTGGTCTGATCCAGCATCTGCTCTTCGCGCGCCAGTTTCAGCGGGCGGTCCATCGGGTGGAATTCCAGCAGCAGATAGTGTTTGCCCAGTTGCAGCGGCGTTGCGGCGCAGCGCAGGTGCACCCTGCCGTGCGCATGCGTGCCCAACATCAGATCGTGTTCGATATAGCTGGCATTGTTGTTCAGTGCCTGCTGCATCGCGGCTGCAAGCTGTTCGGTGTGGGTGAATGCATGCTGCAGCGGATGGCCGATCAGGTTTTTGCTGCTCACCGCAAACAGGTTTTCCGCTGCCGGGTTGACGTAGGCGACGCGCGACTGATCGTCCAGCAGGATGACAGCGGTGGCGAGGTGTTCCAGTGTGGGGAAATAAGTGTCCGGCATGAGTGCTTACTAAGCAGAAAATGTGCCAGTCACGGGTGATTACCTGAGGTGGGACAGTTCGGTCTTCAGCGCGCTGATGTTCTTTTCATGCAGCGTGACCTCTTCCTGCAATCTGCGCAGCTTTTCCATCTCCTGGGGCGTGCTGCGGGCAGATTCGCCCGTTTTCAGATTCTGGCGTGCATCTGCCAGCAGTTTTTCCTCTGTGCTCAATTCGTCGGCCAGTATTCTGTGGCGTGTGTTGTCGCGATTTTTCTGCGTCTGGTAATCCACTCTGGGAAAGTCCGAGGGGGTGGCCCGGTTGCGCGCGCGTGCGGAGGAGGGCGGCGATGTCCGCGAGGGTGATGATGTTTCCGGAGAAGCTGATGGTGGCGAAGGGGATTCCAGTCCCAGTTTTTTTGCGCCTTTGCTCGGTACGCTGGAATAAGTCACATGCCCTTCGGCATCGATGGATTTGTAGATTTCAGCCTGCGCCCAGCCGGTGTGGCCCGCGCACAGAAAAATGAACAGGTAACGCAGAGTCATCATTCGCATTTTGAATAAATCATGGTGGTTCAAGTATAGGTTAAAGCCTGCTGCTGTGACAAACGGCTGTTTGCAATGCGGCCTGAAAAACAAACGGGGCCTTGCGGCCCCGTTTGCATCGTCACGCCCTGCAGCTTACAGGCTGTAGTACATGTCGTATTCGACCGGGTGAGTGGTCATGCGTATGCGTGTGACTTCTTCCATCTTCAGCGCGATGTAGGCGTCGATGAAATCATTCGAGAACACACCGCCACGGGTCAGGAACTCGCGATCCTTGTCCAGATGCGCCAGCGCTTCGTCCAGCGAGGTGCATACGGTAGGGATCTTTGCGTCTTCTTCCGGCGGCAGGTCGTACAGATTCTTGTCGGCAGGATCGCCGGGGTGAATCTTGTTTTGGATGCCGTCGAGGCCGGCCATCATCAGTGCAGCGAAACACATATACGGGTTCGCCAGAGGATCCGGAAAACGTGTCTCGATGCGGCGCGCCTTGTCGCTGGCGACGTGCGGGATGCGGATCGAAGCGGAACGATTCTTGGCCGAGTACGCCAGCTTGGTCGGCGCCTCGTAGTGAGGAACCAGACGCTTGTAGGAGTTTGTGCCGGGGTTGGTGATCGCGTTCAGCGCCTTGGCGTGCTTGATGATGCCGCCGATGTAGTACAGCGCGGTCTCGGACAGGCCTGCATAGCCGTTGCCGGCGAACAGGTTCTTGCCGTCTTTCCAGATCGACTGGTGCACGTGCATGCCGGAGCCGTTGTCGCCCACGATAGGCTTGGGCATGAAGGTTGCGGTCTTGCCGTACTGGTGAGAGACGTTATGCACGATGTACTTCAGCGCCTGTGTCCAGTCGGCGCGCTTGACCAGCGTGTTGAACTTGGTGCCGATTTCGCACTGGCCGGCGGTGGCGACTTCATGGTGGTGCACTTCGACCGGAATGCCGATCTCTTCCAGAGCCAGGCACATCGCGGAACGGATGTCGTGCAGCGAATCAACCGGAGGCACGGGGAAATAGCCGCCCTTCACCGTGGGGCGGTGGCCGGTGTTGCCGCCGTCGAATTTCTCTGCGGAAGACCATGCGGCCTCTTCGGAATTCACCTTGCAGAAGCAGCCGGACATGTCCACTTGCCAGTTCACGGAATCGAATATGAAGAACTCCGGCTCGGGGCCGAAGTAGGCGGTGTCGCCGATGCCGGAAACCTTCAGGTAGGCTTCGGCGCGCTTGGCGATCGAGCGCGGGTCGCGGTCATAGCCCTTGCCGTCGGTCGGGTCCACCACGTCGCAGGTGATGACCAGCGTGGTCTCGTCCATGAACGGGTCGATGTAGGCGGAATCGGGATCCGGCATCAGCAGCATGTCGGAAGCCTGAATACCCTTCCAGCCGGCGATGGAAGAACCGTCGAAGGCGTGGCCTTCTTCAAATTTTTCCATGTCGAAGTGGGAAACCGGCACGCTTACGTGCTGCTCCTTGCCACGGGTATCTGTAAAACGGAAATCCACGAATTTGACTTCGTTTTCCTTAACTAACTTCAGAACATCAGCTGCCGACTTTGACATTACTCTCTCCCAATAAACGTGACGACCAAACCAAAAAACAAACCGGAAATTCAAACAAACTGAAACTTGGCGTCAAGGAATTTAGCATGAAGCGTGCCACGGTTTCCCAGCGCCAAAACGCGCATTTTGCCATATCCATCCGCATAAATGGGTAAAAACATTTGCCCCGAAAAGGGGCGGATTTCTCGTTGAGGCACTATTCTGGTGCGTGACTGCGGTGCAGGTGGATCGCGCTGAAATAAGGATCATCCGCCAGGATTTCATTGCACCGGCTTTGCAGCGCATCGATCATGGCGGGATCGCGATAAGTTTCAGCATCGAGAAACAGGTCGGCGACTATCTTGCCGTCCAGATAGTGCAGCATGGTGCGCTTGCCCAGCGGCAGGTCATTCCCCAGCCGCTGGGCAAGATGCTGCAGCAGGGTTTCGCGGCTCGGCAGTCCGGCGGTTGATTTGGCCTGGATGTCGTCTTCCGGATCGATATGCACCATTACATCCATCACATGGTGCTGCGCCAGCACCCGCTGCCGCGCGGTCTCGGCGATGTAATGGCCTTCGGATACGCTGATTTTCGGATCGACCATGATGTGCGCATCCACCAGCGCATGGTCGGCCATCTTGCGCGTGCGCAATTCATGCAGACTGTGAACGCCCGGCGTCGCCAGCAGCGTGGCGCGGATCGCCTCCACCTCCTCTGCGGCCAGGCCGGTGTCGACCAGTTCGGCCAGCGCCTCCAGCGCGAACTTGCCGCCCATGTGCGCGATCATCACGCCCACCGCAGCGGCGGCGACCAGATCGAGGAAGGTGTAGCCCAGCAGGTTGCCGCCGATGCCGACCACCACCACCAGCGAAGAGGCCGCATCGGAACGCGCATGCCAGGCGTTGGCGATCAGCATTTGCGAGCGCACCTTTTTGGCGACCGCGAGCATGTAGCGGAACATGCCTTCCTTCGCGGCCAGTGCGATCAGCGCGATCCACAGCGTGAGCGGATGCACCGCCTGCACCTGCTCGGGATGCTGCAGGCGTATGCCGGCCGCCACCAGCAGGCCCACGCCCAGCACCGCCAATGCCACGCCGAGTATCAGCGTGGCGGCGGTTTCTATGCGCGCGTGGCCATACGGATGCTCGGCATCGGCGTGGCGGTTGCCATGCCGGTTGGCGAACAGCACCATCACGTCGGCCAGCAGATCGGACAAGGAATGCAGGCCGTCCGCCATCAGCGATTGCGAGCGCCCGAAATAGCCGGCGACCACCTGCAGCACGGTCAGCAGCAGATTGATCCCGATGCTGATCCAGGTGCTTTTTTGTGCGGCCGCAAAGCGTTCCGGATGCGCAGGCTCGAATGCATCTGATTTGCTGTGGGTGTGCGGATGCGTGTGATTTTTCATTGCGGTTGCGCTAGTATCGGGGTGTTCAGCGCAAGGATAACACTTGCGGCTTGCATCTTAAAATCAAGTGGGGAATGGCTATGGGAAAAATCACGCAAATTCTGCAGGCAGCGCAAAATCGCGCCAAGCAGTTGAATCTGTCGTATGAAGGCGCATTGCTGCCGGGCGAGGCTTACGAAATTTTGCAATCCGCCCCCGGCGCCAGACTGGTGGACGTGCGCACGCGCGCGGAACTGGACTGGGTGGGGCAGATCCCCGGCGCAGTGGCGATCGAATGGCTCACCTACCCCGGCATGAAGCCCAACCCGAATTTCATCGTGGAACTGGGACGGCAGGTGGACAAGGAGGCGCTGGTGATGTTCATCTGCCGCAGCGGCCCCCGCTCGCATAGCGCTGCCGCCGCCGCGACCCAGGCGGGCTATGCGGATTGCTACAACGTGCTGGAAGGCTTCGAGGGCGACAAGAACGCGGACAAACAGCGTAATTTACTGAACGGCTGGCGCAAGTCCGAATTGCCGTGGGAACAGAGTTAAGCGCAGATCATCCTGCGGATGTAGGTTGGGTTAGCGCAGCGTAACCCAACAAGCAGCTACGCAGCCTGCCAGGTGATCGCCCCGCTGTAATACAGCCCCAGCACCGTCAGTCCGAAGGCAATCCGGTACCAGGCAAACATCGTGAAATCGTGGCTGCTGATGTAGCGCAGCAGCCAGCGCACGCACAGGAAAGCGGAAACGAAGGAGGCGACGAAGCCGGCTGACCACATGCCCAGATCGGCGCTGGTGAGCAGCGCGCGTTCCTTGTACAGCTCATAAATTGTCGCGGCGATCAGCGTCGGCATCGCGAGAAAGAACGTGAATTCCGTGGCCGCCTTGCGTGACAGTCCGAAAAACAAACCGCCGATGATCGTTGCGCCGGAACGCGAGGTGCCGGGTATCAGCGCCAGCGCCTGCGCGAAGCCGACCTTCAGCGCATCTTTCCAGTTCAACTCGTCCACCGATTCCACGCTCACCGTGTGCTTGCGTTTTTCCGCCCACAGAATAAAAACTGCGCCGATGATCGAGGTGATCGCCACCGTGACCGGGTTGAACAGCGCCGCCTTGATGTGCTTGCCGAACAGCAGTCCGATTATCGCCAGCGGCAGAAACGCGATCGCCACATTGAACACGAAACGCTGCGACGCTTCCTGTTTCTGCATCAGGCCGCCGATCACCGTGCCGAGCTTGGCGCGGTATTCCCACATCACCGCGAGTATCGCGGCCGACTGAATCACGATCTCGAACAGCTTGCCGCGCTCGTCATTGAAGTCGAGCAGGCTGCCGACCACAATCAAATGTCCGGTGCTGGAAATCGGCAGAAATTCGGTCAGGCCTTCGACGACACCGAGAATGGCGGCTTTGAGTAGCAATAATGTATCCATAAAACTCCATCGTCCCCTCTCCCTTGCAGGGAGAAGGTTAGGGTGTGGGGAGAAGCTGTGCGGAAAAGAGGCCGCGAAACAAGGCGCGGATTATACCCGCCATCACGGGATGGATTGCTGCCATTGCTCCAGCGCAATGCGGCGATTCACCGCGCATCGCTCCTCTTCGTTCATCTGCGGCCAGCCTATGACTTCCTCGAACGTGCGCTGGCAGCCCCGGCACACATCGTCGCCCAGCACCGTGCTGCAATGGCCGATGCAGGGACATTCTGCCGAAACATCGAGGAGAGAGGGAGGCGCGTGCAAGTGCATGGTGCGGTGATTATATACCTCCGGCCGCGTCGCCTGCTCCAGCCGCGCCAGCCATGCCAGCGCCTGCGCGCGATGCGCCGCACATCTCCAGCGAAGGCCGCAAGCTGCCGCAGAAAGCAGGGCGCTCATGCAGGGTTGTTTGCAGTGTGCTGGATGGAGCGCTTAATGGTGCGATTTTATAACAGGGCGAATGCGTGGGTTTATATTGGGAACATGAAAAGCTTGGCCACAAAAGCAAACGAGCCGCACAATGCGGCTCGTTTGCTTTGCCGGATGCGAAAGGAATCAGGCCTTGCTATACAGCTGACTGCCTTTTTTAACGAATTCCACCGCCTTCTGTTCCATGCCTTTCTGTAGCGCGGTCTGCTCGTCCACGCCCTGGCTGGCGGCGTAGTCGCGCACGTCCTGCGAGATTTTCATCGAGCAGAAATGCGGGCCGCACATGGAGCAGAAGTGTGCGACTTTGGCCGAGTCCTTGGGCAGGGTTTCGTCGTGGAAGTCGCGCGCCTTGTCCGGGTCGAGGCCGAGGTTGAACTGGTCTTCCCAGCGGAATTCGAAGCGTGCCTTGGACAGCGCGTTGTCGCGGATCTGTGCGCCGGGGTGGCCCTTGGCCAGGTCGGCCGCGTGCGCCGCGAGCTTGTAGGTGATCACGCCTTCTTTTACGTCGGCCTTGTTGGGCAGGCCCAGGTGTTCCTTGGGTGTGACGTAGCACAGCATCGCGGTGCCGTACCAGCCTATCATCGCCGCGCCGATGCCGGAGGTGATGTGGTCGTAGCCGGGGGCGATGTCGGTGGTGAGCGGGCCCAGCGTGTAGAACGGCGCTTCGTGGCACTGTTCCAGTTGCAGGTCCATGTTCTCCTTGATCATGTGCATCGGCACGTGGCCGGGGCCTTCGATCATCACCTGCACGTCGTGTTTCCATGCGATCTGCGTCAGTTCGCCCAGCGTCTTCAGTTCGCCCAGCTGCGCCGCGTCGTTGGCATCGTAGATCGAGCCGGGGCGCAGGCCGTCGCCGAGGCTGAAGGCCACGTCATACGCCTTCATGATTTCGCAGATTTCTTCGAAGTGCTCGTACAGGAAGCTTTCCTTGTGATGCGCCAGACACCATTTGGCCATGATGGAGCCGCCGCGCGAGACGATGCCGGTGAGGCGGTTGGCGGTCAGCGGCACATAGCGCAGCAGCACGCCGGCATGGATGGTGAAGTAATCGACGCCCTGTTCGGCCTGTTCGATTAATGTGTCGCGGAAAATTTCCCAGGTCAGGTCTTCCGCCTTGCCGTTGACCTTTTCCAGCGCCTGATAGATCGGCACCGTGCCAATCGGCACCGGCGAATTGCGGATGATCCATTCGCGCGTTTCGTGGATATGCTTGCCGGTGGACAGGTCCATCACGTTGTCTGCGCCCCAGCGGATCGCCCAGGTGAGTTTCTCGACTTCCTCGCCGATGCTCGATGTGACTGCGGAGTTGCCGATGTTGGCGTTGATCTTCACCAGAAAGTTGCGGCCGATGATCATCGGCTCGACTTCCGGGTGGTTGACGTTGGCGGGGATGATGGCGCGGCCGCAGGCAATCTCTGCGCGCACAAACTCGGGTGTGATTTCGGCCGGAATAGCGGCGCCGAACGACTGGCCGGGATGTTGTCGGCCCATCAGGTCGGCCAGCCGTGTGCCCATCGGTCCGGACGTTCGCAGCTCTTCCAGATACTCCTTGCGGCGCATGTTTTCACGGATCGCGACGTATTCCATCTCCGGCGTGATGATGCCACGGCGGGCGTAATGTATCTGCGAGATGTTGGCGCCCACTTTTGCGCGGCGCGGCTTGCGCAATAGATTGAA
>Ga0315268_10005804_pt1 | contig 13197 bp, 11 predicted proteins | sample C1_top_MG_FD_204535 | JGI IMG/M metagenome (GOLD analysis project Ga0315268, IMG submission 204535) | Sediment microbial communities from Yellowstone Lake, YNP, Wyoming, USA - C1_top | ecosystem: Environmental > Aquatic > Freshwater > Lake > Sediment | place: USA: Wyoming | collected 2017-08-01 | reverse complement strand
TACTAAATACATAAAGAGAGAGACAAAGGATTATGTGCCAAAGTTCATTGCAGCAAGCTTGATAGCGAAGAGCCCTGAGGAGTTCGGTTTTGAAGAGCTTGAGTATTATCCTCCCCTTAATTATGATGAGGTTACAATAGACTCTCCTGCTGACCTTGATGTCATAGCAGACTGTGCAGGAACGACATTAGAAATTATAAAAGAATTAAACCCTGAGCTCAGAAGGTGGTGTACACCCTTTGATCTTCCTGAATATACTTTAAGAATACCTCAAGGTATGAAGGAAGTTTTTTTCCAAAAGCTATCCATGATTCCCAAAGAAGAGCGCTTTTCAATTGATATATACAAAGTTAAAAAGGGAGACACCTTTAAGAAAATTTCAAAAAAGACTCGTATTCCGGTTCAGGTTATTCTCGATCTGAATTCCATTGAGAAAATAATGCCTCTTAAGGCAGGAATGGAGATTTATCTTCCGCCGAAAGGGAAATTCGTAGTAGACAGAGATGACAAGGCTCCAATAAGGAAGGCCTCTTTCAAACGAAAGAGGAAAACACTTGTTAAAGATAAGGGTTTAGTTACTAAATCAATAAAAAAGGCCTCATTTAAATACAGGAAGAAAGAGTCGAAGTCTACGTATAGGAAAATTTAACTTTCTTTCTTTTCACCTAATTTTGCCTTAGCCTCGTCACTGAATGGAGAATTTGGGAATTTTTCGGAGAGCTCTTTATATTTTTTCTTTGCTTCTTCTGTCCTACCCTCTTTTTCGAGGAGCCTCGCATATTCTATAAGGGCAAAGTCTTTATAGATATCTCCTTTGAGATTATAAAGCACTTTAAGGGTCTCTTCTGCTCCTTTTGTATCGCCTTTTCGTAAATAAGCCATTGCCATTTTCTCATATGCAAGGGGGATAAACCTTCCTTCATTTGAAAATCTGCAGGTAAAATCTTTGAGCGTCTTAATTGTTTCATCGTATCTTCCAAGCTCATAGTAACAACCTGCTATATAAAAAAGTACGGTTGGTGATTTTCTTATATCATAAGATCTCTTAAATATATCTAATGCCCTTTTGTACTGTTCTTCCTTATTTACAGGCTGCTTTTGATAGATATTGTTATAGATCTCGTATCCATCAAGCTCTAACATCCTTGCTTTTTTCTTTGAGGTATAGTCATAGAAAAAAAAGCCTGAAATACTTAGAATTACTATAAGTATGATAGCCGAGTATATTAATGCTAATCTCTTTTGTTCTTTTATTCTATTTTTTAGACTCGCAAGTTTGTCCTTTACTTCTGCCTCTGTACCCAAGTTTTTTTTGGGTGCCCTTTTTTTAATCGCCTTTGGCATCAGTCTCTTCTAAGGATCTTTTCTACAATGGATTTAGAATTTTCAAAGATTAAATCAATACGTTTTTCCTCTATTCCGGAAGCATGAAGTATCTTAAAAGCTACTTCCCTTGTCATTAAGTCTGATGGGCTGTGTGCATCGGTATTTATGCAAAGGGGCACACCGAATCTCATAGCTTCCTTTGCAACGTATCCATTTGCCAGAGAATGTCCTTTCCTTGAGGTTATTTCAAGAGTAACGCCTTTTTCTTTTGCAAAAAGAAGGTCCTCTGTTGTAATGATGCCCGGATGCGCAATAATGTCAGCATTCGCTTCAATAGCTGCTCTATTCGTACCTGCAGCAACAGGCTCCACTATAGTCTCTCCATGCACAACAACTATTTTTGCACCCAAATGCCTTGCCTCCTTCACGAGATCAGGGATAATCTGGGGTGGGACATGGGTGATCTCAGCACCAGGTATAGCTTCTATAGAGATAAAGCCCTTGAGTTTTTTTATAGCGCTTACTATTCTTGGGACAACAAAATCAATGTTAGATGAGTCTACGTGGTCTGTAATAGCAATAGCCTTATAGCCAATCGCCTCTGCCCTTCTAATCAGTTCCGTGGGAAGAAGTTCCCCATCGCTGAGAAGACTGTGTGAATGTAAATCAATCATAAATCTGCCTGTCTTGAAACCATGTATATAATTAAAAGGTATTATCTACACCAGACATTCTATCAGAATTTTTTTTTAAAATCACTATTAAACTTGGTACTACCTGTAGTCTTGCTATAGGGTTTCTTTGTGTCATTCCCACCATAGATTTTTCGAGGGTAAACTCCAATGTGAATCTATCCTCTCTGTGTCATTCCGCATCCCCAATCAAGTTGAGGACAGGCTTGATGCGGAATCCAGTTTCTTTCTGGATTCCCGCTTTCGCGGGAATGACAACAGGGAGGAGATGACAAATACACAGCCTGTCATGCTGAACCCTTTACCATTTGTCGCCATGAATCAAACGAAAGGTCTCGCTTTTGTCTCAGGATAAAGCTCCGTGAAGCATTCCTTATTCTTGGATACACTGAGCAGCAATATAAGTTAGCGATTAAGAAAAATTAAAAGACATAGTGTGATTTTTCAAATACGGGGAGAAATTGATACATGAGGTTCAACTCATGAAATATGATCAAGAGATAAAAAAGCAAAGCGAATACCAAAAGGATTTTTGTAAGAGAGCAATTTTTACATAAACAGAGAATAATGAGTGGTACTGAAGTGATAAAGAATTTCGCTACAATAAATGGCGTGATGCCATACCCTAAAAAGAAATTCATAATGGGATTAATCTCTGCAGCTATGTTTTCTTCTATTAGTGTAAGGGTAAAATAGCTATCGATTAGATTAAGAGTTAAAAAGACTAAGATTGTTATGAGCAGCCGATTACTATAATAGAGGTCTACAAAGATATGTTTCTCTTTATCCCTCTCTCTCCTGATAGTCTTTCTTCGACCGCTAAGAAATGAATATCTACTCATAAGGGGGGTTGGCCTTTTCCGCCTATCAGAGAGGACCCTTCTAACTGTCTCTTCTACTGAGCTTTGCATTATAAATTACCTTGCATTTATCTAAAAGCTTAGCGACAACCTAATTTTTGGGCTTGAAGAAAAGATTGCTCTTACTATTTTGATTGCAAAATCAATACCATACCGTAGAATTCATCGTTAAGAAAATGTGTGACATTCAAAGAATGGCTATTTTGTAAGAAATGTCGGGAAGCAATATCTATAGATTAGCACAGGAAATAATCAAAATCTGTTTCCTTTGTACACAATTTTACCTGTTAATCTTTGTAACAGTTCTTTAGGGGATGGTGTGGGAGCTATGCCCCCCTTTGGAAAAGGGGGGGGATTTAAAGAATAAAATGCTTCCTTATGATAAATGATAAACAGTTGAAATCATTATCACAACGGCTCAGGAAAAATTTAATGATTCATAAAATCTCCCCTAACCCTCTTTACCAAAAAGAGGATGTTTCTGCTAAAGATGGGAACAGAGAGTTATCCAGAAAAATGTCTGAAGATGTTACCTGGTGATATTTTTTATCAATGACTTTACTATTGGTATCCTATTCTTTATAGTTGTCCAGACAAGATTATAATCCACGCCAAAATAGAGATGAATTAATCTGTCCCTCATCCCTGCCATCTCTTTCCAAGGAATTTCGGGATATTTTTGTTTGATGTCATCGGGTATTTGCTTTGTAGCTTCACCTATAATCTCAAATTTTCGTATAACTGCACTCGCAGTTTTATCGTCTTCCCTGAATTCTTCAAAACTTATATCCTCAACAAATTTTTCTATACTTTCGATAGCTTCAAGAATGTCTTTGAGATAAAGCTTATAATCTCTCATAGATAAGCTGTCTCCTTTAGCACCGTGTCTCTTATTTCTTCTCTGAGAGCCCTTTTGGACACTACATCAACTTTTTGTTTGAGTTTTTCTTCAAGAAATAAAGATAACCCTACGAGATCAAAAAGATCCGCATCGTCTTCAAAGTCCACAAGAACATCTATGTCGCTTGTTTCTTTTTGCTCGTCTCTTATGATCGATCCAAAAACCCCTATCGCTTTCACTTTATATTTCCTTCTGATCTCTTCTCGTAGCTTTTCAAGGGTCTTCAAAATCTCATCTTTGTTTTTCATTCCCTTCCTCAATGATTGTTTCTGTCCTTATTTTACCTGAACTTCCTCCTGAAAACATACATTTGGGATTTTCATTGAATATGCTGTTGAGTGAAGATTGAAGACCATACTCCACTATTGAATTTCGGATTTTACATAATCGGGGATAGCAATTTCCTTGTAGAGAGATTGAAGAAGGGGAAGTCTTTCGAGTTTTGATAGATGTATTACGACATCAGCATCGCTAACTACGCGCATAAGAGATATCTTCGTCAAGCTCTTTAGTGCCGTAGTTTATGTACGTCTTTCTTTTTGCAAGGATATCAAGCATCTCATTCAGGCCAACGCCTAATATCTCCGCAGCCTGTCTTAGGGTAAATAAACCCTCTCTGTACAACTCAACAACAAGGGTCTACAAGGGTCTCATTTATATATTTGTCATACGGCTTTTTTATATGTTTAGTTATCTCTTCAGATATCTTTACTGATATCTCCATTAAGCAACTCCTTTTGATAAATTATAGCATAAAAGGACAGGAAGCATTTATTATCCCAATTATCTTCCTCTACTAATCTTTTATCCCATAAAGCTTAAAGGTATGTCTTAGAAACATCAAAATTAAAGACCAGACCCCATTGAGACCTTTTACAAAAACCTGCCAGGGCGCATAGTAATGTTCAGCAACTTCTTCTCTTGCAGGATGGCCATCAATAATGCCCGCGACAATTATATATTCTTCCCAAGATCGAAAATCATTTACCGACGGCTTCTGCAAAAAAGGATTCTTACTTTTATACGCATAATCTAACGGGTGCCCATTCTCTAATGCTCGCTTGAAATGAGAGGATGGAGGGAAATTATATGAGGATAGAGCGTTTACAAGTTCAATTATCTCAGGCCATTTGTTTTCTACATCGAAAGACGCATTTGGATCACAAGGAATTCTGTGGTTATACTCAAATAAAGCACAGATGTATTCATTAGGTACTACGAGGCGATAAATAGGGCTCAACAAGCCAACTTTTTCATAGGCTTCTAATGCATCTAATGACGTTTCTACATTGTGAGCTTTACAATGCTCGATAAACTCTTTGGCAGTGAGATACTTCTTACTTTTATTAAACTTTGTCTTTGACATCCATTACAATTCTTATTCAGAATCTATGATCCTTCTCTCCTCCTCTGTTATCCCATAAAGCTCATAAACTATCTCATCTATCTTCTCATCCGTAATCGCAATCTCGCGTTCAATCTTTTCACGCTCTGCTGAAGGTGGAAAGGAGTTATTCTTTTTATGTAGTTCAAGCATCCTGTCGACGAGGGAGACGAGCTTGTCATGAATGGCTTTTTCAGAGGGGTTGTTGAAGTCAATAGTGCGGATGGGGAGTTGTTCTACGTGCTGTTTCTTAATTTGTGCTAATGCCTCGCCTTTTTCAGGATTGATAAAAGTATATGCGAAATCCATAAGGCGAGAGTTTATCATCCCTAATAAATATGGAAGCTGATAACGCGTATCTTTAGGAAGAATAATGTGTAAATTATCACGAGCAATAAAACCGGTCTCGATTAGGGTAGCTATAATCGAATCTCCCGTCTGGCGGGCAATAATTTTAAGAGGAGTTTGGAAAATGGCGGGATCACGTGGCGCCGCAAGCCAAGGGCCATACTTTATCCAGTAATCATGGTTCCATAGATTTTCATAACGCCGAATAAGTTCCCCACGCAATAAAGGCGACCATGTTTTGTCTGATGCATCACCTTTTCTTACATAGGGTTTTTCTTTCATTATTTTATCGGTCTGCGGAGGACGTCCTTTACCTTTCTCGAATGGCTTTGCTCCGTTATATACATCGCAAAGTTGTCCCAATTGCGATGAAAGATTGTGGATCTTTCTGAACAACATCTGCTCTTCTTGAGAGGCAACGATATTGACGGGTGTGCCATCATGAGGGATAAACTTACCTTGTAAATTATGAAGGAATTCGATTTGCCCATCCCTTCGGACATCAATTGAAATAACATCCCTATTAGAAATTCCTTTGTCTAACTTTTGAAAAATTAAAACATGTGTATCTACAACAGCTGAGAATACTTTTTCTGGCAAATGAAGAATACGAAGCCACCGGTAATTATTTGTGAGATACCCTCTAATCTTTTTCAATCTCACAGATTGTAGCCAAGTATTAGAAACAATAACGCCGAGAAGGCCAGTATTTTTTAAGAAAGAGTGATAGCGCTCAAGGAAAAGCAAGTACAAGTCCTTTTGGTAATCTTGGTGCTTATAATGTGCAGAGAAATATTCTTGCTCATATGAAGGAATCATATAGCTATAGGGCGGGTTGCCGATGACGACGTCGAATCCTCCATGTTCCATTATCTCCCCGAATCCTGCTGACTTTGAATTCCAGTCAAAGGGGTTGATGCGACTTTTTGTTTCGTCTTTGGAGATTGCTTCGCCTTCGGCTCGCAATGACAGAGGGGAGGGGGAATCAAATATGTCGTATCCAATCAAACTATTTCCGCATTTGATGTTGTTGGAAAGGGGAGGGAGGAGATGTTGTTTCTTTGGTAACAAACCTCGTTCACCTTCCAATGCTTTCAAATAAAGGCTCATCATTGTGATTTCTACAGCCTGAGGGTCTATATCGACGCCGAAGATATTGTTCCTCAGAATCTTGGCTTTTTCATGAATTGGTAGGGTAAATTCCTCAGGACTCATTTTCCAGTATGGAAAAAGATGTAAAGTCTGAGCTTCCTTTGGATGCTCACGATAGTATTTAAGATGATAATCAATCAGGTACTGATAAGCACCAAGCAAGAATGAACCAGAACCACAGGCGGGGTCAAGGATTTTTATCTTTTCAATCTGCCTTGGTGTCTTGCCTTCGATGATTCTGCCGACGGTATTCTTAACGATGTAATCAACGATATATTTCGGCGTGTAATATACACCGCCTGCTTTCCTTACTTCTGGCTTTTCTTCAACTTTTATCCTTTGAGGCGTTACCCTTATAGTGCTGCCTAAATAGCGTTCATAGATGCTGCCTAAGAGTTCAACTCCTATTGCATCAAAACGGTATCTGCTTTTAGGGAAGTAAAGGCTTTCAATGATATCAGATAAAAGATTGGAATCTGCAACTGCTGTTTCACAGGCATGGTGTTTGAATATATCTCCATTAAGGTCATCATTCACCTCATGGAACAGGTCTATTAGATGAGTCATTATGGGTTTTCGTTTAGCTTCTTCTTTCCATTGAGCAGCAATCTCCCACAGTTTTCTGTCAGGCCTGATTTTTCTGTCCTCAGCTATACGGATAAAGATAATGCGGTCAAGGAGTTTCTGTACGACATCATTCAAGAGTTTTACATCGAATTGAGGATTTCTTTTATGAATATCTTTTGCAAGCTCTGTGCGCCATGCGGTCAAATCCTCAAGGAAAGATTTATCTGGTGGTATGCGTAGTCTTTTGCTCTTTGTATCTCTTGGCAGAAGGAGCTCTAATGAGCCCTGTTCAACTCTTTCTTTTGATAATTCCCAGAGTTTTTCAATATTATCAAAATAATCCGTATATCTGAGCTCAAATATCAAGCCTTCATTTGGGAATCTTGGATTTGGCTTTAATGATGCGTCATAAAGCCTGAACTCTTCAAAATCCGTAAGGATGACAAAATATACCTCTTTGGTCGACCATGCATATGACTTCGCCTGAAGTATATGATTTACATCGTCAAGGACAACTGAAGGGGGTTTTGCCTCGACAAAAAACTTGGTGATTCCATTTATTCGGAAATTGTAATCAGGTCTTTTTGTTGTCTCAGGGGAAAGCTCTACAATGACATCTCTTTCGTGCGGTGGTTTTTGTGCCTTGTTTTCTATGTCCCAGCCAAGGGCATTGAAAAAGGAGTTTATGAAATCTACCCTTACCTGTGCTTCAAAATAGCCTTTTGAGAGATAGTAATTCTTGTCCTTTTCGAATTTAGAGATTAAGGACTGTAGTTCTTCTCTAAATGAATCAATATCAGACATCTAATGGATTATATTACATCAAACCATGCTCGCTCTTGCAAGGGTGAGGACAGTTACTTCTTTTGCCCCGGCCTTCATAAGCTCTTTTGAACACTCTGACACTGTGGCTCCTGTTGTCATTACATCATCAACAAGGAGCAGTCTAAGATCCCTTATATGCCCTTTTACCTCAAAGACATTTTTGAGGTTTAACATCCTCTCCCGTGCAGACAGACCTGTCTGTGGAAGAGTATCTTTTTTCTTACAGAGGGTATCTATAAGAAGGGGAGTTCCTATCTTTCTTGAGATGACTCTCGCTATAAGTAACGATTGATTAAAGCCTCTTTCTCTTAGTCTTTTAATGCTTAAAGGAACAGGCACTAAGCCGTCCATTACAGGAAGGTCAAAGTTCAGCAGAAGTTTGCTGAGGGGTTTTGCAAGTCTTTTTAGTCCATAAAACTTCAAATGGTTGATTGCCTCTGCAAGCGACCCCTCATAGAGACCATAATTAAAGACCTTAGAGAATGGAGGGGAATTTTTGAGGCACTGCCCGCATATATTTGCATATTCTGAGGAAAAGGGCATTGCACAGATCATGCATGAAGGACCAGAATAGCTACTTATTGTAGCCCAACAGGAGGAACAGATTGGTGAATGGTAAAATACATCAGACGTTCCTCCACAAGATGGGCACTTTGATGGGTAGAGCTTATTTAAGATCTTTGAGATCAAAGCACAGTGGGGTAGATATCAATTAGAAAAGGTCTTTAAGCTGAATGATTTCATCTCTCCTCTGGCCTGTTGAGATTAATTGCACTTCAACTCCTAACATTTTCTCAATCTTTTTTATGTATGCCCTTGCTGCCTTCGGAAGTTTGTTGAAGTCTCTTATCCCTATAGTGGTAGTGTTCCAACCTTCAAACTCTTCATAGTATGGTTCGCATTCCTCGACGATGTTAATCTCTTTTGGAAAATCTTCGTAAATCTTTCCCTTATATTTATAGTGGGTACAGATTTTTATTTTGTCTAAACCATCAAGGACATCAAGCTTTGTTATTACAATTCCATTGAGTCCATTGACCCTTACAGAGTGTCTGAGTACTACCATGTCCAACCAGCCACATCTCCTTGGTCTACCTGTCGTGGCTCCATATTCTCCACCCTTTTCCCTAAGCATGTTCCCTAAGGAGTCTTTTATCTCTGTTGGAAAAGGCCCACTGCCAACCCTTGTTGTATAAGCCTTGACTACACCAAGAACCCTTGATATTTTTGTTGGTCCTATTCCGAGGCCTGTACATGCACCCCCTGCTATTGCATTCGAAGATGTTACATAAGGATAAGTCCCGTGGTCTACATCGAGGAGTGTTCCTTGTGCACCTTCCAACAATACATTTTTGTTTCCACTAATCATTTTGTTAATAATAATATCTGTATCAGCGATATATTCAGAAAGTTTTTTTGCATAACCCATGTATTCTTTGTAAATATTCTCGGTCTTAAACACAGAAACCTTATAAAGGTTTTTAAGAATAAAGTTGATATCAAAGAGGTTTGTCATGAGCTTCTCTTTGAATACCGATGGGTGAAGGAGGTCTGCGACCTTTATACCTCTCCTTGCCATTTTATCTACATAGGCAGGACCTATCCCACGCCCTGTTGTACCAATGCTCTTTTTACCTCTGCACCTTTCGCTTGCATTGTCAATAACTCTATGGTAAGGCATAATAAGATGTGCATTTTTGCTCAAAAAGAGTTTTCCGCCTACCTTGATTCCCTTCTTCTTTAGCCCATTGATTTCTTCTATGAGGGCAGGAGGGTCTACGACAACACCATTACCTATCAGACATATCTTGCCTTCGTGGAGTATTCCTGAAGGGATAAGATGAAAAATGAATTTCTCATTATTGATGACTACGGTATGGCCAGCATTATGTCCCCCCTGGTAGCGAGCGATTACTTCTGCCTTTTCAGAAAGGTAGTCAACAATTTTTCCCTTACCTTCGTCTCCCCACTGTGTGCCAACTATCACAACATTAGGCATGCTAAAAGCTCGTTTAGAGGGTTATACGTTTGAGTGAAAGGATGTTCGGAAGACCCTTTATCTCATCCAGGATCTGAGGTGTTGCAGGAGTGTCTATGGTGACAACTGAGATTGCTCTCCCTCCAGGGGTTTCTCTCCCAAATTGCATCCTTGCGATATTAATATTGTTTTTACTGAGGAGTGTTCCTATATTCCCTATAACCCCAGGTTTATCATTATTATAGATAAAGAGAAGCTCTCCCTCAGGCACAATCTCAACCTTAAAGCTATCAATGGCCACAATACGGGGGTCTTTTTTACTAAAGAGTGTCCCTGCAATATAACTTTCTTTATCCTTTGCCCTTATCCTGATTGCAACCATGCTCTGATAATCACCGGCATCAGCGCTTTTTGTCTCTTTAACCTCTATACCACGTTCCTTTGCAATAAAAGGTGCGTTAACAAAGTTTACTGTTTCTTCAAGGATGGGTGTGAGAAAACCTTTGACAGCAGCTATTTTCACTGGAGCTGTATCAATCTCGGATGCCTCACCTCGATATTCGATTGTTATTTCTGTAACACCGCCTTCAAATATCTGGGCTGAGAATAATCCAAGTTTCTCAGATAAAGTTATATAAGGCTGAAGTGTTGCTACTTGGTCTGCGGGGATAGCTGGGAAGTTGACCGCATTGCTTATAGTACCGCGAACGAGATAATCTGCTACCTGTTCTGCAATGGCAACGGCGACATTTTCTTGTGCTTCTTTAGTCGCAGCACCAAGATGAGGAGTGCAAATAACATTATCAAGGGTAAGTAGGGGACTATTTTCAGGTGGTTCTTTTTCAAATACATCAAGTGCAGCGCCTGCAACCTTACCTTCTGCAAGGGCATCATAAAGATCCTTCTCATTGATGATACCACCCCTTGCGCAGTTAATGATCCTAACATCATCTTTCATGATCTTAATTGTCTCTTTATTGATCATATTTCTTGTCTCTGTTGTTATGGGAGTATGAATAGTTATAAAATCAGAGCGCCTGAATAGCTCTTTGAGGCTAACTTTCTCAACACCCATTGTTCTCGCTTTGTCTTCGCTCAGGAAGGGATCATAGGCTATCACATTCATTGCAAAGGCCTGTGCCCTTCTTGCAACCTGACTCCCTATGTTCCCTATGCCAATAACTCCGAGCGTTTTATTGAAAAGTTCAACGCCCGTAAATCTCTTTTTTTCCCACTTGCCTTCCTTCATTGAGGCTGTGGCCTGGGGTATCTGTCTTGCAAGGGCAAATATCAGTGCCATTGTATGTTCTGCTGTGGTGATGGTGTTTCCGCCGGGTGTATTCATTACAACTATACCTTTTTTTGTTGCTGCCGTAACGTCAACATTATCAAGTCCTGAACCTGCACGCCCTATAACCTTCAGGTTTGAAGCGGCCTCTATTATCTTAGAGGTTACCTTTGTCGCAGATCTTACAACAAGGCCGTGGTAATTTCCAATACATGTCATAAGCTCTTCTAATTTCATTCCTGTTTTTACATCAACTTCAAGCCCTGCAGTTTTGAGTATATTTATGCCTTTTGTTGAAATATTGTCACTTACGAGAACTTTCATTATGACTCTCTTTATCCCATTAATAGTTCTTCAGCAATTGCTACGCCTGTCCCGAGTCTTAGAGGATATCCCATTTCTTTCAGTACCATCTCAATACCTGCAATTGCTGTTATGACATCAAATCTGTCTACATATCCTAAATGGGCAATCCTAAATATTTTGCCCCTTGCTTTGTCTTGCCCGCCAGCTGTTGTGATACCATATTTCTCTCGAAGATTTTTGTACACTGCTTGCCCATCTATTTTAGGAGGCGACATTATTGCAGTTACGGCATTTGATGGAGAATCCTTTGCGTAGAGTTCTAACTCAAGTGCCTGAACAGCTTTTCTCGTAGCATGGGCAAGCCTTTCGTGTCTTCCAAACACATTCTCAAGTCCTTCTGCCTGGAGCATTTTCAGGCTTTCGTTAAGGCCGATGATGAGCGAAACGGGTGAAGTGAAGTTTGTCTGATTTTTGACAAGATTTTCGCGTTCCTTCTTAAAATCAAAATAGAACTTGGGCAATTTTGATGTTTTTGCTTTTTCCCACGCCTTTTCGCTCACGCTGATAAAAGCAAGACCTGGAGGAAGCATCAAACCCTTCTGAGAACCTCCTACCATTATATCTATCCCCCATTCATCTGTTCTTAGGTCATGCGCAGCAAGGGCACTGATAGCATCAACTATGAATAATGCATTTTCATATCTTTTCACGATGGATGCAAGGGTTTTTATGTCATGATAAACACCTGTTGAAGTCTCTGATGCCTGGACAAATACACCCTTTATGTCCGGATTCTTTTTAAGTGTTTCTTCAACCTTTTCAGGTTTTACTGCATAGCCCCACTCAACAATAATCTCTTCAACTTTCAGGCCATAGGACTGGCATATCTTTGTCCACCGTTCTCCAAATTTACCGCCATTTATAACGATAACTTTATCTCCGTGGCTGAAAAAGTTATTCACAGCACCCACCATTCCACCTGTACCTGTGGAACAGATAATAAGCACATCGTTTTTTGTCTGATATAACCACTGAAGACTTTTCTTTGCGGAATCGAGTACAGGAAGGAAATCTGGCGACCTGTGGTGTATTATAGGCGCTGCCATTGAGAGCAGCACCTCTGATGGAACCGGTGTTGGACCAGGGGCTAATAGATAACGTTTTAGCATTAGAACCTCTCTTTTGCGTTGAATGGGTTTAAAAGAATTTGAGACATCTCTAAACTTTTATATTTTAAATTTTAAACTATGCTTGATCCAAGTTCATCCTCTATAAAATAAAGGATGATGCGAACACATGAAAGCTCTGGCTAAATTCAAACTCAAGGTAACAATATAGCAGAGTCTGAGACAAATATCAATAAATTTACTTACTGTGATGTTACCATTTTGAAATGTCACACATTATTACTATTTTGAAATGTCACATTCTGGTTGTCCTCTCTCCTTTAAGGTACGGGGTATTTCACCCCAGTTTGTGGAAGGAGGATATATGGATGAACAAAGTACTTGTAACGATGCGTGACATTCAAAGGTATAAGGTGTTAACAGAGGTTATAGAGAAAAAACTC
>Ga0315268_10005803_pt1 | contig 13199 bp, 10 predicted proteins | sample C1_top_MG_FD_204535 | JGI IMG/M metagenome (GOLD analysis project Ga0315268, IMG submission 204535) | Sediment microbial communities from Yellowstone Lake, YNP, Wyoming, USA - C1_top | ecosystem: Environmental > Aquatic > Freshwater > Lake > Sediment | place: USA: Wyoming | collected 2017-08-01 | reverse complement strand
AGCGTTAGCTTTTGCTGCGCCGCGTTCATGTTGATGATGTCAGTTTGGTTGACGAGTTGTCCTAAAGCTTTAATGTTGAGATCAAGCCATACTGACGTACTAGCTTCGACAGCGGAACGGGCAGCGTCCATCCGCTCAGCAGCGTCTTGCTCCAGTAATATCCCAGCCTCATTCGTCACAAAGAGTATCACCCCCGCGAGCAAGGGGAGCGTAATTGCCAGGATAAGCAGCACCAGTCGTGTCTGCAACCGGCCTCTTTGCCCGCGTCGCTCCGAGACCATTTGTTGAAAGCCAGCGTAAGCATAGACCGCAGCATAGGCAAGGCTGGTGACCAGCGTCGCGCCTCCGGTACCCAAAACATCTCGCAGTCCGAATTGGACCATAGAGGTGAAAGCCAGCACTCCAAAGATTAGCCGGGCTAGTCGTCGCGTCGGCGGCGCCGCTTTTTTGTCGAACAGAGCAACATACAACGAGAAAATAAGAGTGGCCACCGGCGCCAAATAGTTGCTTATTGCTCGTAAGGGCAAAGCGATGCGCCCGGCGGCATACTGACTGATGGACATGCCTCCCATTACATAGGTCTCGCCGGGGCCAGTGTACCATAGTTGCGTTCCGAGCTGCACATCCACTATCGTCAGGATCACTGGCAAAAGCCCCAGGCCGTACAGCGGCAACCACAACCACAGCCGACGTCCATGCAACCAGTTGGGTTTGAGCAGAACAACGCTGACGATCAGTAATCCGATCATGATGGCCGGGGTGGTCATAGCCTGGATCATGAGTGGCAGTGTCGCCTCGGCCGCATTGGGGGCGGTCATCAGCATACCAGTGGTAACGGTGCTGGCCGCAGACAATAAGAGTAGGGCGCTCACGTGGCGGTTAGCATTGTGCCAGACATTCAGAAATAGGATATAGAGGCCTGCGCTGAATTCGATCAGTGCTACGAGCCAAGCGACGAGCTGCAGAATCTGATTAGGAGCCACAAGGTTCATGCCAGCGCCTCCCCGCTTTGGTGGCGAGCATTGCCGCTGCCCTCCGTCGGCGCCGGTGCAGCCAACCGGATGACGACCTCCGGCAGCCCCAATGCCTGGCGCACTTCTTGCGCCGCCGTCTTGAGCACCATCTCCACATCCAGCGACTCGCGCATCCGGGCTGTGGCTGCACCGATCAATCGCTCGCGAGTGGCCAGGCGTTGCGACTCTTCAAACAGCCGGGCGCTTTCCATGACCTGCGCAGCCTGGGTGGCGACCGCATCCAACAATTTCGAGTCTATGGCTGGCTGACCGGCAGCTTGGCTGCCCTCGGCAGGTGGCTCAACGATCAGAGCGCCAATGACCTGACCATGCACCTCTAAAGGGACCTGGATAGCGTTAGATTGAACGGCCTGGTGTGGCGACTGCGCCAGGTGTTGGGCCTCCTCTGGGGTGAACGGAGTGGACCCTGCCTGGTGGAATTCGGCAAAGTTGTTGGGCCGGGCGCGCAAGTATGTTTCCCATCTTCCCCCTGTGAGCAGGCGATTGACTCGCTCAACTTCTTTCAAGCTGGTCTGTGCCTGCTGATACAACCGGGCGTTTTCCAACGCGACCGCAATCTGATCGGCCGTGCCTTGCAGGACCGTGATGTCGTTCTCGTCAAAGGCTTGGGCTTGCGTGCTCTGAATGTCGAGCACGCCGATCACATGCTCCCGGCTGCGCAGCGGCAAGGCCATTTCCGAGCGCGTCTCTGGCAGCAAGGGATTGGCAAAGCGCACCGCCTCTTGGCCCACATCCAACGCGATGCGTGCCTGCTCGTTGGCACACACCCAGCCGACCATCGAGGTGCCGCCGACAGCCAGCTTGTGCCCGCCTTCCATCATAATCCGACCGGCCTCGCCGGTCCCTGCACGCAGCACAGCGTTCTCCCGGTTATCATCAACCAAAAAGACGCCAACGTAGTAGAGGTCAAACCGCTCGCGGATCAGCCCTACCACACGCACCAACATCTCGTCAGGGTCAAGCATCTGGCTGGCGGTGTAACTGATCTCGGCACCGGTGGCAATCTGTGTGGCGCGGCGCTCCAACTCGTGCGTGCGCTCGGCGACACGTCGCTCCAGCCCTTCCATGAGGTCGCGCAACCTGACCGTCATTGTGGAAAAGGCCTGGGCCAACACGCCGATTTCGTCTTGCCCGGTTCGCGGAAGCGGAGCGTCCCATTGCCCGGCCCCAATTTGCTGGGCGGCTGTAGCCATCTTCTGAATGGGATCGGCCAGGCGACTGGACAACCAGAGACCGATGACTACCATGATACCCAGGATGACTCCACCGATCGGCAAAATCCGCGCCAGCAGCAGGAAGTGAGTCGAAGCCTCCAACTCTTTCTGAAAAGCGCCTACGGCTTGGAGTACGGTCTCTGCCTCGACGACGTTGCCCAGGCTCCAGCCTGTGCTTTGAATGGGAGCATAGGCCACCAATAGCTCTTTGCCGCCTGCTCGCACCGAGGCAAAGCCGGTTGAGCCGCGTGTCATCTGAGTCAACACGGGACTAAACCCTGCCGCAGCCCCGCTCAGATCCGTCCCAAATTCGTCCGGCTTTCGCTCACGCCCCAGAATATCCCGATAGCCCTGCGTCGGGAGAACGATGGCGCGCCCTTGCTTATCTACCAGAAAAGAGTAACCACTACCCAGCAATCGGGCCGCTTCGACGCTGGCACTGATGTCCTTTAGAGTGAAATCAATGCCGACGCACCCTATGAACTCGCCACCCGCGTAGACAGGAGCAGCGACCGTCACCATCAAACCTTTGCCGGTCGCATCCACATAGACAGACGACCACGCGGCCTTGCGATCCGGGTTGTTTGTGGGGTTTGCGCTGAGATACCAGGGACGTTGGGTGACTCGAAAATCTGGGGGAACGAGGGTTCCCAACTGGATATTCGGATAATACCGGACTGTGTCTCGCTCTGTCCCCATGTATATCGCCGCCGTGCTAGGGTTGCCTTTGAGAGTCTGTGCAAAAACAAAATCTAGATAGGCGGCCAACTCCAGGTCGGTCAGAACTGTTGCATCCATTTTGACCGTATTCGGAACAAAGGCGCTGCTCACGTCGGTTTCGTTATTCAAATACTGTTGATTGGGGCCAGCGAACATGTGGCCTATGGGGCTCCAGTAGCCTCCACGAGTAAAGACATCGGGCTTTTCAAACACATTCACGGCATACGAAGCCGTGTTCTCAGCGTCGTGTCGCACTTGCTCCAAGACCAAGTCGATTCTTTTGGCATCGCCGAGAGTCGCCTTGCTGAGGTACTCTTCGGCCTGGGTGCGCAAAGCCACGGCACTGACCCGCTGTGCGCTCTCTCCCACACTTTGGACGGATCGGAAACCCATATAGCCAACGGTCAGCACCGAAACCGTCGTCAAACTCAACAGCACCACCAATAACCGCGTGCGGATGGTGTATCTAGCTGTTGATTGATGTCCATGACCAAGTTCAGATGACATTCATAGCCTCCCGGCTTTTCGTCCTGGTCTATCCTTAGAACCTGCCGTCGCCTGGCTTGTCGCCCATCGGCTCAAGCCACACGGCCACGCGGGGCGCACCCAAGGACTTGGCCACCTCTTGAACGGTGGTATTCAACACCTGTTCGAGTGTAAAGCTGGCGCGGATATGGGCCGCAATAGTGTTGAGGGTCTGTTCGCGCTCGACGCGAGCTTGGGTCTCCATGAACAGACGGGCATTCTCGATAGCGATGGCGGCCTGGTTGGCGACGGCAGTCAACAACTCCCGATGGCGTTCGTTGTAGAGCCTCGTGGTGGTATAGCTCTGAGCAGCGATCACGCCGATCACTCTGTTGCCTGCCGTCATCGGCACGCCCAACCACGACAGGGCACTCTGCCCAATCGATGCAACGCCCAACTCTTCCAACCGCGCATCGACGTTCTCCTCAATGAGCAATGGTTCATGGGTTCGGATCACGTGCTCTGTCAGCCCTTGCCCGGCCTGTCGCATCCGCCATTGAACCCGCTGACTGTTTTCGATAGCCAGGGGAAAAGAGACCTGGTCGCTCTCCGGCCGGTACAGGGCAATGTAAAAGTTTGTCGCGTCGATCAGACGAGAGGCATACTGATAGAGGTTCTCCATGATCGCGTCCACGTCTAGCATCATGGTCAGGGCGCGACCCATTACGTTGAGGATGGCCAGTTCTTCCGCCCGGGCTTGAACCTCTTGCAGCAGCCGCTCGCGCTCAGCCTCGGCGGCCTTGCGCTCAGTTATATCCCGAACGATACCTACCAGCCCTACGACGTTGCCCTGGGAGTCCCGCAGAGGCAATTTAGTGGTCAGATACCACCTGGGCGCGCCCGTTCTATCTACACCCGGCATTTCGGCTTCGAGCATCGGTTGGCCCGACTGTATGATCTCTTGTTCCTGGGCGTAGTATTGCTCCGCCACTTGACGTGGGTAGAGGTCAAAGTCGGTCTTGGCGATACGTTCGTCCGGTGCAGGCGTGCCCCCCAAGCGCATGTACGCAGCGTTATGGGCAACAATCCGGCCTTGAGTATCCTTGACAAAGATATAGTCCGGCAGATGGTCTATCAACGTGCGCAGCAGGTTACGCTCTTGTGCCAGACTGGCGTCGGTCTCCGGGGACCCAGCCTCCAATGCCTCCTGGAGCACGGCGCCGGCAGGCGCCAGTTCGCTCGTCTGGTCTGGCGTGATTTGCCCCACGTCGGAGAACAGGCCTTCAAGCTGGCTTCGCAGGTCTTTATCATCCATGGTTCATCAACTCCGTGGCGAGCGCACCGTACTGTTGAGCGCCCCGCGTATTCGGCGCATAGAGTGTGATGGGTTTACCAAACGCCGGACTCTCTTTGAGCTTGACATCTACTTCAATGATCGTCTTGAACATGGCATCGGGTATTCGTTGCTGCATCTGCTCAAAGATGAGGCGAGAAATCCTGTTGCGCCGGTCGAACATCGTCACGAGCACCCGGTAGATGAGGTTAGGATTGGTCTTTTCCCGCACCAGCTTTACCAGTTCGATCACCCGGCGCAACGAGCGAGCCGCAAAATACTCACACTGGGTCGGGACGATGAGCAGGTCAGCCGCCGTCAAGGCATTCAGAGTCAAGGTGCCAAAGGAAGGCGGACAATCCATCAGGACTAGGTCATAGAAACCTTGACCCATCATGTCGAGCCCATTCCTTAAATAAAACTCGTAACCCTGCCGCCCATAGAGAATCTTGTCGAGAAGCACCAGGCTGGGACTGGCCGGAACGATATCCAGACCGAATATGGAGGTTTCGCGGCTGACACTCACCAGTGAGGTGTTCCCCAAAAGAGCATCGTCCACCGTGTGACGCAGCTCATCCGGCTTCAGCCCCACCGAGAGCGTGAGATTGGCCTGGGGATCCAGATCAACGAGCAGGACAATTTTTCCCATCTGAGCCAGACAGGCGCCCAAGGAGAGGCAGGTGGTGGTTTTGGCCACTCCGCCTTTTTGGTTGCTAACGGCAATCGTCATCGTCATCGCTAGTCGTCTTTCCGCCTACTTGGGGCCAACAGTCCATCGCACGTTGAGCGGCAACGCAAAGCTGAACACCGTGGCACCCTCACGCTGTTCCACACGCAGACGCCCGCCGTGCAGTTCTACCAGGTGGCGCGAGAGCGCCAGGCTGATGCCTTGATTGCTCTCGACATGCTCCCCCATCGTTGGCGCACTGACATTAAACTCGACCAGGCTATCCACCTGCGCCAAGCGCAGAATAATGACCCCTTCGCGGCTCATCTCGGCTGCAGTGATGACCAGGTTGGTGAGTACTTGTCGCAATCGCACGGCATCGGCCATCACCACGGGCAGGTTCGGCTCGGCCTGGACCTGCAGGCGCAACTGTGGATTCACCAGAGCCGATGCAAGTGTCGTCCGCAGCTCATCCGCCAAATTGGACAGATCTACTGGCTTGCAATCCAATTCGACGGCTCCGACTTCCAGACTAGCCAGCTCGAGGGTGTCGTCAAGTAGTCGCCCAAGCTGTTGGCCGCTGTGCCGAATAGCTGTCAGGTCCCGGGCCTGTAATTCGGTCAGCGGCCCATCCAGGCCCTTGAGCATCAACTGAGGGAAGCCGATAATCGTGTTCAGATAGGTAGCAAGTTGATGTGACATGCGCATCAAGAACTGGCCGCGCAGCCGGTCTATCTCGCGCATCTCGTCTGCCGCTTCATGCTCCTCACTATAGGTGCGCGCATTCTCAATTGCTACGCTCAATTGATCGGCCAGGGTTTGCAGCACGCCCTGATCTGACTCGCTAAAACCACCGGGGTCACGGCTGGTCAGATCCAGCGCACCAATCGCCCTGGAGCCCAGGGCGAGAGGCAGGACCAACTCGCAACATATATCCGAGCGGCCATCACAGTTGGGCCATGTAATCATACGTGGCATCCGCTGCGAAATAGTCAGGCTAATCCGATGGGTGTCCTCGACATGCAATTGGCGCTCGTGCTCCGGCACTGCTCGCCCGACATTGCTTTGTAGAACCACCACCTTGCCTGCCGCATCCAAAAGATAAACTCCTACCTGGTCAAGCTGAAATGCATCCCGAATCAACTCTGACGCTCGCGCCAACAATGTGTTCAAATCGAGAATCGAAGTGGTAATGCGACCTACTTCGGCGCTGATGGACAGTTGCCAAGCATGGTATTGGATTTGCTCTTTGGCTTTCTGTACTTGACGAGTACGCTCAGCCACTTTGTGTTCTAAGCCTACATACAGATCATGCAGCTCGGAAGCCATCGTATTAAAGACATTGGCCAGAATGCCGATTTCGTCACGGCGCATTGGCCGGACGCGCACTGTCAGGTCGCCGCCAGACATTCGCACAGCCGCCTCGGTTAGCAAGACAATGGGGCGGGTAATCTGGCGAGTGACGGCGGCGGCGATAATGGCCGTGAGCAGCGCTACTCCTAACATGGCACCGATGAGACCGGCAGCCAATTCGTCACTGGCGGCAAACGCTTCGGCCTGGTCTTGTTCAGCAATGAGCGCCAATTCCACATCGTCGAGCCAGCGATACGCACCAATCACCGGAATACCTGCCTCATTCTCGTAGGAGGCCGCACCGCTCTGGCCAGACAGCGCACGCATCACACCCTGGCTTTTTGGTAAAGGACGGGACAGCAGTGTGCCCTGCAACACCCAAGAACGGCCGTCGCGGTTCATCAGATAAACCACCCCGGTGCGCCCCAATCCAAAGGCGACCGGTGGTAATGCCGTTGCCTCAAACTGATCGCTCTCTAATAGTGCTTTGAGATGACCAGACATGTTTTGCTCTAATAGCTTGTCCCCCCGGGGTATCTCGCCGGGTGCTGCTGGGTTTTCAACCAAGATCGCCATACGAACCCATTCGCGCAACTGCGCTTCACGAAGGTTTGCGGCGGTAGTCAGCCGCTCTATGGTCGCACGCTGCCGGTCGTTGCGTACCTGATTAAAGGCCACGTATCCGACTACACTGAGCGGGCCAATTGCCAGGAGCAGGAACGCGGTCAAGAGTATACGCCCTAGCCCGCCTCGCATTCCCGTCGTGGGGACGGGGTGTGTATGCGACAAACCCGACATCCACTCCGCATCCTTGACCACTTAACCCAGTGACCAGATCGGTTGGCCTTCTAGAATGCACCGGATTTGATGAGGGAACTCGTCCGGGTTGATTGGCTTGCCGATAAAACCGTCGAAGCCAGCGGCCTGGGCGCGCTGCAGCGATTCCTGCGAAGCATCCGCCGTGACAGCTACAATAGAGGTGTTCTTGAAGCGCGGATCGCCCCGCAGTCGCTGGAGAACTATGTAGCCATCCTCATCTGGGATGTGAATGTCCAGCAATACCAAGTCCACACGCGGCATCGAGTCGGCGAACTCTAATACTTGCCAGCCTGATGCTTTCCACTGGCAGTCTTTGACACCTAGATAAGCCAACAGGCGAGCGATGAGGACAAAGTTCTTGAGGTTATCTTCGACAACTAGTACGTGGGCGTCGCGTGGGTCCACTGGACTGGCCGATGCTGTGGGACTATCCGTAGGGGAGGTCATGTTCAGGTTCATGGTCGTTTCGCCTGGAGGAAACGTGCAATCTGGATCGGAAGTTGATCCACGTCGATGGGCTTTTGGATATACCCATCACAGCCAGCCGCTAACGTCTTTTCCCGGTCACCCTTCATCACGTTGGCTGTCATCGCCACCACGGGCACGCCCGCCAGGCGCACCATTTGCTTAAAGCGGCGGGTCAGTTCGTAGCCATCCATCTCCGGCAGGTTAATGTCCATCAGAACCAAATCAGGCCGCATCGTCTCAGCCTTGCTCAGTCCGGCTGTCCCGCTGTCAGCCTCGACAACCTTGTAACCTTCTGCTTCCAACACGCGCTTGACCAAAAGGCTGTTTTCCGGGTTGTCTTCGATATACAGAATGGTCTGTTGGGTCATATGCTCACTCCGACAGATTGTCTTTATCTCTCTCAGATGGAATAGTGGCCTGCTCGCCCGGCGTATCGAGCGCAATCGCCAGCTCCTGGGCAGTGCGGCGCGTGTATTGCAGCACCAGCCCGATGCGGCTGCTGGGCTGATTCCGATCGAATGCCAAGCTCAGGCGCATACCGCACCCCACTTCGGCCGAGTAAAGGTCATGCGTCTTGCCCTGGTAATAGGCGAAATTGAACGCCGGTTCCTGGTTGGTTGACGGGACGGGCCACGGCCCGTCGAAACCGTTCATCTCACCAACGCGTGCCACCACCTTGCCGTTGACATCGGTCAACAGCACGCATTGTGCACCCGTGTCGCGCAGGAGGGCAATCAACTGGCGATGGATAAACTGAGAGCGCCAATCTACAACCAGGCGCGGATGGTTTGCGTCCATAGTCGCCTCACGTAATGCCTGTGCCACAACACCTGTGAACTCGTCAAATGCAAAAGGCTTGCGGAAGTAATGAAAGACACCCAGCTCGCGGGCCGCAGCTTCGAACTTGGAATCTTGATACGCACTTACCACAATTGCACGCAGGCCGGGATACATCCGGCTCAAGCGCTCCAACAACTGCAAGCCATTCATGCCTCCCGCCAGCCGCATGTCGGTGATGACCACGTCGAATGGTAGTTGGGCAAAGGCTTGCAGCGCCTCTTCGGCTGAGGACGCACAGGCAGTTTCGACGGCAAGGCCGGAAACTGCCAGGCTTTCGCGCAAGAACAGTAGAGTGCGTTGCTCGTCGTCCACGATTAGTACGCGCTGACCCGGCATCGTTCTCCCTCATAGAGATTCAGTACTGCGGTTAGCATACCACGACAAGGGGAGGGGCAAGCTTTCGGGATGCTTGCAAGAAGGTTACAGGACTATTGCCACGACTTACCGCCAAGGGGCAGCGGCAGACGGCAGAAGGCAGATTATAGTAGCCGGCAGTCAGCGGCTTGAGAGGAGAGTGATGGAGGATTGTACTAGCTGGGCTAGGGCGTGGGGCTAGCTGTCGGCGTCCGCGTTGGCGTAGGCAGCGGAGAGGTAGGCGGTGTCGGCGTGGATGTGCTGGTGGCAGTAGGCGTGCTGGTAGCCGTCGAGGAAGCCGTGGGTGCACCCAACACTGGCACCGTAGGTGGCGCCCGTGTGGGCGAGACCTGCGTCATGGTGGGCGAAGGGAGGGCGGAAATCGCCGTCGGGAGAGGTGGCAGAACGGCAGGTGGCGTCTCGGTAGGAGTGGTGCGGGCGGGCGCCGACGTCGGCGCGGCAGAGGTTGGTGCAGTACCAAGCGGCGCAAGACGCACACCCACCAGTGGCGTCGCCAGGTAGGTGATCGGCGCAGGAGCAAACGTCGGCGCGGCGCGAGTCTGACCTGAAGCAGCCAGCGTGTACGGGCGCACCCACAGCCCCAGGCCCCAAGCACCCAGGCAAGACATCAACAGTGATGCGACGAGCGCAAGCCAGCCTGCATATCCAACCCAGCGGCGGTCCGGCACTAGAGATGCCGAGGTCGGGGTAGCAGTCAGCGGCGCAACGCCCGCCAATCCGCCGACGAGCATCAACAGCACACCCGCAAATGTCAAGTAAAGCCCACCGCCCACGTTGCCCAGCTGCGCGCTCAGGCTCACTTGCAAAGCGCTCGAAAGCTGAACAACCCGGACGAAGGCATACAGCGCGATCAGGTCACACAAGGCCGCCAGGAACGCCGCTGGAAGCGAAACACGACGCAACGGATGCCACGGCAACAAGAGGGTCAACGCCGCCAGAACCGACAGTCCTAACGTGAGCAACCGGCCACCCGTCACACCACCCCGCGCCAAGTCGCCGGCGAGAAACGAGGGCAGGTTAGCCCACGGCAGTGTCACGGCGATGATGGCGAGCAGTGCGCCGACGAGCACAAGGATGCGCGCGTCGAACTTTAAGATAAAAGTCCGGTACATGCCTGATTTATCTTCCCTTCACGCGCGTGCCGCAGCGCGAGCAAAAAACGTCGTCAGGTCGCAACGGCTTGCCACACTGCGTGCAAAAGCCCAAGTCTTGGCCGGCCTCTGCGGGCGATGCAACGACAGGGCCGGGCTGCGGGCGTGACCGGGTTGCGCCCGACGTGCGGACGCTGCGGCGGCCCCTGGCATGTCGAAACGCCGGCGGTTCGTAGGGACGAAACGCTTCCGCTCCCTGCGAGCGAGCATACCACACCACACCGCCAACGATGAGCACAAGCCCTACGGCAAGCGCAACGACGAGCGGCCATGGCGACGCTGGCGTCGCCACCAGATTGGAGACGGGCTGTCGAGTAGGCGCAGGCGTGACCAGTTGCAGAGCCTCAACGGACGTACGCTTGTCCTCACGGTGATAACTCAATGAAAGCGTAAGGGACTGTCCCGCCGCAAGCCCTGCCTGGGTCAACTGGTGCACGACAAGCCCCTCCTCATCCGTCACGCCGGGTGGCAGGGCAGGTGTAGCCTGAAAACCGGATGCGCCGAACGGCTCGCGCACGTTAATCGTTGCGGCATCGGCAGCCAGATCGCCAGGCCACAGCAACGTGTAACGCCGGTCAAAGGTGACCGTGCTGAGCTTGTCATAGAATTCTAAGGTGAACAAGCGGCTAGGCGAGGCGAAGGTCACTTCGACCCAGTCGCCGCTGCGCGCCGTGGCAACTTGTTTGGCCACCATCAGATCCAACCATTGATTCACCGGCGCAGTCTCGTTGCCGGGTTGAGGTGAGGCCACCGCTGAAGGCTCCCCGGCCGAAGCCGGAATGCGAATCTTGACTTGAGCCGGAAGTGAAACATCGGAGGCGAATTGGCCGCGATAGATGACCAGCACACTTGCCAGCCGGTCGAACTCGGGCCATACATCAATCGTCAGCGTCGCCAGGCGTGTCGTGGATTGAGCCGTGACCGGCCCAGGCCGTAGAACAAAAGCCGCCAACGCAACGAAAAGAACAACACGACGCACGGCAACGGGCATCAAGAATCCTCCGATGACAATTCTAGACACTTATTCTATCACGGAATTGCAGTAGGAGCGAGGCTCGTCAGCGCGGGATGGCACGCATCGAGATCGGCTGCATAAAAAGTGCATCCTCCACCGCCACGGCGGGCGCATCCGGGCCGAGGCAGAAGTGGACAAAGGGGCGACGTTCTATTTCACGGTGTGAACAACAGGCCGGCAGAGGCAGACCAGGTAACAAGGTGGTAAAGTGAACTGATATGCCTCCTGGTCACTCTTTCCGGCACACCAGTCCCACCCAATCCCTCTCCAGAGTCCGCTGGATCATGTAAAGTCCAACGCGCTCTAGCGCTTCTCGCACTACGGCCTCTTGAGTGTCAATCAACCCGGCGAACACAGCCAGCCCGCCTGGCCTTACAATGTCGCCTAGTCCCTGCCCACACAACTCGACAATGACTTGGGCAAGGATATTGACCAATGCCAGGTCAAACCCACCTTTGGGCATTTGATATTCGATATTTGGTATTTGAGCAAGAGAACCTTGTTCCACTTGCACAGTACCTTGCACACCATTGGCGCTCACATTCGCACGTGCAGCTTCGACGGCCACTGGGTCCACATCCAGTGCAAGGCACGCCGCCGCACCGAGCTTGGCCGCTGCAATGGCGAGTATGCCGGAACCAGTGCCCAGGTCAAGAACATGATCCCCCGGTCGCAGGTACCTTTCCAGCGACAACAGGCACATCTGTGTCGTCGGATGCAGGCCGGTGCCAAACGCCATCCCCGGGTCAAGCTCTATGACGATGTCATCGCCTCGTGGAGCATAGCCTCGCCAAGACGGTTTGATGACGAATCGCGGGCCGATGCGTGTAACATGAAAATGCTCCTTCCACGCATTGGCCCATTGCTCTTCGGCCACAGTACGGAATTGTGGCTCGAGAATCGGCGCAATCTGTCGCAAGTGCCACAGGGACTGTTCGACCTGCAGCCGCTTTTCGTCCAGCCCCGGCTCGACGAGCAGGTAGGCTCGGACGGATACGACTGGCTCGAGCGGACCATCAGGCTGCCATCGATCACCTGTCAAATCTAGCGCGTTTTGCTGGATGGCCACTCCCCCCGGCGCATAACGCGCCAGCACCTCGGCCACAGCCTCGGCGTATTCGGGTTCACAACTTATCGCGATTTCCAGCCAGTTCACCACCACTCCCGAAAAGACAAGGAGACAAGGGAACCAAGCGGCAAGGAGATTCACGCGCGCTATCGCCTTGTCGCCTTATTACCTTGTCTCCCTGCCCAGGTAAGGGCTAGAGACTGAATACATCCTTCAGCTTGTCGAGGAATGTCTTTTCTTGTTGGGGGATCACTTCTTTGCCCAGCGTCTTGGCAAGCTCTTTGAACAGTCGCTTTTGTTCCATAGTCAGGTTGGTGGGCACCATCACGTCAATCACCACCAGTTGATCGCCACGACCATTCACGCGCAAGTGCGGCACGCCCTTGTTGCGCATCCGAAAGACTTTGCCGGTCTGAGTGCCGGGCGGGATGGTCAGCGCCTCATCACCGTCGAGCGTGGGCACAGACACCTCGTCACCCAATGCCGCCTGTGCCACATTGATACCCAGCTCCAACACGATATTGTCATCACGGCGGTGAAAATAGACATGGGTTAATACATCCAGCACCACGTAGAGATTGCCTGGAGGGCCACCTCGCTCACCTGGCTCACCCTCTCCCGCCAGGCGAATCTGGGTGCCGCTATCTACACCGGCCGGTATCTTGACATTGATCGT
>Ga0315268_10005801_pt1 | contig 13200 bp, 15 predicted proteins | sample C1_top_MG_FD_204535 | JGI IMG/M metagenome (GOLD analysis project Ga0315268, IMG submission 204535) | Sediment microbial communities from Yellowstone Lake, YNP, Wyoming, USA - C1_top | ecosystem: Environmental > Aquatic > Freshwater > Lake > Sediment | place: USA: Wyoming | collected 2017-08-01 | reverse complement strand
AACAGGACCGAGAATTGCCGAAATATTGAGCAAGACAGAGATTACGGCAAGATTACTTCAAAAAAGGATCACCTACTAGCCTTAGTTGCTTTGGAAAGATTTTCCATGCTGTTCTGCTTTGAGTACGTATAGCGGCACTATGAAGTACTATGATAAGGTGTGTACTATTTGATCTGGACGGAACCCTATATGATGAGAAAGATTTCGTCATGAGCGGCTTTAGAGCAGTCGCAGAGTATCTTTCGGAAATTAGGGGTGTTGACGCGAAAAAGTGTCTCAATATTTTGATGAATGATTTTGAAAGTGGTCTACGGGGCAAGAATTTCGATACTTTGGTCGAGAAACTAGGATTAAATATTGAGATACCTGACCTAGTGCAAGTCTATAGACAACATCAACCGAACATCAATCTCTATCCGGATGCAGAAACGATCCTAAGTAAATTGAGGGGTTCGCTCCTCTTAGGGCTCGTAACTGATGGTTGGAGGGACGTCCAGAAGAGAAAAGTGTCTGCCCTTAAGCTCGAAGGGCGTTTTGATACTATTACCTTCACTGATGTCTACGGAAGAGAGAATTGGAAACCTAGTCTAAAACCATTTGAAATTACGCTAAGAAAACTAGGAGTTACAGCAAAGGAGTCGATGTATGTTGCTGACAATCCTGTGAAGGATTTTATTGGTGCCAAAAAGTTGGGAATCATCACCGTGCGCATACGTCGTGGTGGTGAGTATGATTCTATGCAACTAGATGCCGAGCATGAGGCTGATTACAATATAACAAGCTTGTGGGAACTACAAGGACTTATAGAGAAGATAAATGCCCAAGAAGACAATTAGAACCCTGATTATACCCGCTGGTTCTGGTATGGCTGTTATGGCTATCAAGGCATTGAAGCAGGATGATAGTATTACTGTGATGTCTGCTGATACAGATGCTCTGGCTCCTGGACTCTATCTTTCCCACAAGGGGTTTCTAATTCCACGGTTTAGCGATGCAAATTTTTTCCGAAGGTTAAAGCAGCTTGTCAAGAGTGAGAAGGTTGATGTAGTAATCCCCGCTCTGGATACAATCCTATTACCGTTTTCAGAGGAAGCTGAGAGTTTCGAGAGACTAGGAGTACATGTGTTAGTTTCGGAACCTGGGACAATAAGGGTGACAAGAGATAAGTGGAAAACATACCAACGTTTGAAGGATTGTGTCCCTATGCCGGTATCATCTATCAAAAAGGAAAAGACTAAGTTTGAATACCCTTTGTTTATCAAACCACGATATGGCTCTGGTTCAAAAGAGGCATACGTGGTAAACTCTGACAAGGAGTTCGAATTTTTCTATCATTATGTCAAAAATCCGATTGTCCAAGAATTTCTACCCGGGAAAGAATATACTGTGGACTGCTTAGCTGACATGAATGGAGAGCTATTAGCTTGCGTGCCCCGCGAGCGTATTCAGGTAAGAGACGGAATCTGTACAAAAGGTGTGACCACTGAAAACGTACAACTCGAACAAATGGCGAAGATAATAAGTGAAAGGCTAAAGTTCAGAGGTCCTTTTCTTATTCAGGCAAAAGAAGATAAGCAAGGTCTCCCCAGGTTGACTGAGATCAATGCAAGAATCGGAGGCACAATGTTACCTGGAAGTTTCTTGGAGGGCAATTTTCATACATTGGCAGTCAGATTAGCTATGGGAGAGGCGATATCTTCTCCGAAGGTTAAGTATGGCATTTTTCTTACGCGTTATTGGGAAGAGATCTACTTGGATGAAAAGACTATTAAGACGGTAGCAGAAACAACCTATTTACATGCCTAGAGTCAGCTTTGCTGGCGTGAAATATGACTTGGAAAATACCTCTCTTCAAGATATATTGGGATGAAGAAGATATAAAGATGGTCAACAAAGCCATCCGCAGAGGGATGTTTTGGGCAATTGGCCCAAATGCTGAGAAGTTTGAAGACATGCTTTCGAGATATATCGGAACTAAGTATGCCCTGGCCTTCAACTCGGGCACCTCTGCCCTGCATGCTGCCCTGCTCGCCCATGGCATTGGTCCAGGCGATGAGGTTATTGTGCCGTCCTTCACCTTTATCGCCACTGCCAATGCCCCTCTTTTCGCCGGGGCAAAGCCTGTTTTCGCTGATATAGAGGAAACGACATTCGGGCTAGACCCGGAAGATGTCGAAAGGAAAATAACCAGGAAAACAAAAGCTATAATGCCCGTTCATTATGGCGGTTCCCCATGCCTGATCAGAGAGCTTGCCAAGGTAGCCCAGAAACATAACCTGCTTCTTATAGAAGATGCTGCCGAGTCTCTCGGTGCTGCTGTCAATGGCAAGAAGGTCGGCACCTTTGGCGACTGCGCCATACTTAGCTTCTGCTCCAATAAGGTAATCTCCACCGGCGAAGGCGGGGCGATAGTCACCGATTCGATAGAGCTATACGAAAAGCTTAAGTTGGTGAGGTCTCACGGAAGAGCGGAAACATCCAACTATTTCTCTTCAAATGAATTTATGGACTATGTTTCATTGGGGTATAATTTCCGTATGTCGGATATCACGGCTGCTTTAGGCATAGCCCAACTTAAAAAGGCGGATAGAATTATAGAGATGCGGCGGGAAAATGCTGCAAAACTATCGGAGAAGCTATGCAAAATCAAGGGAATAGATGTCCCGAACGTGCCACAAGAGTTTCGGCATGTTTATCAGATGTACACAATAAGGGTTAAAGGAGGGCGGGCAAAAAGAGACGCGCTATCGGCGCACCTGGCAAAGAAGGGAGTCATGGCCAAGGTATATTTCCCCCCCGTCCACTTCACTCATTTCTATAAGAATAGGCTGGGTTATAACTGCAAATTACCGGTTACGGAGAAGCTTGCTCAGGAGGTTCTGACTTTGCCTATGTACCCTTCTCTTACAGAAGAGGAAATCGAATTTATCGCAGGTGCGGTTGCAGATTTTGGGGTAGCGAGGGACAAATGACAAACATATTTCGCAACAAGAATGTACTGGTTACCGGCGGCACAGGCTCAATTGGCAGCCAAATAGTTAGAAGGCTATTTCAATATGAGCCAAAGGTAATAAGAGTTTTCAGCAATGATGAGAACGGCTTATTCACTCTGGAACAGGAGTTGCAAGGCCAATCTAATGTAAGATACTTGATGGGGGATATCAAAGATAAAGAGCGGCTGCAAAGGGCAGTGGAGGGCATAGACTTCATCTTTCACTGTGCAGCTCTAAAACATGTCCCACTTTGCGAATACAACCCGTTTGAAGCGGCAAAAACAAATGTATTCGGGACTCAGAACGTTATTGAAGTGGCAATGGAGCAGGAAATCGAGAAGTTCATAACCATAAGCACAGATAAAGCGGTCAACCCGGTTAACGTTATGGGTGCGACCAAGCTATTAGCTGAACGTTTAACGATTTCTGCCAATTACTATAAGGGGGTAAGGAAAACAGCCTTCTCTTGCGTTAGGTTTGGGAACGTGCTGGATTCACGCGGTTCGGTAGTCCCTCTTTTCTTGAGCCAGATTCGAAAAGGAGGCCCAGTCACTCTCACAGAAGCAAACATGACCAGGTTTGTAATGAGCATACCGAAGGCAGTAGATTTAGTTCTAAGAGCTGCGGAAATGGCTCGGGGAGGAGAAATCTTTATCTTCAAAATGCCAGTAGTGCGTATCAAGGATTTGGCAGATGTCATGATTGCAGAACTGGCACAGCGATATGGTTATGACCCCAAAAGCATCAAGGTGAAAATAGTCGGTAAAAGGCCCGGGGAGAAGAGCTACGAAGAGCTATTGACCGAAGACGAGGCTGTCAATGCTGTTGAAACAGAAGACATGTTTATAATCTCCCCAACAAGGAGAAGTGGGCGGAGGAAAGGGACACCGACTAGGGCTTACACATCTAAGGATGAGAAACCTTTAAGCAAGAAGGCAATAAGAGAGTTACTTAAGGAAAACTTAACCTTGGTTCTCTAAATAGCTTCACGAAAGGCCGCGTCTACCAGATGATAGATAAGATACAAACCGCTTACCGAGAAAGTGGATTCAATGGCCTTCTTTTAATGGGGACTGAGCGGATACTGCGAAGTGCCGGAATGCTACTTCTAAGCGCTTCAAATAGTCTCGCCGAGGCAGCAACCTCTTTATCGCCTTTATCGCCAAGAGACCGGCATACCCTTGAGGCAAACCGGGCATTCAGGGATAAGCACAAAGGACAACGATGTTTTGTCATAGGTAACGGGCCCTCACTGAAAACACAGGATTTATCGCCTTTGGCTGGCGAAATCACCTTTGTCATGAGTGGCTTTTGGAAACATCCGATTGTGGGAAAATGGCAACCGACTTACTACTGTTTTGCTGACCCTTTGTTTTTTGATGGCTCGGAACCTATGAGGCAATTCTTCTCATCGCTTAGGTCCCGGATTCATGACTCAACTTTTTTTGTTCCACTCTTTGCAGGAAAGATAATTCGTGAACAAGGGTTGTTGCCTTTAGAAAGAATCAACTATGTCGCTTTTTGTGGTTCGTTAAGCAACGGCAGAATTAAAGATGTGAACTTGACTAAATTTGTTCCAGGCGTTCAGAGCACTGCACAACTTGGCATCATGGCAGCAATATACATGGGTTGCTCACCCATCTATCTTCTTGGTCTCGACCACGACTGGTTGGCTCACCGCGGCATGGACAGACACTTCTACGAGGACAAGACAGTTGAGGGGCATCCGCAGGCACACGGTGACCTGAACCTCATTTCTTACAAGGCTGAGGCGAAGGCGGTGGTTGACTTGTGGAGTGGCTATGAGGCTCTTTTGAGGTTGTCCTCGCTGAGGGGGATAGATATTCTCAATGCAACCAATGGAGGCTTTCTCGACGTGTTTCATAGGGTAGATTATGAGGAAGTTGTCAGGAGATAGACTGTGTGTGAGGGCAGAAAGGATTTGACTGATTCGTACGAGACAGAAGCGCACGTTGAGGGAACATACTTATTACCATCGTATGCAGCATTTGATAGAGATAGTCACGCCTCTATTGAGTCAAAAAAGAGGATGAATCGAGCCCCGAGTCTTAATGTGCTGACTGTTGAATTGAGGTGTTCTTGAGGCCCGAGGTCAAGGAGTTATTAAGAAGCTTGGCGCCGCCGCTGTCAATGCGTGCGTATAGCTTGGTTCGTCTTGTTTCGTATCAGATGTCGAACCGTCGCCCTTGGCGCACAGGATACTGGGAATACAGGTGCCGATATTTGAGCAAAGTCGTCAATGATGGTTCCATTTTGGAGATTTTCGTGCAGGGTACCCCATTGCCTCCCGGATACGGGTTCCGCCTAGATGCCCGGGTGGTCGAAATCCCCTGGGTTCTCTCCCGCCTGAAGCAGCGGGATGGCCATCTTCTGGATGCCGGGTCTTCGCTCAACTATGAGTTCGTGCTAAAGTCGTCTGCTTTAGCTAACAAGAAGATTACAATCGTAACTCTGGCGCCTGAAGCTGAATGTCAATGGAGGTTGGGGGTTTCTTACATGTTTGGAGACCTACGCGACCTGGGTTTCCGCGATGGCTATTTTGATATGATTGCTTGTATTTCAACCATCGAGCATGTGGGAATGGACAATACAATGTATCTAGGTACCGCTGACAGGACCCAGCGAGGAGATACAAAGGAATTCTTACTAGCTATCAAAGAGATGAAGCGTGTTCTAAAAGCAGGTGGTGTGCTTTGCATCACTTTCCCTTTTGGCCGATATGAGAATCATGGCTGGTTTCAGCAATTTGACTCGGAGTTGACAGACAGGCTCATCGCAGAGTTCAGTCCGAGCCATTTCACTGAGACCATATTTCGTTACGACCCGGATGGTTGGAAACTTAGTGACCGGGCTTCTTGCGCCCATTGCGAATTCTTTGATGTGCGCACCAGCAAATACTTTGACCTGAACAGCAAAATCGAGTATCCTCAAGACTACCCCGCAGGCGAACGGGCTGTGGTTTGTTTGGAATTACTCAAATAGCAACTTATGAATGGACATTCAGGATGGAACATGAGCATTGAATTAATCGAATACAACGGAGTCAAATACGCCGAGGTAATCTGGGCTGATACCCGTGTAGAGAAGACAACCTTCTTCTCCCCACCCGAGTCGTCATTTCAATTCGGCTTATTAGCCCATAAAGCGGGATTTGTCGAACCGGCCCATTACCATAAACCAATCACCAGAACTATCAATGACCTCCAGCAAATGTTTGTCGTGCAGAAGGGAGTCGTTGCTGTACAACTATACAGCGATAATGGGGAACTTCTGCGCGAAATCATCATGCGTCCGGGCGATGCCATTGTCCTGATCCACGGGCCTCATGCAATCCGTGTTATCGAAGACATGCAGTGCATTAGCGTTAAGCAAGGGCCGTTTCTGGGCACGGAACATGACAAGGTTCTTGTGGAGGTTAAAGAGTGATCCCGGTCTTTGAACCTGTAATTGGCGAAGAGGAAATCGAAGCTGTGGTATCCGCGCTCCGTCGCGGTGAGATATCAGGGTCGTTTGGAAAAGCCCTGCAGGAATTTGAGAGGGAATTCGCCGCTTATTGTGGGTGCAAATACAGTGTGGCGGTGACCAGCGGTACTACGGCCTTGCACCTTGCCGTGGCAGCTACTGGCATCAAACCCGGTGATGAAGTATTGGTCAGCGCCAGCACGAATATTGCGACAGCGCTGGCTGCTGTTCACAATAATGCTATTCCCGTGCCTGTAGATTCCGAGGAGGTTACCTGGAATATCAACCTAGATTTGATTGAGCCACTCATAACACCCAGGACTCGAGCCATAATACCCGTACATCTGTATGGCCACCCAGTTGATATGGACCGTTTGATGGAAATTGCTAAACGACATAACTTGGTTGTCATTGAAGATTGCGCTGAATCTCACGGAGCTACCTGCAGGGGCAAAATGACCGGTAGTTTTGGTGACATGGGCTGCTTCAGCTTTTATGCGAATAAGGTGATTACCACTGGCGAAGGTGGCATGGTGATAACGAATGATGAATCGCTGGCCGAGAGGCTGCGATTGTTACGCAACCTCGCATTTACTAAGCCACGCTTTCGCCATGAGGTCGCTGGCTATAACTTTCGGATGACGGGCTACCAAGCTGCCATGGGCTTGGCTCAGTTACACAAAATTGATCATATCATCGCAGAAAAGCGCCGTGTGGCGCATACCTATAATCGGTACTTGGAGGACATTCCAGGGTTGCAGTTGCCGGCTGAGCTGGACTGGGCCTTTAATGTGTACTGGATGTATTCCATCGTAGTTAAACCGGAATATGGGCTTACACGCGATAAAGTAGCTGAAGCTTTGTGGACTGACGGGATTGAAACGCGTACATTCTTTTGCCCGATGAATCAGCAACCATGCCTGCAATCCCTATCGGGGTTTCGTGATGTGCCTTGTCCAGTGGCTGACAGGCTTTGGGAAACCGGCCTATATCTGCCATCTGCCTGGAATCTGAAAGAGCAAACGATCAAACAGATAGCTGATTCAATGCGACATGCACACAAGTATGGAAAGAAAAATAAGAGCGGATAAGGTAATCGCGTGAGCTCATACATCGGACGACATGCTGAGCTATACGATGTCTTTTATGCCGATAAGCCTTACGGAGATGAAGCCTTATTTGTGCATGAATGTCTAGAGAAGTACGGTGCGGGGAAGATACGGCGCTTACTGGAACTGGCTTGCGGGACAGGTTCGCATGCTTTTGCCCTCGAGAAATTTGGCTACAAAATTGTCGCTACGGATTATTCTCGGGATATGCTAGCACGTGCCAGAAGTAAAGCCGCTAAAGCAGCTTCCTCCATAGATTTTCAGCTACATGATATGCGTTCATTAGATGTTAGCGGCAGACCTTTTGACGCTGTCATCTGCTTGTTTGACTCAATAGGATATGTAGAGACTAACGAGGCACTAACACAAGTATTTCAGGGTATTCATCATCATCTTCGTATAGAAGGCCTGTTTGTGTTCGAATTCTGGCACGCAGCAGCGATGCTACGTGGTTACGATCCTGTTCGTGTACGCCGCTGGTCAACGCCAGAAGAAGAAATTGTCCGTATTTCGGAAACGGAGCTTGATTGTTCAAATCAACTCGCCAGAGTTAAATACACTATATACGAGCTCCGCAAAAATGGAACGTATGAAAGCTTAGTGGAAACACAAACAAACCGCTACTTCTTAGTGCAGGAGATGGCAAGATTGCTATTATCCTGCGGGCTGAAACCTCTTAAGTGGTTTGCAGGGTTCACTCCTAATGAGAACATCACTGAGCAAACCTGGCACATAGTCGGTGTCGCTGAAAAGCGGGAGCAATTGCCGGAGGCTTGACATCGTGAGAGTTGGGGTGTTTCTGGGAAGTCAAACACCGAAGATGGGCGGTGGCTTCACCTTCCAAGATGATGTCCTCCAGGCTCTTGTCAGGCTTGAAAGCAAACACTCTTTTGTCGTATTCAGCTACTCAGCAAGAACTGCGATCAATCAAGTCACTGCTAAGCACCTCAAATTTGTGTCTTTGCGGCGCAGTTTTTGGAAGCTGGCGATATCAAATCTGCCTGTCATCACAGCCAAGGTAATTAAGAAAGTGCCGATGGTCAGAAATTGGCTTGTTATGACACCCATACCATCGTTTAAAAGAATCATAAGGGATAATGGAATTGACATCGCATGGTTTGTAAGCCCTGGATATGGAGAGGTTGACGTTCCCTATATTTGCACTGTTTGGGATTTGCAGCACAGACTTCAGCCATGGTTTCCGGAGGTCAGCGCGAAGGATGAGTGGAATACACGTGAAAAACTGCACAGTACCGGCATTCGCCGCGCATCGGCGGTTATTATAGGGACACAATCTGGCAGGCAGGAGATTATAAATTTTTACGGTGTACCCTCGGAACGAGTTAAGCTTATTCCCCATCCAACCCCTGGTTTTGCTTTGAACGCCCCACCAGACAAGAACAAGCAGGTATTGACCAAGTATGGCATTCCTGAAGGGTACCTATTTTACCCAGGACAATTCTGGGCACACAAAAATCACGTTGGCTTATTGCTAGCTGTTAAGGTTCTACTAGAGAAGCATGGTCTTGTTTTACCCGTCGTGTTTGTAGGATCTGACATGGGGAATCTGCAACATGTTCGTCGACTGGTGGATAGACTAGGCCTATCCGCACAAGTACATTTTCTAGGATTTGTCCCGAGAGAAGACCTGATAGGGTTATATCGGAATGCATTTGCATTGACCTACATGACATTCTTTGGACCCGAGAATCTACCACCCCTTGAGGCTTTTGCACTTGGCTGTCCTGTAATTGCGTCAAATGTCTCAGGCGCTGAAGAGCAACTGGGCGATGCCGCTTTGCTGGTGGATCCAAAAGATGAAAGGCAAATTGCCGATGCGATCAAGAGGCTCCATGATGACTCTGCCCTGCGTGATACTCTTGTCTCACATGGCCTGGCCCGTGCGTCTAAATGGACTGCTGATGACTTTGTCAAAGGCGTCCTTTCGATTATCGATGAATTCGAACCTATAAGGCGATGTTGGGCCAGGTAAAGACTATCTAAGCATGGTTTCAGCGCAAATGGAGGTAAATCATGAAGAAAGCGCTTATCACTGGCATCACCGGACAGGATGGCTCTTATCTGGCGGAGTTCCTTCTGGATAAGGGCTACGAGGTCCATGGAATCATCAGAAGGTCGAGCACCTTTAGTACCGCCCGTATAGACCACATCTATGTTGACCCCCATGAGCCAGGAGCGCGGATGTTCCTACACTACGGAGACCTCTCCGATAGCACCCAGCTCACCAACCTTATCTACAGTGTCAAGCCTGATGAGATCTACCACCTCGGTGCACAAAGCCATGTCAGAGTTAGCTTCGATACGGCTGAGTATACCGGTGATGTAGTAGCCCTGGGCACTACGCGTATCCTGGAGGCTGTCCGCCAAAGTGGGATAAAGGCTCGGTTTTACCAGGCTTCAAGCAGCGAGATGTTTGGGGTGTCTCAACCTCCACAGAACGAGCAAACGCCCTTTCGACCACGGAGCCCATATGCGGTTGCCAAGGTTTACGCCTACTGGATGGCGGAGAATTACAGGGAGGGTTATGGGCTTTACGCCACCAACGGCATCCTGTTCAACCATGAGTCGCCACGCCGTGGCGAGACCTTTGTCACACGGAAAATAACCCGTGCTATTGCCTACATACTTGCCAAAAAGCAGAAATACCTATATCTGGGAAACCTCGAAGCGAAGAGGGACTGGGGTTATGCTCCAGAATACGTAAGGGCGATGTGGCTTATGTTGCAGCAAAAAAAGCCCAGCGACTATGTTATAGGAACGGGTGAAAGCCACTCAGTAAAGGAATTTCTTGTTGAAGCGTTCAACTACGCTGGTCTCGATTGGCAGGAGTATGTGAAGATAGACCCGCGCTACTTCAGACCCCTGGAAGTAGATTTGCTGGTAGCGGATGCCTCGAAGGCACAGAAAAAGTTGGGATGGGAACCCAGAGTAACCTTTAAAGACTTGGTCAGGATAATGGTGGATGCTGATATGGAGGCTTTGGGCTTGAAATCTCCCGGGAAAGGGAAAAGGATACTTGTGAAATATGGAATGAACTCGGTTGACCGGGCTTTATGCAAGCCGGGACCAGAGGCGATAAGGTGAAGGATTGGCTTGCCGCCAAAAGAATCGTGGTGACCGGGGGAGCCGGCTTTCTAGGGAGCAATGTTGTCCAGAAGCTAGAGGAAAGGGGCTGCAAGAAGGTTTTCGTCCCTCGCAGCAGAGATTATGACTTGGCGGAGATGGAAGCAGTTAAAAGGCTATACAAAGATGCCAAGCCTGATATCGTGATTCACCTCGCCGCCAGAGTAGGTGGCATAGGCGCCAATATGAAGAATCCGGGGAGCTTTTTTTACGAGAACCTCATGATGGGAGTGCAACTGATAGAGCAGGGCAGGCTATCTGGGATTGAGAAGTTTGTAGCTATTGGAACAATCTGTGCCTACCCTAAGTTCACCCCTGTCCCTTTCAAAGAGGAAAACCTCTGGGACGGCTATCCAGAGGAGACCAACGCTCCATATGGTTTAGCCAAAAAGATGCTCCTGGTTCAGTCCCAGGCCTATCGGCAGCAGTACGATTTCAACGCTATCTATCTTTTGCCAGTTAACCTCTATGGGCCGGGCGACAACTTCGATCCTGACTCTTCCCATGTTATCCCCGCTTTAATTAAGAAGGTTCTCGATGCTAAAGACAAAGGGGAGAAAAAGATTATGGCATGGGGCAGTGGCAAGCCCACTAGAGAGTTCCTATATGTGGAGGACGCTGCAGAGGGAATAGTCCTGGCGACAGAGAAGTATAATAAGCCGGAGCCTGTTAACCTGGGAGCTGCTTTTGAGATATCAATCAAGGCTCTTGCGGAGCTAATCTGTGAACTCGCCGACTTCGATGGGAAGATTGAGTGGGACACTTCTAAACCTGATGGGCAGCCCAGAAGGCGCTTGGACACAAGCAGGGCAAAGAAGGAGTTCGGCTTCGAGGCCAAGACGGACTTCAGAGAAGGGCTTAAGAGAACTATCGAGTGGTATAGAAAAGAAAGAGCTCGAACATATGTCGAGGTTAAATGAACAACAATTTGATGGACAAGCAATTACCTTTGGTTTCTATAGTGACACCCTCCTACAATAAGGCAACTTTTATCGAGGAAACTATCCTTAGTGTGAGAAAACAAACCTATTCTAATATTGAGCATATAGTGGTAGATGGGGGCTCAAAGGATGGAACTATAGACATCTTAAGAAAGCATAGAGATATACTCACTTGGGTATCTGAACCTGATAAAGGACAATCAGATGCCATAAACAAAGGATGGAAAATGGCCAAAGGAGAGATCCTGGGTTGGCTTAATGCTGATGATACTTATCAACCCTGGGCGGTAGAAACAGCAGTTAAGTTTCTAATAGCACATCAAGATGTGAGTATGGTCTATGGGCAATGCAACATTATTAATGAATATGGCAAGGTCATAGGTCAACATCCAGCAACTGAATTTAACTTGTCAGACATGGTGTGCGGTAGGGATATGGTGCCTCAGGCAACAGTTTTTCTTAGGGCGCGAGTTCTCGATGCTATTGGATATCTGGATACTAATCTCCACATGGCAATGGATGTTGATCTGTGGATAAGAATCGGATTGAAGTTTAAAATTGAATACATCCCGGAACTCCTCGCCAACTTTCGCGTATCTTCAGGTACAAAGACCGTAGATGAAGCGCACAAATTCGCGCCTGATCATTTTTACATACTCAATAAGCTACTTTCTGATCCTGCACTACCCGAAGAAATAAGGAGGTTGAAACGCCGAGCCAATAGCGGCATTCATTTGTTGGCAGCTGCATACTCGCGCGGATCACCGCGGTCGGCCCTTGGACATTGCCTAAGTGCTATACTATGGCATCCGCCAACTTTCTTCGCGAATTTGGTCAGATGGAGAACGTATAAAATAGCTGCTTCTGCGTTGTTTCCCAGGTCCTCGCGTAAATTATTGGGAGTTGAAAATAGAAATCGTGGTTAACTATGCACAATTTCAAATCTAATGCAAAGTCATTCATTCGAAATTGGTCCGTCGCGAGCAATTTCTTTTCATTCCTAAACGGGTTGTTTCTTTATTTAATCTTTCTTACAGGGAAAATTCCATCTCAGACAATAAGAATATTCATATACAAACATGTCTTTAGAGTCAAAATGGGCAAAAAGGTAGTTATTTATGGAGGCGCAGAGATTCGAAGTCCATGTCGGTTGTCTATAGGTGAAAATTCAATTATTGGGCATTACGCAATCCTAGATGCCCGAATGGGAATTGAAATTGGGGGGAATGTGAATTTTTCTCATGCTGCTTGGATATGGCCATTACAACATGATCCCCAGAACCCCAATTTCAGAACAAAAGAGGGGAAGGTTATTATAAAAGACTATGCGTGGATAAGTTGTCGTACGATTATATTGCCTGGTGTTACGATTGGTAAGGGTGCAGTCATTGCAGCTGGAGCTGTAGTTACAAAGGATGTCCCTGATTATGCGATAGTAGCTGGAGTACCGGCTGAGGTTGTTGGAACAAGAACAAAGAATCTAAGTTACCAGCTAGCGGATTTTCCGTTTCTCCCTTTTGTTTGACCTCA
>Ga0315268_10005800_pt1 | contig 13203 bp, 5 predicted proteins | sample C1_top_MG_FD_204535 | JGI IMG/M metagenome (GOLD analysis project Ga0315268, IMG submission 204535) | Sediment microbial communities from Yellowstone Lake, YNP, Wyoming, USA - C1_top | ecosystem: Environmental > Aquatic > Freshwater > Lake > Sediment | place: USA: Wyoming | collected 2017-08-01 | reverse complement strand
CTTCGAACGTTTGTTCATCATAAGTAAAAAGAGACGGGACAATGGCCGCTTCCCTCGTATCGAAGGCAAAAATCGTGCAGTTGGCCGAAGTGATCTCCTTGAGCATCTCCTCATTGAGGGTGCGCAAAATATGGTCTCCCGTATCGAACTTGCCTCGGCCGTAAGTCGGATCGGTCGTTGGCAGCGCAACCCCGCCCTCATCTGTCTTGAGCCCTTCGCCCTGGGGATTGCCGGCCTGGTTGCCGTAAACGAGAGAGTTGCTGATGCCTGTCGAAAAGAGGATGAGCTGCTTTTGGCCCGGGATAAAACGAAGAGCCTTGGCGATCGCCGTCAGCTTGAGAATGAAATTCTCCGACAGGTTTTTGGATTCCTGCCGCCGCCAATTATAGAGAGGAGGAGCCTTGACCGGATGAGGCGGGGTATCATGGTCGTCTCCGCTCACTCCGGTCAGAACAGGCTGGACAACCAAGCCCTCTGTGGCCTGCCGCCAATATTCTTCTTCGATATCCCCGGCCCGTCCGACGATCCGCTTCGTGCTGAGGGATTGGACAGCCTCTCGGACTTTCTGGTGGTCGGTCGTCAAATATTCATGAATCGCCAGCCCGCTCAGCATGGAATAGGAGACGAGGGCCACTTCATCATCCGGCTTGAGCTCCGTATCGATAAAATGAAGAGCGGCCTCTCTCGATTTGTTGATGCCGCGCTGGTTGTTGAAGGCGAAATCAAAGAAAAGAAAAAATTTGCGGCCCATAGGGCCGGGCGGGGCGGGCACCGCCGTGGGGATAATTTTTTCGGCCGCCGGCTGTGGCTTTACCAGAAGATGTCTCTCGAATTCCGTGATGACGACCGGACGGCCGTTGTCGAGGATGATGAAATCATCTTTGGTCAGGTCTTGAACAGGATGGCCGTTCTTGTCCACGACATAGACCTGGACGAGTTTCACCGTAACGGTAACTTCGTGCTCGAGAGGCTTTTGTCCTTGTTGAGCTAGGGTCTGCGACAAGGGTGGGCCTGGTCTCATGGCCAGTCCCATCCATCCGATGATAAAAAGTTTTTTTAGGTCCATGGCTAAACCCCCATTGCGTTCATCTTTCGATGAACGAATCGCCAATATCTGTGACGGATCTGCATTCTCCGTTTCATTCATGGCCGGATAACGAGCGGCACCTGAACGTGCGACACGTCTTTTGTCCCCGGCTCAAGGGCAAAGATGTAAAGGGCGTAATGCCCGGGCTTAAGCGTACCGAAATGAAGTTCCATCATCTGAATTTGGACGTTGTCTTTTGTCGTCCGATCCAGGAAGGAAACGAGCACCGGAATATCCTCGCCGGCCGCGTTTATCAAGCGGGCCGTATAATCGAGCGTTGAAAGAGGAGCGCCTGGCGCGGCGCAGGGGACAATAGCCGTGAGCTTGGTCGTTTCCGGCCGCAACTCTCCAGCTAAGGGGGAAAATTGGCCGGGATCGAACGGATAATATCGGCCCCAGGATGAAACCCCTTCCTCTGCGCCTTTTTTATCGGATAAGCGCCCTTCCAGGTAGGCCGAATTCTTCGCCGGGACTAGCAAAAGCGGAGTGTAAAGACGAATCCCCTGTTCCGATCTCGGGGGGACATAAGCCTTTGTGGAGGCGACTGCGGCGGCGCCTGTCACCAGGTCCCGGATGACCAGCCGGCATTTGTAGTTCCCGGGCTGAAGGGAAGCTCCGGACGCATAATAGATGTCTTTGTCTCCGTACTTGGAGAGATTCTCTTCCGCCCGGCGGAGGACGGTCAGGTTGTCCTGTTCGTCGAAGATGAACGACATGATTTCGACTTTATTCCCGGTCAGCTTTTCGACCGAGGCGGACGGGATTTTAGAAAGCAACAGGAGATGGGAGCCTGGCGTGCCCGGACTTATTAGAGGTGTCATGGCCGCCACCAAGGGCGTTTGGAACAGCGGCCGGTCGGATAGGGCCAGGTCGTAGAGATGGAGCTGCTTTTCCAGGTCGGAAAATTCGCGATAGGGTTTGGGGCTGAAATATCCGGCCTGGGCGCGGACTTCACAGCCTTTCCGGTTCACCTCGACTTTGATTTTATGGTATTGTCCGTCCCACTGTTCATTGATGTAATAGCCCAGCACATAAAAGGACCCGGTCAGGTCTTGGACCTGGCCCAGGTTCTCCTCGTATTTCTCGATGTTCGAAAAATACTTTCCTCCGGTCGTGTTGGACAACCTCCGCAGCGCATACTGGCCGGTGATGCTGTCGTCCCGAAACACGCTGGCGGCCGATTGCTGAACGCCCGACACGGTGAAGATCTGCCGGCCGCCGCCGCCAAAAGTCTGATCATCATAGGCAAAGAGAGAAGGGACCATAGCCGATTCCCGGGTGTCGAAGGTGAATATCGTACAGTTGGCGGCGCTCATCTCTTTGAGCATCTCTTCATTTTGCGTGCGCAACAAATAATCACCCGTTTCGAAACGGGACCTGGACTCCGCATTGCCCACCTGCCGGCCGTAGAGAAGGGAGCTGGCGATCCCGGTAGAAAACAAAATAAAATGTTTTTGCCCCGGAATGTAGCGCAGGGCCTTGGCCAGGGCTGTCATCTTGAGGATGAAGTTTAGGGCCTGGTCTTTCGATTCCTGCCGCCACGAAGAACTGCTCGGTATGCCACCTTCTGCGACCACGCTTCCGCCGGTCTGAGTCCCCCCTTCGACGGCCTCGCGCCAATATTCTTCTTCGACGTCCTCGGCGCGTCCGGAGAGGTTTTTAACATCCATGGACGCGATAGCCTGACGGATCTTTTGATGCTCTGTCGTCAAATATTCGTGGATGGAGAGCCCTTTTAAAACGGAATAGGAGAGGAGTCCCACCTCGTCATCGGGCCCCAGCTCGGTATCGATCATATGGAGGGCGGCCTCTCTGGATTTTTTGACGCCTTTCTGGGTGTTGAAGGCAAAATCAAAAAAGAGAAAGAACTTGCGGCGCATGACCTGGGGCGGGGGAGGAACGGCCGTAGGGACGATTTTTTCTGCGGGAGGGGGCAGTTCGACTTTGGCTGGCCCGCCGGCGAGAATATGCTTCTCGAACTCAGTAATTTCTTTTTTCTGGCCGTTGTCATAAACAACGAAATCAGATTTTTGGAGATCCTGGACGGATTTACCCTTTTTATCCGTGATGTAAACCTGAATAAGCTTCAAGGTGACGAAGACTTCGTGCTGGAGCGGCTTTTGGAATCGAATAACGACTTCCTGTGAGGCTGAGCTCGAAGGGAAGAAGCTCCCCAGGACGAGCCACAATCCGGCTGCGGAAAATGAGAGTAAGGATTTTCTCATCTTCATTCCGCTTCCTATTATAGCACCAACCTCACTTCTTCGGATACGCCTTGACCTTCGCCTCGTTGCCGCCCAGGGCTAGATATTTCTTGAAATACTCCCACGCTTGGGTTCTGTCGTTCTGTTCGAAATACAGCTTCCCCGCCTCGAAATAGGGGATGGGAGCCTTCGGGTTGAACTCGATGGCTTTTTTGAAATAGGCCAGCGCACTTTCCTTCATCCCTCTTTGGGCGTAGAGAAAGCCCAGGGACTGGCAAGCCGATGCGGAAACCGTCTCGACCTTGACCCGGACCGCGATTTTCACGGGGTCAGGTTTCACTTCGGCGGCTTCGGTTGGCGCGGCCGGGGCTTTTTCCAGCCGGATGGCCTCGAGCCAATTCTTCTCGGCATTCTCGAGATCGCCGAGTTCATGGCAGGCACAGGCAAGGTTATGGTAGGCCAGGGGATCTCCAGGTTCGAGGCGCACTGCTTGTTCGTAAAGTCTCACGGAGTTTTCCAAATCCCCCATCTTGAAGCAGACATTTCCGACGAGATCGTAAGCGTCTCGATAATCCGGCTTCAGTTCGATGGCTTTGAGGCCGAAATGGAGGGCTTCCGGATTGCGGCCCGCTGTGTTGTAGAGCTGGCCTAGGTTGTAGTAGATTGTCGGCGAATTCTCATAGATCTCGACGAACATCCGCAGCCACCGCGTGGCCTCAAGGACCAATCCCTCCTTGATGAGCTCCATGGCGTTGACATTGGCTTTTTTGGCGATGTCGTCGGGATCGCTCTCGAAGACATACCGGAATCGGACATCCCGTTCGTTCAAGAAATCTTTCGACAAGATGATTTTATCGGCGTCGCCCGGGCGCAGCCTCTTTGACTGGGCCTGGTCCAAAAGAAGCTGCGATTGAATGTCCTGAGGATTCAATCTGACGATCCTCTGGAAAAGACGGGCCGCGTCGTCGATTTCATTGCGGTTGATATGGGCGATGCCCAGGTTCTTCAGGACATTGACATCAAAGGGCTTTAGCGCCGCCGCCGTCTTCAGACATTCCAATGCCTCTGAAGGCTGTCCCTGTTCCTCATGGATGATTGCGAGTAATTGGTAGATTTCGGCCGTCATTTTGAGTTGGAACTTCATTTTTTTAATCGGAGGAGGACCGGGTTGAATGATGCGGCTTGGAAACGGCTTGGCCTCCTCGCGCTCTGTAATATCCCCTTGGCTTTGGCACAGCCGCAGAGCTTCGAGCCAATTCTTTCCGTCGATTTCGGCGCTGATCGCCTGAATCCAACAGTCCAGTGGGAAATAACTATGTTCCTGGGCTGCGATGAGCCAGGACCTGACAGTTTTTGTATCCTGCTTTTTTGATGCCGATAAGGCGAGGATATACGCGGGGACGCCGGCGTTTGGAAAAAGGTCCTTCATAATCGCGTCGAACCTGCTGCGGAAAGACTTCTTCCAAATTTTTTCCAGTGCATCCTGGAACGTCAGGGCGGTTTTTTCGGCGTCATCCAGGCGCCCGGATTTATACAGGACAAAGCTCATGAGCACGAGCGCTTTAAGATCGTCCGGGACGATTTCGAGCTCTTTTTCGAGCGTTTCGATGGCTTTCTCCGGCTTGTTTATCCGGTAGAAGGCAAAAGCCTGCTTGACGCGAAGCCCCTGCTGCTTGGGATTCTTGGCCAGCACCTGGTCGAAAAGCGAGATCGCCTCCTCGTACATCATGAAATCCATGCAGTCAAGCGCCCGCTTCAGCTGCTTGTCCGCCCCGGCCAGCGGCGGCGGCAATAGGATGATGAGCGAAATAATTGCGGATAAAATAAGTGGCATTTTTTTGATTTTTATCCGTCCCGATACAATGGAAGCGGCAAGAAAATCTTTGCTTTTTGTTGAGGTGATAAGTTGTCTCCTTTTGGATTGTGATCGGTACTCGAGAATAGGAAATGAACTTTGTTCCCGCCTCTTCAGCGTAAAAATAGAGCGAATATCTCCCGGGCGGGATATCGTTAAGAGGAAATTCGACGAATTGAACCTCCACGTCGCCTTTCCGGGATTTGCTGAGCACGGCAAGCGCGACCGGAATCTTCGCTCCCGAAGCGGAGTTGATTAAATGAGCCGTCAAGGAGATATTGGGCAGGAAAATCTCCTTCACGGAGCAGGGAACAAGGGCCTGGAGCTTCGCCGTCCCAGTGGGGGCCTCTCCGATAATGGGTGAGTATTGGCTTTTGTCATAAGAATAAATTTCTTTCCACGAAATCGCTTCTTCCTTCTTTGCTCCTACGCCTTCGAGATACGCGAAGCTGCTTTCTTGGACGAGAAGGAGAGGGGAATGAAGGCTCAATCCGGAAACCGGACGGGCGCCGACGTTGGCCATGGCCGAGGCGACTGCAGCATCTCCTGTGTCCAGGTCACGGATGACCAGGCGGCATTTGTATTGACCCGGAGGGAGCGTAGCTCCAGAGGCATAAAAAACATCCATGCCGCGATATTTTGTGAGGTCTGCCTCAACCCTTTGGAGGCTGGCCAGATTTTCTTTCTCGTCGAATATGAGCGAGACAAGCTCGACCTTTTTGCCTGAAAACTTTTTGATCACAGCTTCCGGGATTTTTGAAAGGACTTGGAGACGAGTTTCCTCTCCCGTGATATAAGTCAGGGGGGCCATGGTGAATATCAGAGGCGTCTGGAGAAGCGGCCGCTCGGTCAGGGCCAGGTCAAAGAGATGAAGCTCCTTCTCCAGGTCCGAATATTCTCGGAACGGTTTTGGGTTAAAGTAGCCCGTTTGGGCCCGGACTTCGCATCCTTTGCGCGCGACCTCGACCTTGATTTGGTGATAAGCGCCGTCCTTCAGGTCGCTGATATAGTAACCGAGGACATAGTATGTTCCCGTTATGGTCTGGACCTGTTCGAGATTTTTCACATATTCATTGATGTTTGAAAAATATTTTCCCCCCGTGCTGCTGGAAATCCTGCTGATAGAATACCAGCCGGTGATATTGTCATCTTTAGAAAGGCCAGCGCCGGCAAAATTCGAGGCCAAGGGGCTTAAGGAATCGCGGTTATGCTCTTCAAACGTTTGCTTGTCATATTCAAAAATCGAGGGAACCATAGCTGCTTCCCTGGTATCAAATGTAAAGATAGTACAGTTAGCTGTGCTCAGCTCCTTGAGCATTTCCTCGTTTTGGGCAATTAAGCTAATTTCTCCGAGATTAAATACAGACTGAATCGATCCCTTTGGGCCAATCTTCGTAGGCGTCATCCGGTTGCCGTAAAGAAGAGAGCTGGGGACGCCTGTCGAAAAGAGGATCAAGTGTTTTTTTCCCGGGATATAGCGCAGGGCTTTGGCTAGGGCCGTCATCCTGATGAAGAAGTTCTGCGCCTGGTTTATCGATTCCTGCCGCTCTGCCATGAGCTGCGACGGACTCTTTTGATATACGTCTCTTCCTCCTCCGCCCATGCGCCAATATTCTTCTTCGATATCTTCGGCTCGCCCCGCGATGTCCTTAGCGTTCAGCCTTTTGATGGCCTCCCGGACGTTCCGATGGTTCGATGTCAGGTATTCGTGAATGGAGAGCCCTTTCAACATCGAATGGGACAGCAATCCGACTTGATCGCCGGGGCTGAGCTCACTGTCGATAAAATGCAGAGCGGCCTCTTTGGCCTTGTTGACACCTTTCTGGTTGTTGAAAGCGAAGTCGAAAAAGAGGAAGAACTTGCGGTTCATGACTGAAACCTGATCCGCGGGAGGAAGAGGGGTGGGGACAATCTTTTCCTCGGCCGCCTGGACCTCGGCTTTGGCAGCCGGCTTGGTCAGGATGTGCTTCTCGAATTCGGTAATCTCTTTCTTCTGGCCGTTGTCGTAAACGACGAAGTCCGATTTCTGGAGGTCTTGGACGGGCTTGCCCTTTTTATCCGTCACATAAACCTGAACTAATTTAAGGGTGACCGAGACCTGGTATTGGAGGGGCTTCTGAAGCTGAACCGCTTCCTGGGAAGCGGCGCTAGGTCGAAGGGAAGATGTCCCCGAGGCAAAACACAGCCCCGCAAAGACAACGAGGAGAACGAGCCTTTTAGTTCTACCCAAAAAAATCATCGATGATATCCATTAATTGCAGTTTTTTCCCTTCCTTAATACGAATAAGTTCTCCTGAACATTTATTGCCAAAGAAACCTCATGAATCCCCAGATTTCTATCTAAAAAGGCTGTCCTTATTATAACACTAAGGGTTCTAGCGGAAAATTTGCTGTACGCTCCGATTAATCTAAACCCCAACGCTTGAGATTGCAGCATAAAATGTGCCAAAGGAGAGGCAGGCTCTTAAGGAGGAAATTATTTTAGAATCTGCGAGTTATGTCCTATTTTGAGGACGAATGTCTGCTTTTATCCTTTATCGATTTGTCAAGAAACTTATCATGTCCGATCGAGCACACCTAAATCAAGAAAATGCATCCCCCCATTAATCTACGAGCATTTCCTGGATAACGGCTTTTACCTTTGGACCGTTCGTCCGGGAGGCACGGCTTCCGCTTTCTTGGGCTCGATCCTGTTCCAGTCCGGCGGCTCGACGCCGAGCAGGTTGTGGACGAAGAAATCGTAGAGCTTCCGCGTTCCGTATGCGCCACCCATGCCGTGGCCGCCTCCGGGTACGACGAGCAGGTCGAATGTCTTATTGGCTTTGACGAGCGCGTTGACGACCTGTATCGTCGAAGCCGGGTCCACGTTCTGGTCCATCTCGCCGACCAAGAGCAAAAGTTTCCCTTGGAGCTTATAGGCATTATCGACGTTGGATGAGGCCGCGTATTCAGGCCCCAGAGGCCAGCCCATCCATTGCTCATTCCACCAGATCTTGTCCATCCGATTGTCGTGGCAGCCGCAGGAAGAAAAACAGGCTTTGTAGAATTCGGGGTGGAAAAGCATCCCGCCCAGCGCACTCTGTCCGCCGGCCGAGTTGCCGTAGATGCCGAGGCGGCTGATGTCGTAATAGGCGTACTTGGCGGCGACGGCCTTATGCCAGAGAATGCGATCCGGAAACCCGGCATCACCCAGGTTTTTCCAGCAAACGTCATGGAAGGCCTTGGATCTGTTCGATGTTCCCATCCCGTCGATCTGAACGACTATAAATCCCAGCTCGGCGAGTGCCTGCATTGAATAGTATGAGCTGAAGGATTTGGGAACAAAGGAATCCTGGGGCCCGGCATAGATATTCTCGATGACCGGGTACTTTTTGGATTTGTCGAAATTCATGGGCCGGACGATGATTCCCCAGATGTCGGTTTGGCCGTCCCGTCCCTTGGCCGCGAACACCTCGGGCGCGCGCCAGCCCGTTTTGAGCAGTTCTTGAATATCGGCCCGCTCGACTTCTATCAGGATTTTTTTGTCTTCGACGCGCCGGAGCTCCGACACAGGGGGAAGGTCTATCCGAGACCAGGTGTCCACATAATATTTCGTGTCCGGGCTGAAGCTTACCTGGTGATTCCCATCGCCCTCGGTCAATGCCGTCAGGCCGGTGCCGTCGAAATTGATCCTGTAATAATGAACGAAATACGGATCCTTTCCCGGATACATTCCGCTCGCCCGGAACCAGATCTGGCGCGCCGTTTCATCGACTCTGTCTACTCCGCGCACGACCCACTCGCCCTTGGTGATCTGGTTCTTCACTGCGCCCGTTACGCCGTCGTATAAATAGAGGTGATTCCAGCCGTCTCTCTCCGACATCCAGATCGTTTCCTTGCCGTCGGCGATGTCGTAGCGGTATTTCTTACCGGAATAGCAAAAGAACGTCTTGGGCTCTTCTGAAATCAAGGCCCGGGCGCGCCCAGTCGCGGCATCCACCTCGATGACGCGGTAAACCTGATGGCCACGCTGGTTATATTCAAAGGTGAAGGCGCGGCCGTCCTTTCGCCAGACGAGGCTCGTCATGTCGTAGGGATTCGGAAATAGTGAATCGTCGATATTGATCTGCTTCTTTGTATCGATCTGGAAAAGGACAGGCTTGTCGATATCGAGAGCGTCGCCTGGCTTGGCGTATTCCATCGTCGAGTATTTCGGCTGAAGCTGGTCGGCTGGGGAAGACTCGATGTAATGGATGAAACGGTGGTATCCCAGCCGGAGGCGATAGGCGGCCAGCATTTTTGAGTCGGGAGACCAGACGAGAGACCGATAGGTGTAATAATTCCCCTCGGAACCGTCAAAACTCAAGGCTCGCTCCTCCTTCTTTTCCTCGGACCTTAAGAAGACATTATAGTTTTTGATGAAGGCTTCCCATTTTCCATCTGGTGACGACCTGGCTTCCTTAGAAGTGGCTTCTGCAGGCGGGCCGCCCTGTCCGAGGCCGCCTCCGCCGCCGCGGAAACGGCGTTCGACCGGGCCCGTCTTTTTACAGGAATAATCGGCGAGGTCGCACCTCCATCGGGAATCGCCGATGTCGAACTCGATGGCTTTCTCATTATCAACGAATGTCATGGCCATAAAGGGCAGCTTGGCCGCGGTATATTTTTCTCCTGCGGCTGCCGAAAGCGAAGTAGCGAGCTTGGCATGGTCGAAGGCCGGCTTCTTAACCAAGGTTTCGGCGTCCACGACTTCAAACTCGCTGCCACCCTTGACCGTCTTCCTGTACCAGAACCGGGTTGTCTTGTCGATCCAGGTCACTCGGCCCATGATATTCAAGGCCAGGCCCTCGACCTTGTCCCTGAGCCCGGTCGCCCTCTCGTAATCCGCCTGTTTTCCCTGAGCGAGAAGTAAAGCTGGAAGGAATGCCATAACTAAAAACAAAATCGGTGTTCCTAAAAAGGTCTTTTGTCTCATGAGGCCTCCCTTAACGGAATTTTAGTCTTTACTTTTGTTTTGGCGCAGACGTTTCTTCCTGGCCGGGATAAAGGATTGTCCAGTATATCGTATATCGCTCCCCAAAGAGCTTGTAGAACGGAATAAGGGTGACGTCGTTGGGCTTGCCGATCCCAGCGGTCTGGAATGTCAGCTGTTTTCCTGCGACAGGCTTAATCCAGGTGTTGGGGTCTTCGTTCTGGACAAATAATTTCGGGACGGCCACAGGCTCTCCGGACGGGCCATACGGGCCGTAGATTTTTTCCTCCGTCAAGCCGGTCGCCCCCAGCTCGCCCGCCAGGACGACCGGTCCGTACATGACGGCGGCGATTTTCGGGTCGTCCGGAAGGCGTTCGAGGCGCAGATTCATCGGCAGCGCTAATTCAACCTTATCGCCGGTTTTCCAGATTCGTCTCAAAGTGAGAAAAGAGCTTGGACCGGCAAAGGTTTCCAGCTTCCTGCCGTTCGTTTTTACATATCCGCCCTTGGCGATCCACCTGGGGATCCGGATGTGAAGGGCCATCTCTTCCGGCCTGGCGGCGGTGATGACGAGGGTTGTGCCCGGCTCCTCAGGGAACTTTGTCTCCTGGCGCAGGCGGAAGCCCTTTTCGGGCCAGTCGAGCTCCGAAGCGATGAACAAATTCACATAGATGCCGTCGCTGGAGTGGAAATAGATGCTATCTCCGTATTTGGCGTGATTTTCCATGCCCGTTCCGGTGCAACACCAAAAGGAGTCGTCGGGTTTCATGAACGTCTTGTACATGCCCGGCATCATCGGAACGTAATACATCATCATGGCGTCGGCCGGATTTTGGGTCGAGAGGATTCCGTTCAAAAGGGCGCGCTCGTAAAAATCGGCATAGGCCGGCTTGGCCTCCCAATTGAAGAGATGCCGGGTGAGCTTGAGCATGTTGTAGGTGCAGCAGGATTCGTGACTGTCCGTGCCGAGCTCGGTCGCCATCACGTAAGGGTCCGTCCTCCAGGCTTCGTCGTTGCTCGTCCCGCCCGTGACATATGTTCTTGCGCCCGTGACCTCATTCCAGAAATACGTGGCGATGTTAAGAAGGCCGGGGTCACCGGTCATTTCGTATTCGCGGGCCGTGCCGATGATATTCGGGATGAGGGAATTGACGTGCTCGCCTTTGAGCTGGTCCTGGTATTTGGAAAGGGGAACGGTGTAGTGCTTTTCGTCGAAGCGGCGGGCGAGCTTTAGATATTCCGGCTTGCCGGTGATCGAGTAAAGGTTGGAAAGGACTTCGTTCATGCCCCCCTGTTCCGTATTGTTCAGGACGCGCTCCATGTGGATATCGTCGGAACGGTCGGTTCGGATTTTGACCCAGCCGGCCATTTTTTGGACGATCTCGAGGGCTTGGCCGTTTCCGCAATATTCATACATGTCCACCAGCCCGGCCATGATCTTGTGAATCGTATAGTACGGCGCCCAAACCCTGCGCGTGGATTCGACGCGGTCGAAGAATTCCTCCGGAAAGGCGCTGAGATAGCCTTTTGTCCCCAGGGCCTTCTGGCATTTGGCAAGCTCCGCTACCATGGCCTCGGCTTTGGCCTTGATCCTGGGATCTCCCGTGCTGGCAAACATAAATGCGCAGGCAGAGAGAAAGTGGCCGATCGTGTGACCGCGGAGCTCGACGTCGGGCTTCTCCCATCCGCCCAGAGGCCGGGCCGAAGACGGGAGTCCGGCGTTGACGCGGAAATTGTGGAGAAGGCGGTCGGAGTCGAGGTCGAGCATATATTTGAGGTCGCGGTCCATGGCCTCCTTGAATGGGCCGGGAAGAAGCCGGACCTGTTTGAGGCTGAAGGGATACGCCTGGAGATGGATCGTGGGTTTGACCGAAATCGCCGTGAACATCGTATCGCTGGGCGTCTTGATATCCTGGGACTTGCCGCCGATCCGGGCCAGCGAGCCCGCGGCGATCAAAGAAACGCAGACTAAGACAAAAAACCTGGTTTTCATGGGATACCCTCCTTGCGGAAGAAAGGGGGAAAAGATTCTCCGATACAACGAGACCCTTCCCCGATGTTCATGGAACTTGCTTTTTGAAGAGCGGTTCACTAGAGTATCATTTGAAAAATCGGATGTCAAAATTGTCCGGGGTTCGGGGGCTACGGATGGCTTAGCACCGCCCGGTCGAGGATGTCACTCTATCTATGGCGTAAGCATACGTGAGATCGTTAGATGCATTGGCTTGATATTGCCATCTTCGTTGCCTTTTTTGCCGTCGTCGTCGGCGTCAGCATGTACAAAAGCCGCCGCGAGAGAACAGGCGAGGACTTTTTCCTGGCCGGCCGGGGCTTGGTCTGGCCCCTCATCGGATTTTCGCTCATTGCCGCAAATATCTCGACGGAACACTTCGTCGGGATGTCAGGGCAGGGCGCAGGCGTCGCCGGACTGGCGGTCGCCAGCTATGAATGGATGGCCACCATCACCTTGGCCATCGTCGCTCTCTTTTTTCTCCCCAAGTTTCTGCGAAGCGGGATTTATACCATCCCCGAATATTTGGAGTACCGCTATCATCCTATCGCCCGCAGCATCATGGCCTTTTATCTGGTCGTCATCTATATTGTCGTCAGCATCGCCGCCGTGGTATACACAGGCGCCCTTGCTCTTCACACAATTTTCGATTTGGACTTGACGAAATCCGTCTGGATTATCGGCTTCATCGCCGCAATCTACACAACCTGGGGCGGGCTGAAAGCTGTAGCTTGGGCCGACCTCTTCCAGGGATCGGGGCTTCTCCTTGGCGGCCTGATCACCATGATCCTCGGCTTTAAAGCCGTCGGGGGAGTCAGCTCTTTCTTTGCCGCCAACCAGGCCAAGCTCCATATGATTATGCCCGCCGACCACCCCGTCATCCCTTGGACGACACTTGTCGTAGGGCTCTGGATCCCGAATTTCTATTATTGGGGTCTCAACCAGTTCATCACCCAGCGGACAATGGCCGCCAAGAGCCTGAAACAGGGACAGCTGGGGATTATCTTCGCCGCGTTCTTGAAGCTGACGATTCCCTTCATCATCATCTTTCCCGGCATCATGTCCTACCAGCTTTTCAGGAGCCAGCTCACCGCGCCC
>Ga0315268_10005799_pt1 | contig 13203 bp, 14 predicted proteins | sample C1_top_MG_FD_204535 | JGI IMG/M metagenome (GOLD analysis project Ga0315268, IMG submission 204535) | Sediment microbial communities from Yellowstone Lake, YNP, Wyoming, USA - C1_top | ecosystem: Environmental > Aquatic > Freshwater > Lake > Sediment | place: USA: Wyoming | collected 2017-08-01 | reverse complement strand
AAGAATGGGAGAAAAACAAGAGCCGGCCTTCTGGCTTAGCCTACTATCGCTGTTATCTTCTTTGCGATCTCTCCTTCGACGTGCCGAGTCCATAGCATCTCTGGGACATCGACCGCCAGGAAGAGCCAGGACAGAAGCACTGCTTCCGCTGCTCCCACAGCAAGGTTCTGTATCAATTTTCCAATCCCAATATGTATGGCGAAGTCGTTTGGGTTGGCCTGTTATCATGATTGTGAAGGCTCTATCAGCAGTTTTGATGTCTCGCAATATTCCTGCCTTCTGGGCTTGGATGATTAAGCCGGCAGGGGCCGTCCCCGACTGCACCTTGTAGCCATCGCTCTCCAAATACTGGACAATCTCGAGCCTGCGGTCTGCTCACTTTAGCACTATCTTCCCTGCGTACTTGGCGATGACAAAGATTACAATTGCGACGATGAGGAAGTCAATTATCACGCCGACAAAGTCGCCGATTGCGAAGTTGATTCCGTTCCCTACTGGTATGTTGACAATGGCTTTCCTCCAGTCGCCTCCAGGTATGAGAGCTCCGGGAACTGGCATGATAATATCCTGCACGAGCGCTGAAACGACTTTGCCAATGTAGGTGCCCATGATGAAGCCGATTGCTAGGCCAAGCACTCCAGCCTTGCCTATGAAATCTTTGAACTCAGCCCAGAGCCCCTTCGGCGGCGGTGGCGCAGGTTTCGGCGTTAAAGCTTCCCTGATCTTCCTTAGCTCTTCCAGGATCTGACTGTCTGCGGACATCGAGATCACCTCTACCCCCTGGAATCCATATTCGCTGCTAATAACACAATTGTGCTTTGCAGAGACGCTAGCATACTGAGCATCGAATCCCATCAGGTGGAGGACGTTGATGAAGGTCTCAACCTCATCGGCAAGGTGATGATTTATGAACATGGAGCGGGTACTCTGAGGTGGTGTGTTGATCTGCTAATTAGCGACATCAAAGACAAGATCGTCTACAGCAAAGAAATGGTAGTGTTGGGAAAGGCGAAAGACTTGGAGTTCGACCCGACAGAGATGAAGGTTACCAATCTTGTTGTCGAATTCGAGAAGGAAGCGGCGAAAGAGCTGCTTGGAAAACTCATCGTGATTCGCCACGCCGGAGGCAGAGTCCCGGTTGAACTGGTAGAAAGCATCAAGGACGCTATCGTTCTCAAGCAGCCCAAGAATGAGTTGAAAAGATCCATCCAGAGCCTGTGACCGCGCCTACCCTCAACGAGACGTTGCCCAACTAGCCCGAGCAGTGGACAGAAGGTTCATCCTCCATGTCTGTGGCACGAACGTTGCGTAGATAGAGAGCATTCTTCAGGCTAGAATAGGGCCGGCCGCCTGGAATCTCGGCCTAGAATCCCCAGCTCCCAGAGCAGGCGATTATCTCCATCCCGTACTCTCACGGCGGGAGGCTGATAGGTGTACTTCTGGGCTGGAGGCCGGTACTCGTAGGTCTGCGGCGGGGGCTGGTACTCGTATGTTTGAGGTGGAGGCCGGTACCAGTACATTTGGGCTGGGGACTGATAGACGCATGTCTGAGGCGGGGGCTGATAGACGCGCTTCTCAGCCGGAGGCCGATAGACGTACTCTTGTGGGGGCGGCTGATAGTAGACTTCCGGCGGCTGAGGAGCGTAGCACTGAGCAGGCACGTAGCACGTATATGGGATCGGAGGTTTCGGGACGTAGAAGTATGGCATCTCTAATCGTTTTTAGAGCTCGCGCGGATAGACGGATAAACGTTACGTTAGGGAACCACGCAAAGAATAGTCGTTTGCATGACTGGAACCACGCAAAGAATAGTCGTTTGCATGAACGACCTTACTTGGAGCCTGGCCAGATCGAGCTTCTCTCTATGGTCACATTCACGTGTTGTCTCTCGACCGAGCCCACCCGGAAGTAGAAGGGGTTTCGCAAACGGTTCTCTCAATTACCAGGGCAAGGAATCCAATCTACGAATGCAGATACTCTGCATCACATCGGGGCCTCAATTTCTTCCTAACGTTGATGAGCTTATGGCCAACTCCGAAGGGCAGCACAATATAGGCGAGGACGCATATTGAGGCTGCGAGCATGAAAGCAAAGACAGCCGCAGCATCAGCGTTTCCTGTCATATTCAAGATTGCTACGTACGATAGGGCTGCAGCATGAACTGCCAATACGACGGCCAGCAGTAGAATACGAAAGGCTGCTTGCAGAAAGGAACTTGAACCTACTGTTCGAGCGACCAGAGGACTCCAGGAATAGTAGAAGGCGTTGAATGCATCGACGAGCATCCTACCCAAAGGAGTCGAGCCTATCAACCTGTCACGCACGTATCGCATGTAGGCTACTTCGGGCGCCATCACCGAACCAAATGCGACAGTTGCGATGACACAATTTGGAGCAGCGATTGTAATTGTTGTCTGCGTTTGAGCTGTACCAGTTGTTGTTACAGGAGCCGAACAAGCTTCTGTCGTTCCGACTTCCTCAGCGGATGCACCTAGCGTGATTGTGAACCCATCATCTCCTGCGGGTTGCACTCTGAACCCAGTTCGCGTATTAGCGTCCAAGCATCCGTCATCGTTGAGGATAAGGCTCTCTGACAAGTCGTAGAACGAGAATTGGTATTGCTTACCCTTCTCGTTGTACGGTGCATCTAGTGGCTCACAGAGTTCGCGACCCTGACCGCTATAATTACTGCAATCAGTAGGGGTATCAGGGTTCGCATCATACAGGAGAGCCAGTTCGTCGCCTTCGAGGCTCCTCTCGAGCAAACGATCTATCTTGAAAACGATGACGCCCTCGCTGGGCAAGCCGGCGTCCGCTCCTGCCTTCCGGCGTGCATGTAGAAAGTAGTACTCGTCCTCGTTTCCACTGATCTTCACCAGAAGCGCCTTTGGTTCCTTTGCCGAATCGAGTGTGTGGATTGTGTACTCACCCTGAGGCGAATCAACAGTAACGGCGTCAATCCATCCTAGAATGTACTTGCTCCATCCATCTATGTCGGCTGGTGGATCCAGAAATGCGCCCGCTGCCATGTTTGACCAGAATCCAACTCCCGGGCCCGCCGAGTACCCATCCGCGCCGTAGACGTATAGGTCTGTCACGCCCAGACTGTGCGTGTACTCGTGCGCGAAGACTGCCCAGTGCTCATCTTCGCTGAAAGTCGATATCCCCCAGAACGCGTGGGTGATCGTCCCAGAGTCGTCTGTGATTACCCACGACGCTTCTTCGCTGGGGTTCTCGTCGGCGATGGGCCCGACACAGTCACAATGACTCCAGATATCGTTCGGGTCGCCGCTTACCGCTTCGTCGCCCCCCGCGTGAACCAGCACGACGTGCTTGTAATTTTCGAGGTTCAGGTTCGTCTGTGACATTGCGAGGTCGAGCGCGTTGCTGATATAGGTCTGGCCTTCGGCTGAGTCATCTCCACGTTCGTTTCCGGCTTCCGGCGCTCCGTACGAGGACATTGTGCTGGGAAGCGTAAGGACATCTTCGTAGATCGTGTAGTTGATGTACATCTTGCCGTACGATGACTTTCTGAACCATTGGTCAACGGTGTCTACTAGAGTTCGGATTTGTCCCAGTGAACTTCTAAACCTGACGTCTGAGAAATCAAGGAGGAGAACAAGCGTATTCTGAGGTCCTAAGACGGGCCTCGGTTTCCATGGAGTTACTGACGAGGGCCTTGACCTGATGCGCATTTCGGACACATGCGTCGACGATACGCTCTTGCTAGAGGCTATGCCTCCCGTTGTAACCTGAGCCATGACTGCCAAGCAAAGAAGAGCAACCGAGACGATTCGCAATGTGCCCGGCAGAGGTCTCATGTGGAGTCGGCTCTTCTTGTCCTAGACCGGTATCAATAGACAAGCGTAGAGAATCGCGCCTAAGAATACGAGATATCCCAGAACGTAGACACTTGTCGCAACGGGTTCCTTGTTCACATTGTCAAGCTTCACGCCAAACGGATCTATCTTGTCAAGTATCCTGTAGAAGATTCCCGCGAAGACTATGGAGAGGACAAACCCTGCAAGAAGCGCAATTAGTCTATAGCCCAAGATGAGCAAGGGACTTACTGTTGCACCAAGGCCTGATGAAAGTCCTATCGGGAGTGGCGCTGCGACCGAGCCAATGAACGTAAGCGAGAGGAATATGAACATCCCTGTGGCGAACACAGCCGTCGACATTGGTTGGCGCCTGATGTTCTCCATTTCCGTGATGTCAGGGGTCAGCCGGTCCAAGAGCTTGACTCCGGCTAGCCCGAGACCAAAGCATACTATGAACGTGACGAAGCTGCGTATCAGCGCCCAAGCTAAATTGGTCAGGAAGACAGCAGGGTCAAGCCAGACAGGTGGCAACGACAGCACATAAATCATGAACAAAAGAGTACACCTCTTCCCAACAACTTAGCCGTTTGCACGATATTTAACGGCTCGTGTTGGGCGAAATGCATACCATGAAGAGAGATTGTCCTCTGCCGTCGGATGCATCCTTCTGGGTGTCGTGTGCTCACCTGGCATGCTTCTCGGATGGCAGCTCCATAATGTGCCTTAGCCATGCCAAGATGGTCTGGTGTTTGGGACTTGAGACTTCTCAATATCTCATGCGATCGGCTTACTTCTTGCGGTACGTGATGACAAAGCCTGTTCCGCCGGCGAGCACGCCGATGCATGTGAGCATTAGCATCAGCCCCACTATCGGCACGTACTTGGTAACGACTTGTTCGGCTACTTGTTCCATGTTCCATCCCAACCCGCCTTGACTGGTGGGCCACAGTTCTGCCCCGCATAGATAACCTGCGTATATCATTGTCCAAGTTGCTCCCGCAACACCGACATTCATCAACACGAGGTGAATCCATGCGAGAGTTCTTGCTCCGCCACGGTACATCTTCCCCATCACCACTTCAATATGATGATAGAACAGGGAACTCACTCCGGCGCCAAGAACGCCTACAACGACATACATCGCGAATAATGCGAACAGGGCCGCCAGCTCTACAAAGCCCGCACTAGGGATCCTGATGATAGTTGCAACCTCGACGACCGACAAGGACGGAGACGCGATCAATGCGATGGCCAAGAGTAATCCGAGCACCGTTGCAATGAATCCATGAGCAGCTGCAGCCCACATGAATCTCCTGGACCACTTGCTCACGGGTTTCAGGCTATCCAGCAATTCCTTTTTCGAATACAAACTTCCTCAGCAACAATAGACGCTGGTGAAATATATGAGATATGACCGTGACGCTGACTGAAGATTACTCCACGTCAAATAACCACACGCGGGGCCACGACCATTAGCTTTTGGAAGCGACTCCTGATCCAGCTGCAACTCGACTCATTGATCCAGCTGCAACTCGACTCATTGATCCAGCTGCAACTCGCACAGGAATCAGAGGTTATACTCATCCATGTACTCTGGTGCGCTTACTTGCCATCCATTCTTGGAACTGATGAAGTCTGCTAAGCTCGAGATCGATTCCTCCTCGCCGTGGGTCAGGAAAACATGTTCTGGAGGGGACTTGAAGCCGTTCAACCAGCGCTTCAGGTCGTCCATGCCGGCGTGGGCGGAGAAGCCATCTATGCTTTCGATCTTCATCCGAACCGGATAGGACTGTCCGAGTATCCTGACGGGAGAAGCGCCATCTTGGATTTGGCGTCCCAGTGTTCCAGCGGCTTGGTATCCTACGAAAAGAAGCGTGGACTCGGAGCGAGAGATGTTCATGACTAGGTGATGCTTGATGCGTCCTCCTGTGATCATCCCCGAGCCGGCCATTATGATGGCTGATCCTTTGATCACATTGACTGTCTTGGACTCTTCCACAGACTCAAGGAGCTTCAACCCCGGGAAATCAAATGGAGATTGACCATCCTTGAATAGCTCGAGCGTCTCTTCGTCGAAATACTTCTTGCATTGTTCAAAGACCTTCGTGATCTCAACAGCCATTGGACTGTCAAGAAAGACCATGAGATAGGGGATCCTTTTTGCACGAGCCAAACGATTGAAGTGATACAACAGCTCCTGGGCACGCTCGATGGCAAACGCCGGGATAACGACGTTCCCGCCAGCCTTAACCGTGTCATTGACGACCCTGCTTAGCTTTTCTTCGACATCTTGGGGGCTGTCATGATTGCGATTTCCGTACGTCGACTCCATGACCACGTAGTCTGCCAGATCAAAAACAGAGGGATCATTGAGAAGAGGCTTATCCCACTGACCGATATCCCCAGAGAAGATGATGTTCTTTGACCTGTCCTCGTCTTCAACTATGACCTCAATCATAGCCGAGCCAAGGATGTGCCCAGCATCGTGAAAACAGATCTTGACTCGATCATTCAGCGGGAGATAATCGCCATAGGCAACGTCCTTCAGAAGGGGAAAACACGCTTCGGCATCCCGGACGGTGTACAGGGGAACCTCTGGGTAGAATCCTCTTCGGCCTTCCCTATCGTGCCGCTTCTTCTTAAAGGCAGCATCTTCCTCTTGGATCCGAGCAGAATCCAAGATCACTATGGGAAACAACTCTTTGGATGGCGCGGTCAGTAGGATACTTCCTGCAAATCCTTCCCTGACAAGCTTGGGAATAAGCCCGGAGTGATCTAGGTGGACATGGGTCAGGAGGAGATGGTCGATCTGGTCCGGAGGGACTGGGAAGGCATGCCAGTTTCTGTCGGAGTAGTCTCGCTCCTGAAACAAGCCGGAGTCAACAAGTATCTTCAACCCGCCGGCATCCAGAAGGTAGCACGATCCCGTCACCTGACGCGTTGCACCCAAGAATCTTATTCTCATAAAACTGCACCTTTCATTTTGCAGAACGCTTCGTGTTCGCGTCTATTTGGTATTGTTTAATGTGCGGCTTGTGGATCTCCAATCCCTAATGTAAGAGACTCATATGCACGCGGAGAAGAGCCCCTACCGTTCTGTCCTTTCTGTGATCTCCTGTTTCCGGTGGCCGAAGATGAGAGGATAACGCTTGCCATCGGTAAGCTCGACGTAAGTGTCATATGGATTCGCATCTTTCACCCACGAACCGAAGTTCACCACGTTCTCCGCTTTGTTCACGGAGGGAACGTGCGCATGACCAAAGACTAGAACCTCACCCGTCTTAATTTCCTGGGATGCCCTCAAATTGATTTGATTGAGAGATTCCCTCAATCTTTCTTCAGGGCTTCGTTGAATCCTTTGAGTTACCACTGCGATGTCAGCTTTGATGAATGAAGGCTCTATCTTCGAGAGAATGTTGTTCAGACTAGGCCGAACCTATCTCCCTGATACTCCACGAATGCGATGCGCACGCCTTCAACCTCGTAGACTAGTTCCTCAACTCTCTTGATCTTGATTTCGGCGACGGGCTCGTATCCTCTCTGTCTCAGTTCGCTTCTGACCGCCTCGATATCCTTGACCTTCAAGTGAAATGCCGTGATCCCAAATGCTTCTGACGGGGGAGCGATCCTCTGAAGCAACTCCAGCCCAAATGGTGTTATCGCAGGTCTGGCGACGACGCCGCTGATTCCTTGCTTGACCTCCCCGATCTCGATGAACGTGGTCTCAAACAGTTCGCCGAAGAATTTCTTGGCCCGCTCCAAGTCCCTCACAGTCACGACGACCTTGTCGAGCTTTTCGACCTTCATCCGCCTGACCTAACCGCGGACTGAGCCTGTAGTTTATTTAAGCAATGCTCGTGGTTCTGACTCGTCTCGGTGTTCGTTGGCCAAACTGTGGGCGCGAATATCCGACCCGTTGCTGGCACAGATCTCTGCGAAAGTCTGTTCAATATGGATTGGCGACTGGGTTGCTAGGAGGTCGCCGAGGCAGGCGATGCAAGTTCTGCTCATACCTTGAGGAAGCGCCGAAGGAGCATTGCAGCCTAGACAGGCGCGAATCGGGCCTTTATCAATTGCTCACTTCCGCCGCTGCCCCACGGCGAAGGGCCCAAGGTCGCGTCTTTCAGTTAACGCGGTTCCTAGGCGTTCCTTCCATGAACGCTTTGATATTCCCAAGCGTGATGTCGAGCATTCTCGAAATGGCCTCCTTCGTGTACCAACCTATGTGGGGCGTCACGACCACATTGAGTCCGTCGAAGTCATGATACCTCTCGTGTTCACCTTCTAGGACATCAAGTCCGGCTCCGGCGAGCCTGCCTTCTCTCAGGGCTTGCATCAGGTCCTGTGTAGCAACAATGGCGCCCCTTCCTGTGTTCACGAGTATGGCGCTCGGTCTCATGAGCTGTAACGTCCTGTTGCAGATGAGCCCCCTTGTACTGTCATTCAAGGGCAAATGAACTGTAACAAAGTCCGCGTCCTGGAGTACCTGATGAAGTGGCAAATATCGGACTAGATACTCCTGTTCCAGCCGAGCGTTCTTGACGATATCGTAAGCGATCATCTTCATTCCGAACCCTCGCCCGATCCTAGCTGAATGCGCTCCTATTCTCCCGGTGCCCAGTATTCCCAGCGTCTTGCCATACAGCTCTACTCCGACCAGACCTTCATCGCTGAATAGGTGCTCCTGAGAATAGCGGTCTGCTCCTCGAACAATATTCCTTGCTACAGCAAGAAGAAGGCCAAATGCGTGCTCAGCTATCATATGAGCGCCATAATCCGGAATATTGCAGACCACGATTCCTTTCTCCGAGGCGGCCCTGAGATCGATATGGTCGTACCCGCTCGATCGTGTCACAATCATCTTCACTCCTTGCAGTCTCTCTATTGTGTCCCTTGAGACGTTGACGAACTGGTCTCTCATACATATGATATCGACATCTCGAGCGAGCTCAATGAGTTCCTTCGGAGTTTTTGTCGGTCCATGGAACTTGAACGTGCATCCGTCAAGTCGTATTCTGTCTTTGTCTTCAAAGACGAAGTCCGTGAAGAGAACTCTCATCCTTCGCCAACTCGTTCGGCTGAGGTTGCAGCTGAGCCTCGTATTGCAACTTAAGCCTGTTGGAGTTGTGCGTAGATAGTGCTGCGGTGAACCACGTCAATGGGATGGAGCCTGCGCTATGTTCGAATAGCGTTGCCTCTTGAGGTCGCCGTTTCGAATCACAATATGTATCGAGATCGAATCACTTGCGACCCTGCTTGCTGATTCGATACGTCAGCGGGGAAGTAGGCAAGGCTTTCAGTTTCTTCTTTCGGACTAAGCGCTCAAGGTGGCCTGTTATCGGGAAGGCAAGATCAAGCTCCGCTGGCTCCGGGCAGATCTTGAGCCTAGCGTTTGCTTCCCTGATCATCTTCTTCATCGGAACAGGGTCGCCGCCTTCTCGCACTATTTTCTGGATCTCGTTCTCCAGTACTACGACGAACTTTCGGCTTTCATCCAGGAATTTCAACGCGTCTGATCCTTCCATCGCGGGGAAGTGAGTGCTGTAGATGTATCTGGGCTTCAGATCCTGAAGTGTCTTGATTGTCGTAAGATACTCGTCGACATAGCGATAGGTAGGCGCCAGAGCCGGTTTTCCGTCAACTCCCGGCACAAACTTGCCGAGGACGGCGTCGCCTATGAAGACGGCGTTGTCTCTGTGGTCGAGTAGCGAGATGGACCCTCGCGTGTGTCCTGGAGTATGCATCACCTCAAGCACCAAATCGTCCCCAACGTAAAGCTTCTCCCGACCACTCAGCAGCAGATCGATTGGAACGGCAGAGCCCATCATGGCACGCACAGCGTTCAAGGTTTCAGCAGAATAGAACACGTGGTGGTCCTTTCCGAACTCACCCAGTCTAAGTTTCATGACGGTCTCGGGGTCAGATGCCATATCAGCATCCTCGTGATGAACAGCGAGTAGTGTCTTGAGATTTAACGCCTTGATGTTCGAGTTTCCACCGAAATGATCAGGATCGCAGTGCGTTATCACTGCCAAACTCAGATCGGTTGGCTTCAGGCCCACACCATCCAAGTAGGGTGCCACTGTATCTTTCGGCGTCTCCGCGAGTCCTGTATCGAGCAGAAACGAGTTCTCGCCCGTGAACAGATAGACGAACAGGTGCGTGGCTCTTTCCATCTTCACGCCGATCTGGTGAATTCCATCAAAAAGCTTCATGCATCTCTGTGGTAGGTATATTGTCTATTAGTTTTGTTTCCAGGTCCGAAAGGTTGTGAAAGTAGGTGCCTAGGTTACATATTTGGCGTGTCAGTGCGTTCCTCTAGGAAGCTTAAGGAGACTTCCGGGCTTCTTCAGTCCCTCAAAGCACTGTTGCGCACTTGTCGGATCATTCGCGCGACAGTCTGATCGAGTCTGTCTTGTCCATCGCGCCTATTTCTTCCTAGCTCCTTCTCTTACCTTCCTAAGAGAAGCCTGGCAATCGTTCAGAAGGAATCCATAGTCAGAACCGAAGGCGATGAACTGGAACCCATTCTTCGTATGCTGAATCGCGACATCAAGGTCTATTGCGTGTATGCCTCCGGGAACTCCCAGCTTCTTCCCCGTGTGAAGTACCTTCTCAGTTGCCTCGACCAATCTTGGGTGATCAAATTTGCCCAGGAAACCCAGCGAAGCTGACAGGTCGGCTGGCCCTATGAAGAAGGCGTCTACCCCGTCCACTGACAGTATCTTTTCAACGTTCTTGACCGCCTCAGCTGTCTCGATTTGGACAACGATGAGAAGATTCTTGTCCGCGGTTGCGAGATAGTCTTTCAGATCGAGCATATATCTTGACGCTCGACGAGGAGAGACTCCGCGCACACCTGCAGTCGGATATCGACACGCCTTGACGGCTCTCTCCGCATCCTCTCTTGTGTTGACCCAAGGAATGAGGAGGCCCTTCGCACCGATGTCCAATGCTCGCTTTATGAGTACCATATCATTCCAGGCAACCCGAACTAGTGGGGTAACATCTGTTCCACTGATTGCCGCGAGTTGAGCTTCAACCGTCTCTAGGCTCAGAGGTGCATGTTCAGTGTCAAAGATCAGCCAGTCGAATCCCGCGTTGGCCATGATTTCTGCTACTTCAGGATGCCCGATCGTGATCCAGCTTCCAAACGTGACTTCGCCTTTCTTCAACAAATCTTTGACTCGATTCTCCAATCCAATCAGCTGCCTGGAAACGGGGATGACTTACGTTGTGCATATAGCCTTGTGGGTGGGTGACACGCGGCCTGGAGCCCAGCATCTTGGGTTGACCTACTCGCGGATGGTAGGCGAAGATTGAATAACCTAGAGGCGACTACTGTGGCCCGCTAGGTGAGTGATACGGTTCCACAATCAAAGGCTGCGACTCTTACCAAACTTCCACCAGAACTTCAGTTAGGAATGTACCGCGAGATGCTAACAATAAGAGCATTTGACGAGGCATGCTACCAGCAATTTAGATCCGACCCCTCCATGGGATACGCTGGGATTCACGCCTACATCGGCGAAGAAGCCACTGCGGTTGGCGTGTGTTCAGCTCTTCGAAAGGGAGACAAGATCACAAGCACACATCGTGGCCACGGCCACCTCATCGCGATGGGCGCAGACCCCAAGCTGATGATGGCGGAAATCCAAGGCAAGAGCACAGGATACAACAAGGGCAAAGGGGGCTCCATGCACATTGTCTCCTTTGAGTTGGGGATTCTTGGTGCAAACGGGATTGTCGGAGCTGGCATCCCAATCGCCACAGGAGCGGCGCTTGCCATGAAATACAAAAAACTCAACGAAGTCTGCGTATGTTTCTTCGGAGATTCCGCTGCGAATGAAGGGGTTTTCAACGAGGGCCTGAACCTCGCTTCGATCTGGAAATTGCCTGTTGTCTTCGTCTGCGAAAACAATCAGTATGCTGTTCACACGCCTGTAACCGAGTCCACTTCTGTGGCTGACATATCTGTTAGAGCAATCGGGTACAGCATGCCGGGCGTGACTGTAGACGGAAATGATGTCCTGAAAGTGTATGACGCCGCGTGTGCAGCTGTCGAGCGAGCCCGAGGAGGAGCAGGCCCAACTCTCATCGAATCCAAGACCTATCGGCTGATGCCGCACCATGGAAACATGCCCGACTATCGCCCGCCCGAAGAGAAGGAAGCCTGGAAGGCAAAAGATCCCATCAAGAGATTTGAAGAGGTCCTGACGAGATCTGGCCTACTGGACCAAGCCAAGAAAGCGGAGATCACAAGAGAGGTTGCGGAATCGATACAGGCGGCTGTGAACTTCGCGAAAGAAAGCCAGTGGCCCGATCCCACGGAAGCTTACCAAGATGTGTATGCATGAGGTGACATGAGATATGTCAACAAGAGAAACCACATTCGGTCGCGCAGTCGCAGAGGCAATCCAAGAGGAGATGGCCAGAGACGAGAATGTAATCGTGATTGGTGAAGATTGTTGGAGAGCGCTGGAAGAAGATCAGATGCATCCCAAGTACGCAAGGAAGCCTCACCCGCGAATCTTCAACACCCCCATATCAGAAGCAGGCTTCACAGGCGCAGCCACGGGCGCAGCAATGATGGGGCTCAGACCCATTCTATACTTCCTGATGGGGATGTTCATGTTGTCAGGGTTCGATCAGGCCGTAAACCAGATCCCCAAACTCCGCTACCTAAGCGGAGGTCAAGCGGAACTCCCGATCGTGATCTACACAGCCAATGGTACAGGAATGCGGTATGCGGCGCAGCATGCATGGAGTCTGCACCCAATATTCGGGAACATTCCAGGCTTCAAGATTGTCTTGCCTTCCACCCCGTATGACGCCAAGGGGTTAATGAAAACGGCAATCAGAGACGGCAATCCGGTCCTCTTCTTGTCTCACTTCCTCCTAGAGGGAACGAAGGGGAATGTTCCGGAGGGAGAGTATACCATAGACTTCGGCAAAGCTGACATTAAGAGGCGCGGGAAGGATGTCACCTTAGTTGCGATTTCTGACATGGTTGACAGAGCGATGAGAGCAGCCAAAAGGCTCGAACGTCAAGGAATAGATGTGGAAGTTGTCGATCCACGCACCGTCGTACCTCTAGATAAGGAGACAATCTTCAGATCAGTCGAGAAGACAGGTCACCTAGTCGTTGTCGACGACGCGCACAAGACATGCAGTTTTGCTTCCGAGATCTCAGCAACGGTCACTGAAGAGAAGTTCAATTGCCTCAAGGCCGCCCCGAAAAGAGTGGCCATGGCGGACGTCCCTGTGCCTTTCAGCCCGGTTCTGGAGGACGAGATCTTTCCTAGTGAGAGGAAGATAGTTGATGCGGTGAAGTCGGTTCTCAACCGTTGACGACGCAACTTCACAGATCTAGCGTGTTGTT
>Ga0315268_10005798_pt1 | contig 13204 bp, 11 predicted proteins | sample C1_top_MG_FD_204535 | JGI IMG/M metagenome (GOLD analysis project Ga0315268, IMG submission 204535) | Sediment microbial communities from Yellowstone Lake, YNP, Wyoming, USA - C1_top | ecosystem: Environmental > Aquatic > Freshwater > Lake > Sediment | place: USA: Wyoming | collected 2017-08-01 | reverse complement strand
TAAAGCCACTGTTCTTGGCGTACACGTCATGGATCCCTTCGGCTTAGGCCCAGCGTCAAGCACATTCGCCTCGGTTTTGAAGAAAGAACCATTTCTTGCCCAACATTTCCGTGCGCTACTGGGACAGCCAGAGATTAGGGAGGCTAAGAAACGAGGGTTAAAAATCATTGTTGGCGGTCCAGGTGTTTGGCAATTTCATTACAGACCAGAATTTGTTAAGAACTATGGTATAGATTGTATAATTGAAGGGGAAGCAGAGAAGGTAATTGGAAAAATTTTCCACGCTGCTCTTAACGGTGAGAGCCTTCCACAATATTATGAAACTAACGCTAAGGAAGTGCCTAGCATAGAAGAGATACCTGACATTGCTAGGCCTTCTGTTAATGGTCTAATAGAATTAGGTCGAGGATGTTGCAGAGGTTGTGAGTTTTGCAGTGTAACATTGAGACCTTTAAGGTGGTTTCCTTACGAGAAAATAATGCGAGAAATAGACGTAAACATAAGCGTTGGGAACATAAAATGGGCTTGCCTGCATGCAGAGGATGTTATGCTCTATGGCTCTAAGAATATCATGCCAAACGATGAAAAGCTGATTAAGCTTCATGAATTGGTTATAAAAAGATGTGAAGGAATTTGTTGGAGTCACTGTTCACTGGCACCAATAGCATCGAATCCAAAGCTCTTTTCGAAAGTCGCTGAGATCATAAGACAAAAACAGCCTTGGTGGGGCGCTGAAATCGGGATAGAAACTGGTTCACCAGAACTTCTCAAAAAGATTATGCCTGCAAAGGCTTATCCGTTCAAGCCCGAAGAGTGGCCTGAAGTCATACGCACAAGTATGGGCTTAATGCATGACAATCAACTCATTCCCGCCTGCACGTTAATAGTGGGCGTCCCAGAAGAAACAGAAGACGACCTCATTAAAACGATAGAGCTAATGGACGACCTTAAAGACATCAGAAGCCTGATAGTTCCTCTCTTTTTTGTCCCGATGGGCAGGTTAAAAGACAAGGACTGGTTCAAGGAGACAAAATTGACCAAATTGCACAAGGAGCTATTGATTAGATGTTTAGAACATGGTTTCTATTGGGCGGAAAACCTCATTGGTATATCATTTACCGAGAAATGGTATGCAGGAATCATGCGTCCTTTCTACAAGCTCTTCGTAAGAATTGCAATGCAGAAGGCTAGAAAAGTAGAGGCTGTATAAAAGCACGTATGCGAGTGAAAACGTATTTTCGAGATAAGTAAACTTAAATACGCTAGAAAGCTCAAAACTTACAAAGATAGAAAAATCAAGCCGCCGTAGCTCAGCTAGGTAGAGCGGCTGGCTGTTAACCAGTCGGTCATAGGTTCAAGTCCTATCGGCGGCGCCACAAAGATTTTTGTCAAAAACCAAATTCACACCTAGTTTAGTTTATGAGTACCGTTGCGACAGTGAGCCTCATCAGAGCTTAATTGTGCCCGAGTTGTTTTTGCTCTTTATCTGAGGATTCAGGTGGTTCTATTCTGACTTTTATCTCTGTCACTTCATCGAACTCTTTCTTCACTTCTTCTTCTATTTGTGTTGCCACCTGATCTGCTTCTCTAACTGACATGTTACCGTCGACTACGATGTGCATGTCACCTACCAAGTATGGTCCCAGCTTCCGCATTCGAATATCGTGCACTCCTTTAACGTGTTTCACGCTTTTCGCTATTTTTTCAATGTCGGATATGATGTCTGAGCATTGACACGCATCCATTAGAACCAAGGAAGACTCTTTTATGACTGAGTATGCGACTGTGAAAACGAAGAAGGCTATGATTATTCCAGCGGCAGAATCCGTGGCTCTGATGTTCAGGTATTTGCTGAAGGCTATACCAGCAAAAGCTGTCGCAGATGTGAGCACGTCTTTGGTTGAGTTGAACGCGTCTGCTTTCATTGCTAAGGAATTGTATTTTCTGGCGCTTCTAGCTTTAAAGAACAATATTCCTCCAGCTATGGCTGTTGCTACTAGTGCGGTTGCCATAGCTAATTCTGCGTTGACGATCTCTCTGGGGCTGAGCAGCCCCTGATAGGACTCATAAAGGATAATTCCGCCCGAGATCGTTAAGACGAAAGCAGCAATTATGCTGCTGAAGTTTTCAACCCTGTAATATCCAAAGTGGAATTTGCCATCTGGCGCCTTCTCAGATAGACGCAAACCAACCCAAACAATTAAGGAAACGACAGCATCGGCAAAGGATTGGACACCGTCGGCGATGAGAGCAAGACTCAAAGAGAATACTCCAACAAACACTTCGACTACGCCCACTAGTACTAGAATCACAAAAGACTTTTCTGCAACTGCTCCGCCTTTGGCAAGTCTATATGACTGCAAACTCTTAGTCACGTTTCCCAATTAGCTTTAACATTAATTGTATCATCGCCTATTTCAATTATCCGCTTTGTTACAGGAGCTTAACGACTCCGAACCGAAGAAGCAAGAGGGAACTATCAGAAGACTCATATACACATCAAATAAACAAGCTGGCTAATATAGACACGCTTCTCAAGTCCAAGTCTCGCAGAAGTGTCGGAGACTAAATTGCTATTAAATGTGATGTGGATTTCAAAATCTCCACAGAAGAGCGGACCATTGAAATTCTAATCAGACTTGTATGGCGCGTGCAGCTTGTCGAGCACCGATTCCTGCGAACCATGAGGCCCAACTTTAGGCATAGGTACGCTCGCTACTATCGGACGCTTTTGTACATGCTTATATCCACATCCGCATTCAAAACCGATTATTTTGTTTCTCCGTTTTATTATCCGCCATTTCTTAGATGGACATGAAATGTGTTGTTTATGGATTTTCCACAAAAGTCTTGCTTCGTTAACGGTTATCGGAGCTAAATTCTTTGCTGAAGTGGAATACCACACCGTGTAGGCTAGAAGGCAAGTCCATGATGCTAACATGAGAGTTTCCAACATATTCTTTACCCAAGTGTATTTATGATCTACGTTTATACAATATGTCTTTGTTCAGACATATCTATATTGAGAATATTATGTATTACGATATAAGCATTATCTCAAACCGAATAGTTGAGGCAGTAGATTTAAAACTGCTCTAAAACATCTTTCTTTTCCATTATAAAACCGCAATAATGACACTTCAGCAGAAGCGGCTCCTCATCTTCAACGTAGAATCTAGGCTGCACAGGCTCGTTGCTGTTACTTATGCACGCTGGATTAGCACACTTCACAATGTCCTCAATGACCTTGGGAAGCTGAACCCTCTGCTTCCCAACAACCTTATAATTGCGGATGATGTTTATCGTCGCGTGTGGAGCAAGCAGAGCTATCTTGTGCACTTCTTGAGGGTTTAACTCCCTACCCTCAATCTTAACTATATCCTTTCGTTTGAAGCGTTTACTCGGCACGTTAATCGCAATGGTAATAACCCTTTTCTCTAGTCTATTTATTCCTAAAATTTTCGCAACGTCCAAAGCATGTCCACCAGTGATATGATCAATAACAGTGCCATCCTTGATTTTTGAAACATGCAACATAGTTTCACTCATATAGATTCTCCCTTAGAGACGCTATATCCAAAGCACAGATAAAAGATTTTAATTCTAAACAATAACGCTGTTCAGAAACCTTTTTGATAAAAAGTTATTTAGGAGTGTTACAAAGAGTGGTAGTTTTAGGTGTAAATTTGGAGTTTGAAGGCAGAGACATAATATCGATTAAAGACTTTACTCGAGAAGAGATCAATTACATTCTCAAAATTGCCCAAGCCATGGAACCCATAGCCACGAAAGGTTCAGACATGCTAAAAGGAAAAATCCTCGCAACCTTATTCTTTGAACCAAGCACCCGCACTAGATTAAGCTTCGAAGCAGCCATGCACAAATTAGGCGGCTCAACAATAGGATTTGCAGAAGCAGAACTAGCCTCCGTCAAAAAAGGAGAAAACCTCGCGGATACGGTACGCACTGTTGAAAATTATGCAGACATAATAGCTGTAAGACACCCACTGGAAGGCGCAGCAAGGCTTGCGGCTGAATTTGCAAAAGTTCCGATAATCAATGGTGGCAGTGGCGCAGAAGAACATCCAACACAAGCTCTTCTAGACTTGTACACGATAATGAAAGAAAAGAGAAAAATTAACGGTTTAAAAATAGCCTTAGTAGGCGATCTGAGATATGGCAGAACTGTACATTCGCTCGCTTATGCCCTTTCTCTATACAAAATCGAATTGTATCTAATCTCGCCAGAATCTCTCAGAATGCGTAGAGAAGTTCTCCAAACAATAAAAGAGAAAATCCCAGTCATAGAAAAAACAAGCCTTGAAAAAACTGTCTCCCAAGTCGATGTCCTGTACGTTACAAGAATACAGAAAGAACGATTCCCAGACCCAGCTGAGTACATTAAAGTTAAAGGTTCATACAGAATAGACCTGAACACGCTAAACGAAGCCAAAGAAGGCTTAATAGTTCTTCATCCCCTTCCAAGAGTCGACGAGATAGCCCCAGAAGTTGACAACACGCCATACGCCAAATATTTCCCAGAAGTCTGGAATGGCATAGTTATGAGAATGGCACTTTTAGCCTTGATATCAGGCGCAGTAAAATAGCACCTAATTCCTTTTTTTAGTGTTCACGTTGACTCAAACTGATCAAAAACCGTTAAAGTACCTGTTGATCCACATGAAGGACATTTATGCAATTGACCAAACCAGCTTCTTTTGCAGTTGATACAATAAGTCAATTTACGGTCATATGACAAAAACTCCACATGGTAACTTTCAAAAATCTGCTTAGTCAATGACATAAGCTCATCGGGCCTCTGCTCACTTTCTCCAAACTCTACAACAGTCAGGTTTCCACCAGCAGACAGCCCAAGTTTTTTCCGTTCAAACAACAGCGACATTGATGGAATCTTTCCATCTTGAAAGGCTAGTTTGCTGACTGTTGAGTAGAATGGTTTTTCCCTAGTTCCAGAGAATCGAACTTTCGCAATGCCATACTTTTCAACATCTAATTGAGCTAATCTCTCTGAGGCTTCAGAATCTGGCACTATAGCCGTTGACAAACGTTTTCCGCGTCTTCTACCCATTTTACGCAAAAAAACTTGAATACTCTGTATTATTCCGTCGATAAAATCAAAGGCATTTTCACAATCATAGATGCCTTTTCCATAGAATGCTTCGATAGCTTCCTTTAAACCAGCTAGGTTAATCAAACGAGAGCCGTTCTCAAGTCTAAAATAGTGATCACCATTGATGTTTTGCATTAAAAAAGGTAGTAAACCTTTCCCATATAACCTTAATGCACGATCCTTAATCTCCAAGGCGTGGACTGCCATCTCAAACCTCTCTTTGAAAATTTCATAAAACTTGACCTTGTCTTTTCCAGATTCATATGCTATTCTGGGCAAGTTAACGGTTACATATCCCAAACCGCCAGTGCGTAACGTATCGATTTCCCAATCCCCATTTAAATCAGTCTTGAAGTTAATTCCAGAACCAGAGAAAGTGGAATATTCCCGACCTTTTTCTAACAGGTTAGCAAAGTATAGCGTGCCCTTTTCTGATGCTAACTTGTGCGCCTCTAAAAGAATCGCCTTCGCCTTTTCATCCAAGAACGCTTCTGAGCGCACTTTTACAATTATTCTTGGATTAAGCATCGGTTTATGTGTGCTTTCTTCAGCGATTATTTCAAGAATTAGTGACGCTAAAATCTGGCTTTCTTCCTTGAAGTCTCCATATTTACCGCTACACTTTCCAGAAGGCCCGATAGCTGGCTTGTCTGCCATGAAGCTCGGAGTTGTAAGCTCCAATCCCAAAGAGGCGTTCACGTGTTGATTTACGGTTACTATGAATAAGCGCAAGCTTTCTTTGGTCATGGAGATAGCTTGGCCTCTTGCAAAAGGTGCCATGAAGACGTTAAAGTAGTCAATTGTCTGCGTCTTGTCTATTTCATTTGCAGAGTGCAAAAGAGCATTAAAGGCAACAGATAGGGCGGATTCCAAGCTTTGAGGCGGAGGATAAGACGGCTGGGAATCATTTATCTTCTCTAAGTTGAGACCGCTTTGGAAGAAGAATCTTAAGTCATGCATTATCTCGCTTGGCTTAAGAACCCAAGAGCTTAACCCGTTGATGTGAAGCGAACCAGACAAATGCGCGTCTGCGATGTCTCTTGGAAAGACGTTCAAGAGCATATACTCTCGGAGAACTGCTTTTCCCGCTGTTTCGTGCACGGAACCTGAGCCTTTAGAACTTTTGCTTTTTCCATCAATAAGAGCTGTCACGTCATAAATTGGAAGACCTAAACGCGTGAGCTTATGCCTATACTCCTCAAGACCTTTCTCGATCAGAATTGCGTTTACGACCTCTCTAACGAGAGGCGCTGTTAAGTATTTCGTTTTTGACTTAAGTAGTCTTTTTTCCGCTTCTTTAGCCACTTTTTGAGCCAGTTCAGCAGGCATTCTCGTTTCTCTTGAGAGAGAATTCGCTATCTTATTGGCATCAAAATCCTCTAATGCGAACCTGGAAGTGCGTACGAGCATGCCTTTCGGTTTTAAGGCTTTCTTTTCAATTCTCTCCGCAATATCAATCACTATTTTGCCAAGCTCGGTTATGCAGTACTTTTTTGTTTCAACATCAGCCTCGATAAGATCAGCCTTAAGTAGAAATTTCAAGTGATAGGCAAACCTTCCAGCATCCCTACTTGGATTCATCTTTAGCAAGCTCAATAACTCGGTATAAGAAAGAGAACCCCTCTCAAAAAGCAGATTCAAAATCTGCAGTCTAATCGATGAAGAAACTGCTTTGAGCACTTTAACTCCCCGTGCATGATGTGAAACGGACAAGTCTACTCAAGTCTCCTCTTCTGTTAATAGGGGTGTAAAGATTAAGGAACGCTTTATTTTTAAGTCTTCAACTGTAAAGATGATACAAGAAGGGGCTGTCGGCTAGCTTGGTCTAGGCTATGAGCCTCGGGCGCTCGTGACGAGAGTTCAAATCTCTCCAGCCCCATCAAAACATTCTAAAGAAGAAGAGGAGGCCTATACAAGAGCCAGGATGGAGAAGATGCGCATGCTGACGACACTTGAACGCAGAATATCTCATGTGCTAACTTCACGATATAATGGTAAGGAGAGATTCCCTCCGAGTCTTCAGAGTTTACCGTCACATGTAGCTTAGCTGTAAATCGTTCAAGGTGAAGCCTAGGAATCAGTTTCTCTACCAGAAAGAAAGCAACCGTTGAGTACAAGGCTCCGCCGATTAGATCAATTACATAGTGCTCACCCAGATATACTGCACTGAACCAAACTCCGATAGGAATTATGAGAACAGGCAGTGCTTTAATCCGCTTGATTTTGATTGTGTACAGTGAAATCAACCATGGATACATAGCGTGAAGGCTTGGAAAAGCTGCATAAGGGTTGGCCTGAATGAAATCGAAGATCGTGCGATAAACAGGAACGCCTATTTCACCATCTATCTGGAAAAGAATTCGGGAAGCGTGTACTCCAAACCATGGAGGCGCAGATGGATATACCAAGTATGTTATAAGGGCACTGTACGAACAGATAAGAAAAGCGAAAACATATTTCCAATAATTTTTGGGTGAATACTTCCATAATACAAACCCAAACACTGTAGGGATTATGAAGTGTAAAGAGTAAAAAAAGGCTCCAACGAAGTCAAAAACAGGGTTCCTGTAAAACTGTTGGAGAATAAGCGTAGGAATGCCCCCGAATATTTGAGATTCAGTGCTTATCAATTCATTGACATGGACTACTCCAGATATATTACCCACAATTCCATACATGGCTTCATAAGCTAAAAACAACGTGACAAACGGAACCCAGTCTCTTGTAAAACGCCTAGTCCACTTGTTGGATGCAGCATATATAAGAAAGAATATAAACAGAAATTCGGGTCCCGGAAACACGCTGTATCTTATGCAAAAAGCACACAGGAACACCAAGTAGACAGCTGAACATATAATCCCCAGATTATGTGCTGAATGGCCATTGATCACTGGCATTTGCTCTACATTGTCTTCCCGTGGACCGTCGACCAAAGTTGATTCCAGCTATATCTGAGAAATACTAATCAAAATGTTGTGTTGTTTATAAATCCTTTTAGACTCTCCACGCATCCACCTCCAAGCCTACGTGTGCATATTGATAACTGCACTGTAATATGTGCATCAACTGAAAATGAAGCGGCTAAAACCAGTCTTTGTAGAATTGCGCAACCCTCAGCTTAGGTTCTTAACACGCTTTAGCTACAATGTTAAGGCTTGTTAATGGATTCATTGCCTGCAATGTCGAAAGACTCCCGTAACATGTCATCATGTCCCAGCCAGCCTTTTTAAGAAGCAAAGAAAGTTCGCTGAGGCTGTAAATATGGTGCAAGATCTCTGCTTTATCGATGAAAACTAAGTCATTTCCGCATCTTTTGTAAAATTTCCAGCAAGTGCTCATTTGCGATGTTATTTGATCATACTCTCTATTCTCTAAGAGCATTATGTCATCTATTTCTGTGTAGGAAGTAGGAGTAAACTTGAGGGCTAGGTATTCACTATGCATAGTTTCGGTTATAAACAGGATTGCGCCCTCTCTTGAAAGTTCTCTAGCTTGCTTAAAGGTGCTACGATCATCTTTTTCCGAATAAAATCCGATGGATGTCCAAGCGTTGACAACCACATCAAAAGGCTGCGAAAGTCTCCCAACGACTTCTTTTAGCCTTCTAACATCTCCTTCAAGGAAAGCCACCATATTCGTAACTCCATGTTCGCTTGCCTTCTTCTTAGCATCCTCTAAGAAAGTCTTTGAAATATCCACTCCAACAGCTCTGAATCCTTTCTTAGCAATGTGAACTGAAATTCGGCCGTTTCCACAGCATAGATCAAGCAGATTGCCTGAAGTGATCCCGCAATTATTAAGCACTTTAATGATTCCGTTGGTTAGTTCCTCAGTTTTAGTCCATCGTTGGTTCATAAGTTTTAGGAACAGGTCCGCACGCTCGATGAACAACTTCTTAACCCAGTTACTCATAATCAGCTCTCCTGCGTTTGGAATTGCTTAGTCTATTTTTTGCTTAAAAAGTGCTTGTAGATAGGATGCCCTTTAAATCGTAGGGTTGTTTCTGACTTTTCCACTGTTCCGCTTGGAAGTCTCATGCAGATTGAGTTAACTATTGCTCCCTCTGGAATAAAGCGAACTCCATCCAGAATCTCACCTTTAGTCACGCCGGAAGCTGCAAAAACTAACTCTTTGCCCATGGCCAGTTCATCTTCATTGTAAGTCTTGTTTACATCAACGCCTTCCATCGTTAACCTATCGAGTCTATTTGGATCATCTTTCTTGTCCTTCCAGACTTTCACGAGCATTGTGCCGCCTAAGCATTTTACGGCTGTCGCCGCGATGGTTGCTTCTGGACCTGCGCCAGCACCTATGAGGAGATCCACGCCTGAGCTGGGAATGCACGTTGCAACTGCCGCTGCGATGTCACCGTCAGGAATCAAGATTATTCTTACACCGAGTTTTCTGAGGGTCTGTAGAATTTCCAGATGCCTTTCACGCTCCAACATGATCACAGTGAAGTTTTCCAGAGGCAAGCCTTTTTCTCTAGCTACCGTACGAACGATTTCTTCTGTGGACATATCAAGCGAAAATTTGCAGATTGAATTATGATCGGTCGCCACTTTAAAGTAGTATCCGTCATCAGGAAGCATCTGAAAACAACCAGCAGGAGCACACGCAAGGGCGGAAATAGCATCTTTTCTGCCTTTAGAAGCAGCTGTGGTCCCATCTACTGGATCGATGACAAACTCAACTTTTGGGCCCTTGCCTGTTCCCACTTTTTCTCTGCGCATAAATGCTGGTGCATTGTCTTTGGGTCCTTCACAGGAAATTACTTCGCCTTCAACATCTGTCTGCGTCAGCACAGCTCTTGAAAACTCGACAGCCCTTGCATCCACTAAGTCAGAATTACCTTGACCGATGTGCAACGCAGCTCCAACAGCAGCGGCGATAGTGATTCTGGTTAAAGAAGGTGCTAAAGATCTAATAGAAACCAAATCACATACCTCTCCAATCTGCTAATTACTATTTGTAAACCTTTAATGGTTTTCCCAAAAGCCTTTCATCTATTTCTTCCAAGCCCAATCCAGACTGCTTAGAAAATGTTCGCATTGAATCTTTAACCTCTGCTCCGCCTTTTTTAATCAGTTTATCTTTCAGTAGGATATCAGAGTCCAGATCAGCAAATCTTATGTTTTTGACTGCAGCGGCTAAGTGTGCTCCAGCCGCTATGCCTATTTCTGATTCGCCCATACAACCAATCATACACGGTATTCCACCAGCCTCAGCAATGGCAGCGATTTTTCTGGCTTTCAGTATTCCTCCGCTTTTCATCAGTTTGATGTTTATGAGGTCTATTGCTTCTGCTTGTATTAGGCGCAGGGCATCATCAGGAGAGTGGATGCTTTCGTCAGCCATCACTGGTATTGGCGAATCTTTTCTGACGCTTACTAGACCGTTCAAATCTTTTGCGGGAACCGGTTGCTCGACGAATTGAATATTGAACTCTGCTATTTTGTTGAGAACTTCTATAGCTTGCTGTCGTGTCCATCCCTGGTTTGCATCGATTCTGATCTGTATATCTTTGCTGACGGCTTTGCGAATCAGCCTTATACGTTCAACATCCTCAGGGGGGTTAATTCCAACCTTGACTTTCAAGGCTTTGAACCCTTTCTTAACCGCTTTGATAGCGTCTTGAGCCATCTCTTTTGGCGATTTTATGCTTAAGGTTATGTCTGTTAAGACTTCTGTGCGGTAGCCGCCCATCAACATGAAAAGTGGTTTTCGACTAGTTTTCCCCAAAATGTCATGTAAGGCTATGTCTATCGCTGCTTTTGCGGCTGGGTTTCCGCTAACGAGTGAATCCATGGCTTCAACATCATGCTCGATTCTTAGTGGACAAAGACCGATGAGCTTCGGTGCAATCTTGTCAAGAGTTTTGATGACAGTCTCGGATGTTTCACCCGTCACTCTCTTTGACGGCGAAGATTCTCCCCAACCAGCCGCATCGTAATCTGTGATGATTTTCACAATCACGTTATGACTTTCACTGCTTGAGCCTGGGGCAATTCTGAAAGGTTCCTCATAGCTCAATGTTACAGGATACACTTCGATTTTTTGAATTCCCACTTTTGACGCCACTATCAAGTTTGTTTTTCTAGAGAAAAAGCTTTACTGAAAATCTTCAGTCAGTCTTTTTTCCCGTTTCTTAATCCTTTGAACTTTATTTATAGTCAAGATTTATTTTTGACCAGAAGACGATTATTCTGATTCTGTATGAACTGTAACAATCGTTTCCACAAAATGCTTCTTCACTTTTTCTTCAATTTCTGAGGCAATTTTGTGAGCTTCTTCCACAGAGACCCTGTTTGGGAAACTACAGTCTATGTTAATGTAGCGTTTCTTATCAGCTACGTAGGTAACAACTTTTTTGATTCGAGGAGCCTGTTTGCCCAAACCTGTTATTGCATGGACAACTTTGAGTATCTCATCTTCATTGGCCATTGGACCTTTAAGTTTCCTTATGCTTTCTGGTTCAAGGTGAACCGTTACGTTTTCTATTTCTCTTATGCTTTTTCCTATTTTTTCTTCTATTTTATGCGCTATACCATCGGCATCCTTGACTGAAAGCGTCGAGTCTACGTAAACATTCAATATAATGTACAGTTTGCCATCTGAGTACGCCGTATCAATCTCATGAACCCCTTTCACACCCTCTGTTCCCATTGCCAGTCTCTCGATCAGCTTCTCTGTGGGCATCTCGGTCTGGGCTGGTTCGGTGTGAATTGAGATATCAGCATTTCCTAAAGAGGATTTGATCCTCTCTTCTATTCTTGAAGCTAGCTCATGAGCCTCTTCATGATCCATGTACTCTGGAAGCTGAACGGTTGCTCGAATGAAGGTTTTTGCACCAGCCTTTCTTATCTTCAGGTTTTCCAATTTGCGAACGCCCTCTGTGTCAAGAATTACGTCTCTTACTTCATCTGCAACTTCTTTTGATATCGTGTCACTCAGTTCCATTCCGCTAGCCCAAACCAATTTAAGACTCAAGTAAGATAGTAACACGCCAAGAATCATGGATGCTATGGAATCTCCAAATTTAAACCCGATGAACGCCAATCCGAATCCAAGAAACGCAATGATTGTTGAGCTTAGATCAGCTAAGGCATGATAGAACCCAGCTCTCAGAGTGGAACTCTCGCTTTTTCGCCCCCTTAATAGTGTTCCTACTCTGAAGAAATCCACGCAGAAAGTATAGCCAATGGCAACCCAGCCAGCATATGCAATGTCCCGATTGATACTGGTGCCATGCAGGATTTTCGTAACGGCTTCGTACATTATCAGTAATGCAATCGCAATCAGTGCAATGCCGCCTGTTAAACCACCTATCGCCTCTAGCTTTTCATGTCCGTACATGTGTTCCTCGTCTGGAGGTTTGAGAGAAGCGCGAGTTGTAATCAGGAGCAGAAATGTCGTTACTGCATCAAGAGTTGCGTGCAATCCATCGCTGACTATAGCTAGACTGCCGACAATGATACCCAAAATGAGCTCCACGAAAACCACAGTCGATATTGCTATCGTTGAGCGTGTGAGTGACCGTAATTTATAACTATCTTCTGTCGCGCCTTGCATTTACTTTTCTCCTTTTAAATTAGAACTCAGAGATTTAAGAATTATTATCAATTCTGCTCTGATTTCTCCGTCCTATTCCTAATCAAGTATAGAATCAAAAGCGCTTCTACGACGATGTTGCCTGCTGCAAAGATCACAAGTGAGCCGATATTGATCGAGATTATATAAAAGACTAGAAGGCTGAGAAGAATCCAAACAAAAATGAAATTCTTCACAATGTTGGTTGCTTTCTTACTCGCTTGCTTGCCTTCCCTCCGTTTCGCTCTACTGCTAGTGTAAAGATAGATGCTGACTAACGTCAGAAATACGCTTCCACCACTGATGCAGATCGCCCACCAAGTGAAAAGGTCAATACTTGGCATATCTATTCATCACTCCTTAGTATTTGCAGATTCTGTAGAAGAACACCTTGCCAGCGTCCACTAAAACAAGATAAGTCGCCACCATCAGGACAAGAAGAATCCAGTATTCAGGAGGAAGCGGTGCAAACCCCATAAAACT
>Ga0315268_10005797_pt1 | contig 13206 bp, 9 predicted proteins | sample C1_top_MG_FD_204535 | JGI IMG/M metagenome (GOLD analysis project Ga0315268, IMG submission 204535) | Sediment microbial communities from Yellowstone Lake, YNP, Wyoming, USA - C1_top | ecosystem: Environmental > Aquatic > Freshwater > Lake > Sediment | place: USA: Wyoming | collected 2017-08-01 | reverse complement strand
AGTCATCCAGCGCCGGGCATATGGCCTGCGCGATGAAGAATATCTGCGACTAAAAATACTCACGTCTATGCTCCCGAGGTTCTAAAAAACATGAAATTTACCCACTCGATTACGCGAAGAGCCGAAATTTTGTTCACCATCAGAAGCGACATTGAATTGAAGCTGACCATCCTTGCCCTTCGGAAGACTCGCAAAGGCAATGAGGCGGCGTGCCTGCAAGGACTTGTCTGATACCACTTTGGACTCATCCTTCAGGAGCCACTTGGCAACAGCTGCAGAGTTCTGTATGACAGCTGAAATCAGCACACTTTGGGCGTTCTCGGGCAGTAATCTTTTTATCGAGGTCAGCAGCAGTTCGTATGTCACTCCGCGTGTGCCTGTGTCAAACTGATGCCCTTCATCATAAACAACGAGACCAGCTTTTTGGACGATTTCGGGCTCCTGCCGTAACGTGTAAAGGAGCTTTTCCGGAGTAAGAACGATGACCTGTGGCTTAGACTCAATCGTTAAATTGAAGATGTCGATGGTTATGTCTGGCTGTAGAGCATCGCTGAGCTGGTTGACGTTATAGCCATCTTCTTTGAATGCTTTTTCCAAGTTGTTCGCAATTTCATGGCAAAGAGCGCGAAAAGGTGCAATAACTAGGGCCAGCTTTGTTCGCTTAGAAAGGAATGCTGACCGGATAACTAGCTCGGTCGCTCGGGATTTTCCGGTGCTTGTCGGCATCTGGACGATACCCGACTGCCCCTTGTAGAGACCTGCTTCCCCGAGCATGCGTTGAGATGGCCACATCTCTTTGATCGACATGGGGCGCGACAGATATGGCTTCCATTTATCGGCGGGGAGTTCGCTGTACTGCGGCAACAATGTCCAGGCTGAATTATTGATACGAGTCGCGCTCACAGCACCTAGTAAATCCGCCATCAGAAGCTCGTGTGCCGATGCCGATGTGTAAGCCCATTTGCGCAAGGACTTAATTGCTTGGGTAGCCATGTCGTCTGCGTTGCCACCATTGAAATGGTCTCCTAGCGCACCCAAGACGGCTGTTGCTCGGGGGTGATCAATGGTGTTATTTGTTTGATTCCAAGGCTTATCAATTGCTAACTTGACCGCCATCGCTAAGGGGTCGCTTTCCGGGATCGCAAGTTGGCTTAGCTTGGAAATTTGTACGGCGGCATTACCCGGTACATCGCCAAGATAAAAGCCTGCCGCTGCGAGCAAGCGAAGATTAAAAGATATGTCTTCGTTGAGAAGAGATTCGTCAAAAGCTTGAAGGACTTGAGCCGAGAAAACAACCTCGTCTCTGGGCGTTTGGGTGCCTTCTTCAGAACCAATAGCTTTGGTCACCGCCTCGGACGCGAAGTCGCCTACGGTTCCGACAGCTAAGGGGAACTGCATTTCCAAGTCGAGACCTTCAGGAAGCTCAAGGTGGTCGTCCTCCGGGACGGCGTACTCATACATCTTACCCTTGGAAAGCGTGATGGCCGCCGCGTACCGAGCGCGTTTGTCAGGCTTCAATGGCGGCCCTTTCGTAGAAAGAGTGAACGAATTTCATCAGTGTCTTAGAATGAATAACAACGAGCATGAGGTTGCTCACGTTTTCATGCTCGGAGCAGTCTGTCGTCTTGGAAATATGGGCCGCATCAAAGACGCTTGAACTAAAGATAGCTGCAGCCCCGGACATTCGAATATATGGGACCGCCATGCCATCTTGAAACCGTTCTACCCGATCTGCGCCCTCGTCATCTTGGCGTGCGATAAGGCGGCGCTTCATCGCATTGAGCGATTCCGAAATCCGGTATACGTCCTTGGTGGAATCGGCAACGGCGTCCTGCAGCCTTGCCTTCGGTTTTTTACCACTGAGCTGCGCCTTTGACTCAAAGGAAATCAGCGTATCTTTTTTTGACGGTTTGGAGGGGTCGGTGCCGCCGAACTTGAACCCCAGCACATCGGTGCCCTTTGGCGACTCGTTACGCACCAGCTTGTCGTCATAGCGGGTGCGGGGTGTCCAGAATCCAAACTGGCTTTCGAGGAGATCGGCTATTAGTATCTCGGCGAAGTCGCCGGAGCGCGTAGCAGGCCCGAAGTCATCAGACTCGTCCGGGAATACCAGTTCCGTCAGGTACTCGGCGCGTGACTTCTTTGTCCCTCTTCTCAGTCGGTCGATCTGGCTATCAAGGCAGTAGTGCTCGCGGAAGTGCTTTGCCCACTCCGTAAGCGCTGGATCATCGTCATGGTCAATGTCGAGTTCAAAAACTTTGACCGCGATGCCATCCGCCGTCGTGAGTTTGCTTTTCGTTAATTTCAGCCATGCTGTATGCGATTTTGTTGTAGCCATCTTTGCCAACTTCTCTCTACCTTTGAGTACACGCTCCTGCAAGATTGTAATCGGTATTTTGACTGACTATTTTACAGTTGCTCATATCCGTGAAAAATATGCAAGCCGGATAGTGCTTCACGCCGCGAATAACTGCATTGGCTGAAACCAGACCTGTAGGGAGGACACTAAGCGGACATTCACCGCCAGAGATTTGATGATCATGTGGCTGTCAGCGGCCGAGAACCGGCACTTCAAAGTTACATTAGATGGGCGACCGCTCGGTGTCATTGCTGCCCTTCGTGAACGGTAAGCCGGTCACGTTATCCATCAAATGTCATTCCTGATAACTGCTATTATCAGGAATGGCACTTTTTGCGTCTAAGTTGGCAGTTCGCATTTGCGCTTGGTGCGAAACCATGTAAAAACACACAGAAACATGCTGTTAGCCAATTCGATATTGCGATAGCATTGCGCACCAACTAAGCAAGAAGAAAAACATGGACAAACTACTGGAGGGGCTGGAACGCCCTGAGCGGATGGCAAGCATCATCGCTCAACAACCCAAATGCCTCAGAGATGACATCGCAGCCCTTGTGAAGGATGTGCAGAAGCCTGGCTCGTTTGGCGACTTGATTAAGCGTTCCCTTGGGCTTGCGGAAACTCACAAGGAATATCAAGGCTCGAACGTGGTGTCGATGATCGGAAGATACCCAAGGAGATAATATTGCGCGCGGACAAGCTGCTTTTGCCCGCATAGCGCACTTACTTCTGCGTTTAATACAACTCGTTTTTAGGCAGTAAAAATAGACGTGCTGAATGAATTGCGGACTGAAACCGGAATTGCGGACTGAAATAAAAAAGCCTGCATCGTTGCAGGCTTTATATACTCTGGCTCCCCGACCTGGACTCGAACCAGGGACCTGCGGATTAACAGTCCGTCGCTCTACCGGCTGAGCTATCAGGGAATGAAGAGGTGCGCATGATAGTGATTTTGCCTTGCCCGGTCAACCTCAATTAGTCTATACCGAATCACCAAGACCTTCGTGAGTGCCAACCCCTTCGACATACTCATAACCAGCCACTTGGTTGTCGTTAACCAGCGGCTTATGCACCGTATTGGGGTGACTTAGCCGAATGGCTATGCAAAGCCTTTTGACAACCAAGTGGATTGGCAGGGGGTTTCATCAGGACAGGTCTGCACGAGCGCAAGCGAGGTTGGTCATCCACTTCGCTTTGTTGGAAACCCCGCGAGGCTTTTAATGAATCCGCCAGACGCTGACATAAGGTTATAATGACCACAACTTTTTGACCAACCTTTTGCAGAGGAACAACATGGGATTTTTGGCCAACAAACGCATTTTGATTACCGGCATGATCAGCACCCGCTCAATTGCCTACGGAATCGCGCAAGCCATGCACCGCGAAGGCGCGGAACTGGCTTTCACTTACCAAGGGGAACGAGTACGTAATCGCGTGCTGGACTTGGTCAAGGAATTTGACAGTGATTTGATTTTCCAGTGCGATGTTGGCAGCGATGATGACATCGACCAACTATTCGTCGATTTGAACAAGCATTGGGATGGTTTTGATGGCTTTGTGCATGCTATTGGTTTTGCGCCCCGCGAAGCATTAGACGGAGAATTTCTGGATGGTTTCAGCCGCGAAGCATTCCGCATCGCACACGACATCAGCGCCTACAGCTTTCCGGCCATGGCCAAGGCTGCGCTACCGATGATGGAAGGCCGCAAGGCATCCCTGCTAACTCTGACCTATCTCGGCGCCGTGCGTACCATGCCGCATTACAACGTGATGGGACTGGCCAAGGCCAGCCTGGAAGCGAGCGTGCGTTATCTGGCAATGCAACTTGGTCTCCAGGGGATTCGCGTAAATGGTATTTCTGCCGGTCCGATCAAGACGCTGGCTGCGTCCGGCATCGCCGATTTCAACAAATTGCTCAGCTACAACGAAAAGCACGCACCGCTAAAACGCAACGTCACCATCGAAGAAGTGGGCAATGCCGCCGCTTTCCTGTGCAGCGATCTGGCCAGCGGCATCACCGGTGAAATCACATACGTGGACGGTGGATTCAACACCACGGCGTTGGGCACAACCGAGGCATAATTTGGATTACACCGCCAAATAAAAACGCCACCCTCGGGTGGCGTTCAGCTTTTGGCTATCCATCCGAGATCAAGGCTGCTCTGTCGCCTTCCCAGGCAAATTCACTTTGATCGTCGCCTGCCGCATAGCGTCAGCCAAGTAAGCATGGGACATTTCCTCGCCGGTCAGTTGCCGCAATTGCTGCGCGTAACGCGCGCGTTTCGCGTCATTGATTGCCTCCCCTTCTTTGACGGCATCAATACGAACCAGCACGTAACCGGTTTGCGCCACTTCCGCACCTACGAACTGAGGAAACCTGGCTGCATTCGCCTGGAATATTTGCCGCACCAATTCCATATCCAGAGAACCGTGTTTCGTTCGAGTAACGGTCTGGGTGGGACCCCAGCTTAATGTCGGCTTATTTCCTCCCTGTAGTTGCTCCAGCATCGATTTGCCCTGCTTTGCAGCCAGTTCCATTGCCTGCTGACGCAACAACTTTTGACGGATCACTTCCTGCACTTCGCTCAAGGCACGCACGGAGGCCGGCTTGTATTCCAGAATGCGCGCAGCAACCAGCGTATTCGCCGCCACCTCAATCGCAGCCGTGTTGCGCTTATTCTTCACGACTTCATCGTTAAAGATCGCCTGCAACATTTTTGCTGTCCACGGCTCGCCGGCAGCCGTCCCTTTGATCAACCATCCACTCCGTTGAATCTTCGCGCCAGCCAGATCGGCCGCCGGCTTCAACGTATCGCTTTGCTCATAAACAGCGTTGCTGAATTTCTCCGCCATCTCGGCGAACATGTCGGCAGCTTTTTGCTGGCGCAGCTTGTTCATGATGCCTTCGCGCGCCTCCTCGAACGGCAAAACCCTGGAAGGCTTAACTGCAACCAGCTTGATAATGTGATAACCGAAATCCGACTTCACCAGCCCGCTGATTTCACCGACCTTCAATGAAAAGGCGGCAGCGTCGAAAGGCTTGACCATCATGCCGCGGCCAAAAAATCCCAGGTCGCCGCCCTTCTCGGCGGAGCCCGGATCCTGCGAATTTTTCCTGGCTAATTCGGCGAACTTGTCAGGATTCTGCCTGGCTTGCTGTAACAACTGCTCGGCCTTGGCCTTGGCTATATCCTGTTCGGCTTGCGGCGCGGTTGCATTCACGGAAATCAGGATGTGCGAAGCACGGCGTTCCTCAGGCGTGCCAAAATCATTTTGATGCTCGTCGTAATACTTGCGCACATCCTCCTTGCTCACCTCAACCTTGGCAAGCAAATCATCCACAGATAATTTCACATACTCAACTTTGGCCTGCTCTTGAACCTGAAACTCCTTTGGATTTTGCTCGTAATATTTTTTCAGCGCGGCATCATCCACTTTTGCCTGCGACATAAAAGACTGAAATGATATGGGTGACACACTCACCACCCGTTGTTGCTCGTTCAAACGAATAACGTTGTCCACAACGCTGTTTGCGGCAAATCCATTCTGCGCATAAGTATCCTGCATTTGTTGCCCGAGCAACTCGTCGCGCACCCTTGCTTCAAACGTCAATGGCGACATATTCTGATTTGCCAGCACGGCTTCGTAACGTTTCTTATCAAACTTCCCGCCATCCTGAAAAGCATCTATGCCGGCAATCACCTGCGCCACTTGAACATCCGGCACAGCCAGTCTTGCCGCCCTGGCACGCTCGACCAGCAAACGATGGGAAACCAGATTATCCAGCACCGCACGCTTCATCTCCGGATTGTCAAACATCGCCGCATCAAAGTTTGCACCCAACTGCTGACGCATCCTGTCTTGTTGCTGGCGAAGTGCATTTTCAAGTTCCTGTTGAGTAATTTTTGCGCCATTCACCGTAGCAGCCACATCTGCCGAATTCCCGGATCTGTCATATGAGCTCACTCCCCATAATGCAAATGGCAAAATAATAAGCGCCAGGACTATCTGTACCACCTTTTTATTTTCATGCACGAAATCAAACATAGCAATGCCATCCAACTATTGATTTAAATGAAACAGATATAAAAAAGGCGAACTTGCGTTCGCCTCAATTTGGCGGAGTGGACGGGACTCGAACCCGCGACCCCCGGCGTGACAGGCCGGTATTCTAACCAACTGAACTACCACTCCAGAAACGTGTGTGGTAGGTGCTGACGGGATCGAACCGCCGACATTCGCCTTGTAAGGGCGACGCTCTACCAGCTGAGCTAAGCACCCGACAAAGTTAGTTAGTTTACAGCATCCTTCAGACCCTTGCCAGCGCTAAACTTTGGAACCTTGGCTGCCTTGATCTTGATCGTCGCACCAGTGCGAGGATTGCGGCCATTACGCGCAGCACGCTTGCCAACCTTAAATGTGCCAAAACCAACCAAGCTCACTGAATCGCCTTTCTTCAACGCCTTCTTGATGGTGTCTACAGTCGCGTCCAGTGCACGAGCAGCAGCTGCCTTAGAGAGTTCAGCGGATTTTGCAATTGCATCAACCAAATCAGATTTATTCACGTAAGTCCCCTTCGCGAGTGATTAAGAAAACAGGAAAATCCCTGCAAGGCCTTTATATCAAGGCTTCGCAGCTTTGGTCAAGCGATTAATAAAATATTTTTTATCTTGCATTGCCATACCCATGCTGTTATGAATTTCCCGCTCAATGCTTGGTTACCACAGCCGGATCGGGCCGCACCGCATCCCCCGCCAAGGCAACAACAGCAACTTTTTCAGCAACTTCCGCAAGCGGCTCAGGTTTACGCTCGAGGGCCATTTCCAATACTTGATCTATCCACTTGACCGGATGAATATCCAATTTGTTTTTGATGTTGTCGGGAATCTCGGCAAGATCCTTGGTGTTTTCTTCGGGTATCAGCACCACTTTAATGCCGCCGCGTTGCGCCGCCAGCAGCTTTTCCTTCAAGCCGCCTATCGGCAACACTTCTCCACGCAAGGTGATTTCACCGGTCATGGCGACATCGGCACGCACCGGGATACCCGTCAGTGCCGAGACCATCGCCGTGCACATCCCAACCCCTGCGCTCGGCCCGTCCTTTGGAATCGCGCCTTCCGGCAGGTGGATATGCAAATCGGTCTTCTGGTAAAACTCTTCATCTATACCCAATCGCTTGGCGCGACTGCGCACCACACTCAGTGCGGCCTGAATTGACTCCTGCATTACATCGCCCAGCTTGCCGGTGGTGGTGGTCTTGCCTTTCCCCGGCAACACGGCAGCTTCAATCGTGAGCAATTCGCCGCCGACTTCCGTCCAGGCCAAACCGGTCACTTGCCCGACCTGGTTATTCTTCTCGGCAACACCGTACGAATAGCGGCGAACACCGAGATACTTGTCGAGATTGCGCGAATTGATGGTCACCCTGGTATTGCGATCCTTTAACAAAAGTGCTTTCACCACCTTGCGGCAAATCTTGGAGATTTCCCGTTCCAGGCCGCGCACCCCGGCTTCGCGCACGTAATAGCGCACGATGTCGCGCAACGCACTTTCGGAGATGTTGATTTCCTCCGGCTTCAGGCCATTGTTCTTGACCACCTTGGGTACCAGATAGCGCGTGGCAATGTTGATCTTTTCCTCTTCCATATAACTGGAAACATGAATGATCTCCATGCGATCCAATAGCGCGTCCGGGATGTTCAGCGTATTCGCCGTTGCCACGAACATCACTTCCGACAGGTCATATTCGACCTCGACATAATGATCGACAAACGTGCTGTTCTGCTCCGGATCAAGCACTTCCAGCAAAGCGGAAGACGGATCGCCGCGCATATCCATGCCCATCTTGTCCACTTCGTCCAGCAGGAACAGCGGGTTCTTCACCGCGACTTTGCTCATGTTCTGCAAAATCTTCCCCGGCATGGAACCGATATAGGTGCGGCGATGGCCGCGGATCTCGGACTCATCCCGCACACCGCCCAGCGACATGCGCACGAATTTGCGATTGGTGGCGCGCGCTATCGACTGCCCCAGCGAGGTCTTGCCCACGCCCGGCGGACCCACCAGACACAGGATCGGAGCCTTCATCTTGTCCATGCGTTGCTGCACCGCCAGATATTCGAGGATGCGTTCCTTTACCTTATCCAGGCCATAGTGATCTTCCTCAAGCACCACTTCGGCTTTTTTCAGGTCGGCGCTGATCTTGGTCTTTTTCTTCCACGGCAGACCCATCAGTACATCAATGTAGTTGCGCACCACGGTGGCCTCGGCCGACATCGGCGACATCAGGCGCAGCTTCTTCAGCTCTGCCTCGGCCTTGTTGCGTGCCTCTTTCGGCATGTGCGCGGCTTTGATCTTCTTTTCCAGTTCGTCGAAGTCGGTACCCTCTTCACCGTCGCCCAACTCCTTCTGTATCGCCTTGACCTGCTCGTTCAGGTAATACTCGCGCTGGCTCTTTTCCATCTGGCGCCTGACACGGCCGCGAATGCGCTTCTCGACCTGGAGAATGTCGATCTCGCCCTCCAGCAGCCCCAATAGGTGTTCAAGCCGTTTGCGCACGCCAAAGATCTCCAGCACTTCCTGCTTCTGCTCCAGCTTTAGCGGCAGATGGGCGGCAATGGTATCGGCCAGACGGCCGGCATCATCGATGCCGGCAAGCGATGTCAGTATTTCCGGCGGGATTTTTTTGTTGAGTTTTACATATTGATCGAACTGCGCGATCAGCACGCGGCGCATCGCCTCGGACTCGCTGTCCGTGCCATCCTCGGCGGGAACGATCTGCACCTCGGCATCAAAATGCGATTTGGCGTCATACACACGCAGCACATTGGCGCGTTGCGTGCCTTCGACCAGCACCTTGACGGTGCCGTCCGGCAATTTCAACATTTGCAGGATATTGGCCATGCTGCCGATGGCATAGAGATCATCCGTGCCCGGATCGTCCTTTGTCGCGGACTTCTGCGCCACCAGCGCGATACTCTTGCCGGCCTCCATCGCCGTCTCCAGCGCCTTGATGGACTTGGAGCGTCCGACAAACAGCGGAATCACCATATGCGGGAACACCACGACATCGCGCAAAGGCAGCAGCGGGTGCAGGTTGCTCGAACCTGTAATATTGCTTGGGGTGCTTGGGATATCTTGTTCTAACATGGCGAACCTTTTAGTTGAATTGCAAAGTTAGATGGGGATGGTTCAAAATAATTCAAGCAGCCCCATCGGGACAAGATAACGGGCATGGTAAATTGCCGCCCATGATGATAAAAAACGCCCTGCCCGTTTCCCTCTCTCCTGGCTCTCTGGATGAAACAACCAGCCATTCGACCAGGCTGCCTAAGACCGCAGCCAAGTCGCTGGTTATCCCGCAAGCGGGAGAGAGGAACGCCGTCTCGCTACGCGAGTTTTCGCTAACGAACGGGCGGAAGGCCGGATCAAGCTGCCTTGTGGGCATCCGCATAAATGATGATGGGCTTGATTTCCCCTGTCGTGCCGGTCTCATCCAGCACCACCTTGCTGACATTATCCATGGAGGGCAGATCGAACATCACATCCAGCAATGCGTGTTCGAGTATCGAGCGCAATCCTCGCGCCCCGGCCTTGCGCGCCAGGGCCTTGCGGGCGATCGCGAGCAATACCCCTTCGCGGAATTCCAGATCCACATTCTCCATCGCGAACAGCTTCTGGTATTGCTTGGTCAGCGCATTTTTTGGTTCAGTTAGAATTTGTACCAGCGCGGATTCGTCCAGTTCTTCCAGAGTGGCGACCACCGGCAAGCGTCCGACAAACTCCGGAATCAGGCCGAACTTGATCAAATCTTCCGGCTCCAGCTCGCGCAGGGTCTCTCCGATCTTGCGCTGATCCTTGCTGGCGATGGTCGCACCAAAGCCGATGCTGGCCCTCGCGGAGCGGCTGCGTATGACCTTTTCCAGCCCATCGAACGCACCGCCGCAGATGAACAGAATATTGGTGGTGTCCACCTGCAGGAACTCCGTGTTCGGATGCTTGCGCCCGCCCTGCGGCGGAATCGAAGCCTTGGTGCCTTCGATCAGCTTGAGCAACGCCTGCTGCACGCCTTCGCCGGAAACGTCGCGGGTGATCGAAGGGTTATCCGACTTGCGGGAAATCTTGTCGATCTCATCCACGTACACGATGCCGCGCTGCGCCTTCTCCACATCGTAGTCGCAGGTCTGCAACAACTTCTGAATGATGTTCTCGACATCCTCGCCGACATAACCGGCCTCGGTCAGCGTGGTCGCATCGGCCATCACGAATGGAACATTCAGCATGCGCGCCAGCGTTTGTGCCAGCAAGGTCTTGCCGGAACCAGTCGGCCCGACCAGCAATATATTGCTTTTGGACAGCTCCACGCCATCCTTGTCGTTGCTCCTGAGACGCTTGTAGTGGTTGTACACCGCCACCGACAAAATCTTCTTGGCCTGTTCCTGGCCGATCACATATTCATCCAGTGTCGCGCAGATATCCTTGGGGACCGGCAAGTCGGACTTGTCCGTCTTGGCCTGATCGTTCTGGATCTCCTCGCGCATGATGTCGTTGCACAGTGTGATGCACTCGTCGCACACGAACACCGACGGACCGGCGATCAGCTTGCGCACCTCATGCTGGCTCTTGCCGCAGAACGAACAGTAAAGCAATTTATCACCCGGTTTTTTATCGTCAGCCATCGCTATTAAATCTCCATCGAGTTGTCGGTAAACCAAATATTTTCAATGCTTGGTCGAATCATATATCTGCCCATCATCAACCGGTGTGGAATTCTTCCCCTGGTCGTGCGGCACACCCACTTTCACTGTGCCGCTACAGGTGCCGCCTATGCCATCGCTTGCAGTAAAGGATACGGCATACACTCTTCCGTTACCAGTGCCGGATCGCTCAGCCCGCAATATCGCCTGACTTGTCCCAATACCAAAACCGTCCGGCGAGGTGTCGCCATCGCCGAGCCCGTTGACCGGCTCGTCTTGAGTGATGCCCGTGATCTTGAGGATCACAGGATCGTTCTCCGGATCGGTGACGCCCATAACGGCAACATTCACCAACTGGTGATTCGGCGGCCACAGCGTCGCAACGCTAGCGGCCGCAAGGTCGCAGCTTGGCGGGTGATTGGGCGTTTCCATGGGTACGATGATAGATTGCCGTCCTTTTATCTCGTTGTACGAGCAGTTGTTGCTCTCATCCAATTCAACGATAACATGATCGGCATCGGCGCAAGCCGCGAGGTAATACATCCCCACCGGAAAATCGCCGGGTATGGTAAAGGTCTGCTGTGGGGAGGTGCTTGATTTATCCGGCTGCAACGCGGGTATCTGGCGCTCGCCTACCGTCCGTGTGTTATCCGGGCTGAAATTCTTATCCGGCGAAATGAAATAACGCGTCACCGACGGCGGTGTGGCAATATTACCGAGGTTCTGGGTCATCTCATTGACATAAAAAATCCTTCCCCCCGCTGTTTTGAGCAACGGCGGGCTGAAAAACGGCACGACCAAGTCCGGCCCGCCCGCCCACACGATTATTCCCGCATCATCGTACGTAACCTCTCCACCATAGAACAATGCACTGGCAATCACCTTGTCCGTGCCCACCTGCTGGCCGGTGTAAGTGATTGTAGCCTTGCCTTGAGCATCGGTTTGTGTCTCGCTTAAATTGCCCGCATTAGGGCCTGAATCAACGCGAAAGCGTATCGGAATACCCGCTAAAGGACGACTGCCGTTGGCAAGATCAATCAAGGTAACCGAGAGGCTTTGTTGGCTGCCGATTGACAGGACAGCGCTCTTCGGCGCAAGCGTTATTTTTGGCTCGATCTGGTTATCGCCGGTATTGTCAATCAACGATTGCACATTCAACGCCACCAATGCAAACCCTTCGCTGCTGCGCTGCGCCGGGGTGGATTGGTTAATCGTATCCAATAATGCGGGCAACCGGCTTTTTGCAGTGAATAAATCGTGCGCGTCGAGCGCCTGCCGTGCGTAAGCCAGTTGGGATGTTAATTTTTTTGCCAGTTTGTTGTCGCTTATCCAGCCCAACTGTATTGCCTGAGCCAAATCGTCGCGCAGTTGATTCCAATGGGCAAACGATCCGTAAGCAACGCCAGAGGGGCCGAGCGACACCGTATGGAAGATGATGTCCCGCTCGATTTGCCCTGCGGCCAGCCTGTCCGCTGTTGACACGTTGTCATGATTGTCAACGATATGCATCCACAAGGGGATGATCTGGACATCGCGTATCGTTGGAACACCATAACTGATCAGTTGGAATCCGCCGAGACTGGTACCCGGCACAATATTGGGCGTGTCATCGCCGCTATAGAAGGATGCGACACTATCGATCCCCAAGTCGCCAAACCACCCTGGCGGCACATTCTGCCCGAACGGTACAGGTTGTAGCGGCCAGGGTTTGCTTAAGCGATTATTCGTTGCCACCATATCAGACAATACAGTTGCAAAATCTTCTCTGATCAAGCCAGATGGGATAGTGAGTCCCGATGCATTGCCGTTACCCAATGCATCGGCAGAAACATCGATCTTGATGTCCCATATCTCACCCGTATTACTGGCCGGGTTAGTCACCGTGTAGGCATAGGTATATGTTCCAGCAGCTTGGTCAAAAGACGCATCGGCGCTGATTTGCGCGTTGGTCAATGTGGGAGTGGGCATCAACCCGACTGCATAAACCTGGGCGGCCCACAACAGGCACCCAAGCAGGTAGATTTTAATTAAGGGTCTTCGCGTAATCGAGTGGGTAGAATTTAACATGAAAGCCTCTGCAAACCTTTTGGTATCGGGCAAAATGAGTCTTGTACTTGTTCCAGAAAATGGGAGGATTTACCGATGGCCATC